>Ga0272441_10010249_pt1 | contig 14239 bp, 13 predicted proteins | sample SSMProp6N_FD_193582 | JGI IMG/M metagenome (GOLD analysis project Ga0272441, IMG submission 193582) | Marine sediment archaeal communities from Little Sippewissett salt marsh, Falmouth, MA, United States - SSM-Prop-6N | ecosystem: Environmental > Aquatic > Marine > Wetlands > Sediment ... | reverse complement strand
TCGAGCTTGTTCAGCCTGTCGATACTCTTCTTGACGGTGACAAAATTGGTCAGCATACCCCCCAGCCATCTCTGGTTGATATAGGGCATCCCGCAGCGCTCCGCCTCGGCCTTGATAGATTCCTGTGCCTGCTTCTTGGTCCCCACAAAGAGGAGTTCCTTCCCCGAGGCCACCATGTCAACGACATAGTTGAAGGCGGTATCGAAGAGACCCACCGTCTGCTGGAGATCTATGATGTAGATCCCGTTTCGTGCGGTGTAGATGTAGGTTTTCATCTTCGGATTCCACCGGTTGGTCTGGTGCCCGAAGTGAACGCCCGACTCGAGCAGTTCTTTCATTGTTACTTTCGGCATATGTGTTTCCTCTCTTTTGTTTTTTCCTCCACTCCCGTCGTGTCACTGCGACACTCCCGAAGGAGCAACACCGCAGCGATCGGGGAATGTGCGTACTTGTCATACAAGACGAGCGACTTACCACATACGTGTCAAATTATCAAGTTAAAAGCTCATGATGACACTCTCGTATAACGTCTTTTCCGAATGAATCAGATCACCCATCCCACCATGGTCTTTACGCGACACAACTCGATCCGGCGCCGGGCCATCAACTGTGATAGAGGGCATTTAATGAGACATAGTCGTGGGAGAGATCAGAGGCATAGAGACGGAATGATTCGTCTCCCATGCCCATCTTCAGCAGTACCCTGACGGTGTCCCGCTTCATGATTGCCGCCAGCCTGTCCCCGGCGTCACTCCCTCCCGCACCTTTCGTAAAGAGGGGAACATCGTCCAGATAGAGTTCCACCCCGTCGGTGTCAAAGGGTACGTCCGTGGAACCAATGGCCGACATGATCCGTCCCCAGTTCGGGTCTTCACCGAAAAATGCCGTCTTCACCAGGTTGGAGTTGGCCACGGCATAGGCCAGCTTCCGCGCCTCATCACGGCTTCGGGCCGCCTCGATAACGATCTCTATCAGTTTTGTGGCACCCTCTCCGTCTCTGACGATGGACGTGGCCAGGGGTACCATCACCTCCCGCAGTGCCTCTCTGAAGGCCGCCATATCATCGGACGATTCTTCAATGGGCCTGTTTCCCGCCATCCCGTTGGCCATGATAATGACCATGTCGTTGGTGCTCATGCATCCATCGACGGTTATGGCATTGAAACTCTCTTCGATGACCTCTCTGAAGACAGTGCAGAGGGATGCATGACCGATTACCGCGTCGGTCATGATAAATGACAGCATGGTCGCCATGTTGGGTTCTATCATGCCCGCTCCCTTGGCGATACCGCCAACGGTCACTTCCTTCGCCCCGACACGACAGGTGGTGCTCGCTCTCTTGGGAAACTGGTCCGTCGTCATGATCGCCTCACCGGCAACGGTGATGCCGTTCCGGTCTAGCCCGTCAACGAGACTGTCCACATGTTCGACGATCTTTTCCACGGGAAGCCGCACCCCGATGACACCCGTCGATGCCACCAGTACCAGGTCTTCCTCCAGCCCCAGCTTCTCGGATACGGCACGCGCCATGGCCCGGGCACCCTCATAGCCCTCTGTCCCCGTGGCGGCATTGGCGTTGCCGCTGTTGACGATAATGGCCTGCGCCCTGCCGTCCCTGATGCGCTCTTCATCAACCAGTACGGGTGCCGCCCTGAAACGGTTCGTCGTAAAGACGCCGCACGCCGTTGCGGTCACCTCTGAATAGAGTAAGGCGAGATCTCCTTTCCCATTACCCTTTATGCCGCATACAATGCCGTTGGCGAGAAAGCCCGGCACGGTGACCACCTCTTTTTCTGTCATAGTTCCGCTACCTCAATCGACCGTATGATACGGTCGTAAAAATTGACACCGCCGCAAAAGGTCTTTTTCGAGCGGATTTGAGCATTTCGGGAAACAGGTGATTACAGTGGATGACGTCAAAAAAATCTAACTGTCTGAGTGCGTAAGCACGAGTTTTAGATTTTCAGTCATGCACTGGAATCATCCCCGAAATGGTCTTCACGCGAGGGAAACAGACCTTTTGCGGGTCTATCAAAAGTCTTTTCCGAGCGAATCTGCGGCCTTCGCACCCGCACTGTCATCGCCCGCAGCACTTCTTGTATTTCTTCCCGCTCCCGCAGGGACAGGGGGCATTTCTCCCGACCTTCTGTCCCTCACGCTTCACCGTCTTTGATGCGCCCGGTTCCTCACCCCTGCTCATGACATAATCCTTCTGCTGGCGCTCTTCTATCTCCTGTACCTCTTCCTCTCTCTGTATCTGCACCACACAGAGCTTTACCAGCGTATCCTCCTTGACCCGGTAGACCATGTCCATGAACATGTCATAGCCTTCCTTCTGATACTCCCTGATCGGGTCCTTCTGGCCATATCCCCTGAGCCCGATCCCCTCCTTCAGGTGATCCATGGCGAGGAGGTGTTCCTTCCAGTGCGTATCGATGGACTGGAGCATGATGACCTTCATGATATAGGACATCAGCTCTTCGCCATACTCCGTCTCCTTGCTGCGAAGAAGGGACATGACATCGGAGGTAATCCGGTCAGTCGCCGTCTCTCTGTTCAGGTCGTCAATGTCATCGAAGGCGTACCGGAGAGAAAACTGCTTGAATACCATGTCGGAGAGTCCCTTGAGATCCCACTCATCGAAACGCAGTTTCTCGTCCATGAAATCGTCACAGATGTCACCGGCAATCTCGTCAAGGATGGACGCTACCGTCTCCCAGAGATCGGTTCCGCTCAGGACGTCCCGTCTCTGCTTATAGATAACCTCCCGCTGGCGGTTCATGACATCGTCATATTCGAGGAGATGTTTCCTGATTTCGAAGTTCTGCCCCTCCACCCGCTTCTGGGCATTCTCGATGGCCTTCGATATGAGGTTGTGTTCGATGGGCTGGCCCTCTTCCATGCCGATCTTGTCCATGACCGACGAAATCCGTTCGGCACCGAATATCCGCAACAGATCGTCTTCCAGGGAGAGATAGAACCGTGACGACCCATTATCCCCCTGCCTGCCCGATCGTCCCCGCAACTGGTTGTCTATGCGGCGGCTTTCGTGCCGTTCCGTTCCCAGTATATGGAGGCCGCCGAGGTCGGCCACGCCGTCGCCGAGTTTGATGTCCGTTCCCCGTCCGGCCATATTGGTCGATATGGTGACGGCCCCCCGCTGACCCGCCTGGGTGATGATTTCCGCCTCTTTTTCGTGATGCTTGGCATTGAGCACATTGTGTGTGATACCGTTTCGTTTCAGGTATTTGCTGAGGAGCTCCGATTTTTCGATCGATATGGTGCCCACCAGGACCGGCCTCCCCTTATCATGCAGATCCTTCACTTCCTCGACGATGGCCTGTATCTTTTCGTCTTCCGTCTTGTATATGACATCGGGATTGTCCGTTCTGACCATGGGCATGTTGGTGGGAACGACGAGGACGTCGAGGTTATAGATCTTCTTGAACTCCGCCGCCTCGGTGTCAGCCGTACCGGTCATGCCGGCAAGTTTGTCATACATGCGGAAATAGTTCTGGAAGGTCACCGACGCCAGCGTCTGGTTCTCCCGCTCGATGGTGACCTTTTCCTTCGCCTCCAGTGCCTGATGGAGGCCGTCACTGTATCTCCGTCCCGGCATGACCCTGCCGGTGAATTCATCCACAATGACGACCTGACCATCCTTCACCAGGTAATCGATATCCCGTTTGAAGAGCGCATGGGCCTTGAGGGCCTGGTTTACATGGTGAAGGATTTCTATATTTTTCGGCTCATAGAGATTCTGGACCTTGATGAGCTTTTCCACCCGCGCCACTCCCTCTTCGGTAAGCACGACGGATCGGCTCTTTTCATCGATGGTATAGTCACTGTTTCTCCTGAGGCGGGGGATGACCTGATTGATACGGTAATACTTGTCCGTCGATTCCTCGGACGGACCCGATATGATGAGCGGCGTCCGTGCCTCATCGATGAGGATACTGTCCACCTCGTCGACGATGGCGTAGTAAAACTCGCGCTGGACGTAATCCTCTATCCGAAAATTCATGTTGTCACGGAGATAGTCGAAGCCGAACTCGTTGTTGGTGCCGTAGGTGATATCACAGCCGTAGGCATTCCGTCGCTCCTCATCGCTCATGCCGTGAATGATGACACCCACCGTCAGTCCCAGGAACGTATAGATCGGTCCCATCCATTCGGCGTCCCTGCGCGCCAGGTAGTCATTGACGGTAACGACATGGGCACCCTTGCCGGCCAGGGCATTGAGATAGAGGGGCATGGTGGCGGCCAGTGTCTTCCCCTCACCCGTTTTCATCTCGGCAATCTTCCCCTCATGGAGCACGATACCACCGATGATCTGGACATCGAAGGGCCGCATACCCAGTGTCCTGCGCGATGCCTCCCGGACAACGGCAAATGCCTCTGTCAGGATGTCGTCAATCTGTGCACCGTCCTTCAGACGTTCCCTGAAAGAGGAGGTTTTCTCCTTCAGCGCCGTGTCACTCAGTTGCTCCATCTCCGCTTCGAGGGCGTTCACGCTCTCGAGCATAGGGGCAATTCTCTTCAATTCCCGATCATTTTTACTGCCGATGACCTTTGTCAGGATGTAATTCAGCATAATCTCCTCACAAAAAAAACCCGGTAACTGTGTTTACCGGGCACGTTGCATATACTGTAAGACCAGTACCGCAGCAGGAAGGACTAAAAGAGATGCCGTCGAGGATTCACGTAGATACCCTTGACCATTACGCCGTAATGCAGGTGCGGTCCTGTGCTCCGGCCGGAATTGCCAACGTAGCCAATAAGATCTCCCCGCTTCACCCGCTGTTTCCTTTTGACGGTAAACTTGAGCAGATGACCATAGACGGTGATAATGCCGTTTCCATGGTCAATTCTGATTTCGTTCCCCATACCGGCGTCTTTCTTCGCCGTAACGATGATTCCCGCTGCCGGTGCCACAATCTCCGTCCTGATCCGTGTCGCTATATCGATTCCCCTGTGGAATTCCCTCCGTCCGGTAAATGGCGAGATCCTGTACCCGAATTCCGATGTCACCCACCCCCGGACGGGCCAGATGGACGGCGTCGTGGCAAGCATCGATTTCTGCCGCTTGAGAAACTCCAGCAGTTCCTTGAAGCTCTGTTGCTGACGATCCGCCTCCATGAGGAGTTGATCGATACTCCCCTGCACCCTGCCGATGATCACCCTTTCGACATCGGCCTTCTTCCACTCCATTCTCTTGTCTTCCGGTATGGGACCTCCCATACCGAGGAGTTTGCCGTCTTCCGTCTCATTCTCGAGATTGGTTATTATGCGGATCTTCTTGTCGAACTCTCTCAGTTCGGTCATCTTCTTGCCGAACTCCGCCACCTTGCTGTCCAGTATGTCTATCTGCTCCTTCTGGGTGGCACTGAGTTCCTTCAGATCGTCAAGTTCCCCTATCTTGTCCTTGATTTTTACATAGTCATAGGAAAAATACGCTATGGACGACATGCCGACAATGAGCACAAGAGATATGAATTTCAAAAAGTTACCCGATACATTGATTTTCCTGATGGAGCTCTTCTTCTGGGGTATAACCAGCAGGGTATAGTAACTCTTTCTCATTCCTGACCCTTTCAAACCATCCTGAAATGGTAACGGTAAAACTTTGATGAATTCTAGCACGAATGATCAAAATGTCAAGTAAATTATCGATCTTTACCAGCAAATATCACAGCGCGCGACACTCCCGAAGTATGGTAATAATAGAACCTGCACGGTACATGATGGTTGCAATTTTGGTGCCACCGGAACTCCGAAAATCACGGACGGCAGGCACACCCCCACAGGGCATGAACGGTCCCTGAGGCACCGATGCACTGCCCCGGCATGCCCGCCTTTTGACACCACGGCAGTCAATATATTGACAGAGGCTGTAGCTGCCCCACCACCGATCCCGGCATGACCGTTCGGTCTTTCCCCACCTGTCAGGGGCAGTGGTCATCGATCTTACCGCACTCCGTCGTACCCTGAGATTACCACACCTCTCTACCGCTACGGGCAGATCGGCATACCCTCACCATGGACCAGCATCCGATAGGTCTTTTCGATCCTGTCCCAGTTTTCCTCCCGGTCCATTGACCAGTAACGGCCGATTACCGACACAACCTGCCCGAGCTGCAATTCCTCACACTTCTTTTCTATTCTTGCTATATAGAGGGCACCGCTCTCGGGCTGTTCACCCCTCCTGCCCAGCATGGCGTGTATACAGACATCGGTCAGTCCCTCGCGTTTGGCGAGCTCCATGATCCGGAAGAGATTGTCGACGGAGCCGTGTGAACTGAAGAACGATACAATGCCAAGGAGGTGCAGCGTGGCGTCACGGTCCCGTGCCCGTCTCATGACATGGAGGAAGGCATCGTTTTCGAAAAAGGAACCGTCTTCAATGGCGCACTGTATCCTCACACTGTCGGAGTTGATCCGTCTCCCGGCGCCGATGTGGAGATGTCCCGCCTCGGAATTTCCCACCGTTTCTTCCGGCAATCCCACCGCCGTTCCCGATGCCTTCAGCGTCGTCGCGGGAGCGGTGCGCATCAGTCTGTCCATCACGGGAGTCTGTGCCTGCGCAATGAGATTCCCCTCCGTCTGTTCACTGAATCCCCATCCATCGAGAATGACCAGGAGGAGGCGACGACAGGTCTCACCGAATCCCGTCTCTATGAGCGAGCGACCGGTCATGACAGCGGGTTTCTCGATCCCCATAAGGTGCAGAATCGTCGGGGCGATGTCGGTCAATTCCCCTCCCTTCCGTAGCCGGGGCTTCTCCGCCCCATGAAGAAGAATGAAGGGAACAAGAGAATCGGTATGCCCCGTATCGATGACGCCGTCGGGATAGTACCACTTTTCGACGGTGCCGTGGTCCGCCGTCACGATAACGGTCATCCCCTCCTTCAGGGCCTCATCGACGACCACCCCCGCCTCTCTGTCCACCCGCTCGACGGCCTCGTTAATGGCCCGGGGGTTTTCGATGTGCCCCAGCACATCCACATTGGGATAATTTGTCACTACGAGACTATATCTCTCATCGTGTATCGTTTCGACGACGGCAGCCGTTATCTCATCGATAGACATCTCCGGCGCCTCATCGAAAAGCACGACGTCCTTCCTCGTCGGAACGGTGACCCGCTCTTCACCCTCAAAGCAGCCCCCCTTCTTGCCGTTGAGGAAGTATCCCAGATGAACGGCCTTTTCCATTTCGGTTATCTTCACCTGCCCCTTCCCCGCTTTCGAGATACACTCGCTCAGGGTATCCGATATGGTCCCCTCGGGGGGGAAGGCAACCCGGACATGCAATCCCTCCCGGTATTGAATCATGGTGGCGAAGCTCAGGTCCATGGGACGGACGGGAAACTTATCAAAGGTCCCGTCGGTGAGACTCTCCGTCAATTCTATCTCGCGCTCACCCCGTATGTTGTAGAATATGGCCGAGTCACCATCCCCTATCCTCCCCAGGGGACGAGTACCATCGGAAAGGACCATCGGTTCCATCATCTCTTCATCATCGACACGCTTATAGGCCTCACGAACCGCCTGTGACATGGCATTACCGTACATTGATTTCACATCCTGCTCCCTTTTCACGTTTTCTTTTCCACCGTGCCTGCGGTGACAGGAAAAACATTTCCTTCACAGCAGACCAGTATCTAATATATGGTATCCCTAAAGTCAATCACGGCGAGCTTTTCTGTTGAAATGTGCGTTTTTTAATGGTACTTGCCTAGTGGACTCATCCCGTTGAGAGGATCCATGCGTCATGTTGCAGACCGGTTTCGAGAAGACAGAAGAAGAACTGCTGCAGGAACGGGCGGAGGTCCTCCGTCATGCCAGCTGTGCACTGCAGGACGCACTGCAGAGGCTGCACGAGATCGAGAAGGACATCGAGGCCGGATGCGCCACGCTGAAGCGGTACACGCGTGAGCCGGTGAAGAGGGACCTCCGGGAAGAGATTGGTGAACAGGTACGGCGGTTCAACGAACAGAGAGAATATGCACAATTGAGATACTACTAACTCGTGGTAATCAGGGAAGCCCTCGGGCTTCGCAATCACTCATGGATAGAGGAAATCTATACCATACCGGCAAAGAAGACGCTTGATGAGCAGATATAGCAAACAGAGAAGGAAAATGGTGGAGACCCAGATCCGTGCCCGGGGAATCAAGGATGAGCGGGTCATAGGGGCAATGGAAAAGATTCCCCGGCATCTCTTTGTCGACGAGGGGCTCCTGAGTCAGGCATACGACGATACCCCTCTGCCCATCGGAGAGCGACAGACCATATCGCAGCCCTATATTGTGGCCCTCATGACGGAAGCACTCCAGTTGACGGGTAGGGAAAAGGTCCTCGAAATAGGGACGGGATCGGGATATCAGGCCGCCGTGCTTGCAGAACTGGCTGACCGCGTCCTTTCCATCGAGCGCATTGCCTCCCTGGCGACACGAGCCCGGAGTATCGTTGAATCACTCAATTATTTCAACGTATTGATATGGGTCGGAGACGGAACATACGGCTGGAAGGATGAGGCCCCTTTCGACGCCATTATCGTAACGGCGGGAGCGCCAGCCGTACCCGATATCCTCACGAATCAGCTGGCCCCCGGCGGACGGATCATCATTCCCGTGGGTGACCGGTATAGCCAGAGCATGGTGAAGCTTACCCGTCGTTCGGAAGACCCGGAGGATATCGAGGCAGAGGAACTGGGGGGATGTCGTTTTGTCAATCTCATCGGTGAACATGGCTGGAAGGACTGAGGGTTCTATGCTCAGAAGACTCTATGACTGGGTCCTCCACTGGGCCGAAACACCCTACGGATCATGGGCACTCTTTCTCCTCGCCTTCGCCGAGTCAAGCGTGTTTCCCATTCCGCCCGATGTTCTGCTCATAGCGCTGGCCATATCGATCCCTGCGCGGTCCTTCACATACGCCCTGATATGCTCCGCCGGCTCGGTCCTCGGGGGAATGGCCGGCTATATCATCGGCCAGCACTTCATGGAGCTTATCGGGTTTCACATACTCGACTTCTACGGCCTGACAGAGAAATACCAGGCCATCGGCACCCTCTATAACCGGTATAACGCGTGGGCAGTGGGCATCGCCGGTTTCACGCCCATACCCTACAAGGTCTTTACCATTTCGGCGGGCGCATTCAACATAAACTTTCCTGTCTTTGTCTTCGCATCGGTCCTTGGAAGATCTGCACGGTTCTTTCTCGTCGGCGGTCTTATCTATCTCTTCGGCCCCACCATCCGCGGGTTTATCGACCGGTATTTCAATGTCCTCGCCATTGTCTTCGTCATCCTTCTGGTTGGCGGCGCCGTCGTGATAGGATATATTTTCTGAGGTATATCTATGATGGTACTGCATAGGAACAAAGTGATCCTTCTCCTGTTCGTTATCTTCATAACGGCCTGTGCCGCAAAGACGACCAAGCCGAAGGGTGTCTATCATCTTGTCAAAAAGAATGAAACCCTGTGGAAAATAGCGCAGGTCTACCGGTACGATGCAAAGGAGATCGCCCGGATAAACGACCTGCCCGAATCGGGACAGATCAATGAGGGAGCAGTCTTATTCATCCCCCGGGCAGACAAGGTAATCGACATACCGCCTGCGGTCGCTGGCACAAAACCGGCACCCGGCGCACCGGCGAAAGAGAAGCAATCACCGGAACCCGAGAAACCTGTTGCCGCCGCAGAGAAACAGAAAGCGGCGGTCACGACGAGGCACCCGCCCATCGATACCTTTGGCGCCAACTTCATGTGGCCCGTCACGGGCAGGGTCTCCTCGAAATTCGGCCGCCAGTCGGAACTGATACGACTGGGTGACGGCACAAAGATAAACTCCACGCGATACAACAACGGCATCAAGATCGACGCACCGGAAGGCGCTCCCGTCGTCGCTTCAGAAAGCGGCATCATTGACAAAACAGACACCTTCAAATATTATGGAAAGACGATCATCATCAAACACGGTCGCGGATACATGACCGTCTATTCCTATCTGCAGGAGACCGCCGTCACAGAGGGGGACACCGTCAGGAAGGGACAAATAATAGGGCGCGTGGGCAAACTGCAGCGGAGTGACAGATTCGCCCTCCACTTCGAAATCAGGCACCGAAACAGGGCAAAAAATCCACAGTTCTATCTTCCAAAAGTGAAGGGGAAACAAAAAAAGGAGACACCATGAAGGTAGCCGAAAACCTCTATGCATACGAATGGACAGACCCTTACGAAAACAACTGCAACAGCTATTACATGGGCGGCACCATCCGGGCACTGATCGATCCCGGACTGACGAAACATGTCCCCGACCTGCTGGAACGGATGGCCCGCGACGGCATAGCCAGGGAAGATGTCCGGTATGTCATGAATACCCATTCCCACCCCGATCACTTTGAGGGATCGGTATTTTTCAAGGATGATCCCGTCAAGATCGGTCTCCATGAAAGAGGTATCGAATTCCTGCGAGGCCCCGGGGGTAGTCTCTACGGCCTCTTCGGCCTGCAGGTCCCCGACATCCCCATCGATCCCTTCCTGAAGGAGGGAACCATCGCCGTGGGTGACGAAGCGCTGGACATCATACATGCACCGGGACATTCGCCGGGATCAGTGGGCATCTACTGGCCGGCACGAAAGGCACTGATATGCGGTGATGTCATATTCAGTCGAAACGTGGGACGAACCGATTTCCCCGGCGGGAACGGCGCCACCCTCAAGGAGAGTATCACCGCCCTCTCACAACTCGATGTCGCGCTGCTGCTCCCGGGACACATGGAAATCGTAACGGGGAAGGAAGAGGTGGAACACAACTTCCGTTTCGTCGCGACAGAGATATTTCCCTATATCTGAAATACTCCGGAGACCCTTTCCTGCACGGCCTCGGCCTCCGATACCATTCTCTCCAGAAGTTCCGGAATGGAGGGAATATCATGCAGCAGTCCCAAAGACTGTCCCGCCGGGAGGACGCCCCGCCGCATGTCGCCTCGCTCGGAGGCCAGTTGTATCGCCTTGAATGCGTTGGCGAGATAGGCCATCATAACGGAATTCCTCCACCCCGATGCCGCGACACCGGCAAAGAGTTTCAGCGAGGGCAGCCTGAGCATGCGGGCGATGTCCCGTGCATTCGACGCCGCCGAGAAAAAATTGGGAAGGCCGAACAATCCCTTCCGGTATGCCCTGATTGCCGCCTTCGTTCGCAGGGAACGGCATCCCATGCCGTCGAAACAGGTACCATAGATCGTATCGGTGATATCCCCTTCCAGGGACGTCTCCTTGTAGCTCCCATGGAGCGGACTCTCCCGTGTACTCATGAAACGGGTCCCCATGGCAATGCCATCGGCCCCCAGGGCGAGGGCCGCGGCAAGTCCCCTCCCATCGGCAAAGCCTCCCGCAGCAATGACCGGGATGTCAACGAGATCGGCAATCCGCGGCACCAGCACCAGTGACGTGACATCGCCACCGTGCGCGGCCGCCTCGTGTCCCGTCACGATGAGGGCATCACTGCCCTGCTCCTCGGCCCTCCGGGCATGCCTGCCGTTGACCACCGTGGCGATGACCTTCCCTCCATACCGGTGGGCAGCTGCCGCGATCCAGTCTCCCTTTCCCAGAGAATAATTGATGACCGGCACCTCCTCCTCCAGCAGGACACGGGCATTTTCCCGAGCGCCGGGAAAGAGGAGTGTGGCATTGGCTCCAAAGGGCCTGTCCGTCAGGCTTCGTATCTTTCGGACCGCCGCTCTCGTCTCATCCACACTCAGCGGCCCCGTCGCCAGTATTCCCAGTCCTCCCGCATTGGATACGGCCGCCACCATCTCGGGAATACTGATCCAGCTCATACCCGACAGCAGCAGAGGATAGGTGATGCCAAAGAGTTCGGTCACCTTCGTCTTCATGAGAACACTCCTTCAGTCATACTGCTCAAAGAAGGGGTCGTCAAAGTTTTCCGGCGCCACCTTCCGCACACCACGCTCTATCTCCTTGACGACCTCGATAATCTTATCATTGACGGGCGTGGGAATCTTCAGTTTCCTGCCGTGGCGGGATATATATCCATTCAGGAAGTCTATCTCTGTCGGCTTCCCCCGCTCCAGAGACTGGAGACTGGACGATTTTATCCTGCGGTACTTGAATCCGATGACACGAATCAACAGGTGGCGTCTGAAGGCATCGATAAACCTCGTCCCCTGAAGAAATGTGTAGTAGTCAAGTTTCTCTCCATAGGGTTCGACGGTGAGATACATCTCATCGGCAACTGCCATCGCCTCACTGATGATTTCGATGAAGATATTGCGATATTTTCGCAGCGACAGCATCTTCCCCAGGTGGTATCCACAGATCACTCCCAGTGAATTGATACAGGAATTGATGATAAGCTTCGAATAGAGATCACCCATGATATTTTCCGATCGCTGCACGGGAACCACGGCGCCCATGATCTTTTCCAGCGACAGGAGCCGTATGTCGGGCTTGCTGTCTATATTGCCGACGATGAACTCACCGGTGGACGTCATATCGTATCTCGCCGGACCATGCATGGTCGCCCCCCACCCCACGACACACCCGATGGTCCTCTGCCGGCCAATGATGTCGGCGATGGCCTCTTCGCATATACCGTTCTGGAGAGAGACCACGATTGACTTGTCAGTAAGACAGGGAAGCAGATCGCGCGCGGCTTCAAGCACATCAGTGGCCTTGGTGGCGAGAAAAACGATATCCTTCGGCCTTCTGAGGTCTGAGACCTCTTCAAGGGCAGAAATGGTTACCCTGCAATCACCCTTCACGCCGGAAATATGCATCCCTTCCGTCCTGATCTTGTCAGCAATCTCCCCGTGTTTGCACACGATCTCCACGTTGTATCCCGCCCGCGCGATAAAGCCGGCCGTTACTCCTCCAATGGCTCCAGCCCCGATTACCGCTATTTTGCAGTCCCTACTATACATCTGCTTCACTCCTTACGTGCCAGATCAGATCCTTGCCCGTGATACATGGCCTGTCTGCCTGTCCATCATCGCCGGTTCTCACGGGAAACACCGCGACGGAGAGGATCAGCCCCGTGAAATGGGCACAACAGGCGAACTGTTCCCGGCGCAAGGACCATGCCCTCTACCGGGACATGTTCCCTCACGAGACATATTTGTATGTGCTATTCACCGTCCCCGTGCGCCCGCCAGAAACCGCGCGAGCCGGTAAAATCATCTCAGATAATCAGTGCTCCGCACTGCTTTCCCCGGGGGAACGATACCCCTGCACATGTATCAAAATCTGGTTGTATCGATCGACGTGTATACCGCGCCTGTGTATCAAAAGGACCCGAGCTGACAGGCAGTTATCCTGATCTTCAGTGTCTCACAGGCTGCAGATATTTCCATCCTGGTGATACCGAACTGTTCGGCAATATCCCACGACGCACGGCAGGTAAGTCTCCCGTCGACAAGGGATTCCCCAATGGCGGCCTCCAGTTCCGGCGAGACCTCTGGTGCCGGCTTCACCACCCTTCCCTTTGAACCGTAGCCGTAAAGTCCCAGCTGGCATCCGGCGATGCGGACCTCCAGAAGGTCTATGGCAATACCCACATCCTTCGGCTCGACGCCACATTCGCCGGCTATCCGGTGTGCCGACCTGCAGGTAATCCGCCCATCGTTCACACTGGCCTGCACCCGTTGGGCAATGTCTTTATCCAACACCGTTCCCGGGGGGTGTTTCATGGCATAGTGTCCTTCATCATGGTGTGTCATGACGTCTGCCTCCTCCCTTAATACTTCATGTAATGAAAGGGTTCCACTGCCGCCAGTGCATCGGCATCGAGCATCTCAAAACCCGCCTCGTTGAGCAGTTCCTGTGTCCTGTCCATCTGATCGACATCCACCACAAAGACCGCGTTCTTCCAGCTTTCGATGACAAATCCATAGGCATTCTCGACATTGATGCCATGTTCGGAGAGCAGTTGAATGAGCCTGTCCAGACCACCCGGTTTGTCCTCTATGATGACGGCGACCACCTCCTTCAGGCTTACCGTCAGTCCCTCCTTTGTCAGAACCTTCTCGGCCCGTTTCGGATCATCGGCCAGGATATTGATGACACCGAAGGCATCGGAACTGGATATGGTGATGGCACGGATATTGATGCCTTCCCTTCCCAGTATGCTCGTAACCTTGGCCAGTCTCCCCGGTTTGTTTTCAGCAAATATTGATATCTGATAGGAAATCATCGATGCGCTCCTTCTGATCAGT
>Ga0272441_10010248_pt1 | contig 14241 bp, 13 predicted proteins | sample SSMProp6N_FD_193582 | JGI IMG/M metagenome (GOLD analysis project Ga0272441, IMG submission 193582) | Marine sediment archaeal communities from Little Sippewissett salt marsh, Falmouth, MA, United States - SSM-Prop-6N | ecosystem: Environmental > Aquatic > Marine > Wetlands > Sediment ... | reverse complement strand
CATATTCACGCCTAATGCTTCAATAAAACGTTTATCCAGTAAGGATACTGGATAAGAATCTATCTACAGGTAAATTTATGCCCAAACCAAAAAAATTGCTGGATCAGGTGCGTGACCGCATTCGTACAAAACAATACTCCTACAAAACAGAACAAGCCTATATAAACTGGATCAGGCGCTATATCCTCTTCCAAAACGAGCAGCATCCTGAAGAACTGACCGCAAAAGATCTGGAAAAATACCTTACCTATCTGGCTGTTGAGAAGAATGTGGCTGCATCCACACAGAACCAGGCCCTCAGCGCCATTCTCTTTCTGTACAATGAAGTTCTGGATATCCCCCTTGGCACAGATTTCCAATTCATCGGGGCGAAGAGGCCAAAGCGCCTGCCCGTTGTCCTTTCAAAAGAAGAGGTGCAGCAGGTGCTTGCCCGCATGACCGGAACCACAAAAATCATCGCTCAACTGCTCTACGGGAGCGGCCTTCGTATCAGTGAAACCATCCGGCTGCGTGTGCAAAATATCGACTTCGCACAGAGTCAAATTCTTGTTCGCGATGGCAAAGGAGCGTTGAATAGAATCACCATGCTGCCCGAAATCGTTGTCCCCTCACTCAAAGAACATCTTGTTCAGGTCCAATATCTTCATCAGCAGGATCTGGAAAACGGGTTTGGGTACACCTATTTACCCAACGCACTTTCCAGAGAATATCCAAATGCTGAACGCGAATGGATCTGGCAGTACATCTTCCCATCAAAAATTATCACAGAAAACAGGCTTGATGGCGTTTTGCGTCGCCATCACATCAGCCCCTCAACCGTTCAGTCAGCTATCCACACCGCTGCCCGTTCTGCGAAAATATCCAAACACGTGACCCCGCATACCTTTCGGCATTCTTTCGCCACACACCTGCTTGAGGCGGGGTATGATATCCGCACTGTGCAGGAATTATTGGGCCACAAGAATGTCCAGACTACTATGATCTATACGCATGTTCTCAGTAGCGGCCCGAAAGCTGTTCTCAGTCCGCTGGACAGCATGGAATAGATTTTTGCTGATCGGAATTCGGTGATTACTCTAACTGAAGATACCATGCTGTTCAATATGGGCTCATAAGAATCAAGCTTCCCTATAGCATGCCAGGCCAGGGTGATACTATTTCGGATTATTCGCTATCCACGAGTCCGGTTTCTGAAAGCTTGAATCAGGCTGTTCTGAGTGGTAGAGACTCTTCTGTCACGAAAACAGGTCACTGCAAAGCGGAAATCTTTCGCGAGAATGAGTATCGCACTGCCGGCTTCTTCAATGCCATGACAAGGGACGGTGTATATAACCAGGGATCTTCCCTCCCCTCACTCCCACACAATCTCCGCCCAGTGCACAGGATGATCCGTAGCCGACTCGGGCGGCAGGATATACATTGGATTGACCGCCGTGAGGTCTTCAGAGAAAAAGATGTGGTCGATGCGGTTTTCGCCGGACATGTCTGTGCCGTCCGGGCTGATCTCGGAAGGATACACGCTTGTCCATGCGTTGGTATACACTCCGTCGATCAGTTGATAGGCTTCCTCGTAATCCCGCAGGTTGTAATCGCCCATGGCGATCACATTCTCCTTGCCGGCGGAATGTTCAAGCAGTGTTTCTGCAAAAACCAGCATGGAAATGTCCGTTCCATCGGGATGGACATTATAGATCGAAAAAACTTCCCCACCGACTTCGATTTCAGCCGCTGCAGTCCCGGTTTCATCCATGTTGCTGAAGGAGAAAATCGTATGGGTATTCCGAAGCGGATATCTTGACAAGATCGCCGTTCCGAATGTGCCGGTGACCGTCGATGGCCCATAATAGGAATAGTACCCCAGCTTGCCGGCGAAATAGAGCACGTAATCATTGTTGTTCAGTGAAAGCCTTGTCGAGTCCGACTCCTGCAGGGCAAGGATATCCGGCGCAACTTCCTTGATCAGCGCAAGCTGCTCTGCATATGACCTTTCACCAAAATCGTCATTCGCCTGCTGGATGTTGTAGGTCATGGCGACGAGCGCGTTATCCCGGGGTTCAAAGGTCCGGACACGGGTGGTAACCAACGCGCTCCCGGCAGTTACCAGGAATATGAGTGCAAGGAAAACCAGCCAGCCTGCAGGATATTTCCGATCCGCTTCGGCCTTTTCTTGTACGGCACTGAAGCCTTTTCGCCCGACAAGCAGGGCGGCCAGACCGGCCATCAGCAGGTACGGCAGCCAGAACTTGTTCCGGAACCAGGGGCTGACCGGCCCGATATAGGCCCATACATTGGTGAATATCTGCATAAAGACCAGGACAACCAGACTGAGGCTTCCGAGCAGTATCCCGGGCGCCAGGTCACGCGGCTTCGCATTTGCTTCCCGGATACGGCCTGCAAAGACGCGCAGGTCAACGAATATAACCGGGAAGAGCAGCAGCATCAAAACCAGCGGCAGCTGCTGCAGCCATGTCGGAGAGCCGACCACAACGGCGGGTGAGTCCGGTGTCGGCGGGAAAGGAACACGGCGGGCGAGGATGGTCAGGGTCAGGGCCAGGGTGAACAGCAGGTTCCAGATTTGCAGTACTGCCGGGGTAATTTTTTTCATCCAGCCCGGGCTGGAAAGCGAAATGCCAGCCCAGCCCAATGTCAGCAGGCTGACGGCCATAACGATCAGGCTGTAATTACCTTCCGTCCAGCGGGCGATCACCGCCGGGGCGGAAAAAGCGAAGAGGGCCAGGGCAACGATCATGAAGATCCCAACCACGGCTGATGTGGCAGACCCTGAGCTGGTTTGGGTTGTTTCCGGGCTGGTCCAGTCAAACATCGTAAGGAAATAGCCCAGTGCCGCGCCCAGCAGCCAGCCAGCCCAGCCGCCTTCAGGGAAGAGGGAGTAGTCCAGGCCGTAATTCGCGGTCCGCAGGAAAATGGAAAACCCGATCGCCAGGGCTAAACCGGCAGAGGCCCACAGGCCGGGCCGGCGGCTGGAATCCCTTTTGACTCTTGCGGTAAGCAGGAAGGGCAGCAGGGTCAATCCGGCGCCTGCTGCAATCCCGGACGCCAGCATACGTCCCGTGGTATTCAGCCAGGGGGCGAGCCCTCGAGCAAGGAACAGCAGCCCGAACAGCACCCACACCATCTGAGCCGGCAGCTTTTTTCGGAAGAGAAACAGCAGGGCCGGCGAAAAAAAGAACAGGATGCCCAGTGCTTTCTCATCCAGGGCGGTATTCATCAGGTCAAGAATGTAGATGGATTCGACGAGTGTGCCTGCCATTTGAATCAAGAAGAGAAAGAAGATGCCAAAGGCCAGAACACGTGCAAAAGACTTTTTCATTTTGCTGCTCCTGTCTGTAGGGGGCATCTATTTCCCTGACTGGTATAGCCCCGCCTCAATAATATTCCATTTTTTCCCGCTATACAGTTAAACACGCGATACCAGCATATGGATACTAATTTCTGTAAACAGGAAAAACCAGGCGGCAGTTTTCTGAAATGGAAACCTTCAACGGTATAATTTTATGAGAAGTTATTTAGCCAATGTTTTCGGGAATAATTCTCAGGAGGCTGAACAGTGAAAGCTGCTTATAACATCGAAGAACGTTTATCCCTGGTCCGTACAGCGATGGGGCAGGAGCCTTTCGACCTGGTAATCCGGAATGTGCAGGTGCTCAACGTGGTCAGCGGCGAACTGCTGCCGGGTGCACTGGGCATCAAACACGGACGGATTGTGACAGCCGAAGCTGCACCGGGTGCGGAAACAGCTGCTGAGTATGACGGCGAAGGCCGTATTGCAGTACCCGGCTTGATCGATACGCATGTCCACGTCGATTCCACGCTTGTGACACCGGAAGGCCTGGCAGAGCTGATTGTGCCGGCAGGGACGACCTGTCTTCTTGCAGACCCGATGGAAATCGCCAACGTGGCCGGCATCGAAGGCCTCAAGGCGCTGCTGCAGGCTGCCGGGCAGCTGCCGTACCATATCTTCGTTGAAGTATCCTCCCGTGTGCCGACAGCGCCCGGCCTGGAGACAACCGGCGGCGTGCTGGGGCTGGAGGAAGTGCAGGAACTGCTCGCCTGGCCGGAGAGCGTCAGCCTCGGGGAGCTGGATCCATCGAAGATCCTGGGCTTGCGGGAAGAGTATTTTGCCAAGATCAAGGCTGCCTGGGAACTGAACAAGATCGCCAACGGACACGCCATCGGGCTGGAGGGCCCCGGGCTGGATGCCTACGCCTGTGCAGGCCTGGCCGACGACCATGAATGTGTAACTTTTGAGGAAGCACGTGACCGTGTACGCCGCGGCCTGGCAGTACTGGTGCGTGAAGGAAGCACGGAGCGCAACCTCGAAGCACTTGTAAAAGGCCTTGTGGAACATGGAATGGACACGGCTTCGTGGATGTTCTGCACGGATGACAAGCACCCTGATGATATCAAGCGTGAAGGGCATATCGACTGGATGGTGCGCGGGGCTGTGGATCTGGGGCTCGAGCCGCTGCAGGCTGTACGGATGGCGACGATCAACGCTGCCCGGCACTTCCGCCTTGAGCAGGAAATCGGCAGTCTCACGCCGGGCCGCTGGGCGGATATCGCTCTTGTATCGGACTTGAAAAAATTCCAGCCGGAGGAAGTGTTCTTCAAGGGCCGGCTTGTGGCTCGGGACGGAAAACTGCTGGAAAAAGTGCCTGTATCTGCTTATCCGGACTGGCTCAGGCACACGGTCAAGGTTGGCCGCGGCAAACAGGGCGAGCACTTCGCTCTTCATGCGGAGGGTGATTCCGCCGAAGTGCGTGTGATCGAACTGTACCCGGATCAGATTATCAACCGCGAGGGCAAGGCCGTGCTGCCGGTGGTGGATGGCTGTGTGCAGAATGATGTGGAAAACGATGTGCTCAAGCTCTCGGTAGTGGAGCGCCATGGGAAGACGGGCACCATCGGCACCGCTTTTGTGCGCGGTTTCGGGCTGCAGCGCGGTGCACTGGCTTCTACAGTTTCACACGATCACCACAATATTGTGATCGTCGGGACAAACGATGATGACATGGCAGCCTGTGTCCGGGCGGTTGAAGAGACCCAGGGAGGCCTTGCAGCAGTGTTGGACGGGGAGCTGCTCGGCCGGGTAGCGCTGCCGCTGGGCGGGCTGCTCAGTGAAAAGCCGGTCGATGAAGTGATTGCGGAACTGGAAGAACTGAATCGGCAGGTACGGGAGAAGCTGGGAGGCGTGCTTCCGGCGCCGTTTATGACGCTGTCCTTCATCTCGCTGCCTACTGTGCCGGAGCTGGGCCTTACCGATCTGGGCCTGGTGGATGTGCTCGGTCACAAGCTGATAAACGTCGTTCTATAAACCCGATACGAAAGCCCATTTCCCTGCTGATCACGTGAAAGTGGTTTTGGAACAGGATCGTTAAAGAAGAAACATCCAGCCCCCAGCTGGCAAAAAGGCCGGCAGCAGTTGGGGGCCGGGTTTGATGTTGTTGTTCTGCTTCAGGCTGCGATGTCCATGTCCATCTTTCTGCGTGTGGCTTTTTTCGCAAGCAGCAGGGTTTTAACAACCTGACAGCTCAATGCGGAAAAATACAGTCCCATGAGAATAAACAGGCCGATGTATTCCGAGCGCAGGCAAAATCCGTTCTGATAAAAGAAGTTCCATGAACCAATAACAAGCACGGTCAGTGCGGCTGCTGCAATACCACCCATCAGGATGAAAAACAGTTCGATGTCCCATCCATAAATACGTGCTCGTTGATTCCTCCAGAGAATGTACAGGGCATTCAAACAGAGGAAGAACTGGATAAGGACATGGTAGTTGAATCCTGAAATGATCAGGGTTATGACGGCAGTGTAGAGGCAGATCAGTGCTGCGCCTGCCATTAATGTAATGTAGTTGAAGCTGCTGAGATGGATCCGGGTTGTCAGTTTCATTGCATCACTCCTTGAGCTTGATTCTCGATCCGACAGGCTTCATCAAACAGGTTGGCGAGGTCCTGCTCGGCATCTTTCATGGTGAAGTAGGTTACTCCCCCGTTTATGTATCGCTCGACCATTCCACCGATTACATCGAAAGCTCCAGTAATTCCTCCGATAATCCCGGCTGGAGAGCCTGCTGCTAATCCACCGACTGCTGAAGCGCCGCTGCCGACGGCTCCAGAAATCGCCCCTGCATTTTCTGCCATGATTTCGATCCGCTCCTTCCGCAGTGCTTGCCAATCCTTCAGACGCGAAACGTATCCGGTTCCTATAGGCGTGTTAGTTACGGGGTCACGAATTCCGTACAGGGCTGGATTGTCAGCCGAGATGAGAAGGTACCTTGTTTCGCCATCCCTTGTGACCCAGATAGCTGCCAGATCTTCGCGGCCTGCAACAGACCCGATCCCGAAATCTTCCGTGCCTATTCTCCCTGTCAGCGTTGGCAGCTCACTGGCGCTTGTGTACAGTTCCCCGGGCTGAAGGCTGTTGTAGTCCCTGCCTGAAATTCCAGTTGGAGAGGAGAGGCTCGCTTCCGCCGGGCCTGGTTTTCCAGGTGCCAACGGCATTGGTGTGGATTCAACTTCCAGAGGTTCAACACTCGGGGTAAAGAATATCTGCTTGTGGGAGGCCCGGGCAGGCGTAATGCCTGGTTGAAAAACCAGTAAAAGACCAAACAAAGCAGCCAGGACCGGTTGGAATATGTTCCTTCTCAATTTCATAAAACCCCCTTTCAGTTTTTTATTGGCTGAACCTGGTAATGTTACGGACATCAGGAAAAACATGGTCCGCAGGTGTGCCTGTCTGTTGTTTGGCACTAAGGTGACTGTGTTTTTCTGCGCTTAATATCGTAGAACAGATCGGTGTTTCTATCCGATACGTATGCATTAAAATATTTATACAGGCCGCAGAGATGATTATTATGTTTAGTGAATAGGAAAAAGGAATTCCTTGACCAAAACGCGGTTCACAATTATCGTACTCGTGGAGAGCCTGCCCTCTCCAGCCAACGCCAAATCTTTTGGCTGGAGTGTACCGGAGGAAAAAATGACAGTTAAAAGGATCGCGCTATTTTGTCTTTTGACGTTTGTATTTATCCTGAGCGGGTGCGGCCCTTCTGAAGAAGAAATCAAGGCGACAGAAGAAGCTGATGCCACCAGGGTATATTCGACAGCAGCTGCCCTGATGACAGGCGCTGCAGATGAGGCCACCGAAACACCCACTGCCACGTTGACCGAGACGGTTACACTCACACCGGAAGTTGAAGAAACGGTAGAGCAAGGGCCAACCAATACCAGCGAACCTGTGAAACCGTGCAACCTGATCGGCTTTATCAGTGATGTCACGATCCCGGACGGGACCGAATTTGCAGCCGGAGAATCATTCACTAAAACCTGGCGCCTGCGAAACGACGGCACATGCACCTGGGATAGTGCATACAGTCTGATCTTCGCCAGTGGAGACCAGTTGAGCGGGGTGGACAGCAAGCAGCTGACGGATGGCACCGTAACACCGGGAGAGACTATTGATGTTTCAGTGGATCTAGTCGCACCGGATGGAGCGGAAACCTACACAGGATACTGGCTGCTGCAGGCTGGTGACGGCGGCAGTTTCGGCCTTGACCGGGCCGGCAGTGCCTTCTATGTCCAGATTGTGGTTGTAGAAGATGAGGTAACAGAGGAACCCACTGCCGAAGAGACCGAGGAAGCTCCAGAGGAGACCCCAACGGCAACAGCTACTACTGAAACGGCACCTGAGGAAACCGAGGAAACCGAGGAAACAGACTAGGCAGTCTGGTTTGAAAAAAAAGATCCAGTGAACGTACATGTCCGATAGTCAAAGGGCAGAAACGTTCGCTGGATTGTTTTTTTTACAGCTTTATACAGAGGTGAGATTTAACGATCCGGGGAACGCCTCCTGGAATTACGCCCTTTCCCGCTCCTCTGTGTTCTCCGGCGTCCACGACCACGGCCGCTGCCAGAGCGAAATCTGCGCCCTTGCCTATTTCCAGTTCCCCGATTCAACGTATTGTCTAGAGGAGCCTGTTTCTCAGGTGCATCGTAGAGCTCGTTTACTCTGGTAGTTGAGAGTTCCCGATTATGCTGTCGGCGGTCGAGCAGTGTGTCAACGAAAGAAGCAAGCAGGGTGCCGCCCAATACGGCAAGTGATTGTACTGCGCCACTGGGCTCTCGCTCTGTAGAAATGGGTTCCGGTTCCACGATCTGTATTGGCACAGGATCGGGTTCAGGCTTGTTTGTTTGCGAAATAATGCTTGTTCCAACAGAACGATCCGAAGAAGGAATGTCACTTTCCGAAAGGAGGACGGCCTTTTGCAGCTGTGGCACTTCCTTAATCGCTTTGCTGGGACAGACTTCGATACAATCACCGCAAGCAATACAGAGCTGCTGGTCGATACAAGCCCGGCCGTTTCCCATGCTGATTGCATTCTGAGGGCATTCCGACAGACAAATCCCGCAGCCTGTGCAGAGACTCTGGTTGATTCTGATCACAATATGACCTTTCAATTATCCGGCAGTGTTATTCTTCCTGTTCGAGATCAGAAAGACGTTTTTCAATCGTTTCCAGCTGATTCTTTAACAAGTCGGCCTGCTGTTTGAGCTGCTGCTGTTCGAATTCCGGATCGGGTACAGGCTGGTAAGCAGGGTAGGGTGCATTATATGCACGATAGCCATATCCTGGTCCCCAGCCTCGGCCCGGGCCGCGCAATCCGAAACCGCCGCCTCGGCCTGCGAATCTTCTTCCGCCGCCTCTGCCGCGGCCCCATCCCATTCCTGCGCCTCTTCCGGGCAATCCGCTTGCATATCCGGGTTGATTGCTGCCGCTGCAGTATCCGGCAGAGCGTCCTGATTTTGGCCCTTCTCCATGTGGTCCTGTTCTATCTCCTGCTGGCATTGTATTCTCCTGATAATTAGATTTATATTATGTACAGTGGAAGCTACTCATCTTCGTGAAATGCACCGCTTCCCTGATTCATATGCTGTTCGTAAGCCTGTAAAAAAGCGTCGATATTCCTTCTTTCATTTGTCAGGGACTGTATGTGATCCTGCAGTGTGTTGTCTCCAAGTGCAGTCAACTCATACATGCGTCGCGGCGGCCCCTGTGTTTCCTGTTCGTTCCAGGTAGAGATAACCAAACCCTGTTCTTCCATATTGCGAAGCGCTCGATAGACAATACTCGGGTCGATCTCCGTGAGGCCGAAGGGTTCGAGCTGGTTGATCAGGGTATAGCCGTGTGCAGGTGCTTTGTGAAGCAGGAGAAGCAGCACCGGGTCGAGCCATCCGGCCCAGCGTCCGCGCCGCCCATGTCTTCGTCCCCTTCCTCGTCCTCCCGGCATCTTTCCTCCCTGCCTGGAAATCTATTCTCTTGCTAAAGTATAGTTATCTATATGCAAAATGTCAATAGATGATAAAACGATCGGAGTTACACAATACCCTGGAATGGGTGGGAGTATAGCAAGTGATCTATGACGAACCCTACTTGTCTATTTCTGAAAGATCATCAAGAATAGGAGTGTAAATTCGGCAATATATCTGTGTGCTGAAAGAACAATTAGCTGTTCTGACAGGAAAACAATCACCAGGTTGTTTTAGATGCTGGCATTGTCGATCCAGCTGCAGACCGGAGAAAATGAATACCTGCAGCTGTTTTTCCAATCCGGCTTCACAAGGAGAAAAGGATGAAAGAGATCAAGACCGTGTTTGTTGTCGGCGCCGGGACGATGGGCAGCGGCATAGCCCAGACGGCTGCAGTATACGGTTATCAAACCACGATGATGGATATTGACCCGAAAGCACTCGAACAGGGTCAGGCAGCAATATCACGATCTGTTGATAAATTACTGCAGAAGGAACGTATCACCGAAGGCCAACACCAGGCTGCACTGCAGATAGCTGTAACCAGCTCCCTGGAACAGGCAGCGGAGGCGGATCTTGTTATTGAAGCGGCTGCGGAAAACCCCGAATTGAAAGAAAAAATCTTTGCTGACCTTGGAAATGCGGCAGATGAAACAGCCATTCTGGCGAGCAACACTTCCTCCATAAGCATCAGTAGAATTGCCGCAGCAGCCAAAAAACCGGAACGGGTTGTAGGCTTGCACTTCTTTAATCCGGTACCCCTTATGAAACTCGTGGAAGTCATCGAAGGGAAGCAGTCGGATGGGGACACAGTGGAAGCCGCGATGGCTTTTGCCCGTTCGCTCGGGAAAACACCTGTCCTTGCTAAAGATTCACCGGGCTTTATCGGCAACCGGATCCTGATCCCGATGATCAATGAGGCTGTGTATACCCTGGCCGAAGGTGTCGCCCCCGCTGAATCCATCGACACGGTTATGAAGCTTGGGATGGGGCACCCGATGGGGCCTCTGCAGCTTGCGGATCTGATAGGCCTGGATGTAGTGCTGGACATCATGAAAGTGCTTCATACGGAATTCGCCAGCGACAAATACCGTCCCGCACCACTTCTGGAAGAGATGGTAGCAGCCGGGACTCTGGGAAAAAAGACAGGCAGTGGATTCTATGTATATGATTAAACTAAAGAAATCCTTCTGATCCTGCAGCGGGTTGAGGATGAACCGTAGTCCTGGCCTGGTGCGAAAGGAAGTCAGCATGAAATCCCGACGGATTTTTCTGGTTGGAGTGCTTCTTGTTACAGCCGCGCTTGCGTGCAATGCACCTCTGCCTGCAATTTTACAGGGTGCTGTGGATAATGGCGAAACAGAACCTGGCCCGGATACTTTGGATCCTGACCTGGCGCTGGAGCCAACAGAGACCAATACACCAAACCCGCCAACAGCCACTTCCACACCTACACCCACACTCACACCCACTTCAACTGCTACAGCGGAACCAAATCCGGTATCCGGCTATGTCATTCTCACCAACATCGAAACAGACGATCCCTATTATCAGGCGGTGGAGATTCTGGCTGATTACCGGCAGGCTGAGGTGATTCGTTTTGAAGACAGCATTTTTGATACGGAGCAGGCGCTAAAAGAAGGTGACGTGCAGTTTGCTGCTGTAATGGTCAAGCCGGAGATACTGGAAGAGTATTTCGCGTTCGATGTTTTTACACTGGCCAAGCAGGTAGAGCCGGGCTTTGCTACAGATTTTTCGTACGGCTATATCACAGCTGCATCAGCGGAAGATATGGTTGCCTATGTGCAGCGTGTGATTGACTACGAGCAGGGCCGAATTCATGTCGAACCGGTTTTTAAAGCTTTGTGGCGGACAGGAGATCGCGCAGTCGGGGGCGGTTATGGAGCTATTGGTGATGAAATGACCGCCGATATTGTTGTGCTGGCAGAGGGAATGGGTTTCTCTTCTGAACGTGTGGATGCGGATCAGTACACGAAACCCGAAATATTGACCTATCTGCAGTCTGCCGGTGTGGTATTTTTCAATTTACATGGGAGTCCGGTTAACATCGAGTGCGGCCTTCAGTGCCAGGGAGATGGATGGGTTAAGGAGGATGCAGCACAGCTGGAGAATATCCGGTTCATTTTCGCCAGTTCCTGTTACACTGCAAGCGTAGGGACGTATTATATTCAGGGAAGTATGGATGTAGAGAACTATCGTGACCGGGAAGCGAATATCGATCCGGCTGATTCGGTTACATTGGGCTTCATGCGAAGCGGCACACTTGGCTACATCGGGCATATGTGCATGTGGGGACGGGGTGATTTCACACAGTTAATGCTCCAGGAACTTGCCGACGATCCAACGAAAACCACGGGCGAACTGCTGCGATTCTGGTACGACCAGCCGACGGGTCCGAATATTCAGGTGAATCACCCTGTACCTGACCTGAACGGCATGGACAACAACCAGTTTTTCTATGCAGCCGTCATTCTCCACGGCGACCCGGCAGTCCGCATATTCCAGGAAGCCCCGCCTGAATAACGGGGCTTCTCTTCTTCCTGTAACTATTTGAGGCTGATCATCAAAACGTTTATTCGCTGCCGGAATCCTCGGTTTCCGTTGTTTCCTCTGCTTCAGGTGTGAAGGTGGGGGTATCGCTGGGGGTGGGAGTATCTGTCTCTTCAGTCTCCGGGGTGAATGTACAGGTTTCAGTCGGTTCGGTTGTACAGGTCGCGGTTGCTTCTGTATCGTCTTCATCCGTCGCTGTCGGTGTGGGCGTGCTTGTGCTGTCGTCTTCATCCACCACGATCTCAACATAGAAAGGGAGGCCTGAAGTCCCGAGCCCAAAGGTGGCACCGGATGAATTCTCCAGGATCCAGTATCCGACATAGGTGTCCTCATCATCCGGGGCAACAAGATCAACAGAGACCTCAACTGTTTCACCAGGGGCAATATCCTCATCGGTGAAATAAAGTGAATCATCTCCGGACATCTGATCTCCTGAGTAGAACACCAGCTTGTAATACTCAGTCCAGGTACATGTTCCATCGTTGCTCAGTTCCCAGGTTTTGGTGAATTCATCCCCTGGCTCCATTTCGGTCCCGTCAGCGATCGTTACGTCAGAGACAAATCCTGCCTCGTCGCACTGTGTGGTCACACTCGCATCATACCGGGTGACCGGTTGTGAAGTATAGGTTACTACACCGGTGATGGTAGTGGTTGGAGTATAGGTAGTCAGAACCGGCGCGGTCGGCTCGAGTGTGTTGGTAGCGCTGTCCTGCGCGCTTTCTGTAAGGAGCGCCTCTGCTGTCTGATAGACGGTGTCGGGTGTGGCGGTTATTTCGTCAGCGCTTTTTCCATCGCATCCTGTAAGTGTTGTCAAACAGGCGGTCATAAGAATTATTAGGCCTGATATTTTCTTGTTTCGCATACTGATTTCTCCGTCCGGGAGTATTGTGCTTTTCCCCGAAGTTCCGAGCATGAGGTTAACCACAACGAAAATTCCAGAAATATCGGGAAGAGAGCGGGATTCCTTGAACGTGGGGCCACTAGGTGGTTTTGCTGGGGCATTTTTGAGGAAAACGTAAATCCCGTTCCCTGCCCGTTGCCTTGCAGTGTACGACTTCATTGTGAGGAAGTTCTTCATTTATCATGTAAGAAATATGAATTCTTCTGCAGGTAAAAGCCCTGATTGCTTCAAACAATTCAGCCGGAGGTAGAAATAAATCATCGTCCAGATTTTACATGGTGCTTACATCCCTATCACAAGCAGTTTGCATGGTTTTTCTACAATTACAGCATCCACATGTTTAAAAAGGAGGAACCATGTTATTCAAAACAAAACGTACGATATGGCACTGGCTCTTTACAGTGTTCGTTGTCCTTCTCCTGATTGGTACGCCATTATCTGCAGCAAGCGCTGCACCGGCTGCCGAGGATGGGGAACAGCTGGAGTCTCTGTACCAGCGAGAGCTCGAACTTCTGGAAAAGCAGGAGGAACGGCTGGATAAAGCAGACGAGGTTATCAGCAGGGTGGAGGAATATATCAGCAACCAGGCGGCAGCTGGTGCAGATACCTCTGGCGCTGAACAGGCGCTGGCGGCGTTCGAGTCAGCCCTGCCGGCGATCCAGGCATACTATGAAAAGGCGGCAGCCATCCTTAGTGCACATGCCGGTTTCGACAGTAACGGCAATGTAACAGACAGCGTTGATGCGCTTGAGACGGTCAGCACTGCAGGCAGTGCACAGCGTCAGTTCCACCTGAACCTGGTGCAGGCTTTCAAGGACCTGCGGGAGAGTCTCAAGGATTCCCACATCTATTTCCGACTGGAGGAAGGCTATCAGAAGCTGCTCGAAGTGCAGCAGGCGCAGGCGGATGCGCTTGCAGCAGGTGAGGATGTGATTGACAGATTGAGTACGTTTATCGCTGAACAACAGGAGATGGGCCGTGATACCAGCATCCTGGAGACAGCGAAGGAAGCATTCCTCACAGCGTATGATCTGGCCAGCGGCAATCATGACGAGGCGGGAGCGACACTGGATGCCCATGCAGGGTTCGATGTACAGGGTGTGGTGACAGACCCGGATCAGGCCCAAATCACAGTGAGTTCAGCCGGATCAGCCCAGCGGCAGTTCCATCTCACTGCGGCAGCAGCGCGCATCAGTTTGCGAGACGCTCTGCAGGAGTACCGGGATTTATTCAGCGAGGCGGATGCGTAGGGTGTGAATGGGACAGGTGATCGATATGGGCATGGATAATAAAAAGAGTGTAATGGTCAGGATAGTACTGGTTCTTCTGTGCGCAGGATTGGTCAGCGGATGCGGGAGAATCCGAGAACGGCGTGATGCACGGCTGGAAACGCGGACGGCGGATTCCAGCGAGAGTGAAGCTGTAGAGGAAGTACAGGCC
>Ga0272441_10010247_pt1 | contig 14241 bp, 13 predicted proteins | sample SSMProp6N_FD_193582 | JGI IMG/M metagenome (GOLD analysis project Ga0272441, IMG submission 193582) | Marine sediment archaeal communities from Little Sippewissett salt marsh, Falmouth, MA, United States - SSM-Prop-6N | ecosystem: Environmental > Aquatic > Marine > Wetlands > Sediment ... | reverse complement strand
GCTGATCAACTATGACCGGCTCAAGGAGCAGGCAAAGGATGATGTCGCCATTGCACGTATCGTTCGCGACATCGATAAGCGCACTCGCGGCTATAAGAACAAGACGGACTTCTACATCGACAACCTGGCCATGGGCATCGCGAAAATCGGCGCCGGCTTCTACCCCAATGACGTTATCGTACGGTTCTCAGACTTCAAGACGAACGAGTACGCGAACCTTATCGGCGGAAGTCTCTATGAACCGCTCGAGAGCAACCCGATGATCGGGTGGCGAGGCGCGTCGCGATATTACGATGAGCGCTTCAAGCCGGCCTTCGGCATGGAGTGCGCTGCCATCAAGCGTGTTCGAAACGAGATGGGGCTGACCAACGTCAAGGTCATGGTCCCTTTCTGTCGCACTCCCGAGGAAGGACGCAAGGTCATCAACGTCATGCGTGAGTTCGGCCTCGTTCAGGGAGAGAACGGCCTCGAAGTGTACGTGATGTGCGAGATTCCATCCAACGTGACGCTCGCCGATGAATTCGCCGAAGTCTTCGATGGATTCAGCATCGGTTCGAACGACCTCACACAGCTCATGCTCGGCATCGACCGCGACTCCGGCACCCTATCAGCGATATCCGACGAAAGGGATGACGCGGTCATGCGAGTAGTCAAGCGGACTATCCACTTCGCGCGCGCCCACACTCCACCAAGAAAAGTGGGTATCTGTGGACAGGCACCGAGTGACTTCCCCGAGTTCGCCGAGTACCTTGTGAGATGTGGAATCGACTCGATGTCGCTGAACTCGGACGTCGTCCTCAAGACGCGAATCCGAGTCTCTCAGCTAGAAATGATGGCCTTGATAGATAGCTAGCAAAGAGACAATTGAGGAATTCGTCCCGGGAAATCTGTGCGCCCGCCTCGGCGGGCGTGCTATTCTCATGCCGTGCTGGCCGCGGGTGCCACAGCAGCCCTTGCCAGTCACGGTACGGCCGGACTCGAGTATGAGCAACATTTCTGAAGTCAAAGAGCGCACAGATATCGTCGCGCTCATCTCAGAGTACGTCCAGCTGCACAAAGCTGGAAAGAACTACGTAGGCCTTTGTCCATTCCACAGTGAGAAGCACGGCTCGTTCTATGTCTTCCCGGACCGCCAGACGTGGCACTGCTTCGGAGCATGCGCAACGGGAGGCGACATATTCTCCTTCATAATGAAGAAGGAGAATGTCGAGTTCGGTGAAGCGCTGCGGATGCTTGCCGACCGGGCGGGCGTCCAGCTTGAACGAACGAGACCTTCCGAGGAACCACGAGATGAGGCACGAGACCGGCTCCTCGCCCTACTCGACCTGACCGCGATGGAGTTCCGAGAGTTGCTGCTGCACGGAGAATCGGCCCGTCGGGCAAGAGAATATCTTGAGCGAAGGAAGATCGACTTCGCCGGACCCACAGGGGAAGCATTCAGACTCGGATACGCGCCCGCAGGATGGACCGACACCCAGGACAGGTTGATGGCCCGAGGTTACACACAGCAGCAACTCATCGACACCGGTCTTGTCGTGGAGAAGGATGCGGGCGGCACATACGACCGATTCAGGGACCGGATTATCTTCCCCGTGTTCAACGCCAAAGGAGTCGTTATTGGCTTCGGAGGACGCGCCATCGGAGATGTTCAGCCCAAGTACATGAACTCCCCTCAATCCCAGATCTTCGACAAAGGGGCCGAACTGTACGGCATGCATATGGCACGTACGGCCGCCCGACGGGCAGACCGAATCGTGCTTGTAGAGGGCTACATGGACGTTCTCCAATCCCACCAGCACGGATGGGAGAACGTTGTGGCGCCGATGGGGACATCACTCACCGAGCGCCAGGCGGGGCAACTGTCCCGGGTTACGAAGAACGTCTACCTCGCACTGGATGCGGACGAAGCAGGACTGGCCGCAGCCATGAAGACCATCCGCGAGACGACTGGCCGATTCCGCGACGCGTTCGGCCACAGGACTACGGTGGAAATAGGCCCCAAGGGAGGGCAGTCGTTCAGGTCAGTGCTCGATGCGAATATACGAATCATTCTCATGCCACCAGGGCGCGACCCTGATGAGGTTGTCTCCGAGGCGCCTGAGAAGTGGAAAGACATGGTAGAGCATGCCGTTCCCTATGTTGACTTCTACGTGGATACGCTCGTGAAATCGACCGACACCTCCACAGCTCAAGGCAAACGAGAGCTCATCTCGGCGTGCGCACCAATCATCGCGGAACTCGCAGACAGCATGGACAGAGCTCGTTTCTACTCGAGGCTGAGTCGAGCAATGGAGATCCCGGAAAGAGACTTGCGCTCGGAACTGAGCGCGCTCGAACGACGGGGCTACGCGCCCAAAGACACGTCGGCAAAGGCCGGCGGTGCGGAGCAGCACACAAGGTCCAGGACAGTGACTCTAGAGGAGTATTGCCTGCACCTGTTGTTGTCCCGCCCCGAGTTCAGACCGCTTGCAGAGGGGTTCGATGCAGAGCATTTTGAGACCACGGAGAATCGCCAGGTCTACGAAGCCTGGAACGGTGCATCCGACATGGATTCGCTTCGTGATTCACTTGACGTAAGCCTCGCCGAGCATCTAGACTTTCTGTTGTCCGAGCCATCCCCTCCACGCATTCCCAGCGATGAAGAGACACAGAGGCTCGCACTAACGGAATGCATCCTGCGCCTTCGGGAGCGTCTTGCCAAGCGCCAGCACTTCATGCGCGAGAACAGGCTTGCTCGCGAGAGAGAGGAAGACGGCGTTTCTGCCGAGCTTGAACGGCTCGAGGAGTTCGGGGTAGCACCAAATGACAGGCTCCAGGAGATATTCCTAGAGAAGAGTCGCAAGGGTCGCACCAAGAGAGGCTAAACATGGAGATCGCACGAGAGGCCAGTCCTGAAGTCCAGGACGAATCGGTCCAGACCGTTCACGATGGATACCCCGCTGAGGAAGAGTCCGAAGAACCGGATATCCAGCCAGAGGCCGAGGTCGCTGCCGAACCTGGAATAACACTCGTCGGAGACGACGTCAAGACCACCCTGGGGCTGGAAGACCACGAGGTCATCGATGACTCGGTTCGGATGTACCTCAGGGAAATTGGTCAGGTGCCACTGCTCACGGCAGCGGAGGAACGCACCCTGTCCAGCCACATCGAACAGGGCCGCCACCTCTCCAAGCTCCAGGACACTCATTTCAAGCGGTTTCGTACAGAACTACCTGCCGTCGATTTGACCGCCGAGCTTCTCGGACGAATAGTGAGAGCCTACCCCATCGCGGAGATTCTCCGCGAGTACCTCGAGATGGACCCTGAAACCACCCTCGGAGACCTCATAGCTACTCCTGAACTTCGCGCGGCAATAGACAATGAGGTGAAACCCGCTCTCATCACGGTCGTTGCTGAGCAGACGAATCGCGCCATGCCGGCTGCGGAAGAGGCTGTCGTCAACTTCTCCGTCAACACGAGCGTCCTACCGGAACACGCTGTCCAACTCCTGCGCACCGAGTCAATCGACAGACTGCGAGAGCTTTCGGGAGAAGAGAGTCTTGTCCAACTGATTGCGGACCGCGAGGACGAATACCACGCCCACTACGACCACGTGATGGCGGAGGCAGAAAAAGCGGAGACTCACCTGACACAGGCCAATCTGCGGTTGGTTGTGAGTATCGCCAAGAAGTACATCGGCCACGGCATGTCGTTGCTCGACCTTATCCAAGAGGGAAACATCGGCCTCATGCGGGCAGTCGAGAAGTTCCGACACCGCAAGGGGTACAAGTTCAGCACATACGCCACCTGGTGGATTCGACAGGGCATCACACGAGCCATTGCCGACCAGGCACGCACGATCCGCATCCCCGTACACATGGTCGAGACTATGAATCGGCTGCTGCGTACCACGCGTCAACTAAGCCAGGAACTCAAACGAGAACCCAGCTATGAAGAGATCGGCTCACGCCTGAACATGAACTCGGACCGCGTCGAAGAAGTGATGGACCTTTTCCACCATGAACCCATCTCCCTTGAGACACCCATCGGAGAAGACGGCGATACACGGCTCGGAGACTTCGTGGAAGACCAGACCAGTCCGGCGCCAGCCGAGGTGGCAACACAGGAGCTTCTCAAGGAGCAACTTGACCGCGTACTGGATGAGCTGACTCCTCGTGAAAAGAGAGTCTTGCAGCTTAGGTTCGGTCTCAAGGATGGCCACGCCCGGACGCTTGAAGAGGTCGGGCAGGAATTCAATGTCACTCGAGAGCGCATCAGGCAGATAGAGGCCAAAGCCCTACGAAAGCTGCGCCATCCCAGCAGAAGCCGCAAGCTGAAGGACTACCTTGACTAGCGAGGGCGCGCCTTTGAACGACGACCACGTCGGCAAGTGGCAGATGGAGCGGCTATGGGCGCCATGGCGGATCGAATACATCCGACAGGTACGTGACCTCGACTGCGTCCTCTGTACTGCCCCCGAGCGCGGAGACGACGAGCAGGCCCTGATTCTGCACAGGGGCACGTCGAACTACATCATCATGAACCGCTACCCCTACAGTCCGGGGCACCTCATGGTAGCGCCCTACAGGCATACCGCCGAGTTGGACGAATTCACAGACGAGGAATGCCTTGAGCACGTGGGGTTTGTCAGGCTCGCCACTCGTCTCCTGAAGGATGTGTCCGGTCCAGGTGGCTTCAATATCGGCCTCAACCTGGGTCGCATCGCAGGGGCAGGCCTCGACCAGCACCTACACACCCACATCGTCCCCAGGTGGCAGGGAGATGCGAACTTCATGCCGGTCATCGGACAGACCCGAGTGATGTCCGACTCGCTCCCGTCGATGTACGCGAAATTGCAGAAGGCGCTCGACGAGCGCCTTGCACAGTCCTAGGAAGCACCGCTGAAGCTACTCAGCCCTCGCCTCCTGAGAGTTCGGACTCAAGTTTTCCAACCATGTCTCGGGCGACAACGCCGATGAGGCTATCCCCCACCTCAAGAATTGTGGCTGCGTCCGCGCCTGTCGGTGCCTCCCCGTGCCTGACAAGGCAGGCGGAACCTGCCACAAACGCCAGCTTCGTATCCCCAAGGGTATGCCCTGCAAGGCCGGAATCCTCCGAGACTCTCACCTGAACGACCTCCAGGTCCTCACCCTCCAGTTCTGACAGTCGGACGAGAGGGAAGACAGGAATCTGCGCCTTCATGTTCTCAAGGATGAGCGCTGCCATGTCAACAGTGTTCTCGATGCCGAGTTTGCGGAAGATGTTGCGATTCCGGGGGTTATTGAGCTTGGCCAAGACGCGGGGAACCTTGTATTTGATTTGCGCAAGCTGGCAGGCAGCCAAATTGTCTTCGTCCGCATCACTGGCGGCAATGAAGACGTCGGCTCGCGAGACTCCGGCCTGGTCGAGGCACTGTATCCTGCAGCCACTACCTCCGAGCGTTATGTCGCCTAATGCCTCTTCAAGGCGTTCTCTCTTCTTCGAGTCTTCCTCAATGATGAGGACTTCGTGGCCGCCCTCGATGAACTCCTTGGAGAGGTAGTATTCGACCTCACCTCCCCCGAACATGACAACGTACAACTATCTAGTCCTCCAGTCTACCTTTGACGAGTCTTGCGAAGAGCATAATCGGGCTGATTGCTTCCAGTCCAAGGGTCTTGTAGAACTCCTCGCGCGGCGGATCATATATGCGGCAAATCACCTTCGGGACACCGAAGATGTGTTTCGCGATTTGAGCCGCCATAGCGTTCCGGTCGTCGTCGCGCGTGAGCGCGATAAACGCGTCCGCGTTCTTGAGACCAGCCTTGCGCAGGAATTCCTCGTCAGTTGCGTCACCAGCCAGAGTTCTGCCCTGGAACTTCGCCGGCAGTTTGTCGAACATCGAGAGTTCGAAGTCGAGGAGGGTAACCTTGTGCCCTTCCAGATCAAGTAGTGTGCCGAGTTCTGATGCGACGCGTCCGCTTCCCATGATGAACGCGTTCATTCCTGTTCCTCAGTCACAAGAGGGGCCCTGTAAAGAATGACGTGACACGGAGCCTCCCGAAGCACGTGCGAGGTTGTCTCTCCGATGTCGAACTCGCCCGGACGGCGGGCCAATCTGCGGCGATAGCCCACTCCCATGACGATGAGGTCGGCGTTGCCGTCTCTTGCCTCCTCAACTATGGCCGCGCCAGCCTCGCGGGCCTGGATAAGGCCTGTGTCGATCTGATAGCCGTCCTGACCAGCCAGGTCCTCTGCATGCGCAAGAATCTCCTCGGCCACGGACGTCTTCTCCTCATCGGGGGCATCGATGGGCATACTGCGGTCAACTTCGATCACGTAGACGACGTAAACGGAGGCACTATTCTCCTCCGCGATCTCACACGCAAGGCGGATAACCTCCGCATCAACCCCATTTCCACTCACGGGTACAAGAACTTTTCCAACATCCATACGGCGGAGCATGGTAAAGGCTTCCATCGTTTAAGTCAATACGCCAAGACGACTAACGCCACTGCCAGAAGGCTGGCGTCAGGAGTGCAAGAACCGTCACGAACTCCAGCCTGCCTACCAGCATGCAGGCAGAAAGCACGATTTTGCCTATTGCCGGGATGAAAGCGTAATCGTGCACGGGTCCAACAGCCGCAAAGCCCGGGCCGACGTTGCCAACGGTTGCGGCGACGGATGAGAAGGCGGTTATGGCATCCAGTCCCAGCGCCGCCATGATTCCAAAACCGATAATGACTGTAAGAGCATACAGACCCGCCATGCCCAAGATGGAAGACACCATCGGCTCGGGCACAGGTTCACCGCCCAGTTTCAGCGGCATGACCGTACGCGGGCTGAAGGAGGTGACAATCTGTCGAATCGAGTGCTTCACCACCACGAGAAGACGAACCACCTTCAGTGCGCCACCTGTGGAACCGGCAGACGCCCCTACAAGCATCAGTATCAGCAGCACGCCCTTCGACATGCTTGGCCACAGATCGAAGTCGGTCGTCGCAAAGCCCGTGGTAGTCTGTATCGAGGCAACCTGGAACGTTGCATGTTGTAATGCCGGACCAAGTTCCATCCCGGCCGAACGTACGAGATTCCAAGTAACAAACGCCGATGCAGCCATAAACATGCCGACATAAAGGCGAAACTCCGGGTTCTTCAAGAACGTGTCGAGTTGCCACTGCGCGCTCTTACTACGGATGAAGTAGTAGTAGAGGGAGAAGTTCACACCTGCAGCAAGCATGAAGAAGGTAACCACAGTTGTGACATAGGGAAGGTGTGCATACGCACCCATGCTTTCACTCAAATGGAGGAATCCTCCGGTGGGCATGGTGGCAAACACGATATTGGCCGCGTCAAAGAGAGTGATTTCGGGCAAGACAACCAGGAGCACCAGCTCAACCAATGAGGCACCAATGTAGAGAATCCAAAGCCATCGGGCCGTATTTACCACACGCGCTCGCAGGCGCTCCGGCTGAGGTCCGGGCATCTCAGCCTCAAACAGTCTCGCGGCACCCACTCCCAACATCGGAAACAGGGCCACGAAGAAGGTGATGATGCCCATACCCCCGATCCACTGTGAGAAGTTTCTCCAAAGAAGTATGCTCGGAGGCTGGTCCCCAATGGATGTGAAGACAGTAGCTCCTGTGGTGGTCAAGCCCGACATGGCTTCGAAGAACGAGTCGACATACGTAGGCAGCGTGCCCGTCAGGCTGTACGGCACCGCGCCTACCAGTGAGCCGAGTATCCACGTACAGGTGACAAGCGCCAATCCCTCGCGCCGCGTGAGATTGCGTCGCTCAACCGGATAGACCCACCAGAGCAAGTAGCCGGCGGCCCCGGAACAGAGACAGGGAACCAGGAAGCCCAAGTAGGCCCCGTCACCATACCAGAAGGATGCCAGTAGGGGACAAGCGAGTATACCAGTGAGAACGAGCAGCACCAGTCCAAGGTATTTGACGACGATGCGTATGCTCACAGACTACCTGAAAAGACGCTCCACGGCGGGGATCGCTTCCAGCGTGGACGCCACAATCACACTGTCGTTGGGCTCGATTACTACTCCGTCCGGAGGGAGAGAAACCATGTCACCGCGGACTACAGCCATGACTCTCGACCCACGAGGCCACTCGACCGCCTCAACGGCCTGCTTGCTGACCTTTGAGGTAGCGCTGACCATGAACTCGATCACCTGAGCGTCCTCTTCGCCCAGCAGAACAACTGAGAGCACTCCTGCACGGAGTATGTAACGCGCGACAGTCTTGCCGCACTGAATAAGAGGAGACATAGGCACATTCACACCCACCGCCTCAGCAAGGGGTATGTACTCAGGCTTGTCGACGAGCACAATGCTGCGTGAAGCGCCCACTTTCATTGCCACTAGACCAGCCAGGACATTCAGGGACTCGTCCCCCGTTGCCGCTATGAACGCATCAGTCTGGCCGACGCCTTCCTCCGATAGAAGCTCACGGTCCGGTCTGCCTCCCTGGACCACTGTCGCGCGCTTCAGCTTCGTGCTCAACTGCTGCGTACGACTGGCACTCTTCTCGATGACCTTGACCTGCACACCGCGCCTCTCTAAAGCCTCAGCAACGTTGAAACCAACAATGCCGGCGCCGAAGATGGCAACGAGCTTGTTCTTGTGACGGGGAACACCGAAGAGGTCTCCTAGCTCATCCATGTCAGTCCTGGATGCTGCAAGATACAGCCTGTCTCCCCTCTGCACGACTTCGTCGGGGGATGGCACGTGATGAGAGTCTCCACGACCAACCATAGCAACCACGCAACGTCTCGGGAAGGGTATCGAAGCCATGGTCTTGCCAAGCACAGCGGGGTTCTCCACCCGGAACTCCCTCATCTGGACCCTGCTGTCAGCAAACTCCCACATCGGCGTGACGTACAGTCCGGAGAGAATGGAGACAATCTCTCTCGCCGCCTCAATCTCCGGGTTGACGAACAGGTCGACCCCGAGTCCCCGCGAGCGAACGACTTTCTTGGAAGCATAGGGAGACTTGCTGCCGACAAGCTGGTAGCTCGAGTACTCGGGTTCGCGCACGCGACAAATCGTCTTCTTCGCACCCAGCTCCTTGGCCATGAAGCAGGTCACCATGTTGACCTCATCCACCGCCGTAAGAGCCACGACCAGGTCGGCACGTTGCGCTTCGGCCTCGCGCAGCACCCGGGGTATCGCGCCATTGCCGACAACCACTCCCACATCAAGCTGGCGGCGGACCTGCTCCGCAGCCTCCGGGTCCTGCTCGACGACCACGATGTCCTGCTTCTCCTTGGAAAGGAGACTTGCAACATAGAAGCCGGCAGCGCCGGCACCAACAACTACGATATACATACTCTTCCTACGACGTCATGCGATGACATGAAAGCCGAGTGTACCCGACTTGAGGGGAGAACTGGAAGGGGGTGACGGAACTCTACCCGCCACTCAACTGACACTTCTCATCTCAACGGCGCCATCACAACCTCGACGCCCACTCTAGCGCAATTCGAACCGCGTGGGATTGTAGAGAGTCAAGGGTTGCTTGTCAACAACATCTCCGTGCGGAGTCTGGCAAGCCAGGAACGCGATCTCAATTCCCTCTGGAGAACGTGTACGACAAAGCGATAGAGTTGCTCGTCCAGCTCTATCGAGAGCGCCTCACTTGCCTTCACGCGCCGCGCCGTCGCAAGGTCGCACCCGAGCCAGAATCTCAACACTTTGAGAGCGTCAACCGACAGCAGGCGGGCATCAGGACACTGACTGAGACACTCGCTGCACACCACCCCTCCAAGGGAGGTACTCAATCCGTTCTCCACAGGCTGCAGCAAATCTCCACAATGGACGCATTTCCTCAGAGAAGGGCAGAAACCCAGCGCCTCAAGAAGCCTTAGCTCAAAATAGCGCAAGACGGTGTCATCACATCCCGCGCGATCTATCTCCCGGAGAACGGCCAGCACGAGGGCAAAGACGGCATGACCGGGCGCTCCCTCGACGGTACTTGCATCAATCACTTCGGCGACGTAGAGCCCACAGGAGGTCCTCCACAGGTCCGCCATCAGGGCAGGAAAGGAATCAAGCGACTCCGCCTGCACAATAAGGTCGGTGGAACGTCTGCTGATGCAGTGGTATCGACCATGGGAAAGCGTTTCAAGGCAGGGGCCGAGACTGCTGCCCGGACGCCGTGCGCTCTTGGCAACAGCACTAACCTTGCCACGGTCGGGTGTCAGCAGGGTAACGATTTTGTCGCGCTCGCCAACGGCAGCGTGACGAAGTACGATGCCCTCGATCTGGTAGTCACGAGGTGCACTCATGAGTATGACCTAGAACCCCTGGCGAAGCTCGATTGCCTGCCCAAGAGTTATGTCATCAGCATACTCAAGGTCGGCGCCATAGGGCAAACCGCGCGCGAGTTTCGTCACCGACACGCCCATGGGAGCCACGATCTGCCGGATGTACATCGCCGTTGCCTCTCCCTCCACGGTGGGGTTGGTGGCCAGTATCAACTCCGTGACCTCTCCGGAACGAAGGCGAGGCGTCAACTCCCTCAGCTTGATGTCATCAGGCCCCACACCCTTTGCCGGACTCAACGAGCCGTGCAATACGTGATAGACGCCATGGAATCTGCCAGTGCGCTCAATAGGCGCGATGTCTGAAGGCCGCTCGACAACGCACAGCGACGCCCTGTCTCTGTGAGGATCGGAGCAGATTGAGCAAGGATCGGTATCGGTGACGTTGAAGCACTCGGAGCAAACGACGACACTACTCTTTAGCACAACAAGGGACTCCGCAAGCTCCTGGATGTCGGCATCAGGGCTGTTCAAAAGGTGGTAGGCCAGTCTCTGCGCGCTCTTAGGGCCGATGCCCGGCAGCTTGCTCAGAGCGCGGGCCACACGCGCTATCGGCTCAACGGTAGTCGTCATCTAGTGCTCACCAACCTTCCTATCAATCTGGGACCGGCTACTTTTGCCTGGTCTGCCACCCCATGCCATGGGCAGCGTCCAGCAGGCTCCTATCGGTCTGTCGAGGTTTCTCAACTTCGGGAGCACTCGGCGCTGGCTCCTGCTCCCCCAATACCAGTGAAACCTTGTAGGGATGCCCGTAGAAGCTATTCAGTCTCTCTTCAATCAATTGAATCGACTGCTCGTCGTCCACTTTGCCCTTGAGGAATGGGAACGCGAAGCTGAGAACCAGTACGTCGTTTTCAAGGGAGATTGGCACACATCCACTGCGCAAAACCGCATCCAGGCTTCCCTTCGAGCCCAATCCGCGCAGCGAGTCGACGTAGTCTTGCCAGCGCCTCTTAACCATGCCGAGGTCACTGACGTCCTCAACCGCAGCAGACGGGGCCTCCACGGCCTCAGAAACGGGCTCTGCGACGCTCCCAGCAGTCTCGACGGGCACCGCGGCAGGCGCCAGTGCCTCAGCCTCCGACGGAGTACTCGAGGCCGTTGTAGCAACCGCTTCCTGCTCCACTACGCCCGAGGTTGCCGCAGGTTTCACAGCCTTCTCGGCGACAACCGGTCGCGCCTTCCTGGCTGCCCTCTCTCTTGCGGGAGCCTTCTCAGCGGGCCTCGCGGAAGGCTGTGCGTCCACGGCTTGAGAAGGAGCAGGTTTCAGGGTATCAATTATGCTGTCGACCGTGGCCAATTCGAGTGCGAGGGACTGTTGAGACACGTCCCTGTTGACCGCCTCGGAGAACAGCCTTGTGCTTCGGGCCACGGTGTCGATATCAACCTGGCGGGCCAACTCTTCCAGAGCGGACTTCTCTTCTTCCCCAACTTCAACGATATCGGCGCACCCCGACCTGATGAGTAGCAGAGAGCGCAGCAGAGACACTGTCTCACGGCCGAAATGCCGCAGGTCCATTCCACTTTCATTCGCCGCGTGCACAGACCTCAGCGCAGCCTCTACATCCTTCGCCACTATGTTCGAAACCAGCCGAAGAACAAGAGAACGGTCTGCGACGCCAAGGGCTGCCCGCACCTCGTCCTCGGCAAGCTCAACACCGTGACTTGCGACGAGCTGTTGCAGCAGGTTCTCCGCATCACGCAGGCTGCCGCTCGCGGCTCTCGCCACCAACACCAGGGAGTCCTCGCCGGCGCGTACGCCCTCCTGTTCGGCCACCGTTCCCAACTTGGCGACAACCGAAGAGAGACCCAGGCGCCGGAAATTGAAGCTCTGGCAGCGCGAGATTATCGTCGGGAGCACCTTGTGCAACTCGGTGGTAGCAAGCACGAACATAACATGTGGAGGAGGTTCCTCAAGCGTCTTCAGCAACGCGTTCGAAGCCGCGTCCGTGAGCATGTGTACTTCGTCGATGATATAGACCTTGCGACGAACGGTGCCGGCAGCATAGCCCACACGCTCGCGAAGGTTGCGTATGTCGTCGATGCCCCTGTTGCTGGCTGCATCGATTTCCACTACATCAAGACAGCGCCCCTCAGTGATGGAGACACAGGCCTCGCAGCGATTACAGGGTTCGCCGTCTTGATGATCGAGACAGTTGACGGCTTTGGCGAGGATTCGGCCCGTGCTGGTCTTGCCGGTGCCACGCGGGCCACTGAAGAGGTAGGCGTGTCCTACCCTATCGCCGCGAACAGCATTGCGTAGCGTGGTCGTAACCGTCTCCTGGCCAACAACCTCGTGGAACGTCTGCGGTCGCCACTTGCGATAGAGGACTTCGCCTGACATGGTGCGTACGGGTCTATTATAGATACAAAGGGACGCCGTGCCCAAGGGGGCGAAGTAAGGGTACTAGCTTGCCGTACTGGCCTCAAGTGCCGTGATTGCCACGTCGAACTCGCGCGCAAGCTGCACCATAAGGCCCTGAATCTCGGGCTGCAGTTCTAGAGGAGCCGTCTCAAGAGCGCATTCCAGAAGACCCATTGCGCCCTCGCGGTCCTGGGAAAGAATCGTGGCAGCGCTCGGCCCCGTGCGTCCTTCGGGCGTCCATGTAGAGTCGGATGCAGGCACACCGAGACCTCCGATGCACAACTGTCCAATCATCGTGTTCACCTCGGCCGCCAGGTAGATGGCGGTCTCCACATCACCTCTCTCTGCCATCTCGGACATCTCCGCCAGCCGTCTCTCAGTGAACTGGAGTTGGAGCTGGGCACGTTCGACATCAGAGGTCGTCAGAGTCAACTGCATCTGCTCGGTTGCGGTCTTGACGGGATAGAAGAAACCACTGGGAAGGGCATTCACCGAGGCGGCAACGATACCGATGCCAGCGAGACAGAACACAAGGGCTGTGGCCATGGCGGTGGCCCAACGTCGCTGCCACCACATGAAGAGTACTCCGGGACGAGCGTCCCGTTTCGCCTGTCTGGCGTAGAACATGTTGCGCATCCGTACCAGGGCTGTACGCTTGAACGCGGGCGAGGGATGAACGCTGTCAAGCTGTTCGACAACCTCCGCGCTCGTAGACAGCAAGGGACCGAGCAGTTCCGCCAGTCCGGGATCGTCGAAGGTACAATCTTCGACGCTCTCGCCTGCGAGCAGACGATCCACGTACTCGTCGAACAAATCAGGCAGTTTGTCGCTCATGCAGGTAGCTCCATCAGCTTTCGCAACGCCACTATGCCGTTGTACTGCAGTGCTTTCACAGTACCCGTGCTCTTGCCCAGCGCGTTGGCCACTTCCGTTGTCGTGAGTCCCGCCCCGAAACGAAGCCAGATGACTTCTCTCTGGGCCGGGGACAGTCTCGCTATGTTGTGTCTCACCTTCTCCAGTTGCAGATTGTGCTCCGCTATATCGGCCGGGTCCGGTTCATCAAGCGACAGGACCGTCTCGTCCGAGTCCACCCTCTCAATCTTCTTCTCCCTGCGGATGTGGTCGATCATCTTGTTGTGAGCGATGCGAAACAGCCAGGATGCAAATGGCACATCGCGCCACTGATACGAACCGATCACTTCCAGTACTTTTGCGAATACCTCCTGAGCCAAATCTTCAGATTCGGCCTCATTGCCCAGCCGCACATACAGATACCGGTACACACGATCGAAATTGCTCTCATAGAGCTCCGCGAACGCATCGGCATCTCCCCGGGCCGCCCGGGCAACCAGTTCTTTTTCTTCTATCGACATCTGCGGATGTCTATTATATAGGCAACGTGCAAACGTGGGGTTTGGTTTAGGGTAAGACACCGAACGCAGGAAACGTCTGCGCGGGACCAACCGACAGCACAAAGAAGGGCAGACGGTGTATTTCGCCGCTCATGGCGATACGCACCGTCTGCCCGTTGCGTCAGTATCTCAGTTGTTCTAGAGACCCTTGGCCGCGACAAACCGGGT
>Ga0272441_10010246_pt1 | contig 14243 bp, 6 predicted proteins | sample SSMProp6N_FD_193582 | JGI IMG/M metagenome (GOLD analysis project Ga0272441, IMG submission 193582) | Marine sediment archaeal communities from Little Sippewissett salt marsh, Falmouth, MA, United States - SSM-Prop-6N | ecosystem: Environmental > Aquatic > Marine > Wetlands > Sediment ... | reverse complement strand
TCCACCAACCGCGCAACGAGTCCAAATCCGATTTCATATGTGAGAGACGTCTTCCGCTGTTCTTGTATATCGTTGGAGCACCCCAGTCGGAAACCGTGATCAGATCCTCTTTGCCGTCTCTGTCAATATCAGTCCATACTGCTCCCGTGACCATACCTGCTAGTTTCAGGTCGAAGGCCCTGGTTTCGGTGATGTCCCTGAAGCTGCCGTCTCCGAGATTTTCCAAAAGCAAATGGTTCGGGTCCAATCCGTAAACGCCCGGGACACTTCTTGACCCGATGAAGAGATCGACATCTCCGTCTGCGTCAAAGTCATGAGGCCGGATCACAGAGATATTCTTGAACGCTGCCGGCAGTTTTTCCGGCGAGCCCGTGAAATTTCCCTTTCCGCTGTTCAGGTAGAGTCTTGCGCGATAGATGTTTTCGTCCGAGGTCTCGTTGCCGCCCGAGCCGACGATCAGATCCAAATCCCCGTCATTGTCAGCGTCAAAAAAGGCAGCCGCTGTATCCTCGTAGTAATTTTCCTCTTCCAGAATGGGTTGCTCCAGGGGAATAAGATTTCCTTTGCCCTTGTGCAGATATATGGCCCCTGTTTGTTTTTTTGCACCTCCGATGAATACATCTTCATTGCCGTCCTGGTCGATGTCTCCAATGGCGAGGGCCGGCCCTTCTTGTGAGAGCTTTTTCGAGATGAGTCCCTCAAAATCAAAGTCATTGTAGGTGTTTTCGATGTGCGTTCTCAAATTGTCTGCAGGGATTTCCTTCAAGATTTTCTCACGTTCGGGCCCCTTGAAGGGGATGAATTTGTCTGTCGCATCCGACTGGGAAAGCTCCAGCGTTTGGTTTGAAGCCACCCCGGTTAAGAGCTGGGTTCGATCATCCGGCCAGACAATGCGAAGGGAATCGATCTGAGTTTTGTCACCCAGTCCGATGGTCATGCCATAATCGACCGACGACTGAAATCCGCGGCTTGGAATGAGCTCTTGCATTACAATCGAATTGTCGTAATACATCCAAACCGTGGTGCCGATGGCAAACGGGTTGGGTTCAACTCCTTTAAAATTCAATTTGATGTAGTTGTGATCGGTCAGCGTCTCTGAATTGTTTTCATACAGAAAAGACTGCATGTTCACGTTGTTGACCACAAGATCCAAATCACCGTCGTTGTCCAGATCCCCGTAGGCCGCTCCGTTTGACAGACTCTTCAGGCCAAAACCCCATGGAATCGTTTCATCGCTGAAGGTGATGTCATGCTTGTTCTTGTAGGCGTAGTTGGGTTGGGGTTTGACAGGCATCTTGTCAATGATGGAATCCACTGTCTCTTTTTGCCCGGTCAGTGCCATGTTCTGAATGATCTCGTTGGCAAAGAAGTCTACAAAATCGAGATCGGTGAGATCGTGGTTGACTCCGTTGGTAACGAAAATGTCACGGTACCCGTCATTGTCCATGTCGAAGATGAGTCCGGCCCAACTCCAGTCTGTGGCGGCAACCCCGCTGTAGTTGGCAATCTCAGAAAAAGAGCCGTTACCATTGTTCAGTTGCAGGGTGTTTTGTATGTATTGCTGGTAGAAATCCTTGCTTTGTTTTAATTTGAAGATATTGTACCCTTCGAATTCCATGACCGATTTGACGCGTTGATCCCCTTCAGGGAGCATATCGGTGATAAAGATATCCGCATAGCCATCGTTGTTGATGTCTGCCATGTCGATGCCCATGGCGGAAAGACTCAGGTGAGAGGTCCATTCTTTGATCTGTTCGGTAAATGTTCCGTCCTGGTTGTTGATGTAGAGGTAGTCACGCTCATAGAAATCGTTGGAGATGTAAATGTCGGGGTAGAGGTCCCCGTTGATGTCACTGACCATCACCCCGAGACCAAACCCGATCAGGCTTCCATAGATTCCCGCTTCCTCGCTCACGTCGACATATACGCCGTCCCGATTCTCTAAAAGCATGTCACCCACCCCCCTGAAAATCTCGGGTACGCCTTCCCATTCCTGGGCTCTTACCTCACGTTGCTCGGCATATCCCAAACTGCTCACCGGTATGTTGCTGTTGTTGAGTATATAGGCATCCAGGTCACCGTCCTTATCGTAATCGAAGAAACTCGCATGGGTGCTAAAGCCAGTTTTGGCCAGGTTGTATTCGGCAGCCTTTTCGGTAAAAGTCAGGTCGCCGTTGTTGATGTACAGGTCATTGTCGTGATTGTTGCCCTCGAGATTTCCCGCGTTTGACACGTAGATGTCGAGCAGGCCGTCATTGTTGATGTCCGCCATGACCACTCCCGTCGACCAGGGTTTGTTGCCCTCGATACCCGCCTGAATTGAAATATCCTCGAATTTCATGTCTCCTTTGTTGAGAAAGAGCTTGTTCTTGCCCATGTTCGCGGTTACATAGATGTCCGACAACCCGTCGTTGTTGATGTCGCCGATCGCCACTCCGCCCCCATTGTAGAAATTGCGATACTTGAAAATATTGAAGTTTTTCTGATTGACCACCTCATTGGTGAAATCAAAACCCGAATCCTCGGGATCGAGCAAAGTGAAAAGTGGGTTCTCCACAGCATTCTTCATCTCGGCTTCAGGCTCCTCCTTTGAGCAGGACCAAATGAGAGTAACACCAAAGGTAATGACCAGCGCGAGGTTAAAAATTCTATTCAACATGGACTTATTCATGGGTTATGTTTGATTTAAGTACTACAGGACTGTCGTTATTCCGGCCGATGATGAAACTGTGTTCATCACCCATCACAACTTCCGATATGGACCGTGCCTGACCTTTGATCTCCGGTCGGTATAAAAACGATTTTGCAAAGGATCCTTTTCCCCGGTTCAAAAGAACGAGGCCATGACCCGCGTCGAGTCGTCCGAGCTGTGTATTGATGTTAAAATCATTACCGGCCATCAAGATGTCGGGGAGTCCATCTTTGTCAAAATCGTGCAAATATAAAATTTTTGCCGATGTCAGCTGTGCCTCATAGGGGAGATTGAGTCGGATGAAACCATTTTCTCCGTCATTCAAAAAAATACTGTGCTCCAGCGTGTAAACCACTTTCCGATCCGTAGTGTTGAGATTGTCAGCTCCGAACAGTTCGCTGACGGTAGCCTCAGCAAATGCCTGGTACGAGAGAAACTTCTTATTCAGCATAGGCAATTGCTTCACGAGATCCGTTTTCGAAGAGAAAACCGTTTCCACTCCATCGTGGTGAAGGGTTACAATGGCTTCTTCTCTCCCGTTGTTGTCAAAGTCCTTGAGATAGACCTGGAGGGGTTGAGAGGAAGTAGCCCTGAGCCGGGTATTCAGACCCCAATTCCCTGCCACCAAATCGAGATCTCCATCCTGATCGATATCGATGACTTTGATCGCATTCCAAAGGCCATTGCTTTTATCCAGACCCTGGTTCTGTTGCTTCACCAGTTTCTTTCCATCGTTGTAAAACAATGTAATTGGGGACCAGTGACCAGCAACAACCAGATCAGGTCGCGAGTCCCTGTTGAGGTCGCAGACTTCTAAATCGTCGATCAGTCCTATTTCCTGCAGATCCGCCCCAAAGGATTCGCTGACATCTTCAAATTTTCCTGAACCCGAATTGAAAAGGACGATCTGCCTGGATCCCCGCGCGAATTGCTGGGGACGTGCATTGGATGAAATGATCAGGTCCATGTCTCCATCGCCATCGAGATCTTCTGCAACGATGTCGGAGGCATTGGTTTCCAGGTCAGGGAAATTCGCAGCAGTCTTAAAACGACCCCCATGATTCAAATACAAAATGGGGCGCAATCGGGGCCCCTGTTTGGCCTCATTGCCTCCTGAAGCTGTCACAAGGTCGAGATCCTGATCGCCATCTGCGTCGAAAAATAGAGCCGCGGTTTCTTCTGACTCGGCGTGGAGTTCAAATTCGGATTGAGCATCCTGTATCCAGGCTCCCGAACTCTGCTGGAGATAGAGAACGCCTGCTTGTCGTTTTCCTCCACCGAGGTAAATATCTTGAAGCCCATCGCCGTTTGCATCCCCTATGGCCATTCCGGGTCCCTCGGAGCCTTTTGAATAGGGAATAAGGGGCTCCCTTCCAAACTCATAGCTGTCAGGTTCACGATGTTTCCATTCAAAAGCAGAATCTGTAGTTGTCAGAAAATTTCTGACTCCGTTGGCTGAGGTTGATTTTGTTTGGGCGTCCTCAAACCGGAAAACAAGATTTTCACCGGCGGTTATATCTTTTCTTGTTTCGACCCTGCCACCTGGCCAGCGAACAACAATGGAATCGATTCGTTCTCTCGTCCCCAGGCCAATAGTGAGCTCAGGAGCTACCGATGAAAGATACCCCCGGGTCAAAAAGTTCTCGTAGGCCAGGACGGCACTATCGGCGTATACCTCGACACGAGCACCAATCCCAGATTTATTTTGGAAAGGTCCTTCAAAGTCAACTTTCAAGTGATGGTTGCCCGACAAGGCATTTGTTTTGTTTTCGAGGATATACGCCCGGGAATTGACGTTATTGACAATCAGGTCGAGATCCCCGTCGTTGTCCAGATCCGCATAGCTGGAGCCGTTGCTGAAACTCGGAATCTCCTCGTACCAGGTACCCGTGACATCTTCAAAGGTAAGGTTACCCCTGTTTCTGAAAAAATGATTCGGCAATTTCCGCTCCGGAAGATCTTTGGTCAATTCCAGGTCCTGCTCCTCCATTCCCTTGTCGATTCGGCTCTGGATCTTTTCATTGGAGATGAAACTGATAAAATCCATGTCGTTCGTCGCCCCCAGTATGCCATTGCAGATGAAAACGTCCTTGAACCCATCGTTATCCAGATCAGCGAGCAAAGGACTCCAGGACCAGTCGGTGGCAGCAATCCCCGCCGCATAGGCCGTTTCTTTAAAATGATTTCCGGCGTCATTCAGGTGGAGCGTGTTCTGGGTGTACTGAGGTCGATATCCGTTTTTAAGGTACTGGTTGTAGATCTGATTGCTGTATTCCTGTCCAGACATTTTGTAGGCCTTCAATTCCTGGGGCAACATATCCAGGGAAATGATGTCTATCCAGCCATCGTTGTTGTAGTCAGCCAGGTCATTGCCCATGGAAGCGTGTGTCGTGTGCCCCAGCGTGGTTTCATCAGCGGTAATGAGTTCCCTGAATGTCCCCTTGCCCGTGTTTAGGTATACGTAATCATTTTCAAAAAAGTCATTGCCGATATAGATGTCCGGGTAGCCATCATTGTTGAGGTCACTTACACCCAGCCCCAGTCCGTAGCCGATCTTACCCTGAAAGATGCCCGCCTCGACGCTGACATCCACGAATTTTCCGCCGTCATTTCGAAGCAGTCGATCCCCTGCCAGGGAATCAGGTTTCGTTCTCAGATTCCCCTTGCCATAGGTTCGATTCGGGTTGACCGAATGGTTCAGAAGGAACATGTCCAGATCGTGATCCAGGTCGTAGTCAAAAAATGCTGCTTGCGTGCTGAAGGTCTGGATGTCCAATCCATAAGAAGCTGCCTCATCTTTGAATTCGGGAATCCCGGATTCATTCACGCCCTGGTTGATGAAGAGGCGATTGACACCCTGGATATCTTTGTATTTCCCTATTTTGCAGACATAGATGTCAAGAAGGCCATCGCTGTTGATATCGACCATGGTCACGCCGGTGGTCCACCCCGAAGAATTCTCGATACCGGCTTCCAGGGTTATTTCCTTGAACGTAAGGTCGCCCTGATTCAAATAGAGGTGATCGGCTACCTGGTTCCCCGTAAAATACAGATCCACAAGGCCATCATTGTTGAGATCCCCCGAAGCCACCCCGCCTCCGTCATAGTAATACAGATAGGTGAGTATGTTGAGTTCGGCAGTAGGACTGAGGTCGTTGCTGAATTCGATCCCGGTCTCTTCCCGAAGTTTGAAAAGCTTTTCCCCATTTCGGGATGCAGGGTCGCTCCCATCTGATGAGTTTGAGTCACATGAAACGAAGGAAAAAGCGATCAGCAAAGTGAGTGCCGAAAGAATTTGCGCGCGAATTTTCAAAGACATTTCTCTCGATGCTTTTTGATTCTTCCTGAGGAAATAAAAAAGCTGGCCGGAGAGGTCAGCTTTATTATGATGAAACAATTAATTTAATTATGAAATTTCTGCTAAATTAGGGCATTATTACATGCTCAAGCGCTAAGCAGAGTTTAAAAACATTAATCAAAAGTTAAAAACATTAATGAAAGGTTAATGAGCTCTGATATTTGGGAGTTTACTGTTCAATGGTGAGAAAATATCTCTACATCAGTCTTTTTATCGTATCCATTATTGGCCTTTCTGTTGTTCAGTACCAGTACTTCAGAATTGGCCTGAATCTGGCCGGTCTCCAGTTCGACGAGAATATGAGGGAAGCCATGACCGAAATGAAAGAGGAGCTCAGTGACAGAAATGAATTGACCTATCTCGTGGCGACATCCATAACCGGTGAGGAGGAGAATTTCAAACTCAGCATGGATAGCATCAGGGACGCCTCGGAGTACTTTTTCAATGATTTTGTGAAATCCAAGCTTGTGGAGCACGGCATAAAAGCAGATTTCACCTACGAGCTCTACTCCCGTGACTCCCTTGTTTATTTGGGTTCTTCCGAACAGTTCGATGAATCGGATGAGGTGTTGAGCTATCCCATGACACTGAAGGGTTATTTGGCGGATACTTCCAAAAAGAATCTGATCCTTGAGATTCGTTTTAAAAACGTGAATCGCTATTTCCTCTCTCAGCTCAATGGATTGACCATTCCGAGCCTTTTCTTTATCCTCATTATCATATCCGTATTGATCTGGGTTTTCAGGGCTTTTTATCTGCAGAAGAATTTAATTACAACAACCAATGAATTCATAAATAACCTGACTCACGAATTGAAAACCCCTGTTTTTTCGATGGGGGTTGCCAGCAAGATCCTGGAAGAGAAAACTGACGGGGAGGCGAAAGAAGTAGTAGGAGTAATGCGGTCGCAACTGGATAAAATGAAGAATCAGATTGACAAGGTCCTGGAACTGGCCATAATTGAAGGCAAAAAGGATGTTCTGGAAATGGAAACGTTTGACCTTCATCCGCTGTTGAATCGAATCGGTTCGGATTTCAATAGCCTGGCGAATTTGGAAGGAGGAGCGTTCGACATGGAATTGAGCGATGCGCCCTATGACTTCACAGGAGATAAATATCACATTGACAATGCCATAAACAGTTTGCTGGAAAATGCGCGAAAGTATTCCGATGATCCCTTCAAGATCAGAATGACTGGGTTTAAAGAGAAAGGTAAGCTTCACATTCAGATACATGATGAGGGAATCGGAATTGCCAAAGAAGGCCAGCAGAAGATCTTCGACAAGTATTTCAGGGTTCCCAATGGCGACCGCCATGATGTTAAAGGATATGGTTTGGGATTGCACTATGTGAAACGAATTGTAACTTTACACAAAGGAAAGATTGATGTGGTCAGCGAAGAGGGGGTAGGTTCAACATTTACGATGATCCTCCCGCTGAGTAAACAATGACAGGACCCAGAAAAAAAACGATGACAGACAATAAACGCATATTGCTGGTTGAAGATGATCCTTCGCTCGGTTATTTGTTATCCGAATACCTGGCGATGAAGGACTTTGACGTCCAATGGATGAAGAATGGAAACGAGGCTCTTAAAGAGATGGAATCCCGAAGCTTCGACCTCGCTGTTCTGGATGTGATGATGCCGGAAATGGATGGGTTTACCCTGGCCCGAAAGATGCGTGAGAGACACATCGATATCCCTTTCATGTTTTTAACTTCAAGATCCATGAAAATTGATGTGCTCAAAGGTTTTTCCCTGGGGGCAGTAGATTATTTGAAAAAACCGATTGACGAAGAGGAATTAGTGGTGCGCCTGAACAGCTTGCTCGAGCGCTTGTCTCCGCCCGGGAATCAACAGAAACAGACCCATAAAACTGAAAGTCGATTGGGAGATTATGTATTTGACCCTGAGCTGGATGAGCTGCGATTCAAGGATGGATCGGTTCAAAAACTCACGCAGCGGGAGGCAGGAGTCCTTGAGCTTCTACTGAGAAACAAGAACGAATTGTGTTCCCACAAGGAGATACTCAATACACTCTGGGGAAAGAGTGACTTCTTCACGAAAAAAAGCCTGAATGTCTTTGTTTCACATTTGCGAAAATACCTTTCCAAGGATCCTTCCATCCGCATTGAAAATATCCACAACCAGGGCTTTGTTCTGAGAGTTGAATAATTCCTCAGGGTCGAAGAGCAAGGTTAACAAAAACAAAAAAGGCTTCCCAACCGGGAAGCCTTTTTAACTTTTAAACTTAATCTTAGTACCCTGGGTTCTGTACCAGGTTTGAATTCGACAGCAAGGCATTTGAAGGGATAGGGAACAAGTTCTTGTTCACATCTCCTACCGAGCCTGGCTCTTTGAACTCCCAGTCACGGGTGAACAATCCGAAGCGGATCATGTCTGTACGACGTACAAACTCGTGATACAATTCTCTGGCGCGTTCGTCCAACATGATCTCCGTACTGATTGATCCAAGTGGCTCCGCATCGCGAATCGCTCTCAACTCATTGACCATATCAAGGGCCGTACCATCCTGACCTTTCCACAAGTAAGCTTCTGCCTTCATCAGATGCGCATCAGCATATCGGAAGATAATCTGGTGTCCTGTGAATGCACCATTTCTAGGTGAGTATTTAAGGGTACGAATTCCTGTACGCTCGTTGTTACCAACAAGCCCCGGCAATTCTCTTGTGAAAACCAAAGGATTCGCTGCACGATCTGTAAGCGGTTCTCCAGCACCATTGTACATTTGACCAATCTGCATTCCATAACCGAAACCGTAGTTGTCAGGGGCAGCATTGCTTGGGTCCACTACGAAACCTCTACGCTCTTCCTGGCCGTCACCAGCATAATTCGAGTTCGGAGGTCCTTCGAATAGGTCATAGAACTCTGCAAGGGTGGAGAATCCATTCCAGCCACCACCCTCGTTGTCAGGGTGTGTCTGGTTATAGTGCAGTCCGTTCCACATTCTGTTACCAACTCCGGCGCTAACCCACCAGATAGTCTCACTGTCTGGGCTGTCCATAAAGATTTCAAAGTATCCTTCCTGAAGAGCATAGCCATCAGCGGCAATTGCGTCCACAAGGGCAATAACTTCGTCAAGAGCTGCATTGTCTGGTGCTCCTGCACCGCTGTAGACTCCTGAATTGAGAAGTACACGAGCCTTTAGGAAACGGGCTGAAGCCTTGGTTGCAAAACGGTTGAGATCATTGTTGTTTGCCCCTCCTGCAGGAAGACCAGCAATAGCATCGTCAAGATCTTGGAGTATGAAATCATAGGCTTCCACTCTTGTCAATACTCTCGGCTCAATCTCAGGTCCTTCATCGGGCTCCCGGAAAGGTACCTGTCCGTAGAGATCCATGATCCAGAACATAGAGAAAGCCCGCAAAAACTTGGCTTCCGCTACCACTTCGGCAGAGGAGTTTGAACGAGGATCAATGATTTCAGAAGCGTTAAAGATATTCTGGTTCCACTGGTTCCAAGCATTTAAAACATATTGATGCGAAGGAGACCAAGTGTGTTGGTGCAATACCCTCCAGATACCGTTGTCACCCCAGTCTGTACCTCTTGTCGGCACAAAGGTTTCATCGGTTGAAACCTCAGCAAGGGCGAAAAGATTTTCTTGCCCTTCAAGGTGACCTCGCATATTATTATTCAATGCCTGAAGCGCCCCTTCCGGGTCTGCCACCCCATTAAACCCATCTCCACTTTCAGAGAAGATAGAATCAGTTTCCTTAATTTCCAAATCCGTACAGGAAACTAAAAGAACAGCACTTAATAAGGCCAGTGATCCGATTCTTTTTAATTGGTTTTTAAACATAATTTTCATGACTTAATTTTTTTTAAAATACTAGATTTACTCCTAAGGTGAACACCCTTGGTCTAGGGTATGATGTATAGTCGATACCAGCCGTTGGCAAATTATTCAACAAATCACCACCAGCAGGATTCGTGCTTATTTCAGGATCCAAACCGGAGTAATCTGTGATGAGAAATATATTCTGACCTGTTAACGTCAATCTAACTTTATCAAGACCACTGTTGTCACTCAGGTTGAAATTGTAACCCAAGGTAAAGTTCTGAAATCTGAAGAAAGTACCATCCTCCAGAAATCTTGTGGAAACCGCAGCTTCTGCATTACCGGCCTCTCCGCTTGTCAGTACGTCAGGTGTCACGTTTCTCGCATTTGCAATCGATCCGGCAGTAAAAAATGCGTTAGCCGTGTTGTTATAAACAGAGAATCCAGACTGACCTGTAAAGAACATGTTCAGATCCCAGTTCTTGTAGCGAACGTTGGTATTGAAACCGTAGTTAGTCGTCGGTAAAGCACTCTCACCAACAAAGGTCTGGTTGTCACCAATCGGTTGTCCGTTTTCATCAAAGCCTTCAAACTCTCTCAAGAAGTAAGAGAATAGTGGTTGATCCTGTGCGAGTATCTGCGCATAAGCTTGTGAGAGACCCTGACCACGGATCGTACCTGCTGGAATCTGACCCGCAAAATCCCGGATCTCGTTCTCGTTATAAGAAATATTGAAACTTGCATCCCAATCCCAGTCTGAATTGTTGATCAGGAAGTCGTAGTTAACCGTAAATTCAACACCCTGGTTGATTACCAGTGCGTCCAGATTCTGAAAGAAGAACGGCTGTGGCGAAGGCTGCGCCGCTTCAACTCTTAATAAGAGATTGGTTGTTTCAGAATAATAAACATCGAAAGTAGCCGTCAAACGATCTGCTGCCAAACCAAAATCAACACCAAATCCATAGGCGGAGGTTTCCTCCCATTGCAGATCCGGGTTGGCGAAGGCTACGGGACCAATACCTGGTGTATCGACGTTACCGTTGTCCTGGATACCGGGTCCGGCATAGCGCTCTCTACGGATAAAGTTTCCATAACCCAGTCCTTCCTGGTTACCCGTGATACCCCAGCTCAATCTCGCTTTCAAAGTCGAAACATTATCACCGATGAAACTTTCTTCATTTATCTTCCAGGCAAAAGCTGCAGATGGGAAAATACCGTATTGGTTATCTGATCCAAAACGTGACGAACCATCGGCTCTTACCGTGGCGGTAAATAAATATTTATTTCTCAAAGTATAATTACCTCTCGCAAAGAAGGATTGTAACTCATCCGTGTTATCGTAATAATCGCTCCACATAGATCGCACGTTTGTATCTGCGAAACCAGCGAGTGGTTCTGAAGATGGATCAGGGAAAAGTCGGTTGACGAATGAAGTTCCACCCGGTTCAGAATAACCGAACTGCTGATAGGAGCCTGTTCCCCTGAGTAGCGCTTCGATTGAACGGACAGTAGAGCCAAGGTCATTGGCCATCTGATCCATGCTGTCGGTATTGTAACCCCAACCTTGTGCATTGTATCCTTTGTTGGCAAAATCCTGATAGGAATAACCACCCAGGAGGTTCAATGTTGAATTGTCCCAGTCTTTATCCCAGGTCAGCGTCAATTCCATCAGTTTACTGGTAAATTCATTGTCTTGAATCGCTCCAAGACCATTTCCTTGAGTTCCTCGACCAAGGTTCTGCGACGCACGCGAAGTTGCTGATTCTCTCAGTGAATTCGATTGATCATAACCCAACGTTAATTTACCGACCAATTTATCTGTGTCTGTTCTAACAAAGGCATAGTCGGCAGAGAAGTTAATCAAGACTCTTTCGGTATTCGTTAAACTTTGAGTGTACTTGAGCATGTTAGCTGGGTTGATCTGACCCCCAACCACTTCATCCGGGTCACTCGACCAAGTCGGGTTGGCTGAATAAGCCGCTCCCAAAAGGTCTCCTTGGAATCCTGCGCTACCCGATAGGGGGGGTTGTTCTTCGTTCACATTGGAAAGAGTCGATTGTACACTCAGGTTCATGCGATCGTCAAACAAGCGCTGGAACCAGTTGATACGTCCGGATACCCTTTGAAGACTCGAATTCTCGATAACTCCCTGAAGATCCTGGTACCCAAAAGTACCTCGGATCGATCCGGTAGAATAATTGTAGTTATAGGATAGACTCGTGTCATGTGAGAAGGAACTTCTTGTCACCACATCCTGCCAGTCGGTGGCATTGCCGAAATCCTGTTCAGTTCTGCTTCCACCGAATTGTTCAACAGCATCGAGAAAGGCTTCAGGGCCCAGCAAGTTATACTCATTGGCCGGAGTCGAATAACTCAAGCCCGTATTGAATTCAAATTGCCCACCTTGTCTTCCTTTACCACTCTTCGTAGTTATCATGACAACACCATTGGCACCCCTTGATCCATAGATCGCGGTTGCCGATGCATCCTTCAAAACGGAAATACTTTCGATGTCGTTCGGGTTCAGGAAGCTCAACGGGTTACTGGATGTACTTGATCCAAATCCCACATCCACGCCTTCTGGTGGAGCAGCCCCTGAAAGCGGCACTCCATCGACCACATACAGCGGATCGTTGTTCGAACGAATGGAGTTGGTACCCCGAATACGGATGGCAATCCCGGCACCTGGTGCACCACTTGACTGCACGGTTTGAACCCCAGCTACTTTACCTTGAATCAACTGCTCCGCAGAAGCGATCGCCCCTGTGTTGAAGTCATCCGAGGTAACAGCGGCAACGGATCCTGTTGCGTCTCTAACCGTAGTTGTACCGTAACCGATGACGACAACTTCGTCAAGCGCTTCGGCATCTGCTTCCAGGTACACGTTGATCGTGGTCTGGCTACCTACTGCAATTTCCTGGGTTGTGTAGCCCAGGGAACTGAATTCCAGGACGGCTTCCGAACCCACATTGTCAAGGGTGTAATTCCCGTCGAAATCGGTGGAAGCACCGTTCGACGTACCTTTGACAATTACGTTAACACCCGGCAAAGGCCCCTCTTCACCAGTTACTGTTCCACTAACTGTTTGGGAAAACATCACGCCAGTGAATAGCATAATGCACACAAACAATAATTGTTTGAGTAAGTTAAATTTCATAATTATTTTAAATTAGTTATTAATCAACTGATTTCCAACACGTGAAATACCTGACAAAAAAATGTTCAAAACTTGATTACTTAACTAAACCCTTTTTTTAGACAGATGCATCAAATTTCAGAAATCGACCGAAATATAAGGTAATTTTTTAAGACATCACAATTCGAAGGCACTCTAAATGTGAAATAAACAAACTATAACGTTGTAGTAGAAAGTTTTCGTGAAAATTCCAGTCAAAACATCACTCTCAAAACACCCGTATCATGGCTTGAATCTCAGCCCTGTATCATGGTTTTAATTTCGTCTGGGGTAATTATCGGAATGGCGCCTTCCTTGCTGGCTACCAGGGAGCCCATGGCACAGGCCTGGTCCAGAGCATGCTGTGGCGGCGCTTGATTCAATAAATGAAAGCACAAAGTGGCCAGAAAAGAATCGCCTGCCCCTACGGTATCTGCAACTTGAACGGGGTATCCCGAATTCGAATACATATCCCCTTTGTGCAAAAGCTGTGCACCTTCAGCTCCTTTGGTGACGCAAATGATCACTTCAGACGATACCCACCGTGAAAGGTTGATCATTTTCTGAGTAATCGTGTTTCCCTCTAAATTGATGTGCCTGGCTATCTCGTATAGCTCTTCATCGTTCAGTTTTACCAAATCTGCCGCCAGCATCAGCTCGATGAGTCGATCCATTTCGTAGTGAGGCGGACGAAGGTTCATGTCAAAGACCTTGAATCTCGCTTCTTTCAACAAGGCTTTAAGGGTCTCTTCAGAGCGTGGGCTTCGGGAGGCAAGGCTGCCATAAATCAGGGCATCCGAAGTGATCACAGCCTTTTTCATTTCAGAGGTCAGCTCTATGGCATCCCAGGCCACAGGTTTGTTTATCGTATAGGTTGCAGTTCGGGTTTTGTCCAGATGAACATCGACCGTACCGGTTTTGTACTGCGCATCCCTTTGAATGAGGTCAGGGGAGAGCCCCTGTTCTTTTAAATATTTCAGGATCTCCTCACCATCAGCATCCTTTCCCAGCCTGCTTATCATGTGAACCGAAGCTCCCAGGCTGTGCATCCGAAGGGCCACATTGAGAGGTGCGCCCCCGATCCTGCGATAGGAAGGAAAAACATCCCAAAGTATCTCCCCAAAGCAGCTGACTGAAATCATGCACTTTCTTTAATCAATTGTTTCTCAAGATCCTCCAGGGAAATGCCTTTGGTTTCGGGCATCATAAAGATGACGA
>Ga0272441_10010245_pt1 | contig 14245 bp, 16 predicted proteins | sample SSMProp6N_FD_193582 | JGI IMG/M metagenome (GOLD analysis project Ga0272441, IMG submission 193582) | Marine sediment archaeal communities from Little Sippewissett salt marsh, Falmouth, MA, United States - SSM-Prop-6N | ecosystem: Environmental > Aquatic > Marine > Wetlands > Sediment ... | reverse complement strand
AAAAGTGGGACTATTCGACAAATACGCCTTTACCTTAGAGAGAATCGATCCCATTAAGTACACCGGTGTGGTGCAAAAGGTTCAGGGGGGCTTGATAGTAGAATCCAAGGGTCCCCGGGCCGTGGTAGGGGAGCTGTGCCAGATCGTGCTTCCCGAGAGCCGCCGTATCATCTGGGCCGAGGTGGTGGGCCTGAGGGACAGGATTGTACAGATCATGCCCTACGACGAGATAGAGGGCATCACCGTGGGTTGCAAGGTGATCGCCATGGGCGAGCAGCTTTCCATTCCGGTATCGGAGAAGCTTCTGGGGCGAGTGCTGGACGGCATGGGCAAGCCCATAGACGGCAAGGGCGATATCGGATCCTCGGTATGGTATCCGATCCACCAATCGCCCCCGGATGTGCTGCGCAGACCCAGGATCGACCAGAAAATCGGAACCGGCATCCGGTCCATCGACTCCCTGGTCACGATGGGCAAGGGCCAGCGGGCCGGGATATTTTCCGGAAGTGGAATCGGCAAATCCACGCTTCTGGGAATGGTTGCCCGCAACACGACCGCGGATGTGAGCGTCATCGCCCTGATCGGAGAGCGGGGCCGGGAGGTAAGGGATTTCATCGAAAACGACCTGGGGCCGGAGGGCCTGGAACGGTCCGTGGTCGTGGTCGCTTCTTCAAACAAACCTCCCCTGTCCCGTATCCGCGGTGCCTATGTGGCCACGGCCATCGCGGAGTACTTCCGGGACCAGGGCAAAGACGTGATGCTGCTCTTCGATTCGGTGACCCGGTTCGCCCGGGCACAGCGGGAGATCGGACTGGCGGTGGGTGAACCCCCCGCAAACCGGGGATTCACACCCTCGGTGTTCTCACTGCTGCCGAAACTTCTGGAGCGCTGCGGTACCTCTCCCGAGGGAACGGTGACCGGTTTCTACGCCGTTTTGGTAGAGGGGGATGACCTGGATGAACCGATCTCCGACGCGGTTCGGGGTGTGCTGGACGGACACATCGTGCTTACCCGGAGCCTGGCCCAGCGAAATCACTATCCCGCCGTGGATGTCTTACAGTCCGTATCCAGGTTAGCCGAAAAGGTAACAGGACCGAACATCAAAAAGGCGGCCGGAAAGTTGCGCCGAATGCTGGCCATATACCGGGAGGCGGAAGATCTGATCAATGTCGGCGCGTACGTAGAAGGATCGAATCCTGAGATCGATCAGGCGATTGCCAAGATGCCGGAGATCAACGAGTTTCTCATTCAGGCTATCGAGGAAAAGCATCCCATGGAGGAAAGTTACACTAGAATGGGAGAGATCGCAGGTGTGCCAATACCGGAGGAGGAGCTGGGAAGTGAAGCGCTTTCACTTCAGACTCGAGCGGCTACTTGAGCTTCGCTCCTACCGGGAGCGTCAGTGGCTGGCCAAATTGGCCGCCGCCTCGGGGCTCTGTACCCGTCTGTCCCGCAGGATCACGGAGAACGGAGAGGCAGCCAGGGGCGCCTTCTACATAGATCCCAGAAGGGGGCATGAGCTGGACCACAGCCTTCTAACCTACAGAGAGCACTACATCAACCGCCTGGGGCAGGAGCAGGTGAAACTGAAGGAAGAGCTGGAAGAAAAGATGCGCCAGCGCGCCCAGGTGCAAAGCAAGTATCAAGAGGTCTCCCGGGACAAGAAGGTTTTGGAGAAGCTCAAAGAAAAGAGAGAGTCGGATTACTACAGCCAGGCGAAACTGGAGGAGTTCAAAGAGGTTGATGATCTGAACTCCAGCCAGTTTATCAGGAAGAGCCAGATGAGGGGGAATGAGCCGTGATGGAATACAGTTCTGTTGGAGCGGGTTTTCGGGTTGTGATTCTTCTGCTCCTCGTAGCGGTTCTCGTGCTGGGAGGGCTGGTATGGTTTGATTACCTGGGGATCGTGGATGCCCAGGGATTGCTGGCGCCGGTGTTTGCGCTGATTCGCGGTGAAAGGGTTGTTGTGGATGAGGAGGATCCGCTGCTGCTGGAAAAGGAAAGGATGGCCAAGCAGCTTGAAGCCCTGGCCCTCCGTTCCGAAGAGCTGGCGGCCTGGGAGCAGGATTTGGAGGCCAGCCAGGCGGAGATCGATCAGATGGTCGAGCAGCTGGAGGAACGCGAGCAGACGATCGAAGATCGGGAAAAAGTGTTTATCGAACGTTTGCAAGCCTTCGAAAATAGAAGAGTAAACCTGCAGCGGAACTCGGAGTATCTGGTGGGGATGCCGCCGGAAAATGCTGTGAAGATTCTACTGCAAATGGAAGATCAGGACGTGATCGATATTTTTCGGATAACCGAGGAGCAGGCTCGAGCCACCGGGGAGCTTTCCCTGGTATCCTACTGGCTGTCCCTGATGCCCGCCGAGCGGGCAGCGGTACTGCAGAGGAAAATGTCACGAAAGACCGGGAGTTGATGCCTTGTTGCAATTGAATATTGCCAGCCCACAGCCTGTAAAAATTGAAGGTTCGTTTGAACCCGGGCAATCTCCGGCAGCTGATTTCTTCGGCGAAAAAAAGGCCGGCGGAAAGGTGGAGCAGGGAGCCGAAGGTTTTGCCAAGACTCTGGAAAAGGTCCAGACCTCTGGCGAGGTCGGAGCAGCCCGTGGCAGGCGCAGCAGCGTTGCAAACCAGACCGATGCCAAGGTGGAAGAAAAAGCCCAAGCCCGCCCCGCGGAATCTTCTGGAGAACTCGCGGAGTTGCTGAGCGGATTGAATGAACGGCAGCTGATCCGAGTGTTGATGAAGATCAATCCGGAGCAGCTGCTGCAAGCCGTCGAGTCTCTCGGGCTCGATCCCGCAGTCCTGCTGGATGCCCAATCATTTGCCGATGCCCGGGCCCGTTCAACGGCCGGGGGGAAATCGGGACCGGGCAGAGGCGACCTTGTCGAGCTTCTCAACCGTTTGTCGGCGCTGCTCGGGGAACGGACGGTGCTGGCTGCGATTGCCGCCACGGTGGGTCTCAATACTCCGGCGAACCCGAACTCCGGTGAGGCCTCCGGGCAGAAGAAAAACCAGAAGATTGGCAAAGAGCAGAACGTCGGGAAAAAGCCGAGAGTGGTGGTGCTGGATCTGAGAAAGGATCAATCCGCGCCCAAGGCGAGTGAGGAACAACCGAGCTCGCTGAAGAGTGCTTTCACCCTCACCATGGAGAAAGGCCTGGAATCCCATGATTCGGTCCTGTTCCGCAGCTCCCTTCAAGGCAGAGCCCAGACACCGACCCCGGAGGCAAGCGCTTTGGCAAGCAGGCCAGCCCAGAACTTCGAACAGCGCTTCATTCCGGAGTTCGTCAAGCAGACCGGTATTATTCTCAAAGAAGGGGGCAATGGGGAGATCCGCCTGGTATTGAAACCGGAGAACCTCGGCAGCATACGCATCCGACTGGCATTGAGCGAAAGCAGTTTAGAGGGCCGCATAGTTGTCGACAATAATAGTGTCAAAGAACTTGTTGAATCCAGCCTGGACAATCTGAAGAATGCCCTGCGTCTGGAGGGATATCAGACCAACCTGGAGGTGTCAGTTGGACATCGCAGGAATTGGAACGGAAATGGCCAAACCCAACCGACGGTTTGGTCGGGCGGAGGCGGTAGTGAGGAGTTTGACAAGTCAGTACCGCTTTACCTGGATATGCGGCCGGACTATGAGCTTGTCAACGTATTTGCGTAGCAAATCGTTGACGTATTCGCGTAGCGAAAAAGTTCAGGTGTTCGTCAAGCGAAACGCTCCCGGCGTCATATCTGACTGGATAAGGAAGAAGAGAAGAGGTTATGGACATTCAATCGTTACTGTCCGGCGATGATCTGAGCGGTCTGACCAGACAGGTGGAAAACTACAACAGGGGTTTGAATCCAGCTAAAGCGGTTGGCCAGGGTCAGACTCTGGGTAAGGATGATTTCCTGCGAATCCTCCTCACCCAATTAACGCACCAGGATCCGACCGCCCCGTTGGAGGACAAGGAGTTCGTGGCTCAGATGGCCCAGTTCTCCACCCTGGAGCAGATGACCAATATGAGTGCCGAGATGGCCAAGGTATTCGCGGTTATGGCTAAAAGCCAGGCGATCGGTCTTCTGGGGAAGACCGTCGAGATTGCCATAGGAGACAATAAGGTATCCGGGAGGGTTGAGGAAATCACAGGTAGTGAGTTTCCGCAAATACTGGTACAGGGCCGATACTACGATGTGTCGCAAATCTTGAGCGTCAAGGAAGATTAAGGAGAGAAGGCCATGATGCGTTCGCTTTATTCCGGAGTTTCCGGTCTCCAGAACCACCAGATACGAATGGATGTTCTGGGAAACAATATCTCCAACATCAACACGACGGGCTTTAAGAAGGGGCGGGTGAATTTCCAGGACATGCTTTCCCAAACCCTCTCGGGGGCGGCCAAACCCACCGACGAGGTGGGCGGGGTCAATCCCAAGCAGGTCGGCCTGGGGATGGTCATCGCCTCCATCGATACGATCCATACCCAAGGGTCGCTGCAGACCACGGGGGTAATGACGGATCTGGCCGTCCAGGGTGAAGGATTTTTCATCCTGCAGGACGGGGAGAAGCGTTTCTACACCCGAGACGGGTCTTTTGGCATCGACCGGGACGGCCTGTTGGTCGATCCGGCCAACGGACTGCGGGTTCAGGGCTGGCAGGCGATCACGATTGACGGGGTCACCAGGATCAACACGGCAGCCGAGATCGACGACCTGATCATCCCGGTGGGTGACAAGGATCCGGCGGCGGCCACCACGGAGGTGGAGCTGGCCTGCAACCTCGACAAGCGCACTCCGGAGATCCCCGTCGGGGCAACGCCCCAGACGGTCCTGGACGGCACCTGGTCCACCACTTTCGATATCTACGATTCCTTCGGCAACGTGCACCAGCTGCAGGTGAACTTCACGAAGGTTGTGGGGATAGCCAATCGCTGGCAGGCCGAGGTGCTGGTGGACCCGGCTGCGGAGGTACCCACAAATACCCTGGTGGAGATCGGGGCGGCGAACAATACGGACAATATTTTCTTCATCGATTTCGACAATCTCGGTTCCCTGGCCGCGGTGTTGGACGCCCAAGGGGACACCATCGCCGAGGGAACCCTTCAGGTGGAGGTCGGCTTCGACGTGCCGGAAGCGACGATTCCTGCCGGAGAGGTGGCGGTCCGCCAGCTGTTCACCCTCAACCTGGGAGATGTGGGTAGCTACCGCGATGCGGTGACCCAGTTCGCCGAAAAGAGCTCTACCAAGGCGATCACGCAGAACGGGTACCCGATGGGTTATCTGGAGAGTTTCAAGATCGACCAGGCTGGGGTGATCACCGGCGTGTATTCCAACGGCACCAACCGGGCCATCGGCCAGGTCGCGCTGGCCGGATTCACCAATCCCGGCGGCCTGGAGAAGGCCGGAGAGAATACCTACGAGGTGTCGAACAACTCCGGAGATGCCCGGATCGATGCGGCGGGAATCGCCGGAAAGGGCAAAATCATTGCCGGAGCCCTGGAGATGAGCAATGTAGATCTGGCCGAGCAGTTCACCGACATGATCGTAACCCAGAGAGGATTCCAGGCCAATTCCCGCACCATCACCACCTCCGACCAGATGATCCAGGAACTGTTGACATTGAAACGCTAAAGGAATTAGATGAAAAGCGATGATTGAGGTGACCAGACTTGACGGGAGGACCTACTATGTGAATCCGCACCAGATCGAATACATCGAGTCCAACCCGGATACGACTATGGTCATGCTCAGCGGAAAACGGCTCGTGGTGCGCGAGCCGTATGACGAAATTTCAGAGCGAATCGTGAGCTATCGGAAGCTCATAGGGGCTTTCAAGAACGAGGAGTAGAGTGTGGATCTAGCGACGGTAGTCGGCCTTCTGGTGGGATTCGCCGCCTTAGTTACCGGTATCTTCTGGACCGGTGGATCTCCGATAGGCTTTGTCAGCTTGTCCTCTATCTTCATAACGATTATCGGGTCCTTCTGCGCCCTGATGGTGGCCAATCCCTTGAGCCGTGTGCTGGGTATCATGCGCTACTTCCGTCTGACCCTGCGCGTTCCGGTCTACGAGGAGGAGCGGATCATCAGCCAGCTGGTTACTTTTTCCGAAAAAGCCCGCCGGGAGGGCCTTTTGGCCCTGGAGGATGATCTGGAGGAGGTGGAGGATGAGTTCCTGAGAAAGGGGATTCAGCTGGTCGTCGACGGAACGGATCCGGATATCATCAAGAACATCCTCTACAACGAGCTGAACCAGATCCAGTCTCGTCATTCCATCGGCATCAATCTCTTCGACGACTGGAGCAAGCTGGCTCCCGCCTTCGGCATGATCGGCACCTTGATCGGCTTGATCACGATGCTGGCTCAGATCGAGGACAAATCCGCGATCGGAATCGGCATGTCCACAGCCCTGATCACCACCCTCTACGGAGCTGTTCTGGGCTACCTGGTATTCCTGCCGGTCAAACGCAAGCTCGAGGACAGGGATGAGGGGGAGAGCCTGGTCAAGGAGATCATGATCGAGGGGATCCTCTCCATCCAGTCGGGAGACAATCCGCGGATCCTCGAAGAGAAGCTCCTGGCCTTCCTGCCGCCACTGCGTAGAGAAGCGGTTCGCCAGGAGGCGGTGAGGGAGTAGAGAGTTAGGCGATGCCGAATCCGAGGAGGCGAGAGAAAAGGGTTGAGGAGGGTTCCCCCCAGTGGCTGGTTACCTACGGTGATATGACCACCCTGCTGTTGACCTTTTTCATCCTGATGTTCACGACCGCGGAGATCGACGGAGCCGAGCTGCGCATGATCCTGGCGGCCTTTCAGGGTTTGGGTTCTCTCCGGGGCGGGAATACCCTTCAGGTCGGCAAGCTGGCTGAGTTGGGACATACGATTATGCGTTTGCCCTCAAGAGAGGCGGGAAAAGCCCTGGACAAAGCGCGGCGGACCGCGATCAGCCAGTTCCAGCCGGAGCTGAAAACCAAGAAGGTGCGCATCAAAGAGGATGAGCGGGGATTGATCATATCCCTGGCGGCGGATTCGTTTTTCGGGCCGGCTAGTGCGGAGATCAACATCGAGGAGTCCCGACAGGTACTACAGAAGGTAGCGACCCTGATGAGCTCTGCGGAGATGAGCGGACGTAAGTTCCGCATAGAGGGGCATACCGACAATATCCCCACCGATCCGGACGGAGAGTGGGAGACGAATTGGGAGCTTTCCGCCGACAGGGCCGTCAACGTTCTGCACTACCTCGTGGATTTTGGCGTGGACGAGCGGCAATGTCAGGTGGCAGGATTCGCCGATACCGTACCCCTGGCTTCCAACGATACCCGGGAAGGAAGGGCGTACAACCGCCGGGTGGATATCGTTCTGCTGACTGAGGGGCATCTGTAATGGTGGAGAGTGGAATTGAGGATTACAGGTTTTGCAGTAAATTTGGATGTAGGAGCTGTTCATGTCCGACGAAGAGGGATTGAGTTTAGAGGATGTAGGTGCAGGTCCCGATGAAATAGCCCCTGCAGGGCGAAAAGCGGGATTCCTGCCCACCTTTCTCGTAAGAGCACTCAAATGGGTGGCCATTGGTCTGGGTTTCGTTATTCTCGGCGTTACCACCACGGTGGTGACCTTTAACCTGGTGAACAGGGGACGTGCCGGTTCCGAGCTCAGGGAGATATCCCCGGCGTACAGCGCCAGGCCGGAGCCCCTGAACTACGACGATACGTTGGAGGAGATCCGCGGAGTCACCTCCGACGAAGTTCCGGCCATCTTCAGCGCCCGGATCAGTCTGGGCTACGAACCGGGAAAGCAGCAGCTGGCCATCGAAATCGCAGCGCGCAAACGGGAGATCGGAAATATCGCGCTTCTGTATCTGAGCAACAAGAGAAGTGACGAATTGCGGCCGGAGAATTACAGGCAGATCCAGGAAGATCTGCGCAGCCAGATCAACCGCGTGCTCAAGGAGGGGCAGATCGAAGCGGTGGTATTCAGGGATTTTGTGGTAACCCAGTAGGAGAGTTATTGTATGGCGGAAGTACTGTCCCAGGACGAGATAGATCAGCTTCTCTCTGCGATCTCAGCCGGAGAGATCTCCACCGAAGAGATCCACCAGCCCCGGGATCAGCGGAAGATCAAGATCTATGATTTCAAACGTCCGGACAAGTTTTCGAAAGACCAGATCCGCACCGTGTCGATCATGCATGAGACCTTCGCCCGTCTCACGACGACCTCCATGTCGGCCCAACTGCGCAGCCTGGTGCACGTGCACGTAGCCTCGGTGGATCAGCTCACCTACGAAGAGTTCATCCGTTCGATTCCCAATCCCACGACCCTGGCGGTTATCGACATGGATCCTCTCAAAGGATCGGCGATCCTGGAGATCGATCCGGCCATTACCTTTTCGGTTATCGACAGGCTTTTCGGAGGCCAGGGGGAGGGCGCAAAGTTCTCCAGGGATCTTACGGATATCGAGCAGGCGGTCATGGAGGGGATCATCGTCCGGGTGCTGGGCAATTTAAGGGAAAGCTGGAGCACGGTGATTGATCTTCGTCCCCGTTTGGGCGGGATCGAAACCAACCCGCAGTTTGCCCAGATCGTACCGCCCTCGGAAATGGTGATTCTGATCACCCTGGAAACCAAAGTGGGGGAGGTCGAGGGCATGATGAACCTCTGCATCCCCTACCTTACGATAGAGCCGATCATCTCCAAGCTCTCGGCGCAGTACTGGTACGCCTCCACGCGCCGGGGAACGACAACGGAGAATTTGAATATCCTGCGGGATCGTCTGGCCTCGGTAACCGTTACTCTGATGGCCGAGATCGGCGGTATGGATATTAAAGTACGCGACGTGCTGGCCCTGCGTGTGGGAGATATTATTCGACTGGATTCAGTCAGAGTAAACGACCCGATGACCGTACGGATCAGCGAACGCAGGAAGTTCCTCTGCCGTCCCGGTGTGCTGGGAAACAAGATGGCCGTGCAGGTGATTAAGAAGCTGGAAGATATCGACCAGGCGGATTTCGAGGAACTCACTACCAGCGGGGAGGAAGAAGTATGAGCGACGGATCACTGTCCCAAGACGAAATTGACGCATTATTGCAGGAAACCGAGAGTCTGGAGATCGATACCGGATTTGGAGGAGCCGAGCCGCTCAGTGAGGATGAGAAGGGTCGGTTTATAGCTCTCTTGGAGGGAGTTATCGACTCGCAGGCCTCGAACCTGTCTATTCTCACACGGAAGAATGTCAACCTGGAGAGGCCCACTCTTGCTCTCGTGATGGGGGAGGAGGTGCTCGATCAGCTGCCCGAGGAAGTGGTGGATGTAAAGATCGACTTCACCGACGCCATCCCCGGGGAACACTCCTATCTGGTGGATTCCGGCACGGCCCAGGCAGTGGCGGGGCTTATGATGGGTCAGACCGGGGTGGAGTTGGACGATGCGGCTCTCTCGGCTGTAGCGGAAGCCCTTTCCCAGATAAGCGGGCCCGTGGCCACGGAGATCGGCAACCAGAGCGGAAAGACCGTGCAGAATGCTCCACCGGACTTCCAGAGTGTGACCAAGGAGAGGGTGCGACTTCCCCAGGGAGAGGTGGTTGTCAAGTTGGAGTACCCCCTGATGATCGAAGGGGAAACTCCGGCCAAACTCACAGAATTGTACTCCCTGTCCTTGGCCAAAGAGATACTCAATGCAACCGGGGCCGGTGGTGCCGCGGCAGGAACCACTGCCGGCGCGCCCGCGGCCGCAGCTTTCAGTGCCGCCGGCGGCGGTGGCGGCGGGGCGCCCCAAGCATCGGGAGCGCAAGCGGGAATAGCCCAGACCTTTGGGCAGGCCTTCGGGGCTCCTCAGGGCTTGGGAGTGGGTTCCGGCCAGGCGCCGCCGAATGTTCAGCCCGTACAGTTTGCCAATCTTCAGGGCGCGGGAGCTCCCGGGGAACAGGGGAATATAGGCCTGCTCATGGATGTCTACATGGAGCTGACAGTAGAGCTGGGCCGAACCCGCAAGCTGATTCGGGAGATACTGGGCATCGGGGAAGGTACGATCATCGAGTTGGACAAACTGGCCGGTGAGCCGGTGGATATCCTTGTCAATCACAAGCTGATCGCCAAGGGAGAGGTTGTGGTCATCGATGAGAACTTCGGAGTCCGGGTGACCGAAATCGTGTCGCCAATGCAGAGGATGAGTGATTTGACTTAAATTTCGTTCTAGTATAGAATAAAAGGCGGAATTATCGCAGTCAATTCGAGATTGCGCTTTTCGCAGTTTCTTGGGAGGGGAACGTGAAATCCAATAAGAACACTCGATTTGCCAGAGGGAGGACGTTCCTCCTCTGTGTTGTTGCGCTCCTCCTGCTACCGCTTCCCGCCCTCCGGGCTCAGGAACAGGCGGATGGTGCCGCCGGCCGGCCGCCACGACCGGCGGAGGAATCATTGCTGATACTGGACACCGGGGAAGAACCGGAGGCGGGCGAAAGCGAGGAGATCCAGGGCGGCCCACTGGTTTCTTCCTGGGATTTTGTGCGTATGGTGCTGATCCTGGCCGCCGTCGTCGGGTTGATCTACCTGATCTTCTGGTTGCTCAAGCGGGGTTTGCGGCGCCAACTTCCACAGAACGACCTGATTCGGCTCCTCGGCACCCGGAACCTCTCCGGAAATCGTGCTTTACACCTGGTGGAGATGGGAAAACAGGTTTTTCTGGTGGGTTCGGCCGAGGGCAGCATCTCCCTGATATCCGAAATTCGAGATCGGGAGACCCTGGATTCGATCGCCCTGGAACGCTCGCAGATCGATAATGGTGCAACCCAGGGATTCGCTCATTTTTTCCAGTCCATCCTGAAATCCGGAAAGCAACGGGATTCATCGGTGGGCGCAACGATCGATTTCATGAAACAGCAGAGACAACGCTTGGAGAAGCTGTAGAGAACGACAGAGCAAGAGCAAAACTGGGAGGGGACATGATCAAAAAGACTCTACTGTTACTCGTACTGGCACTGTTGCTCTTGCCCGGCTCTGTCTTTCCTCAGGATACGGGTTTGCGGCCAGCTGCACCGGGGGCCCCTTTCCCCTACGTCGACCTCAATGTGCGGGAGGCGCAGAGCAACCAGGAAGTCGTTCTTTCATTACAGCTGCTGCTACTCCTGGCCGTGCTCACGCTGGCTCCTTCGATTCTCATTCTCATGACCTCCTTCCTGCGCATAGCGATCGTTTTCGATTTCGTAAAACGGGCCCTCTCGCTCCAGCAGGTACCCCCGACGCAGATCCTCATGGGTTTGGCGTTGTTTCTGTCCCTGTTCATCATGTGGCCTACCCTGAGCACGATCTATAATGAGTCTTTCAAGCCCTTTGCCGAGGGAGAGATCGGAATCGATGGGATGTACCGCAACGCGGAAAGCCCTCTGCGCCTTTTCATGTACAAGCAGATTCAGAACGATCCGGAGAATATCCGCCTGTTCATGCGAATGCGGGATTTGCCAAAACCCAATACTCTTGCCGACGTGCCCACGGAGGTGCTGATTCCCGCCTTCGTTTTGCACGAACTGACCGTGGCCTTCAAGATAGGGATCCTGCTGTTTGTACCCTTCATCATTATCGATATCGTCGTGGCTTCCACTCTGATGTCGATGGGAATGATCATGCTTCCGCCGGTGATGATCTCCCTTCCCTTCAAACTGATTGTATTCGTACTGGTGGATGGCTGGAATCTGCTGACCCTTCAGGTCGTGCAGAGTTTCCGATAATAAAAGAAGGAGGGGAATAGTGTCCATAGGATTTGCCGTCAGCCTGATTCGCGGTGGGGCGCTCCAGGCGTTGATGATCGCCGCACCCCTGCTGCTGGTGGGCTTGCTGGTCGGGCTGATTGTCTCGATCTTCCAGGCGACTACCTCCATCCAGGAGCAGACCCTGACCTTCGTACCGAAAATCGCCGCAATTCTCGGAGCTCTGATCCTGTTTGGGCCGTGGATCATCGTATCCATGGTTCAATTCACCCTGCGGTTGTTCAGCAGAATCCCGGGGTTGGGTGGTTGAACGGATGATCGGAACCCTGGTGGCGAATTTTCGAATATTTCTCATAATATTCGTGCGGGTTACCGCCCTGATCCAGGTTGCCCCGCTGTTCTCCTCTCAGGCCTTTCCGCAGACGGCAAAACTGGGATTCGCCCTGTTCGTATCCGTGGCGATCTTTCCCTGGGTCGCCGAGCAGGGATATCTGCTGCCGGATACCGCGGTGGATTACTTTCTGATAGTCGTGGGTGAGGCGATGATCGGCATCATCTTGGGTTTTTTCCTCAACATAATCTTTGCCGTATTCCAGGTTGCCGGTCAGTTCTTCTCCCTGCAGATGGGTTTCGGCGCTTCCCAGGTCTTCGACCCTCTGGCCCAGATTCAGATTCCCCTCATGGGGCAGTTTCTCAACATCGCCGGTATGTTTACCTTCCTGGTGATTTCCGGCGCCCAGAAGTTGCTCCTGGTGGGGGTGTACGGATCATTTAAATCGATCCGGGCCGTCGACCTGGTTGCCCGCCGGGCTGCCCTGTTCCCCCTGTTTTTACGCAGCCTGGGGGATCTTTTCGTCAACTCCCTCACCATTTCTTTTCCGATCCTGGGTACGCTTCTTCTCATATCGGTTACCATGGGGCTGCTGGCCAAGGCCGCACCCCAGATGAACCTGCTGATGATGGGCTTTCCCATCGCCATCGGGACGGCTCTATTGGTGATTGCCGCCGCCACTCCGTTTCTCATAGGGGCTTTCAGCCGCCTGCTGGAAGGCGGGTTCGAGCAGCTGGATACCATCATAATGAGCCTCAGGGGAGCGGGAGGATAGCGTATGGTGGAACAGCTGATCGGGATTTTCTGCTTTCGCCCTGGACATTCGGTTCCTGCTTCCAGGTTTCGGGAACCGACAAGTTTCGACGTACACCTCCAATGGTTCGCGGCGGAGGATGAGGGCCGAACCGAGGAGCCTACAGAGCACAAGCTGCGCAAAGCCCGGGAGGAGGGCAAGGTCGCCAAGAGCGGGGAGCTGAGCTCCTCCCTGGTGATTCTCTTCGGAATAGCCACACTTGGGCTGATCTCTTCCTATTTCCTGAAGAATGTCATGTCGATGCTGCGCTTCTTCCTCCAGCACTCCACGGAGCTGGACATCACGACTGACGGCGGGCTGATGCCGGCATTTTACAACTACTTCTTCAAGCTTACCCTGCCGGTCCTCCTGGTCGCCTTCGTGGCGGCCTTTCTGGGCAATGTAGTGCAGGTGGGTTTTCTGTTTTCAACAAAGCCGATCACTCCGGATCTGGATAGGATCGTGCCCCGGTTTGGCCGTTTTTTCAAGCGGGCGCTGTTCTCCGGTGAGGCAGCTTTCAATCTTGGGAAGACCCTGCTCAAGGTGGCCGTGATCTTCGTGATCGCCTTTCTCAATATCCGATCTCAGCTTCCCAAGCTGCTAAACCTGGTCGACATGCATCACATGACCTCTTTTAGGCTGGTCGCTACGATCGCCTTTCGGATCATCGTGGAATCGACCCTGGCGATGCTGGTGCTTTCGATACCCGATTACATGTTCCAGCGGCGTCAACATCGAGAGTCGTTGAAAATGTCCCGTCAGGAACTCAAGGAAGAACGGCGCATGTACGAGGGGGATCCTCTGATCAAGAGCCGTCTGCGGGATCGTATGCGAGAGCTGTTGACCCGGAATATGATGCGGGCGGTTCCCAAGGCGGATGTGGTGATCACCAACCCGACGCACTACTCCGTCGCCATAGAGTATGACAGGTTGGTCATGGAAGCTCCCATGGTCACGGCCAAGGGTGTCGATGCCATCGCCTTGAAGATCCGGGAAATAGCCAGGGAGAACGAGGTTCCCCTGGTTGAGAACAGGCCGTTGGCCCGTACCCTCTATCAGGAGGTGGAGATCGGGGATGCGATCCCGGAGAAATACTACGAAGTGATGGCGATTATCCTGGCCGAGGTTTACAAGATGGCTGATCGCGAGGTGATTGCATGACCTCGAGGAGTGTAGATGGCTGATGTAAGGGGAATACAATCTATAACAGGCGGCCGCAGGAGCGATATCTTCGTAGCGGTCGGCGTGATTGCGGTGGTGATCATGCTGATCATCCCGCTTCCCGCCTTCATCCTCGACACGCTGATGTCCGTCAACATCGTCTTGAGCCTCCTGACCATCCTGATCGTGCTGTATACCCGTCACGCCCTCGAGTTCAGCGTATTCCCCACGCTGCTGCTCATTGCCACCGTGTTTGGTCTGGCCCTGAATGTGTCCTCAACCAGGCTG
>Ga0272441_10010244_pt1 | contig 14246 bp, 6 predicted proteins | sample SSMProp6N_FD_193582 | JGI IMG/M metagenome (GOLD analysis project Ga0272441, IMG submission 193582) | Marine sediment archaeal communities from Little Sippewissett salt marsh, Falmouth, MA, United States - SSM-Prop-6N | ecosystem: Environmental > Aquatic > Marine > Wetlands > Sediment ... | reverse complement strand
CATTTTTAACAAACATTTTCGCCATACCGGTTCCCGGTAAAGCATGTACGGTTTTTTTGATATTCAATACATTTGGTTTTGGATTGATTGCTACGGACACCGAACTTGTTTCCTTCAACAATGTATCGATGACGGTAGAATACATATTCATAATATTCTGAAAGTTTTGTGGCTGCATTCCCGTCTGGCCGGCTGGCATCGCTTGCATCATAGCCTTCATTTCTTCTATCTTGCTTAGCACCATAGGTCCGAAATTATCCGAAACCTGTTTCATATTGCTGTACATCCAGATAGGTTCGGTAGAAGCCTGTTTTTTCAGTGAATCATCGAGTGTGCTGGCAAGACCGTCGGCGTTACCGGCTGAAATTTCCTTTGCCATCGTTGCGAGCTTTTCATAATCGTTCGGCCAGCTTAAAAGTGCACAGTTTTTAACCCTGGCGGCCATTAGCATCGGGATTCCATCTTGTGCAATTTTCGAGATTCCCTTTTCATCGGGCTGGCTGCAATTCGGATTGCCATCGATGAATTGTTTATAATCCGTTACGGGAGCAAGAATTCCTACAAACATATTTTGCGCCGGATTTCCCTGTGACATCTCGCCCGACATAATAGTACCGAAGATAACAAAATTACCGTTCATGTCGACGCCATTTGTTTGAGGACCTCCCAGCAATCCCATTAATTTTCCCCTTATAAGCATCGATACTGGCATAGGAGAAACACCGGCAAGAAACTGGTCTAACTGAGTAAGAGTATTATTGAAATTGTTTATTTGAATGCAAAAGAGAGTTTTTTCCGGAAGCATTTGCAGGGTATCCGGACCTTGCGCCCACAGTGAAGAAGTGAATACAAAAATCACAAGCATAAACACTGCGGCAATGCTTCTTAACATTCCTGGTTTTAACATTTGTGTACCTCCTTAAAAAAATTGTCATGGATTTATGTTCCTTTGAATACGAACGGGTATTACTAAGTATAAAGAACGCGTATTCTAACAGAAAATTTCAAAGAAAAACCAAAAAAACACGAATTTTTATATATTCACATAAAACTTTGTAAGATTATCATGGCCTGTGGCTAACGTCTTTATATCCGAGAAATATATTATTACTACGTAAGCAGAAATGATTAGCAGTACTGGAAATATGTTAATTATAGGCCCTAAAAAGAATTAACTGCTTTGGAACAAATCGATCTAATCAGGCAAATTAAAAAAAGAAATACCTACGGGCTCTAATACAAAAACCACCACTCTAAGACGATATTATTTATAAATGCTTTACGATCTTAGATTTGCAGCCGTAAAAAATGCATCTTTTATATATTTTCTATGTTAGCAAAAGCATTTAATCTCTTTGTAATATTACCTTTATGATGGTTAAAAAAAGTTAAGCGAGTCTGTTATTAATCCGATAAATTCCTCGTAAGAGAACGCTTTTTTAAGAACGCTTAGATTTATTAATGTCAGGTTTGTTTAGAAAGAAAAATTTCATGTTTAACAATGTAACTATATCTCGAACAAGAATTAGTTACTTTATGTATATGATCTCCTTGCTGATGTTGATTGTTTTAACCGGTTGTGGAAATAAATTCTTCGACCCGACACAGGTAGGTCGATTCCGTACTGTTCCTGCCGTTAATGTGATCCTTGATTCTCTGGGCGTGGCGGAGGAGACGCCCATAGCATGGGAAGAAGGAGAAGAACCTAAACCGGCAGATACAGTACCGGATATTAGTGATTATACTTTCCGAGCCGGTGATATAGTAAGAGTCGATATATTCGAATTATTCGGTTTGGGAACACGATATTATAATGATTACCCCGTAAGTGAAACAGGGAAAATTTCCATTCCGGATGTCGGATTAATCGAAGCGGCGGGATTAACCGAGGCACAGCTCGAAGATAGAATAAAACAAATTCTTTCTCCGAACATATTAAAAGATCCTGCAGTTACCGTAACATTGATAAGCTCACAACAACGTGCATTTTCCATAATAGGTGATGGAGTGCACGCTCCGAGCAGATATGCTATTCCACGTTACAATTTCAGATTAACTGATGCGCTTGCAATGGCAAGTGGAACGAGGCAGTTTAACGTCAGCTATATATATGTGTCACGTCTTGTAAATAACGATAATAAAATAGGACCGGTAAGCCGAAACGGGCCCGGAGAAAATGAGCTTAAAGTAACTGAGCACAGGAATAAAAACACAGCACAGCGTTTAAGGCCGTCCAGGACACAAGATAAATTCAGATGGCCCGAAAGTAATGTAGTAATATCCTCGTCTGAAATGGTAACAAATCAGGGATTCGCCGGTCAACGGAATGGATTTGGGTTAATCCATGATAACAGAAGAAACCTTCTTAATCAGGAAAACGTTTGGCAGTTATCCGAGATGCCGAATGAAATAACGATAAATGAGCCGGTAAGCGTTCAGGAAGTTCTGAAAACAATGTCGCAGCGCTCGTCGGGCCAACAACCGGATAGCTTTTCTGAGTCCGGACAATACCAGAGTCAGGTCCCCGGAATAGGACAGGCAAACCGGGGAGGAATATCCGTATCACCCGGAGGAGCAGTTACGGTCAGTAATTCAAGAGGATCCTCGAATAACGAAAAAATAGGACATATCGAGTGGGTATTCAGGAACGGACAATGGGTTCCAGTAGCAGTAGGTCCTGAAGAAAAACCGGTGGAAACACAAAACGAGAAAGGTCATATTGAATGGGTATTTAAAAATGGCAAATGGGTGCCTGTTCAGGTCGGCAGAGAAAGAACAGCAGAACCGGCTATCCGGAGACAGCCCAGAGAACAATTGATTGCACCACCCGATGAAGTTAAAACGCCGGACTTCAGGTTGACCGAGCAGCAAACCCGGACAAGACTAATAAAGATACCGACCGATAAGCTTTACGCCGCCAACTCAAGATATAATATCGTAATAAAACCCGGTGACACAATCTTTGTCCCCGTAGATATTGTCGGTGAATTCTACATTATGGGTAACGTTAATCGAACAGGACCTGTAGCTCTGACAGGTCGTCCGATGACTCTAAAGCAGGCCATTGCAGCTGCGGGTGGTCTAGCGCCTTTGGCGTGGCCGAAGAGATGTGAAGTAATAAGACGAATCGGCAGAAAGAAAGAAGAAATCGTGATGGTGGATTTGGACAAGATATTCAACGGCGAGCAGCCGGATTTCTTTATCAAACCGCATGACACCATTAATGTCGGCACACATGCGACATCGAGATGGCGAGCTATTTTGCGCAATGCATTCAGAGCCACTTATGGATTCGGTTTCGTTTATGACCGTAATTTTGCCGACAGAGATTTCTATACTCACAGGCCGATACCCGATTGGTTCTAAGAAAGACTTTAAACAGCAGAACTGTAGGAGTCAACAGTTTTGCTTTTGTATAGAAGTACGTTTAGTTTATCTATTGTGGACAATATCACATCTTTTATCTTGGAGGGATCCAGTTATACCGGAGCATAATTTTCAGCAGGAAGAAAAACAGATACATGATAAGTAATAGTAACGTTAGTATCGAAATACAGACAAAAGAAGCGCCGAGGTATCGTTGGCGCGGGCTTGGACTGCACGGATATATCAGGATATTGATAATTGCAGGCCTGTTCTGGTATTTATTTCACAGAGAGATCAATGATATCGTGTATAGATGGATCACTGATAGTAGCTGGTCGCACGGATTTCTGATACCCTTATTCAGTTTATATTTCGTCAACCAGCATAAAAAGGAAATTTTGAGCCTACAAGCCAAGCCGAACTATCTTGGTCTGGTTTTCCTCGTAGGTTCTATTTTGTTTTATATCTTCAATATCGCCAGCCCATCGGGATGGGCATATTTTCGCTCATTGTCTATGATAGCAGCCCTCGGATCGGTAGTATTGCTTTTAGGTGGATGGTGTTTTCTCAGATATACATGGCTGCCGATAGCCTTTCTTGTATTTGCCGTACCTCTGCCGGGAAGAATTTACAGAAGTATTACTATACCGATGAGGCAATGGGCTGCCGCTGCCGCCGCCGGACTTCTGAATCTGGTCTCAGGAATGGAGGCGACGGCCAGAGGTGTGATTATAGATGTAATATACAAAGGCAGGCAGCTGGAACCTTCGCTTGACGTTGAAGAAGCATGTAGCGGGATGCGGCTGTTGATGGCTTTTCTGGCCTTAGGTGTTGCAATGGCTTATTTGCATTACCGGCCGATATGGCAGCGAATCATTCTTTTAATCAGTACGATACCTATTGCTATAACATGCAATATCGTACGGGTGACGGCTACCGGATTTATTTATGTCCTGATACATCCGAAATATACTCAGGGCATTTACCATGATGCACTCGGCATGGCTATGCTGCCGCTGGCATTCTGTTTATATGGTTTTCTTTCCTGGTTTATGTCGAGCTTGTTTATTAATGAAGACGAGGCGGTTTGTGAGGACATAGTAATTCGCGGCCGTAATTCAGATGCAAGATAGAACAAATAATATTCGAGCTTATCTTCAGCCTGCGTTTCTGATTTGTACGGCAGTTCTTGCTGCTGCCGGAGCGGGAATGTCTGTTACTATCAATAAGATCGGCGTATATTTGAAGAAGGAGCCGATACCTTTAAAAAAAACCCTGGACCTTCTTGATGAAAATGGTTTGGATCCGTACAAAGTTGAGCCGAGCAAAAAACTTAAGATTGATAACGAAGAAGTCCTAAAGGCATTGGGAACAGAAGATTATATTCAGTGGATTATCAGTGATACTAATACGGAAGTAACCAGCCCTGTTAAAAACTGCCTGCTATTTATTACATATTACGACTGTCCGGACAAGATACCGCATGTGCCTGAAGAATGTTATGCAGGTAGCGGATTTCAACAGTTAGCTTGGGATAATATAATTTTAAAAGTAAAAAATAACAATTATGAAAGGGAAATATCCGGGAAGTATCTGGTCTTCGGTAGTTCGAGAGCCACTATTTGGCAAAGCACAGAGAAATTCCCAGTCATTTATCTTTTCAGGGTCAATGGTGAGTATGCAGGCAGCAGAAACGATGCCCGAATAGCCTTAAATAAGAACCTTTTTGGAAAATCATCGTATTTTAGCAAGGTGGAATTAGCTTTCAATCAGACTTCGGTCCCACCTAATAGGAAGGAGGCTGTCACAGCAACTGAGAAGTTATTATCCGTAATTTTACCTGTTTTGGAGAAGGAACATTGGCCCAATATGGATGAGTAAACAGGACTATGTGTAATACAATAACAGATGTGCGTTATATTATAAGAATATAAGTAAGAAAATATAATACGAGGAAAGCTCATGGCAAGAAGGAGGTTAAATAAAAAAGTAGCTCTTATCGGCTCTGGGGTTTTTGCGGTAATTGCTTTTGTTTTAATCTTAGTTGTCCTTCGGTTCAGTCGGGATGCACAGGAATACATTGCAGACGCTCAGGCCGCACTTAAAGCGGCTCACGAAGCAACGGAGCCGCAGGTAAAAAAGCAGAACTACGAAAGAGCCGAGCGTAATCTTCGTGCAGCTTATGTTAAAGCGAAAGACAACGTTCTCAGGGAAGAAGTGCTTTTCATGATGCTGGATATGTACCTTGAAACACAGGATTGGCCCTTCATTATGGCTTGCTGGGATGAAATAATTAATATCCATCCCGATAACGCCAGGGCACGGTACGGCAGGATTAGATATCTTCATATATTAGGAAAAAGCGGAACAAGCGGACTCTGGCAAAGAGTATCCGAGGAGGCCACCGAGTTTTTGAAGGTTGCCGAAGAACAGGGAATTCTTATGGAACAAACCGCTCAATGGGATGTTCCCGGAATCGAACAAGATGGCGACAACCAAAAATATCTGGGGCCGTATCTGTATCTGCTCAGGGGGATAGCTTTTATTGAAATGGCAAGTTCGGGTGCGGCCACCAACAAGGATGAAGTGCTTGAGAATGCAATCAATGATATTAAGGCCGCACAGCAGCTCGACCCCGGTAATATCGATACATACTGGCATTTGGCCAGGGCGGTCATAGCAAAAGGGGAGATCCTTGCTTCGCGGGGAAACTTCGAAGAAAAGGAAAAAGCTACCGAACAGGCAAAAAGCTTTCTCGAACAGGCGGTGAAGATTTCCGACACTAATCCGAAATCGCACTTAAATCTGTTACAATTCAATCTAATACTTGCAAGAGACAGTAGCTCCGAGAAGAAAGCTGAGAATATAAGAAAACTCGAATCCGATTATTTATCGGTAGCGAACAAATTCGGCACAAGTCCGGAAGTTTTTGCCGCGCTTTCCGAATATTATTTAATCTACTCGAAATACTCCGGCCCGGGATTAAGTTTGAATAATCTTAATAACGCAATAGAAGCCATCGAAAAGGCAATGTCCCTCGATGATTCCGATGTGGTTTATGGAATAAATGCCGCCGAGCTTTATTATCGCAGATATTCTGTATTCAAACAGCAGACTGATATTTACAAAGCAATAGATATTGCTAAAAAAACGCTGACTTTGCCTGAGGCGCAGGACAGCCCCGGACCACAACATCAAACAAGGATAATTAACAGATTTCAACTGTACGCATTTCTGGCAAACTGCTACATAGAGCAGATACTCGATTCCCAGGAGCAAAAATCGGAATCTGACACTCAAATGTTATTGGGCGGCCTGGAACAGGCCGTCGAGGAAATTGAACAGATTCTCGGCAGTAAAGAGGAACCGTTGGTTATCAAGTGGCGCGGTATGCTCGAACTTGCCCGGGGAGATCAGAAAAGTGCCGTTCGAAATTTGTATACCGCTTATGAACAGATAAAAGCACTAAAACCTTCCAGCACGGCATGGCCTAAAGATCTCGAATTTGCGCATCTATCGAGCCGTCTTGCCAAAATATTTAAGGATACTCCCGAGATTGGAGCAGTTAGGGATTTTTTGATTAGTGCTCTCCATTCAGGGATTGCAGATATCAAACCTGAGTCTCGGCTGGATTATGTTGAGATTGCTATGGAATTAAATCCATGGACAGAGGTGATACAGCATATAGATGCTTTCGAGAAATATCATGGTCCCAACAAAAGAAGCCGTAATCTTCGAATCAAGACCTACATCCGGGCAATGCTCTTTGATGACGCCGAAAAAGAATTGGCCAAAGAGCCGAGCGGTGAATCTGAAACAATCCAGCTTCGTCTGGCGCTTGTTCAGGCGAGGATTCGACAGGCTCAATTAGCAATAGCACAAAAGCATAAAAGTCAAAGCTCCATATTTAATCCAACCGACCAAACCGGCATAAATCCACCCGATTTACAGGCAGAAAACAGACAATATATGACACAGGAATTGCTCGGTTATAAACAGCTCGAAACAAACCTTTCCGAGCAACTGCTGGCAACGGATCCGAATGCTGTCGGGCAAACTTTATTAATCAGTACCTGCAGGAGCTATATGACGCAGGGCAAAATAAGTCGGGCAAAAGATTATATCAACCGATATTTGGACTATTTCCCGGAAAATATCACCGCTCTGGTTTACAAGCAAATTCTGCTCGAGCCTTCGCCGCAGGAAGTTCCCGTGCAAAGATTCAGAAATATCGAAGAGAAAGTGCTGCTGTCTCTGGCCGATCCATTATATAGTTCGTTGCAGCTTGGGATACATTATCACCGAAATAACGAATACGACAAAGCAATTGCGCAATTCACTAAAGCTATCGAACAAGGAACATCTATAGACTATACTGTCCGAGACTTGGTATTCAAGCGGATAAAACTTGCAGCGGATTTTCTTTTCGATATTGCTCTGGCACAAGATAACTGGAAACTGGCGGAACAGGTTATCGAAACAGCCAGGGATGAATATCTTGATGATTGCGACGGACTTGTTTATGAGTCACGAATGTCTGCGGCAAAAAGTGAATTCGAGAAGGCACTCGCGAAGGTTGACGAATGCCTGAAACAAAGGCCGGTTTTTTCTCAGGCCTATTTATTGAGAAGTAATATTAATGCCGCTCTTGGAAATGAGGCTGCATCCATGGAAGATATTCGTAAAGCGGCCGCTCTTAATCCCCTGGATGTTACAATTGCAAAAAAAGCCGCAACGGCATTGTACTATCGAAATCAAAAATTGGGTGACAATGTTTTGCCGAATCAGGTTGCTGAAACAAGGAAAGCTCTGGAAAGGGCGATAGGACTTAATCTCTACGATTTAGAGCTGCTCAACATTTATGCCGAATTCATAGCTCCTACCGAGCCTTTAAGGGCGATAGCGATTCGGCAGGATGTACTCCAGGCAGCACCGAGTGTGGAAAACGCCACGCTGCTCGGGAAAATGGCAATGGAAGTCGCCTTCAAGCAAATCAATACCGAAAGTAAAGAGGCATTATTAGATATTGCCGGTTCTGCGTTCGAGCAGGCACAAAAAATTAATCCTAAAGACAAGAGAATGCTCTATTATTATGCGGAATATTTTAGAGCAAGAGGAATGGAAAACGAAGCCAGAAAACTCCTGGCTCAATCGCAGGATAATCAATTGCTTTGGAATTATTACTTCAAGCTCGCCCGCTACGAGGATGCGAAAAGAGTTTTATTGCAGGCATATACAAAAGATCCGAAAGACACGGGAATCCTTAAAGGGCTGATGCAGGTTGCCGAAAAAACCGCCGATCAGGAATCCGTGAAGAAATATTCCAGAGAGCTGCTTTTACTCGAAGACACGGTTGAAAACAACCTTTCCCAGGTTCAGGCTTTTCTTCAAACAGGCCTGATAAGCGATGCCGAACATGCATTGCAAACAATCAAAGGGAAATATCCGAACGAATCCAGAATAATGCTTCTCGAGGCATGGCTGCTGTTAAAACAAGGACAGTTGGAAAAAGCCCTCGAACTGACGGATAAAAATCTTCTGGGCGATAAGAGCAATGCGGTTGCATGGCGATTACGAGGAGAAATAAATATAAAGCTGGCTAATTATGGTAAAGCAATCAATGACCTCAGACAGAGTAAGCTGCTTTCGGATGATCCGGTGATCCGTGTTTCACTTGCAAGAGCGTATATGAATGCGAAAAGGTATGAAGATGCAATAACCGAGCTTATAAATACGATTGCCGATTCAAGTGCTCCTCAGGAGGCAAGGTTGCTGCTCGAATATATATATAAACAGCTCGACAGAAAAGAGGCACTCAACAGATTTTATCAGGAAACTCTTGAAAAATTCCCGGACAGTACTCATTGGCTTAATCGCGCCGGTTCTTATGCCTTGAGAACGGGACAATATGATAAAGCCGAACAATTATTTCAAAAATCCTGCCAGATTATAATTCAGGAAAATCCCGGTCTGAATCCTCAAGAGCTTGTCAAAGACGTGACATATGCGACTGCGTTGGATGGTTATCTCAAGACTCTGCTTATGGAAGCGGGGGAATCGAATACAAATAGCTGGAATCCTTTAACGGTAGAAAAGGTTCTGGAAGAATGCAAAAAGTACATCGACACGAGCTTCGCCCCAATCGCTTATTTGAGGATGGCGGAATCAAATTACAAGATCGGAAATAAGGCCAAAACGTCCGAATATTGCAAAATCGCCATTGATCAGACCGGGACAAATGAGGTGCTCGCATCCGAGGTTCTGATGAGAATGTTCCTTATGCTTGGCGCCGATGAGGTGTCGAGTTACTGTGAACAAAAACTCAGAACAGATCCGGACTCAATTGCAGCCAATTTTGTGATGTTTAATTTGCTCAAAATCGAGGGTGATTATATAAAGGCACTGAATTATATCAATAAATGCATTGAGTTAACCGGTCCGAAAAATCCGGGCAGTGTTAATTATATCATAAAAAAAGTAGATGCATTAGTTCAAGCTCACGAACAAACATCCGATAACAAATATATCGAAACGGCCATAACAGATTACGAAAGTCTCCTTGTCGAAATGCCGAAGAATATCAATGTTCTGAATAATTTTGCGTACTTATTGGCCGAATACAGTCAGAGGTATCCGGAAGCACTAAAGTATGCCAAGCAGGCACTGGATGCCAAGCCGAAAGATCCTGGTATTATGGACACTTACGCTTATGCGTTGCATAAGAACAATAAAAATCAGGAAGCCGCCGAATACGTTGAAGCGGCCTTGCAGCAGTATAGTGAGCAGAACATAAATCAAGTACCGCCGGAGGTGTATGAGCACAAGGGTATGATAAAGGAGAAGCTCGGAGCAAACGATGAGGCGCTCGCCGCTTACAGGATGGCTATGGAAGGTGGAGCGGATAAATTTTCAAACAGGGTACGAGAACGTATAGCAAAAGCAATTGAACGGGTCTCGCCCTGATGTCTTTTGCAAAAAAACATGGAGTATTAAATCGTACTTCATTGTTTAATTATAGGCGGAGATTGAAATGGCAGTAGAAAAATCGACAGCTTCGAACAAGCTGGCCATGCCGGCCACGCTCAAGCACTCCTCAGCCGCCACGTTAACCGCAAAAGAGATTCTCGGAATTTTACGACGTCATATTTTTCTGATAATTATTTCTACGATATTGGGTCTTGTCGCCGGAGGAGGAATCTGGAAGCTCTTACAGAAATATTCCCCGAAATATACCGCCACAACATATATCCAGGTACTCTCACCGGTACCGACCGACCCTATGACCATCGGTAACGCTCAGTTGCAAAAGGATATTTTATATAATTACCGTCAGTCCATAGCCAATCTTATAAAACAACAGAGTACTTTGCAGGAGTTGCTGGCCCGAAATACCATCAAGCAGACGGATTGGTTCCATCGAAGAGAGGAGAGTATAAGAAAAGCAGTCAAATATTTGAACAGATATTTCGTTGCTTATGCACACCGTGACAGTGAATTTGTTGAGATATCGATGACGTGCCGTGACGCAGGTGAAGCGGCAAAAATAGTAAATGAAATGCTCGATCTGTTCATTACAAAACAGGGGGCTACGGAAAAAGCCGAAGTATCTCAACGACTGATAGAGCTTGAGAATCAAAGAGACAATGTGGAAAGGGAATTGAGCGCTGCCGAGGCAAGTCTGGCCGATGTTCGAAATAAATCAGGAATTATCGATCTCGAAATGCCTGTCGGGAAAAACTTCCAGCATACGATTACGTTGACATTAAACAATCTTGAACTGCAGAAAACCGACCTTGAATTGGGAATACAGCAGCTTAAGGCAGATATCGGTAATCTTCAAAGATTAGCAACCGAACCAATCAGCGAGCAGATTGAGTTTGCAATCGAAAGAGATCCGGTCATGCTGACTCTGGCCCAACAGCTCACCTTCCAGGAGGCCGAACTAAAAGGGATGCTTACGAGATTCGGTGAAAACCACAGAGATGTACGCCAGATGAGAGAGTCGATAGCCGAGACTCAGAACGCAAGAGAGCTCAGAAAAGAAGAAATAGCAGAACAGACGCGAAAGGCAAACCTTCAAAATGCAAGGGACGGCCTGGTTGTGCTGCAGCAAAGATTCGAAGAACTGGAAAAACTTCGACTCGGGGCCGAGGCAAAAAAGAGAGATCTCGACGAAGCCCGCGTACAATATGCCCAGAGGCTGAAAATCAGGGATGAAAGAAACGAAATGCTCGATAAAATAAAAGAGCAGATCGAGAAATGGAAAATGATAGCCAATGATCCTGAAACACCCAAGGTACAGGCGGTGGGACTGGCACCGCGGCCGCTGGAAATGGTTTTCTCCCGTCAGTGGTGGCTCTGGATGCCGAGCGGCTGGATGTTGGGTCTTTTACTGGGTGTAGGGCTTGCCTTTCTAATCGAGCTGGCGAACGACCTTGTAAGAACCCCAAGTGACATCGCAAGATACCTGCGGATTCCGCTTTTGGCGGTTATCCCCGATTCATCCGAGGATAATCAGGTTCGCGGCATTGAGCTTTGCCATGCGGTTCGCAAGGCTCCCTATTCTGTTATCAGCGAAGCTTACAGGCGGTGTCGTACCAACTTAAAACTATCCGGTCCCGCCAATTCGATAAAAACTTTACTCTTAACCAGCGGCATGCCCGGGGACGGCAAAACATCCACGGCGGTTAATCTTGCTACCACATTTGTCGCCGCAGGCAAGAAAGTGTTGCTCATAGACGGCAATTTCAGGCAGCCGAATTTACATAAGCTATTTCCGAAAATGCAATCCGGCGATATGGGAAAGGGGTACGACCTCGGTTTAAGCAGTGTGCTTATGAACCAGTGTAACTCCAAAGAGGCCGTAAGATCGAGCGAGATAGAGGATCTTGACATAATTGATTGCGGCCCGATACCCGCCAATCCGGCTGAGCTGCTCAGCGGTCCTCGAATGGAGGAATTGCTGCAGGAGCAGCGCAGCAAATACGATCATATTATTATCGACGGTCCGCCGGTGCTGCTTGTGAGCGATGCTGCTGTCCTGGCGGGACTTGTTGATGCGATACTTATAGTGTTCAACGCCGCAAAGACAAGCAGAGGCGCCGCCCAGAGAACGGTTCGTGAGCTTGGTGATGTGGGTGCGAATATTGCCGGCTGTGTACTTTTTGCCGCAAGAACCATCAAGGGCGGTTATTTCCAGGAACAGTATAAATCTTTCCGTAAATACCAAAAAGCACAATTGGCTCGCAACAAAACTTAATAAGTTCTCTGTAACTTAAAAAGGATTTGCCTTCAAATCCGAGCGATTGTATCATTAGGCTTCAATATACTTGTAGCGCTTTATGTTTGGTTAAGGTTTACTTTATGGATAAATTCTTAGTGACCGGCGGGGCCGGTTTTATCGGATCGAATATCTGCAAAAAGCTCGTCTCGGAAGGTTGCTTCGTGCGAGTGGTCGACAATCTGCTCACCGGCAAAAAAAGCAATCTTGCCGATATTATAGACAAGATAGAATTCATAGAGGCCGATATGGGCGACGAAAATATCGCCCGAGACGCCATGAAAGATATCGATGTTGTCCTCCACGAGGGCGCCTTGCCGTCCGTGCCTCGCAGTGTCGATGACCCGGCAGCTTCACACAAACACTGCGTGGATGCAACTTTCACGCTTCTTTTGGCGGCACGCGACGCAGGTATAAAGCGTTTCGTTTATGCGGCAAGCTCATCTGCCTACGGCGATACACCGACTATGCCGAAAGTAGAAACAATGCCTACGGCACCACTTTCACCTTATGCCGTCGGCAAACTTGTCGGGGAATATTATTGTTCGGTTTTCTCGTGGGTTTTCGGTCTTGAGACAATATCCCTTCGCTACTTCAACGTATTCGGTCCCAACCAGGATCCCAAAAGTCAGTATGCCGCGGCTATTCCCGCCTTCGTGACTGCCATATTAAAAGACCAATCACCGACCATTTATGGTGACGGCGAGCAGAGCCGTGACTTTACATATATTGATAACGTTGTCGAGGCTAATTTATTGGCGGCAAGAGTCAGTAAAACCAGCGGCGAAGTAATCAATATAGCCTGTGGTCAGGCCGTTACTGTCAATGAAATTATCGATATGATTAACACTTCTCTCGGTAAAAATGTAAAACCAATATATACCGATCCACGTCCCGGTGACGTAAAACACTCCCTCGCCGATATTACCGCGGCGGCAAATCTAATCGGCTACAAACCCGTCATCTCATTTGAACAGGGGCTGCAAAAAGCTGTCAACTGGTATCGAGACAACCTGATATAAAAAAGACGAACCTAACGTCCACAGACGACTCAGAAACTTCTTGCAACATTTATTGTAAGGTTGTAATTTAGGCAGAAAGTCTTAAATGGAGTCTGAATAAGTGGGCGAAAAGCAAGCTATTCCCGGCAAGAAACGAAAACTTAAAATTTCACATATATTACTCCTGATGCTTCTTACCGGCGCGGTAATTTTTACACTTTACAGGTTAAGCTTAAAAATGAAGTTGCGAGCCAGGATAGAAGCCATCCGTGCCGCCAGCTATCCGGCGACGTTGTATGAACTGGACCAATGGTATTCGATTCCTGATACGTCGGAAAATGCTGCTGATATCATATTAGACTCATTCGATTATTATAATGAGCCTGCAGATAAGGAACTTCCTCCGTGGATAGGTGGGGCCGAACTTCCCGCTCGAACAGAATCATTGCCCGATGATATGAGAACTATCATATCTAATTATCTCAGCAGCAATCAGAAAAGTATCGAATTATTACATGAAGCGGCTTCATTGGAATACAGCCGATATCCTGTTGATTTTACTCTCGGTGCTGGAACGCGTATAGACCATCTTGTCAATT
>Ga0272441_10010243_pt1 | contig 14248 bp, 7 predicted proteins | sample SSMProp6N_FD_193582 | JGI IMG/M metagenome (GOLD analysis project Ga0272441, IMG submission 193582) | Marine sediment archaeal communities from Little Sippewissett salt marsh, Falmouth, MA, United States - SSM-Prop-6N | ecosystem: Environmental > Aquatic > Marine > Wetlands > Sediment ... | reverse complement strand
GCTCCGGCCATGCAATTCGGTCGGCTTTACGACAGCCTTCCACCGACTGGAACGACGCTGATCAACGACGGTGCGGCTTACACGACCTCAACAGACGTAGCGCTGGCCCTCGCCGCCGATGACGGTCTGGGTTCGGGCGTCACGCAGATGCGGTTCAGAAATGCGGGCGCCGCGTGGACTGAATGGGAAGCGTATGCAACAGGCAAGGCGTGGACGCTCACGCCTGGAGATGGCGTCAAGACCGTCTATTTGGAGTTCCGGGACGCAGCCGCTAATGTGTCGATAGCCGCTATCTCGGACGCGATCACGCTGGATACGGCGCTGCCGGTGGTGTCGTCGGTGGTGGTGGCAAGCGGACTCACCGTTGACGTGACGTTCAGCGAAGCGATGGGGGCGGGCGTGACCACGGCGGCGAACTATGGCGTCTCAGGTTCGGGGCAGGGCACGCTCAACAGCAACCCAGACAGCGTGGCGCTGCAGAGCGGAACCATGTACCGGCTCACGTGGGCCTCAGGCGAGATGCGCGACCGCGGCGATATCACGATCACCGTGACGAACGTCGAGGACGTGGCCGGGAACCCCATCGGCAGCCCGAACAGCGGGACGCACGACGGGGGCGGGATTGGCGCGGCGCCGACGTTCAGCATCATTGCTGCGAATCCGACTCCGGCAAGGCTGGGCACGCTGGTGACGATCACCTTTACGGCGTCCGAAACGCTGTCAGCCAATCCCACCGTCACGGTAAACGGCCATGGGGCAACCCACGTGAGCCATGCCGGCAATGACTACGCGTACAGCTACACGATCCAGTCATCTGATGCCGACGGCCCGGCCTCCATAGCCATTTCCGGGTCAGACTCGGCGGGCAATCCGGGGGCGGGGAACAGCACGACGGCCCTGACGGTTGACAAGACGGCCCCGACCTTCAGCAGTATTGCCGCGGATCCGGGTTTGGCGAAGCTGGAGACCGTGGTGACGATCGCGTTCACAGTGTCCGAAAGCGTGTCAGGGAATCCTTCCGTGACCGTAAACAGTCATCCGGCCTCACACGTGAGCAACACAGGGAATGACTACACCTACGGCTACACCATCCAGTCATCCGATCCGGACGGACCCGCGAGCATAAGCATCTCCGGTTCCGACCTGGCGGGCAACCCTGGCTCCGGCAGCAGCGCAACGGCATTGGCCGTCGACAAGACGCCCCCTACTGCAACGACGGTCTCGCCCATCACGCTCAGTCCGACGAACAGCGACACCATGAGCTTCACGCTAGAGTTCGACGAGAACGTGCAGCACTTCAACGACGTGGCGGATGTCGTGATCACGAAGAAGCCCAGCGTAACTTATGAGGGCGTCTGGATCGTAGCGCATGACGGGCGGAACTACACCGTCGAAGTCACTGGCCTGGCCGGGGACGGCGACCTGACGCTTGCGGCCAGCACATCTTCGGACGTGACGGACCCCGCGGGCAATCCGTTGGCCTCGAGCGCGACAAGCGCCGCGGTCACATTGGACAACACGCCCCCGGCCGTGGACTTCATCCGGCCTGCGACGACAGGACCGACCACCAATTCCGTGCTGAATTTCTCTGTGAATTTCACCGAAACCGTTCAAGGCTTCGACGACGAATCGGACATCGTAGTCACGGAGACGGGGAGCGTAGCACATTCAGGCGTCGCCGTTTCAGGCGGCCCTGTGAGGTACACGGTGGATGTAACCGGTGTCACCGGCGACGGGACGATGACACTAAGCGTAAGCACCTCATCCGATGTGCAGGATCTCGCCACCAACCCGCTGGCGTCTTCGCTCGAGAGTTCGGTGGTTTTCGTTGGCCATGTTGTACCAATTCTGCCCTGCCTTACGGCCGACATAGATGGCGACGGCCGGGATGAGGTGGTCGTCGATTTCGGCGAGGAGCATGGCATTTGGGTCTGGTACAACTACGAGGAGGGACCCATCTGGAATCACCTTCATGACATTACCCCGGAATTCATGGTGGCCGGGAACGTCGACGGGCTCGAGGGAGATGATCTGGTCATCGACTTTGGTGAGGAACACGGCATCTGGATCTGGTACAACGACTCGAGCTGGGATCGCATCACCGAACTCACCATCGAGACCATGGTTACGGGGGACGTGGACGGTAGCGGCGAAGATGACGTAATTGCGGACTTCGGCGCGGTTGGCGCCGGGGGCGTCTGGATCTGGCGCAACGACGAAACGTGGGACCAGCTGCACGACATTTCACCCAAGACAATGGTGACCGGAGACATTGACGGCACCGGCGAGGATGAGATCATCATCGACTTCGGAGAAGTGCACGGCATCTGGACTTGGTACAACGACTCCATGTGGTGGCGGCTGCACGAAAAAATCCCGGAGTTGTCGGTTGTGGGCGATATCGACGGCAACGATTGGGATGACCTAATCCTTGACTTCGGCGTGCTAGAGGTCTGGATCTGGCGCAACAATGAGTGGTGGCAGTGGCTGCACGAGATCACGCCGGAGACCCTGGTCACGGGGGACATCGACGGCAGCGGCCAGGATGACATCGTCATCGACTTCGGCGCTCCACACGGCATCTGGATCTGGTACAACGACTCCATGTGGTGGAAGCTGCACAGCATAAGTCCAGAGTGGATGGTAACGGGAAACCTTGATGATTCAGCACAGGATGACATCATTGTTGACTTCGGTGAAGAGTATGGCATCTGGATATGGTTCAACGGTTCAGAGTGGTTCAAGTTCCATGACCTGAGCCCAGACGAGGGCGTGGTGGGAGTTGGCACCCCCACCGGTTATGGGACAGCGCTTCCGGAGATCGATGAGAGTAGCGCAGACGGATCGCAGACTTTCGAAGCTCAAGACCAAGGCAAAGAGGGATGCAGCACCTACGTCAGCGTCGACGTGCCCAAGGCGATTCCGGATCCCGGCACTGTCGTGTCGGCGTTGACGATCCCCGATCTCGGCGTGGTCACCGATGTCAACGTGACCCTGAGCATCAGCCATTTGTGGGACGGGGACCTGGACGTCTATCTCGAGTCGCCCGCAGGCAACACGGCGGTGCTCTTCGCGGATGTAGGCGGCAGTGGCCAGCATTTCGTCAACACGGTGCTCGATGATGAAGCCGGCGTGGCAATAACGGAAGGTAGCGCGCCCTTCACAGGGGCTTTCCGCCCCGAGGGCAGCCTGTCCGATTTCGACGGCGAGGATGCCCAGGGCACGTGGTTGTTGCACGTAACCGACGACGAGGTGGTCGCAGCCGGTACCTTGACCGGCTGGAGTCTCGAGGTGTGTGCCACGGGTGGCGAAGGCGAGGGCGAAGGTGAGGGCGAAGGCGAAGGTGAGGGTGAGGGCGAATGCGACACTTACCCAAGCACGGACGTTCCTCAGATCATCCCCGACCCTGGCGTCACGACTTCCGAACTGACGATCCCGGATCCGAAGCTGATCATGGATGTGAATGTGACTGTCAATATCACCCATGCGTGGGACGCAGATCTCGACGTGTTTCTCGAATCCCCGAACGGAACCGCCACAATGCTGTTCACGGACGTCGGCGGTGGCGGCATGGGCTTCACCGACACGGTTCTCGACGACGAGGCCCTTGTGTCGATAACGGCAGGCAGTGCGCCCTTCACAGGTGTCTTCCGGCCCGAAGGCAGCCTGTCCGATTTCGATGGCGAGAACGCGCAAGGGGTCTGGGTATTGACCGTGACTGATGACCAGGCTGTTGCTTCGGGGTCACTCGTGGATTGGAGCCTCGAGGTGTGTGGCGCCGAGGGCGAGGGGGAGGGCGAGGGCGAAGGTGAGGGTGAAGGCGAGGGCGAAGGTGAAGGGGAAGGCGAGGGCGAAGGCGAAGGTGAAGGTGAAGGTGAAGGCGAAGGCGAAGACTGGGTCTTCGTCGTAGGTGAGGATTCATCGCACAAGGACAGTGTGTACCGCTTCCATCGCGACGGCACCTACGATGGCGCATTTGCCTATGATTCGGGGATTCTGACAAGTATGGTCAGCAACGGCATGGCCATTCTGGTCTGCGACTACTTCTCCGACGAGATCAGGCGCTTCTCTGCCGACGGGACCTACCTCGGACCCGTCGTCGATACGACTGGCCTTCTGGGCGCCGCCGCAAGCGCTGACTACACAGAGGTCGACAGCGCAGGCAATGTGTACGTGTGCCCCGCGGGCTTTGCGTCGAATCCGCGAACCAGCCGGCGTTTTGACGGCTCCGGCGCCCCGACAGGCGTGTTCTCGCATACCGATCTGGTCTTCCCAAGCGGCATAGACGCCGATGACGGCGGGGATGTCTACGTCCTCAACAGCGCCGGCGTGGGAGTCGGGAACAAGGTGTTTCGGTTTGGCGTCACGGGTTCGTTCATTGGTATGTACGACATTGCCGAAGTGGACGATCCGCGTGACCTTGCCATCGACGAAGCAGGCCGCGTGTTGTATGTGGGAGACCACGGCGGGAGTCCCAATGGGATCAAGGCGTACGACATTTCTGACGGTACTCCGATCTTCATGCATTCGATTGCCACGCCCGGCTTGACCAGCGTTTCCGGCATTTCGTTCGATCCGAGGTCCGGTCATCTGTTTGCGGCAGGTGATTCCGGCGCCATCGAGATAACGACGGACGGCGAGGTGCTCCACGCCTATGCCGGCAGTGCGGTTGAGTCCGCCAAGGACATCGTACGACTTGCACCCGCGGAGCCTCTGACCGTTACGCTAGATCCGCCTTCCGTCATGAAAGCCGTAGGCGACTCGATCACATTCACCGCCCACGTCAATGGTGAAGTCGGAACGGTTCACTATCAATGGAGCAAGGACGGCTACCCAGTGGGCGCCGACTGGCCGACCCACGAAATTGCCCCGCTCACGCTCGAAGATGAAGGAACGTATGGTTGCGATGTCTCAGATGACTTTGGAAGCGCATCTGCAGCGCACCCCGCGACGCTTGTCGTCGGCACACAAGTCCCTGTGACGGGTGCGCTCGGCATGGCCGTGTTGATAGCGGTGGCTCTGCTGTTGGGTTTCTTCGGCAGAAGGAAGAGCAGAAGGCCGACGGGGTCGACAGGGGATATCCGTTCTTGACCCCTCTGGGTTTCCTCTTAGGATATGGTGCGTATTCCGACGATTCCGCCCTCTTGTTCCGAAGGAAAGTGGGGCAATGGGGTCAGGTCTTGAATTGCCAGGTGTGTTCGGTTTCGGTCCTTGCGGGCGGCCGCGATGGTTCGGACAGAAATACGTAAGGCGACCCGTTCTTTCGGCCTCGGCGGACGATGCCGTACTTCCAGCGCCTATCGGGGCGAATTCCCGCTGCCTTGCGTGATAATGGCTATTGCGGCCCGCCAGGGGGGCGTGTTAGGCTTGGCGTGCCGCATAGCCGGTGAGGTGCGTCGCGCCTGAGTGCTGTCGCTGAGCATCGTTTTGACGTTGAGTACACACGGGGAGGGATGTTCCATCGTGCAGAGATCGCTGAAGACACTTGTTGTTCCGTTGGCGACCGGCCTGATACTTGTCTTCATGGCAGTAGGGCTGCCGGTTCTCGACCCGAAGCCAAAGCAAGTATCTGCCCAGCGGGCACCGGCGAGCGGGGACGCCGTGCGCGCTGCCCAGGCGAACAACGCGTTTGGACTGGATCTCTACGCCCAGGTGCGTGAGGAGCCGGGCAACCTCTTTTTCTCGCCGTACAGCATTGCGTCAGCCTTCGCCATGGTCTACGGCGGGGCGCGCAGCAACACCAAGTCCCAGGTCGCGGAGGTGTTCCACTTTGAGGGGGAGCAGGAGGGCCTGCACCAAGGCTTTTCCGAACTGAATGGCCTTTTCAACTCGATGGGCAGCACTTCCGGGGCGGCTGGGAAATGTTGGTGGTCGTGTGATGGGACCGAGGAAGTGACGCTGGGTCTGTGCGTGGCAAATGCCCTGTGGGCGCAGCAGGGCCACATCTTTCTCGACGCATACCTTGAACTCCTCGATACGTACTACGAAGCGGCCGTGTCTTTGGTGGATTTTGCGTTGGCGCCGGGCGGCGCGGCCAGCCAGATCAACGACTGGGTGCGCACGGCGACAGAAAACGAGATCACGGAACTCGTCACGGCGCAGGACCTTGCTGCGACAACGCGCCTTGTCTTGACCAACGCCATCTACTTCAAAGGCGCGTGGGTGTATCAATTTGACAAAAAACTAACCCAGAATGCGCCGTTCTATCTTGCCGACGGCAGCGCGGTCGAGGCGCCGATGATGGAGGCGGAGGGCGATTTCAGGGTCTTCTGGCATGAGGACTTCGATATGGTCGAGATGCCCTATGTCGGCGGGGAGTTGGCTATGGTGGTGCTCCTGCCGCATGCCGAGCAGGACATCAACGGCCTCAAGGCGCTCGACACGATCGAGGCCGAGTTGTCCGCCGCGAACCTTGAGGCGTGGGTGTCGGAACTGGCCGAGCAACGCATGACCGTCTATTTGCCGAAGTTCTCTATGGAGACCCGGTACGCGCTCAAGGAGAGCCTGATCGCGATGGGCATGCCGGACGCGTTCGACCAAGGGGTGGCGGATTTCTCCGGGATGGACGGCACCAACGACCTGTTTGTCTTCGACGCGTTCCAGGCCGCGTTCGTCGACGTGAATGAAGAAGGCACCGAAGCCGGCGCCGCGACCGCGGTCACCATGAGCTGTTCGGCGCGGCCACCCTTCCGGGCCGACCACCCCTTCATCTTCCTGATCCGCGACACGGATTCCGGCGCCATCCTTTTCCTGGGCAGAATGGCGAATCCGCTGGGGTAGCAGCAGGGGCGCACGCGCCAAGAGTCTGTGAGAGAATGTGGCCCAGCCGCCCCCGGCTGTGTTCTTCAATGCACCACGTGGTGATTCCCAAACACTTACACAGCCGGGGGCGGCTGTGCCACACGTTCCGGGCAATGCTTTCACAAACGCTCACTTGTAGACGCCGTCCGGGCGCCCTTGAATCGCCCTGGCCTTGGCCGTCATCACCTTGCGCACGTAGTTGAGGATCTTCCTTACGGTTCCCCCCGTGCCTGCGCTGCTGCCAAACCAGGGCAGGTCGCAGTGGCTGCAAATGGGGATTGCGCCGGGTTCCCGGCCGGCAATGGCGCGGCGAAGGGCTCTCAAACGTTCCCCATTCCACACGCCCTCGAAGCCTTCTTCGAGCACGTCGCCGAGAACGTAATCCGAGCGTTGATCCCGAAAACAACCGACGGCCCGGCCCGCGAAGTCGATCACGAGTTCATTCCACGGGTGATGGCAATACGTATAATCCGGGCCTCGTTCCTCTGAGGTCTTGACGACTTCGCAGTTGCCCAAAGACGTGTGAAGCGTGTTCATGAAGACGTGGACCATCCCGGGGAACTCTTGGAACAACGTGCGCGTATGCTCGCACGCGGCCAGTTTCTGCGCGTGCAAGGGAAACGTATCCGCCTGAATGTCCCCGATGATGACCTTGACCTTGTACCGCTTCTCCTTGGCCAGGCGAAGATACGTCCGGATGTTGTTGTACGCCGTGTGCCAATCGCCGCCCTGCCGCCACCGCGCGTAATACGCTTCGTCCGCGCAGAAGTCGGACCGGAAGGCGTGGAGGCCCGCGTCCAACAACGACGCGGCACGCTCGCGCGTGAGCAGCATGGCGTTCGTGCAGATCGTCGGCGCGGTCCGCGTGACCTGTTTGTAGTAGGCCACGAACTTCTCGAGGTCGCGGTTCAATAGCGGCTCCCCGTCCCGCGTGAGCACGCAGGGAACCGAGTGCCACGACCGCGGCAGCGTGTCCACAAGGCGCTTGAAGAGGTCGAACGCCATCCGGCCCTTGCCGTGCGTGAAGTGCGCGGCACCCTCAGACTGGCCGCAGAACCGGCAACGAAGGTTGCACAGGTTTACAGTCTCGATCATGAGATAGCGCGGCGGCCCATAGGCTTTCTCGCCCATACGCACCAAGTTCAAGGCCAACCGGACGTCACCAGGCAACTGGTTGATGGTATTCATGCGATTCGGTTCGTGCTCCTGGCAAAAGACACCCACGCAGCAGAAACGCGGCGGCGGGACAATCCGGCGCATGCCGCCTCGCGGAGATTATACACGATGCTTGATCGGAGTGGGGGAGGGCTTGTACGATCACGGCTGACAGTGATTGCAGGGTAACCGTTCACAAGGTCCCCGCTGAGACAATCTGAGATTTCAAACTGACAACTGACAATTTGAAATGTGCACGCACGAGCGGTGGATGATGCCGAACCATTGGCAAGTCGATCGCGAGCGCAGAGAAAGAGATGGCCTAATCATGAAACGGGGTATCGATTCCATACATTTCGAGTTGTCCATTGTCAGTCTGAGATTTTGAATTCCGAATTCCGTTGGCATTCAACGTTGTGAGCGGTTTCGTTGCGTAGATGCGCACTGACCGAGGCCCGCCCATGCGCGCACGACATCCTAAAAGCGTCCGACGGCGACTCCTGCTGATCCTGTATGAACACTACCTCAGGGACCCGTTGCAGATGCTCTCGCCGCAGGACATACTCGCAGACGGCACAGTGCAGCGGGAAGACCTGCTGGCCAACGTGTATTACTTGCATGATCGCTCTCTTGTCGAGCTGATGCACGGATACCACCCGCCGATGTTTGCGGCGGTCCGACTTACGGCCACAGGGGTCGACCTGGTCGAAAACGAGTTCGAGTTCAATCTCCTTTTCCCGCCCACCCCCGGCGAACTGGAAGAGAAAGGCGCCCAGTTGCCGGCATTGGTCGAGCGCCTGGTCGAGGAGGCAGACTTCTCACCCCTGGACGGTGAGGCCCGCAAGGCGCTCCTGCGGGACGTCCAGTTCCTCCGGGACGAACTGGCCCGGCCCGCGGCACGGTGGCGCAGGCATGTCATCCACGCGGTCTTGGATTGGATGGCCGAGGCCGTGGACGAACAGGACGAGGTCCTGCCTTCGCTGGGCAAGATTCGGGCGATCTTGATCGACAACGCGCCGTGACGACTGTCGACTGTCCAGGCCGGGCCACTCTGGACAGCGGCATCAACCTGAGCGGGGTGAGCGCTATGCGCCGGGCGCGCCCGTGATGGCGCTTAGGAAGTCGTTGATCTGGTCTTGACTCCGCTTGAGCGCGTTGCTGGCTCGGGACCATTGCGGCTCCCCGATGTTCAGCGCTATGGCCGCGGTTTCCGGCAACAGCGCAGGCCGGCCGTTGCTGGATTCGCCCAGGCCGGCCTGGTACGCGGTGAAGTTCGCAAGGGCGACCAGGTTGACCAGAGCGGGATCGATGGCGTTGAGGCCGGGGGCATGGTGATAGCGAATGGCTTCGACGATCTCCGGGGGCAATTCCCAATGCTCGGCAAGGAACGCGCCGGCTTGCGCATGGTCCAGCTTGAATAGGTCGCATTCGGTTTCACGCACGAACTTGTGCTGGGCGTGGGCTTGGCGCGCAGCCGTGCGGAACGGCCCAGGGTAGAGCTTGTCCAGGACGACCTTGCCGATGTCGTGCAGCAGGCCGGACACGAAACAGGCTTCATTGGAGATCCCCAGCATCCCCGCGAGGCGCTCGGTGGCGATGGCCGTCGCGATGGCATGGCGCCAAAGCTGGACGCGATCATAATCCGATCGGCCCGCGCTCAGACTCCGAAATGCCGTAGCGGCGAGCGCGAGCTTGCGCATCTCATAGAATCCCAGCCGGACGATGGCCGCGGTGATGCTCTTGATCTGCCTGGGATATCCATAGTAGGCGGAGTTCGCGATCCTGAGGAGCGCGGCCGACAGGCTCTGGTCGTTCTCGATGAGTCGCCCCAGATCGGCCGCTGAGGAATCCGGGTCGGCCGTGGTCGCCAGGATTTGGCCGAGCACGGCAGGGAGCGTGGGCAGTTTCCTGATCTGCGTGATGGCCTCGCGCACGTCGGGTGAATTCACGAGCGCTTGCTCCTTACCTTCAACGCCCTCTTGGGCCTACCCCCCTCGCCGGGTTCGCCGCGCAATCCGCGAGGACCGGCGCGACTAGCGGCCTTTCACGGCCGTCTGCCCCGAGGCATCTTCGTATCTCTGTCCCGGCGACATGGCTTCGACGCGAACCGCGTAGAAGGTCTCCTGGATCGCGGACAAGCTCCTCCGGGGCAAGTGACTGGCCTTGACCATGCCTTCGTAGATGGTCCACCGGTCGTTGTTCTCGCTCATGATCAGCAGGGCGTTCCGGTTCCGCTTCCTGCCGGTAGTCGCGCGCTTGTATTCCTTGCCGCCCGCGACCTCGATCAGGCCGTTTCGGAGTTCCCGTCCGTAGCCGTCATCCAGGAATTGCCCGATCAGCTCGGAGCGCAACGCGCGCGTCCGAATCGCCTGCATCACCAAGTCATCACTGACGACGAGCCCGTCTCGGTCCGCGATCTTGGGCTCCCGCTCGCCTTCGCGGACCGCCTGCTCGATCTCGCCCGCCAGTTCCCGTAACGCACCCTCGGGTAACTCAGTATAGTCGGGTTTGATGTGCACGAAAGGGCTGACCGCGGTCGTGCATCCGGTGGCCACAAACACCGCAACGGGCAGACTCAAGCATACTGCAAAGGATCTTCTCATGGCTCCCCAACTGTCACCAGGTTCTTGCCCCGCGCCTTCGACCGATAGAGCGCGCCATCCGCCGCGCGGATGAGGGCTTCGCAATCCAGGGTCCTTTCCGGGTCAAACACACTCACGCCGACGCTGACGGTGACCTCCGCGTCTTCCGGCAGGCCCGCGAACGGATGATGAGCGATCTTCTTGCGGACGCGCTCGGCTTGAGCCTTGGCCCCCTTGAGCCCGGTCTGCGGCATGATGACAAACAGTTCCTCGCCGCCGTAGCGTGCTACAACGTCGCTCTTGCGGACGGATTCCACCGTACGTTTGGCGATCTGCCGAAGAACGCTGTCCCCTTTGAGGTGCCCGTACGTATCGTTGACCTTCTTGAAGTTGTCTACATCGAGCATCATGCACGAGAGCGGCAGGCTGTAACGGCGGGCCCGCTCAAACTCGTCCTCCAAGCGTTGGCGGAGGAACCGATGGTTGTAGAGCCCCGTCAGGCCATCGGTCACGGCCAAGCGTTCGAGGCGTTCGTTGGCTTCCTGGATGCTTTCGAAGAGATGGGCGCGCTCGAGGGCGTTGGCCGCGGCCCCGGCCACGATCTCGCAGAAGCTGATTTCCCGCAGGGAAAAGGCCGTGTCCCCTCGGGCCGCCCGCAACAGAAGGGTCCCCACGCTCTGCTCAAAGAGCACCAGCGGGACGACAAGGATCGCGTTGACGCGCGCGCGGACGAGGTCTTCGGCGAATCCTCGCGTCAGCGGGTCATGCTGGGCATCGTTAATGACTACCTTGCTCCGGGTCTCGATGGCACGCTGGATCTCAGGATACTTGCTCAGGTCGATGGGCAGCTCGGTCACCGACTCGTCTTCGTGAGAAGCGAGCACAAGACCTTTGTCGGCCCTGTCCCAAACGCGCACCACGGAACACCGGTCCATGTGGACCGCCTTGGCGATCTGCTCGACGAAGACATAGAGGATGTCATGGGCTCGCCGTTCTGTCGAGATCGCTTTGAGGATCTCGAGTACCGAGAACAACTCGTCCCGGTCCGTGGCCATATCCCGCTGACGCAACGTGAGTTGCCGCGAGAGCATTGCCGTCAGCCGCATGACGGCGTCCAACGACGTTCGTTCAGATCCGCCCCGCGTGAGCAACGAAGCTAGAGGCCCAACAGGCGTCACGCCGTGCGCGCTCAGTAGGTGTTGCGCAATGGCCGTCACCTGTGAACGCTGGCCGGTCCAGAGGCCGCGGAATGACCCATTGCCTTGTTTGCAGACCAGGGCAAGACTCAGCCCCGGTGAGATAAGCACAAGGAACAAGTCCCGTCCGTCAGTCTGTGGAACCCCGCCGCACACAGTCACATTATCCAGGCCGGACCACGCAGAAGAAACGGCCCCGAACACGTGCACACTCGCCGCCTTCGCCCGCGCGTTATCTACCGCATCGACCTGTCGTGCGGTCTGGCTATCGACCATCAGGCAGTGGTCATTAGCGCAGTCGTCGGCTGCAATTCGGGCGATCTCGGTAGCGAGCAGGTAGTAGATCGCGAAATCGTCAAACGAAACAAGCGTATTGAAAGGCTGACCGTGCGCTTGGGCAAGTTCCTGGACATGCTCAAAAAGGGAGGGGGGCTCCTGAATCGACTCGCGAACAGATTCACTCATTGCATGATTGAAGCACAAATCGTGCGCTTGTTCAATCTTTCGGCTGCGTAGCAACGTTCATATGTTGCTCATATGCTGATGGAATCAAGTGGCCTTAGGGTGCCGCTGCAAGAGACTCGTCGGGGGCGTGCCCGGCCTGGCCCAGTTGGAATGTCTCGACAATGTCGACGGGCGTCGAGCGCACAACGAGATCGTAGAGTTCCTCGATGTCGTGCGGGCGAAGCCGGCAGCACCCATTCGAGCTGTACTTGCCGATCGTCTCAGGGGCAATGGTGCCGTGGATTCCGAGATCCTTGGGCAGCCCCTCGGCATCCGGCACGAGCGGCATCCATCGGGTGCCCAACTCGTTTCGGGGGTCGCCCGCGGGTATCGGGCCTTCATTCGGTTTGAACCAGACGGGGTCCTTCTGTTTGCTGCCGATCTTGTACGCGCCCAGGGTCGTCTCACGCCCGGGCTTGCCGAGCCCAACCGCGTACCGCTTAAAAATGCCCTCGTTGTCAAGAACGAACAGCCGCAGCCTGGAACGTTCAATCACGACGCGGAAGTCCTTTGGCGTGTACTTCAGTTGCCGCCCAATGCTGAGTATGCTCGTCTCGGTGATGCCATTGGCGCGCATCAGGAGGCCCTGGGTGGTGTTGAGGGCATTGCCGATGCTCGTGATCGAGTCGCCCGGCTTCACGATATAGCGCTTGCACTCGGGCGTCTCTCTCGGGCTGAAAACCAGCGCCACATTGATTCGGCCTAGCGCGTCAAGCGCCTCGTTCCAGATGGCGCTATCCCACCCGGCGTCCGCTGCGGCCTGGCGGTAGAACTCGCGCGCCCCCAACTGACCATCGAGTTCGCCAGACTCCTCCGCCATCCGGCCGAGGCCCATCAGGGCAGGCGCCCGGAGTTCGCGCGGGGCGTTGTCGCAGACGTCTTGGTACACACGCTTCGCTTCGTCGACATCGCCAGCGGTTGCCAGGAGCCCCGCATAGGCCACGGCCATATCGGCGTGATCCGGACTGTTCGGGAACTCACGATAGATCCGTTCGAGGCAGCGCTTCGCTTCCGTGCCGTTGCCTGCCTGTTGCTCGACGTCGGCAAGCATCCTCAAGGCCTGTTCGAGCACCGAGGCCGCTGATGCATCCGCTCCCTTCCCCGCACGCGCCACAATGCGCCCGAGCAACTCTCGCGCTTCGTCGATCTTGCCTTCGGCAAGGAGTTCGCGGGCCTGGGCCACCCTCGCCTCCCGGGTGGTCTTCCCCCCCAAACTGAGACGCCCTTCCCGGAACCCCGTCCAGAGGTGCGAAACGGCGAATGCGGCGCCCCCCACGACGACAACGGCAACAACAACCTTCAACAACCGGTAGTCTTTTCTGCGTCTGGACATCTAGATACGGGATTCTCCGATACGGGACAGGTCTAACAACATCTCCGTCATGGACTGGAATCGCCGCTCAGGCTTCCGGCGCAACGCCTTGAGGATTATCCTGTCCAACGCTGGGGGTATCTCCGGATTGTACTTGGAAGGCGGCTCGAAGCGATACCGGCTGCTGCGAATCTGCCGCTGGATTTCCCGCGCGTCCGCGCCGGCACAGGGATGACGGCCCGTGAAAAGCTCATACATGGTTATGCCGAAAGAGAAGATGTCCGAACGCGAGTCCAGCTTTCTCTTGCTGAGTTGTTCGGGCGACATATAGCGGCGCGTTCCCCCGCCTTCCTTGAGCCACCGCATGCGCCAGTTGGTCGTGGACTTGGACAGGCCGAAGTCCACAATCTTGACGCGATTCATATCCCGCTCGAGCAAGAAATTCTCGGGCTTGATGTCGCGGTGAACGATTCCGTTTTGATGCAGGAAATCGAGGCCCTGGCAAAGCTTCTTGCACAGCTCGATCATCTGCCTGATGCTCAGGTCTCTATCGAGGATATGTTTCCGAAGGTTGTGTCCATCCACAAACTCCATCACCAGACACCGGCGAATGTGGCCCTCCCTGTCCTCCTGTTCGATGATCTCATTGTGCAGGCGCACGATGGTCTCGTGCCTGAGGGAAGCCGCGATCAGGATCT
>Ga0272441_10010242_pt1 | contig 14248 bp, 20 predicted proteins | sample SSMProp6N_FD_193582 | JGI IMG/M metagenome (GOLD analysis project Ga0272441, IMG submission 193582) | Marine sediment archaeal communities from Little Sippewissett salt marsh, Falmouth, MA, United States - SSM-Prop-6N | ecosystem: Environmental > Aquatic > Marine > Wetlands > Sediment ... | reverse complement strand
AACACATCAAGTGTTATAGCTTTTTTACTAGCAAGCCCCTGGGCAAATCTACCAATAACAATACTATTATTCAGTTTCTTTGGCCCAAAAGCATTATTAATCATAATATCAGCTTTATTCATCGCAACAACAACAGGTTTAATTTTTCAATCACTTGAAAGAAAAGGCCTTGTAGAATGTATGCACTGCATCATGGGAGAAGACAAACCAATACTTGAAAAATTCTCAATCAGGAAAGACTTAAAAAAACGGATAAAAGAATACAGTTTCACAAAAAAAGAAATAATTAAAAGTACAAAAGGAACACTAAAGAGCTCATGGTCACTTACAAAAATGATAATGTGGTGGCTAATAATAGGAATGCTAATGGCAGCATTTGCACGAGCATACATTCCACATGAACTATTCGAACAATACATGGGGCCAACAATCCTAGGACTTCTAGTAACACTATTTTTTGCAACAATAATTGAGGTATGCTCAGAAGGAAGTAGCCCTCTCGCGTTTGAAATATATGAAAAATCAGTAACTGCTGGAGCACCAGCATTTGGAAACAGCTTCGTATTCCTTCTATCGGGAGTAATGACTGATTATACCGAAATTGGAATTATCTGGCATAATATTGGAAGAAAAGCAGCAATATGGTTGCCAATTATTGCTGTACCTCAAGCATTAATAATTGGATACATTTTCAATATGTTTTTATAAAATATTATCTAAAGACAGATGTATAGTTTTTAATCTGACTAGGCCTTAGATACATCTTTGTTAGTTCTTCAGCTTGTTCTTTACTTATCCCTTGATCAATTAACTCGTTTTTGAAAGTTTTTCCTGCTTTTTTTGATCTGATTTTTAATGCTAGAAAACTTTTTATGAATTTAAAACCAAATTTTGTAAAAAATGGTATGAATGTTCCAACCATTTTTGGAACATCCATTTTTTCATTTTCTTTATTCATTTTTTTTACACCTTTTTTTATCCTTGATGCATATGGTTTCCAGCGTTGATATTTTTCATCATACCACCAATGTTTAAGGTGGACATGTATTGTTTTGTTAGTTCAAATGCTTGGTTTTCATTCATACCTGCTTCAATTAATTTCTTATAAAATGTTGCAGCTGATGTTGCAAAGTTTTTTGAACTCTCTGGGCTGTATAACAGGTTTCTAAGTTCTTTTAGAAGACCTGGTATTTTTTCAGCAACTACATCAAGTATTTCTTTTATTTTTTCTGGGTCTGGCATATCATGTTCTTTATTTCCATTCATATTTTTTTTCAACTCCATAATTTTTTTTCCTTGAAACATGGTATTTGTGGTCAGAAAATTTAGAAATATTGAGCATATGTGACCAATATCTGGTCATATATTCTATTTTCAAAAAAAATTAATACAAAATATATTCATAAGGTTTAAAACAGGTTTGTACTTAACAAAAAAATAGAATATTGAAATGATTACTGTAAAAAATCTTGTAAAAAGATATGGAAAGATAACTGCATTAGACGATGTAAGTCTTAATTTTGATAATTCAAAAGTAACCGCAATTATGGGTGAGAATGGAGCTGGGAAAAGTACTCTTTTAAAGATCTGTGCAGGGATTTTACCTTTTGATAGTGGTAGTGTTACTGTTGAAGATTTTTCTATTGCAAAAAACCCTATAAAAGCAAGAGAACAAATTGGATATCTGCCTGAGATGCCTGAGATGTATAACCAAATTACGGGTAGAGAATTCCTTTTTTATATTGCATCACTTAGAAAATTAAAAAACGCTGAAAAAAAGATTAATCAGATAACAAATACGATAGGAATTAATAATTTTTTAGATTACGAGATTGGTACTTATTCAAAAGGAATGAAACAAAAAATATCTATTACAACATCTATTATGCATAATCCAAAAAACCTATTACTGGATGAACCAGTCTATGGACTTGATCCTTTAACCTCAAGAAAAATCCAGGATTTTATAAAATCAAAAAAACAAACAACTGTAATTGCTACTCATTCAACACAACTAGTTGAAAGTGTCGCTGATTATGTATATATCATAATGCATGGTAGGATTATCATATATGAAGATGTATCAAAATTAATCAAAGAATATGGAAATATCGAAGACGCATATTTTCATATAAAGGATGAAAAAGAAAATGTTTGATACAACAAAAATAATTCTAAAGAACAACTCCAGGGATATTTTTTCAAAGATAAAAGAATCGCCAATCCTATATGGTTTTTTTTCTTTTCTAATGATAATATCAATACTTGTTTTTGCTTTTTTAACATATTTTATTTTAACATTTGAAACAAAAATTAACATAAAAATTGAAGATGTTTTCTTCATGGTTGTTTTTTCTTTTTTTGTTAAATCAGCATATGATTTTTATAGATATTATATCAACTCACAAGAATTAAAATATGCTTTATCAACACATATTGATCAAAAAAAGACAGTTTCCGAAGTTTTTTTATCAGTTTTTACAACAAACCTATTTGTATGGTTTGTTTTTTCAATACTATATCTTGTTTTCTTATCAGCTTTTAAAATAGATGTATATGACCCAGTATTATATCTAATTTTTAACCTTGGAATCATAGTTTCAATTTGTCTTGGATGTACTATTTCAATAAACTTTTTTTCACCAAAAAGAATCCGTCTTATACCAACAATAATACTCATTCTCTTTTATCTTATAACTAGAGACCCATTATATGTTGTACTAACTCTACCAGTTGCAATATTACATATAATTTGGAGTATCAAAAACTCAATTAATTCATATCAATATATTAGAAGAAAGGAAAGAACAAGAGATAGAAATCAGATTAAAATTAGAAGTAGAATAAAAGCTATTTTCAACCGAGAGATAACTATTCTCTGGCGAGATAGGCTGATTTTTAGTTTTATTTTCACATCAGCTGGTGCAGGTTTTGGATCAGGATATCTCTATCTATATGGTGATGAAATATTCATACCTGAATCCCTACAAAATTTCTATGGAGATTTTTTACCCTCACTTTTTATTTTTATGGGCGTTATGATAGTTGTAACATATACATCAGTATTTCCAGCTCTAAACCTTTTTTTAAACGAAGAAAAAACCCTGTGGATCATAAGACACATTCCAATTAAAAATGATACATTAATATATGGTAAAACATCAGCTCTAATTCTTTGTTTTATCACATCGATTCCATTTATTGCATATATCAGCATATTTATTGGTATTGAACACATATTTTTTGTAATATGGTTTTTAATTTTTTCATATATCGCAGGAGCTATTATTTCAATTCCACTTGGCGTGAAATATGTAGGTAAAAAATCAGATATCATGCTTCTTTATAGTGTTACTATGATACTATTTGTAGTACTTGGGATATTCTCAACTATTTCAACTATGATACTTCAAAACAATCCTTATGCTCTACCAATCATGTTATTTATAATATTTGTAGAATTATTTGTACTATTTATTTGTCTTAAGATTTCATCAAAAATGCTTGAGTTAAAATATCCTTCTACAGCGTGATAATGCCTTCTTTTTTCATTTTATCTAAAACATCATGTTTTGCCTTAAAATATTCATGAATAGGTTCAAGTATTTTATTTACATATTCAGCTGTTGATGTTTTAAGATCTAGTGGATGCAAGTCTTTTTTGAACTCAGATTCTAGTTCAGCATAGGATTGAAACTCAAGGTTTCCACCAAACTTTTCAGGCCTATTGATAATAAATGGATCACCATTAAGCTCTGGGAATATTACATATTTGCATATCTCAGTAATCGGGTTTCCCTCAATAACTTTTTCAGGGCAATATGCTTTTTTAATTTTTCTTTTAACACTATCTGGATCATCATGAATAGATATCATACTATCTGGCTTGCTCTTACTCATTTTTACTTCAAGTGGATCCATTCTACTTCCCGCCTGAAGACCAGTTAGTAGCGGTGTATGAACTGCTACTGGCGGTTTTCTTTTAATTTTTTTTGATACATCACGAGCTAGCATATGTGCATGACGCTGGTCCATACCACCATATGCTACATCAAGTTTAAGATAAAAAATATCTGATACCTGCATTGCTGGGTAAAATAGTTTAGATAGATCACGTTCAGCTTCGGCTTCATCTCTACCCATTATATCCATAGCGCGTTTAACACGTGCAACACTAGTTGATTTTGAAACACGAAGTACAAGCTCCCAATACTCAGGGTCACCTACATATTCACTTGCATATACAAAAGATAATTTATCTGTATCAACACCCATTGCTTTAAAACAATCTTCCATGTATCTTCCACAGAGCTTAATTTTTTCAATATCTCCCCCTAGTTTATCATTTATGTATGCATGCCAATCAGCAAGAAGAACTGTGAAATCAAAACCACAATCCAAAAAATCCTTAATCTTATTTGTACAAATCTTCCATCCAAGATGAACTGTTCCTGATGGTTCAAAACCAATATAAGCACGAGCTTTAGACATGTCAAATATTTTTTTTAGTTCATCTTTTGTTACAATCTCTTCAGTGTTATTTATGATTTTTTCATATTTATCCATTTTTATATCATCTCGATAGTTTTTTCACGACTTTATCAACGATCTTATATGTCACTCCAAGATAATTCTCAGGGTTAAGTGCATCATCTATTTCTTTTTCAGAGAGAAGACCTATTTTTTTATTCTCAGATGTAAATGTTTCTTTAAGAGTTTTATTTTCAGCAGCTGCTTTTAAAGAAGTCTTTCTCATAAGTTCATGAGCATCTCCACGTCCCATACCTTTAGATACAAGAGTTGTCATAAGTGATTCTGCCATTGGAAGACCTTTTGATATTTCCAGATTTTTCTTCATATTCTCAGGGAAAACCTTTAGGTTTTTGAACACATCATTCATCTTATAAATAATCCAATCAGTAAGAATTATACTATGTGGGATTATGAAACGTTCATTTGAACTATTACATAGATCGCGCTCATGCCATTGTATACTATTCTCATATGCAGGTATTATAAAACCACGAATAAGTCGTGCAAGACCACATATCTGCTCACAAGTAATTGGATTCTTTTTATGTGGCATAGTACTACTACCAACTTGTTTTTTTGCTTCAAAAGATTCAGCTAATTCTTTTATCTCATCGCGTTGAAGATTACGAATTTCGGTTGCAAACTTCTCCATACTAGTTGATATATTACAAAAAATCCCTAGAAGTTCATTATATCTATCACGACATACAATCTGAGTGGATACATCTTCAACTCCAAGGCCTAGTTCTTTTAACATCTCAGATTGTAGTTTTAAAGCGTTTTCACCAAGAGCAGAACCAGTTCCAACAGCACCTGATAGTTTTCCAATAAGAATCCTTGAGTTCCCTTCAAAAAGACGTTCTAGATGACGGTCAACTTCCATTGCATATCCAGCCATCTTCAAGCCAAAAGTAATTGGTATTGTATGTTGACCATGGGTACGGCCCACCATAATTGTCTTCTTATGTTTTTTAGCAAGGTCAACAAGTGTTTTTCTAAGATTTTTAAGACTTTTTCTTATTAAATCTAGCGATTCATTAAACTGAAGAGCATTTGCAGTATCAACAATATCATAACTAGTTGCACCAAGATGAATATATTTTCCTGCATCACCAGTGCATTGCTCAGCTAGGGCACGTGTAACAGACATTATATCATGTCTTGTATCTAATTCAATTTCTTTTACACGCTCGACTTTAACGTATTTCACAGATGCTTTTTTTGTTATTTCTTTTGCTGCTTTATCTGGTATGTTTCCAATTTTTGCATGAGCTCTAGCTAGTGCTGCTTCAACATCAAGAAGATATTGAAGACGTTTTGTCTCAGCAAAAATTTCTTTCAGCTCTTTTCTACCATAACGATAATCCAAAGGACAAACAGGACTATTCATATTCAATCATCTACCGAGAATCCAGTTATAGTTAATGTTTTTTTCTACAAAAAAAATTATGATTAATGGTTTATTTACACAATTCTACTTTTAAACTTTCAAGATTAAAACATTTATACTGGGTTTTACTGATATCTTTATCTTCATCTATAATAGTATAATTAAAACCAACTGACTCAATAATATTGAGATATTCCTTTCGAAGAATAGCTCCACCAACACATCCAGCGATTAATTCTTTATCATTTCTCTGTTTCTCTGTTAATTCTTCGAGTAGCACGATATCTGATACATACATTTTACCTGTATCTTTTAGAACACGATATGCATCCATGAAAACCTTTTTTTTATCTGGTGCAAGATTAATCACACAATTACTAATTATCACATCAATTGATTTATCATCAACTGGAAGATCTTCAATATCGCCTTTTCTAAATTCAACATTTTCATATCCATATTTATCAGCAAGATTTCTTGCTTTTTTAATCATCTCATCAGTCATATCAATTCCTATGACTTTACCAGTTTTACCGACTTGTCTAAGAGCAAGAAAACTATCAAAACCAGCACCGGAACCAAGATCAAGGACTGTGTCACCAGGTTTAATATTTGCAATAGCTGTTGGATTTCCACATCCAAGACCAAGGTTTGCCTCAGATGCCATATTTATTTCTTCATCAGAATAACCAATAGATCTGGCAATATCTACATCATCATTTTTTTTACATGAACAACAACTTTTTTTCTTAGCAATCCTTGAATAACTATCTTTTACGATTTTTTTAATATTATTTTCTTCCATATGAACATCCAAAATAGAAATTTATAAATAAAAATTTTTTTTAAAAAATATTTTTAAAATATTCCTAGAGCGCTATCTATCATTTCTTTTAACTGCTCGATATTAAATGGTTTATGTATACAATATGCATCTGTTTCCATACCTTTTTTCATAGTTTTTTCATCATCTAGAGCAGTAATAAATACAATTGGTATTTTTGATAATTCATTCTTGCTTTTTAAATAATCATATATCTGCCATCCATTTATCTCAGGCAACATTATATCAAGTAAAATAATATCAGGTCTATTACCTTTCTCTAAAAGATCTATACATTTTTTCCCACTATCAACCCCAGTTATAACAAGATTATGTGTTAAAGTCTCAAGCCCTTGTTTAACAGTTGTTATTACATCTTCATCATCATCAACTATCAAAACTTTTTTAGCGATATTTCCATCTCCTAAACAAAAACTAAATGTATTGATATGATATAAATTAACTCTTTTTATTTTTTTATATATTGTAAAATTATATTTCTTTTAAATCTTCATCTGTCCAAAATTTTATTTCATCACCATTTGGAAGAATCGCTATTTTTACTTTTTGTCCCGTCTTTGGATCTTTTTCTTCTCTAAAAATTGTTCCTTTTGGGAAATCCATTTGTTATTTATCCCCTTTATTTTTTTATTTAGAATATGTTTTTTATTAATTAAAATTATCATAAAATAATAGATATTTTATTTCTTTTTGAAGAAATTTTGTATTTTGCTTGATTTCATATATAACTCTGTTAATTTATCAGCAGTTGCTCTATCAACTCCCTGCTCCAGTAGCTCATTTTTAAAAATTTTTCCAGCCGCATTTGCCCTTGTTTTAAACCTAAGATAAATTTTACTATATTTAATCAAAATCTTAGGAATCAAAGGGATAATAATACTTGTAAATTCAAGAACTTCAGATTTTTCTTCTTCAGTCATGTTCATGTGATTTTCCAAACCCTGACATCATCTTCCCTAGATTAAGAGTTGACAAGTATTGTTTTGTCAGATCATATGCTTGATCTTCATTCATACCAGCTTGTTTTAATTCTTTATAAAATGTTGCTGCAGCTTGTGCGTATTGTTTCGCATTTTGAGGGCTATATAACAAATTACTTAATTCTTTTAATAGCCCCGGGATTTTTTCACCAACAACATCAAGTATTTCTTTTATTTTTTCTGGATCTGGCATTCCTTCATGTTTATTCATATTTTTTCCTCCATTTCATTTAATTCTTAATATTATAGATTAAAACCTAACATTTTTGACCATTTCTTTATAACACTTTCAGATATACTATATACATATAATGATCCTTTCATATCTTTTTTAACAATATTTTTCTCTTCAAGTTTTTTCAAACGATCCCTAATTATTCTTCTTGAAGCTGTGCCTCTTTTATTTCTAACAATTTCTGTTATCTGAGAAATATTTTGATCTTTTCTATCTATTAAAACCCTTATAATTTCCTTTGATATAGAATCTTTTATATCAGGTATTAAAAGATCAGGTGTAAGACCCCCATGTTCAAGTAAAAGACCTGTGAGTCTAAGATAGTTATTAGTTGTTGTACTAACTGCTCTTAATGGCTTCATTATCTGAGATATCATTTTTTCAAGTTCGTTGATTCTCTTGTTTAGTTCTTTTACTTCTTTCTCTAAATCTTTAGACACTTATCCCCTATATCAGAAATTAATTAAAAAGAGTTATTGTATTGTGAAAATATTAGATATCATTATTTTTTTTCTTTGATTGATTCAAGTATTTCTTTTCCAAAATCAGTTAAACGATATATCTTAATATTTTTACCAGTTTGAACTAGTTCTACAATGTTTAATTTAAGAAGTGATTCCTCATTTCGATAACGGGAACTCATACCACGGATAGCGCCAATAACATTTGTAGGTGTTGTATTAATATTATAAGCAATATCTGAGGTATAACTTCCACTGGGGCTTATCTCAAAAAGATATTCAGCAATTTTTTTCCTGACGTTACTTCTCCTAAGAGACCTTATAACAAGTGGTCTTTTCATATCAGGAGAAATATCGTTCTCTTTATCTTCGTCCAGCATCCCATCCACTTTAGTATTTAGGTAATTGGGTTTTCCTATATTAAACATTATTGCTCCTATAATTATTCACCTGCACAATTACCTACATATACAAATAAAATTTTTTAGGTTTTTTTAACTATTTTATCAACAATTGTTGCATATTTTTTTGTCTGTTTCACGTCATGAACGCGGATAATATCTGCACCATTCACAATTGATATTAATGCAGATATAATGCTTCCATCTAGTCTTTTTTCAACAGGTAACATTTTATTTTTTCCGAGTATATTACCAATAAAAGACTTTCTAGAAGTTCCAATAAGAAGGGGATAACCAAGATTTTTAAATTCATCAAGTCTTCTAATAATCTCACAATTATCCTCTATTACTCCACCTGTTCTTTTACCAAAACCAATTCCAGGATCAATAATTATTTTCTCATCATTAATTCCTTTGGATTTTGCATAAAGTATTCTTTTTTTAAGAAAATCATATATTTCTTTTATGACATCATTATATACTGGATTTTTTTGCATATTATTTGGTGTTCCCTTCATATGCATAAGACAGATTGTGGCATTATAATCAGAGATTATACCAGCTAGTTTTCTATCATATCGAAGAGCTGAGATATCATTTATCATAGAAGCGCCTGAATCAAGTGTTTTCTCAGCTACTTTTGATTTATAAGTATCAATTGATATTGGAATATCAATATTATCTTTTAATTCTTCTAATATTGGTAAAATCCTTCTTAGTTCTTCTTCAGCAGAAACAGGTTTTGAACCTGGGCGAGTTGATTCACCACCTATATCAATAATATCAGCTCCATCTTTTTTCATCTGTATTGCATGATCAATTGCATCTTTTTTTTTATAAAAATCTCCACCATCTGAAAAACTATCAGGTGTTACATTTAGAACGCCCATTATTATTGTTTTTTTGTCAATATTAAAAGATTTATCACCTATTTTTAGAATTCTCATTAAAAATCCTTCAAAACAGTATTTATTTCATTAGCAATTTTTTTAAGACGACTATAATGCCTATCTAGTTTTTCAACAAGTAGTTTTAACTGTGATATATTTCCTATCACAAGAATCTCTGCAGTTTCAGATTTGAGATCAAATGTATTTTTTGGAACAGCAACCTCACCTCCAATAGAAAGCATATCTTGTTTAATAATAATTGCATCCTGGAGGATCACATTTTCTAATTTAATTATCTTTGTAACCATTTTAGGAGCCATTATTTTTATACTTGCCTGGTCACTGCCGATTTTTTTTATTTCTTCTTCAGCATCATTTAGCGTTTTAACATCTATAATGTTTGGATTATATTCTGTCACAGTAAAATTGTAATATTTTTATTCTATATCAAATATTTGTAAAAAAAATTTATTTCTTCTTTTTTTCTTCTTCTCTTTGTTTCTGTACTTTCAAAGGCAGATATAAAAAATAAAAAATACAAAAAAATTCTATTACTGCTGCAAATAAAACATAATAAAAATTCCTATAAACTATGTAATGTATAATTGAGATTATTAGTGTTGCAATAAGTGCAATGATAACATAAATCGCTATTCTTTGTCTAAAATTATATTCTTCAAACATTATTTTAGTTTAATAAAATATTACTTATTAACATTTGTTAAAAAGAAAAAAAAATTGTTTTATTATTTATTCCAAGTATTTTTCCTTTGAAACAAGTAATAAACATGTAAATACAAAGAAATTTGATATAAAAACTAAGATTAGATAAAAAATTCTATATAATTCCATAGAAATCGGTGATGGTAATATATAATATAAATATGGAATAGTTGGAAGAATGCTGAAAAATATTATTAAAAGGTAAACATAGTTTTTTGAATTTGTCTTAATATTTGTTATAATAATTGCAAATATTAAAAATGAAATAGCTGTTGGTATACCTGTAAATATAAGATCATATATTTCATAAAAAGTATTTCCAAAAAAATCAATTAATGATTTATAAGAAAATATTGTTACTAAAATATAAGGTAATATAATTGTAAATGATGCTAATATAATACCAATAAATCTTTTTATAAAATTATTTTCTTTTCTAAACTTTTTGAAATCATATGGTCTTGCTAGATACCATATAGTTAAAAACACAATAAAAATAACTATAAATTCAACTAGGAGAAATAATTCTGTAAAAAAAATTTTTATATCAAATATTGACCATAGTATTGGTCCTAGAATATCTTTTAATATCAATGAAAAAAAGATTAAAAGATATGGATAGGGTTTTCTTAACACTGATTTATCTGTTAATATCCATGCAACCACAACCCATGCAAAAGAATAAGTAATTCCAACAATTAATGATTTCTCTAAGCTGTAGGTTGAAAAATGTATTGCAATTTGTGTAAAAATAGAAATAGATATTAGTAATGATGCTAATAGGATGAAAAATAGTTTCCTATCTTTATACATTAATTTAAAAAAACCATTAATATTACATTTAGGACACATATTGCAGGTAATATATTAATACTAATTTATATATATTTTGATAATAAATAATTATTTTTTAAGATATTTTCTTGCCTCACCTACTGTAAAAAGAGATCCTGTAACACATATCATATCATTTTTTTTGGAAATTTTTTTTGCATATATTATCGCCTCATCAACCTTATTTTTTATTGAAATTCTATTTTTAAAACTAAGATCAATAAGTATTTTTTTCATATCGTTTGGATCACAAGATCTTTTATTTTTTGACTTAGTTAATACAATATGATCTGCTAGTTCATTTAGTATTTTAAGCATGTTTTTAATGTTTTTATCAGATAAAATTCCAATAACAAAAATTAATTTATCATACTCAAAATCATTTTTTATCGTATCATATAAAACATTAATACCACTAATATTATGAGCGCCATCAAGAAGGATAGTTGGATTATTCGAAATAATTTCCATACGGCCAGGAAAATTAACATTTTTAATTCCATTTATAATGCTTTCTTGTGAAAAATAAATTCCATTCATCTGTAATTTTTCAATTGTAGATATTGCAATTGATATATTCTCCCCTTGAAAACTACCAAGCATCTGTGTTTTAACAATATATTCCTTTATTTCCCCTTTAATTTTAAATGTTTGAAAAAAATTACCCCCATCAATTTTTTCCCATGATCCTCTATCAACGATTTTAATTGAAGTTTTTTTTTCTTTTGAAGTTTTTTTAATCACGTTTAATGATTTATCTCTTGCAGCAGTTACAACAGGTATATTTCTTTTGATAATCCCTGCTTTTTCAAATGCGATATCACAAATATTTTTCCCAAGAATATTTTGATGTTCAAGTGAAATATTAGTAATCACAGATACCATTGGTTTTACAATATTTGTCGCATCAAGTCTACCCCCCAGGCCTGTTTCAACTATTGCAAAATCAACATTTTTATCATTAAAAATTTTAAATGCAATTGCAGTGAATACTTCAAAAAAAGTAGGACTATCATTATTATTAATCATCTCATTAACAAAAGGTTTTATAATATTTGATGCAGAGACTATTTCTTTTTTTGAAATCTTTTTTTTATTGATAGTAATCCGTTCAGTTAAATCTTCTATATGCGGCGATGTATAAACACCAACATTGTATCCATCTTCATATAGAACAGATTCTAAAAATCTACAAACTGATCCCTTACCGTTGGTACCAGCTACATGTATTGTTTTGTATTTATTTTGAGGATTATCTAGTTTTTTACATAGATATTTTATCCTATCTAAGTCCAGTTTAACTCCAAATCTGTAGAAACTTTTAATCCATTTTGAAAAATCTGTATAATTCATCTATTATTTTACTGAAATAAATTACTATATTTAAATCTTTGAAAAAAAAATATAAGTAATTGAAAAAATTGTATTATTATATAATGATCACATATTGACCTATTCTAAAACCAGATTTTGTTAAATCTTTACTAAACTCTCCGCCGTTTATATCTAAGTGGACATCAATTTTAACCATACCAAAGCCGATATCGAGAGGGAAACCTATACCAAAACCATCTGAATCTATATGTGAGTGATGATAAGGGAATATATCATCATAATACATAATATCATTTCCTTTTCCATCACAAATTGAAACATAGATATTACAACTAAAATATTCATCATTATTTGACTTAAGAAAAATATGCATTCCTGAATCTGGAAATATTTGATGTGGATGGTTATATAATCTCATAAAAAAAGGTGTAAATATGCCCGTTACTAATATTTTCACGTCACTCGGGCCTATGTTAGAACTCGAAATTGTTTTTGTTTCTTCTTTTAATCCTGCTTTTTGAATTGATGTTGAAGTTTTACTAATTTGTGTTTTTGCAAGAGATACAGTTGTTAATCCTGTCAGTGATAACATGCATATTAGTATAATTACAATTATTTTATGTTTCATCTATATCACACAATTTTTTATTTTTATTATGTAATATATATAATTACTTATAAATATTACTATCTGGGAATAAAAAAAATTTAATTATTAATATCCTTCTGAATAAAGCACATCTGAAATTATATTGTATTTATCCTTCCATGAGTCACCAGGTTTTATCTCAACTTTTCTACCATTAATTGTTAATCTTTTTTGTTCAAAAAGATCAATTGTCCGTGGAAGAATCTGATGTTCAACATTAAGTATTCTTTCTGCAAGACTATCCCTATCATCATCTGGTAATACTTTTACAGCTGCTTGAAGTATTATTGGACCATGATCCATATGTTCATCCATGAAATGAGTTGTACATCCAGAGATTTTAACACCATAGTTAAATGCATCACCTTGTCCATTTGCCCCTTTGAAGCTAGGTAATAGTGCAGGGTGGATGTTTATAAGTTTTCCATACCATTTTTTTACAAAATCTTTTGTTAAAATACGCATATATCCTGCTCCAACTATCAAATCAACATGTTTTTTATTAAAAATTTCATCTATTTTTGAATCAATTTCTTTTGGTTTTTTGTTTTTACAATCTAAACAATATTTTGATATCTTATGTTTTTCAGCTCTAGTTAAACAGAATGCATTCTTTCTATCACATATCAATACTACAACTTTCGCATTTATTTTTCCTTCTTCTGATGCATCGACTATACTTTGAAAATCAGTTCCGCTTCCTGATGCAAGAATGCCTATTCTGAGTTTATCTGCCATCTATTCACCTAATTTTTGGTTTTTGACTGGTATAGTTTTTTTGTTTTTTGACTTTTTCCCTAAAAAATTTCATAAAAATATACTAATAATAAAATATATATAATATTATTATATTAATATATTAAATGGAATATAAAACTAATTTTTCAAATAAAGAAATACTTTTTTATCTCATAATAAGTCTTATTATTTCATCATCAACAATAATATTGACAACACCACTACATGAAGGTGC
>Ga0272441_10010241_pt1 | contig 14249 bp, 12 predicted proteins | sample SSMProp6N_FD_193582 | JGI IMG/M metagenome (GOLD analysis project Ga0272441, IMG submission 193582) | Marine sediment archaeal communities from Little Sippewissett salt marsh, Falmouth, MA, United States - SSM-Prop-6N | ecosystem: Environmental > Aquatic > Marine > Wetlands > Sediment ... | reverse complement strand
ATACGGCACGGCCCGCCCGATGGAAAACTCCGCCTCTTGTCCGACAACGGCCACCAACCTCGGCACGGCGACAGGGTGACACAGTTTGCCTGAGAGTTCCCCAGATACAGACCCGTCCCGCATGGTCATAACCGCAGCCCCCAAGCCGATCTTCGCATCCTTCGCAACCAGAAGGATTCTCGAGAAATCCTGCTGGTACGAGTGCACAAAGACGTCTTCGCCATCCGAATTCGGAGTGTGTTCCAGCGGCAGCCACGTGATGGACTCATCTGAACAACGCTCGTCATCCCACTTGATCTCAAAGATACGCTGCAAGTTGAACTGCACCAGGCGAACCTGAACAGACACCTGGACCTCCGGTGTCACTGCCGTTGAGCCACGGTCCGCCTTGGCTGTCGGCCGCTTGAGTTGCTTCGGCGTGTCAGGAGTGAGGGTCCGTGTCTTTTTCTTCACGTGAACGTCGGCTTGCACCGCGCAGGCAGTCGCAACAACGGCCACGATGGCAATCGTCAGCATGTTTCGTGTCATCACGGTTTCCTTGCTTTGATTCCTATGGTTCCTGCGTTCCGTTCCGGCCCAGACGCGGTCGTCCGCTCACACCGCCCGACGCCGCGCAGGATTACCACATTCCCACGGGAGCGCTGGATGCACCGTGCACTTCCGCGACATTCTTCCCCCAGCCACGAATATCGATGCCGTACGTCGGGCGTGGCCGAAGCCCGAGTTCCACCGGATCTACCTCCACGAATACCGCAACGGTCCCAGGCGCCGGTGCGGCCGACATCACAGACGCTGCTCGCCGTGAAGCGACCGCGTAGGCCGCGAGCCCAATCAGCAGGCACGCGGCTGCGGCCTGCCAAAGTGCCACACGCCGCGCCCACCATGGGATGCGTGGCCCCCGCTCAGTGGCTCGAATCGCACTGACAATCTCCTCGTGCGCCGCGTCCGAAAGTTGCCGCGTCGGCGCCGCTGCCAGTTGCCGCTCTAGTTCCTCGTTCGTCCACATGATTGACCTCCCGGTCACACAACGATCGCAACTCGTCAAGCCCGCGGGCGTAGAGGCTGGTGATACTACCGATGGGGCGTTCCAGTACCTCGGCGATTTCCCGGAACGTCATACTCACATACGTCTTCATCACAATCACTTCGCGGTGATCGGCCGGCAGACACGCCAGTGCGCGGCGCAGTCTCTCTGTTGCCTCCTGCCGTGCCGCATCGCCGGCCTCGGTGTCGAGCAGCGTGACGTCGGCATCGGCGAGCTGGCGCATCCCCGGTGCGGCGTGTGCCGCGCGCCGGCGATCGATGGCGAGGTTGCGCATGCAGCGCAGGACAAAGGGCTTGGCGCGCCGCACAGGGCGATCGAGCGCGACCATACGCACAAGGACATCCTGAATCAGGTCCTGGGCATCGGTCGCGTTCTCGACGAGGAGGAAGGCGTAGGCTGTCAGGCTGTGGCGATGCTCGAGGTAAAACCGCGCCCAGCCATCCCCGCTTGCCTTTCCTCGGACTGCCACCTGCTGCGTCTCCCGTCGAAAGCGTTCATTCGCCTCGCGCAGTACCAGACGAGCGCGCGGCACCACTTTATGCGAAATCCCGCTTCCCGTCGGTGCATGGCCCAGCAGCCAACCCGGCGGCACCCCGTCTGCGGCAAATGGGACCAAAATTTGACTGTTTATGCCAGCCGCCTACCATCCCTGTGGTGCCGGGTTTTCCGGATTGGGCCGTATTCGGCCCCCGTCAGCCGACGACGCAAGTTTCGAGGAGACACGCCATGGGATACGAAGTCGCGCCTCTACCCTACGCCTACGACGCTCTCGAGCCGCATATCGATGTTCGCACGATGGAGATTCACCACACGAAACACCACGCCGCCTACGTGGCGAAACTGAACGCCGCCCTCGACAAACACCCGGAAATCGCCGCCAGGCCTATCGAACACATCCTCCAGAACATCGGCGACGTCCCGGAGGACATCCGCCAAGCCGTCATCGACAACGGCGGCGGCCACGCGAATCACACGCTCTTCTGGCGCATCATGGGACCCGGCAAGGGCGGACAGCCGCGCGGACCGCTCGCCGACGACATCACCAAGACGTTCGGCAGCTTCGACAAGTTCCAGGACGCGTTTGCCAAGGCGGCCGTGACGCGCTTTGGTAGCGGCTGGGCCTGGCTCGGGCTGGATCAAGAGGGAAAGCTCCACGTCGGCAGCAGCGCCAACCAGGACTCGCCGTTCATGTTCGGGCACAAGCCGGTTCTCGGGCTGGACGTGTGGGAGCACGCGTACTACCTGAAGTACCAGAACCGCCGGCCGGACTACATCACCGCCTGGTGGAACCTGGTCAACTGGGACGTGGTCAGCGAGTTTTACACCGCAGCTCGCGGCTAGCGCTTCAGCCGCGGTTTCCATGGATTCCCGCCAATAGCATGCGCCTGGGCACCCGTCGCTGGCAGATGATTCGCTCTCTGCCAGCGGTGCCCGGCCCAGGGGACGCATCCTCCGTATCGAGAGGGCTTGTCGCAGAGGCCGACTCGTGGTCTACTGCGAAGCTCGAAGCCAACGCCCGGCCAGCAAGGACCGGCCGGCTGAAAACGGAGAACTTGATGCGTGCGCTGTCAGGAATTCAGCCCTCGGGAACGCTTCACCTGGGGAATTATTTCGCCGCCATGAAGCAGCACATCGAGCTCCAGGAAGAGCACGAGTGCTTCTACTTCATCGCCAATTACCACTCGCTGACGACCATTCAGGACGCGGACCGGCTCCGCAAGCTGACGTACGACGTCGCGATCGACTATCTCACCATGGGACTCGATCCGGCCAAGGTCGCCATCTTCAGGCAGAGCGACATTCCGGAGGTCACTGAGCTCACGTGGCTTCTCGCCACTGTGACGGGCAAGGGCCTGATGGAGCGGGCGCACTCGTTCAAGGACAAGACAGCCAAGGGCATGTCGGTCAACATGGGGCTTTTCTGCTACCCCCTACTGATGGCCGCCGACATCCTGATCTATCGCAGCAACATCGTCCCGGTCGGCCGAGACCAGGTGCAGCATATCGAGATGACGCAGGACATGGCCGGCTACTTCAACCAGACCTACAAAGAGGTCTTCGTGCGACCCGAACCCCGGCTGAACGACGCCCCCATCGTTCCCGGCGTCGACGGCCAGAAGATGAGCAAGAGCTACGGCAACACGATCGACCTGTTCGGCGACCCGAAAGCGATCCGCAAGCGGATCATGAGCATCAAGACCGACAGCACGCCCGTGGAAGAGCCGAAGAACCCGATCAACTGCAACGTCTTTGCCCTGCTGAAGCTGATGGCATCACCCGACGAGGTCGCCGAGTGGAAGCAGCGCTACCGGGCCGGAGGAATGGGCTACGGCGACGTCAAGAAACGCGTTCACGAGCTGTACGAGGAGCGATTCGGCTCTCAGCGTGACAAGCGGGCCGCGTTGGCCGCCCGCCTCGACGACGTTGAAGATATACTGCGTGAAGGCGCCAGACGGGCGCGTGCCGTCGCCGCCGAGGTGATGGCCGACGCCCGCGAGGCCTGCGGCATCGTGAAGGCCAAGGACTAGCGACGAACGAGTGCGGTGATGCGCCCGGCTGACGCCGCGGAGGGGTAACTTCGTATTGGGCAACCCCGGGCTGTGCGTCGTGCGAGTTCGATACCCCGATTCTGAGCGAACGTGTGTCTGACTATCATGTAGAGCTCGATGTGTTCACGGGGCCGCTGGATCTGCTCCTGTACCTGATCCGGCGGGATGAGGTGGACATCCTCGACATCCCGCTCGGTCACGTCACCGAGCAATACATCGACCACGTTCACGTCCTGGAGCGGCTGGACCCCGACGCGGCGAGCGACTTCCTGGTGATGGCGTCCACGCTCATCGAGCTCAAATCGCGATCGCTCCTGCCCACCCTGCCGATCGAGAACGTCGAGGACAGTGACGATCCCCGCGCACCGCTCGTGCGACAGCTTCTCGAATACAAGCGGTTCAAGGATGCCGCCCGCTCGCTCGGGCACGCCGCCGATGAGCGTGTTCGGCGGTACGTCCGCTGCCCGGCGGATCTGCCCGCCGAGCTGGCCGGCGTGGAGCTGGAGGAAGCGCAGGTCTGGGATCTTCTGGCGGCTTTCGGCAAGGTGATGACCTCGATCGGACGCGGTCCTGGCCGCCACGAAGTCCAGTACGACGATACGCCCATCGAGCTGCACGTGGCGGAGGTCCTCGCCATCCTCGATCGTGAGGGACCAAAGACCTTCCAGGATTTGTTCGACACGCAGCCGGATCGAATGCAGGTCGTCGGGCGGTTCCTGGCGTTGCTCGAGCTGATCCGCTCGCACCGCGTCCGGGCTGAACAGGAGAAGACTTTCGGAACCATCTATCTTTTCCTGATGGTGGAGGTGCCGGAGGCCCCCGAAGAGGACGCGACCGCCGCAGAACACGCCGCGGACGAGAACGCCACGCCAGCGGCCTCATCCGAGACCACAGGACCCGAGTCAGCATCCGAAGAGCCCAACACGGAGGATTCGCATGAGCACACCGAGTGAACGCCTTCAATCGCTCAACCTGACACTGCCCGCCGTCGCCAAGCCCGTGGGCGCCTACGTCCCCGCGCTGCGGCACGGCGACACACTAATGCTCAGCGGGCAGATCCCGCTCCAGGAGGGTCGCCCACTCCGCACCGGCAAGGTCGGCGGACCAACCGGATGCACCATCGAACAAGCCCAGGAGGCCGCGCGTCTCTGTGCGCTCAACGCGATCGCCGCGGGTGCCGAAGCCGGCGGCGGCGTCGATAACCTGGCCCGCGTCCTCAAGGTCGTCGTCTACGTCGCCTGCAACGACGGGTTCACCGAGCCCCACAAGGTCGCCAACGGAGCCAGTGATCTGCTCGCCGAAGTCTTCGGGGAAGCGGGTCAACACGCACGGGCAGCGGTCGGCGTCGCCGAGTTGCCCCTGGGTGTTCCCGTAGAGGTGGACGTCACCTTCGCCTTGGCCAACTAGCGCCGCGCCGCATCAGGCCGCTGGCCGCCTGTTTCGCAGACGCACCCCTAACCCAGCCAGCAGAACCACGGCGACGAGGGCCGGCAACATCCACCAGGCAGCCCAGGCGCGGATGAGCACGAACTCCGCGTCGCACATGCGATACGTGCCGAACAGGTTCGCCGCACAGGCCAACACGATCAGCACGAAGCCCAGTTCGGAAAGTCGACCGCGCATTCCACTGGCGACGAGCAGAAGCAAGAGCGGCATCACGTCCAGCAGGTAACGCGGCCCGAACTGCACACACCCCGTGGCGAAGTAGCTCAGCAATACGGCGAGCATGGGCACGGCGCCGGCCAGCAGCGCCGCCGTAAACAACGTTCGCCGTCGCCAGATCAGGAAAAGGTACAGCAGCGGCGGCGTGACCAGGAACATGCTGTTGCCTTCGGAATCAAACCACAGCCGTCCGTCGGCCAGTCGCGGCAAGTGCCAGTTCCACAGGTAGTACCGGGCGTTATGCAGCACGTGATGCAGCGAAAACGTGCCGTAACGATCGTACGCCTCGCGAAAATGGCTGTGTCCACCGGTCTTCACCTGCACGCTCAGCCCCCCGTTCAACGGATCTCCGAAACGCGCCGCGTTGTACATTCCCTGCGCACCCACGGCCAGCGCGACCGGCAGTCCGAAGGCCAGCGCTCGGCACAGGAACGCGCGCCAGCGATGCTCGTTGGCATCCCGTGCACGCTGCCAGATGAGCAGCAGGAAGAACGGCAGCACGAGCCCCACGATGTTCCGCCCCAGAATCGCCGCACCAAAGAAGAAACCGCCGAGCAGCCACTGCCACACGCGCGACGAGGACCCGCACGTCGCGATCATCGCCGCCAACAGAGCTGTGAGCGTGACAATCTGGACGGCGAACCACACCTGCGCCGTACACGTCAACCAGAAGTGCGACGTGCCGAACGCCAACAGCAACGTCAGCCCCGTCCGCAACGTGTCGTCCATCCGGCAGAGGCCGGATCGATGCACGCGCCGCAGAAGCCAGTAGAACAACCCGACATTCAGGGCCCCGAAGAAAACGTTGATGACTTGGTCGCTCACGCCGACGCCGAACACCGCCACGAACGGCATCATGAGCACGGGGGTCAGCGGTGCCCAGTATCCATAGACGCGGTCACCCACGACAGCCCAGTCCGCAGCCAACTTGCCCGCTACGCGCGGCTGAACAATCGACGCCATCTCCTCCGGCCTCAGATCATGCCCGGTGGCCTGCGCGATCGCCTGCAACTCCTGCTCCAGGTCAGCACGGAATCGCTCAGCGAGCGGCTCCAGCGCCTCAGGGCGGATGTCGAGTTGCCCGTGAAGCATGGCGTCAGCCATGAGGATATGGTGCGGGTAATTCGTCTGTTTGAAATCAAAGCAGAAGCTGCCAACGATCAACAGGTACACGCACGCCGCACAAATCGCCAGCAACACGCCCCGCTGCAAGGCCTGCCGGCTATCTATCGAGCCAATCGCTCGGCCGTGGTCCGCGTTCTGGTTGGTCTTGGTCGCTGGTCGGCTCATTCGGCTCCCGTCCTCAAACGAACGTTGAACCGGGAATCTTATCCGCAGAGGGCGACGACGTGTACTTCGTCAGCTCCTCCCGATGGCACGCAAGCCCGGATTCCCCAGATGATGTCTGCTGCGGGCTGTACGCGACATGGACCTGAGCCTATAAATCACGGCGTTCGGTGCAACATTCCGCTGGCCGTGTACTCGAGCAAGGAGACAAGCATGATGAAGCAGGTAGCGCAGTACGGCCTGGTCGGGCTGGTAGCGGGACTGGTTCTCGCGAGTGTCGGATGCTCGTCGTCAGCGGGTTCATCCACGCGGACCCGGATGCAGATGCTCTGTAGCACAGGCCTCGACGAGTGCCGGGACATTACGCTGACGTGCGACCGATTGCGGGACCACGAGGCAGGCAAGCCGGAACGCACGTACGAGCAACTCCGGGTCGTTGTCAGGCCCCGCCAGCGGCTCAGCTTCGAACAGACGCTGAAGACGGTTGAGCTCAAGTCTGGCGTGCCGCACGGGCAGTGCCGGTTTGAGAATGTGGAGGCGCGCACGGACGAGACCGGACAGAAGGTGTGGTTCGTGCAGCGCGACACTTCCCGAATCGTCGCGACCCTGGACCTCGCGACCCACCAGACGACCGGACCGGATGACGAACCGCCGGCCTGGGCGACACCGAATGGCGGCAGACTGCTGAAATGAACGGTTGAGCAGGACGTGCACCGGACCGGGTGGCGCTGGCGGGGGCCGACCTGTAGCGTGTACGTGCCACGCCGGGGCAATGTCCCGCCATACTCCGTATCAACCTGACGTGGGCCACTCGCCGGTGAAGACGGTCTCGGCGGGGCCGGTCATGAAGACATGGTCGGACGACTCGTCCCACTCCACTTCGAGCTTACCGCCGGGCTGCTCCACGGTGATGATGCGATCGGTGAGCCCGTTCAGCACGCCGGCCACACACACGGCGCTCGCCCCAGTCCCACACGCCTGCGTGATGCCGCTGCCGCGCTCCCACGTGATCAGCTTCACAAAGTCCGGCCGCACAATCTCCGCGAAATGGATATTGGCACACTCGGGAAAAAGGGCGTGATGTTCGAGCGCGGGCCCCCACTCAGCCAATGGCACAACCGAGAGATCCCGCTCGAAGAACACCGCGTGTGGATTCCCTAGCGACACGCAGGTCATCGTCAGGTGCTTCTCCCCCAACGTCACCGGCACACCGACAACCTTGTCGCCATCGAGCAGAACCGGAATCTGCGCCGGCGAGAGAGTCGGCGGCCCCATGTCCACCCGCGCAGCCGTCACGGTCTCATCAGCGTCAACGACTAGCTCCAGCGTGAGAACGCCCCGATCGGTCTGCACACGAAGCGGATTCACACGCGCCAAGCCCGACTCGTACACAAGCTTCCCCACGCAGCGGATGCCGTTTCCGCACATCCGCCCCCGCGAGCCATCCGCGTTGAACATGCACATGCGGGCATCTGCACCGGCGACATCCGGCGGCCCGATCAGAATGAGACCGTCACTGCCGATGCCGCGGTGCCGGTCACTCATCGCGCGCGCCAGCGATGCGGGATCTTCCACGCGCTGGTGAGACACATCCACGTAGACGTAATCATTCGCCAGCCCGTGCATTTTGGTGAACTTCAGCGGCATGCTCACTCTCGATCACGCGGCGGGCGACGATCCCCGGACCAACCGCCTAGCGCGCCCCCCGACGGCCATGCAGCCAGCCTTCCAGAGCCGATCGCCGAATCCGGTAGGTCCCCGGCTTGGCGAAGCCCTTCTCGGCGAGCGGGGAATTCGCCTCGATGACAATCGGGATCAGCTCGTCACCGCGACCCGTCCCGAAGAAGCCTTCCGCGCGGATTGGCACACCGCCGCCGCGAGGCGTTGCCGGCAACAGGCTGCGCTGTGCGAGCGACGAGAACTGGTTCTGCGAGAAGCTGCTCGACAAATCAACCAAGACGGTCTGACCGCCCTGCGGATCCAGCACCCGCAACCCGTCCTGCTGCATCCGGTTAAACGCCACCTGGACGTCCGATTGCCCCAGCATGTCGGAGACGGCGACGTTTCGCCGGATCTGTGCTTCGTTGGCCCAGCGGAGCATGGTCTGCGTCACGACCTCCCGCGGCAGCAACCGTCGCCGCTCGCGCGTAATCTTGTTCAGCGCATCAACCAACCCCTGATCGAGCAGAAAAATCTCGAACCGGTCCGTGCCGCGTTCATAAAACAGACCGAAGTCCCACGTCCCGCGCTTGGACAGCGTCGCCACGGGGCTATCGACGGTGAAATCGCTCTTGAGCCCGCCCTCGACGACGCCGGCCCGCATGCGTCCATACCCGACGCCGATGCGCACGCGCTTCGTGTCTTTCGTGTGGTAGGCCTCGCTGATGATCGTCTTGCTGGCGGACTCGATCACGACTGCCGTGTAGGTGTCATCCGTACCGATCTGCAGCTTGATGGACGAACGTATGCCGGAGCGGATCACGGTCTGCGCCGGGTATTCCTCATCAACGCGACAGGGTTCCCAGTTGTCTGACGTGAGGGACGCGTGCTGTACATCGCCGCGAACCTCAAGCACGCGAGCCGTGATGGGTGTTTGTTCGGCGGGCATGGTGGTGGGTTGCGTAGCGGGCGCCGATTCGGACTGCTGGCCCAACCCCACGCCTGTCACTGCGAGACACGCCACGAGTATGCAAGCGGTGCCAAGGCGATCCATCACTGCACCTCCAAGGGCATTCACAAGACCTGTCACCATTCGGCCGAATCCAACCGGACACAGTATGCACGCGATGGCATCCCGGTCAATGATAGGCTGCTCATCCCGGCACCAGCGTATACCCCACCCGACCTGCCTCAGCCGCCCAGCCAGTCGCGAAGAGGATCGGCCAGGACGCCCACTCCAAGGAGTGCCGGCCAGATCCACGGGGCGAAGACGATGTACGCGATGTTCGCGCCCGTCACCACATCATACGGGATTGACCCACGCGGATGACGCCATAGCTGCAACCGCCCCAGCACCCCCGCCGATGGCCCACGGGGCGGATCCGGTCGCCCCACCTCGCTGGCGTGAACCGCGGTGTAGGCATAGCTCACACGCCGCCAGACCGTCAACAGGCACCCGATCGACAATTGCCACAAAACCGCCGGCACGTGCCCGCAAGCGCACCCGATCACCACGGCGGCGAACCGCTCACCGCGCTGCCAATACCCGACCGTGCAGTTCTCGATGATGTTCTCAGCCCGCGCCTTGACGTAACTCGTCAACAGCGCGTTGCACAGCACGACAAGCGAGAGCACCTGATAGGTCAGATTGGGACTGCTCGACAGCGCATAGTGCATGAAGCAGCCGGCGAAGACGGCGATATCGCTGAACCGGTCGACGGAAGAATCGAGGACCGCCCCGGCCCGCGACATGCGGCCGCCCAAACGCGCCACGGCGCCATCGAGCATGTCGCAGGCGCCCGCCAGCAACAGGAACAGGAGAGCCAGCGACGGCCACCAGCCGACCGGCCCATCGTCCACCGCGAACCAGGGAACCTGCTGGGAAGCGCCTCGCGCCAGGCAGTAACCCGCGCCACAGGTGAAGAGAAAACCGGCGATCGTGATGCGGTTGGGTGTCGCACCGACCCGGATCAGCCATCGCGCGACGCCATTGCGAGCGGCAGCGATCGCCGATCCGATCGATTTGCTTGCGCCCGAGTGCTCGCCAGACTCGCGCAGCGCGCGAAAGTCCGGAGTGCTCGCCGGCGTTTCGGCCGCCTCGCCGCTTACCGCCCGTTCATCGGACATCGCGTACCCTGTGCCGCGTCAGGCGTTCGAGTCCCCTTCCTCGGGCTGGTCCGCTTTCGGAGCCTCCGGAGAAGGCGACTCGGGTGCCGCGGGAACAGGTTCCGGCGCGGGCTCGGGCGTCGGGAACTCCTCCTCGGGCTCCTCGTAGTACACTTCCTCGTAGTCCGTCGCGTCGACGTTACGCCGCAGCAGGAAGTACATCTGCGTGCTGCCGCAGAAGAAGAAGCTCACCAGGAAGGCCGCGACCAGCCCCACAAACAGGAACACCCACACCATCAGGATCCACGCGCCGAAGGCCTCCGCGCCATCGAGCGGGACATGGCCGAACGTTCCCCAGAACGGCTTGTCGGCCACACCGGGCAACAGGGACATGTCGGCCCACGCCGGCATCGCCCACAGCGCTTCGAGCTTCCCGACACCTTCCTCTTTCGCGCTATCGACGAGGTTCATGCCCAGGCCCGTGAACTTGTGCGAAAGCTTCAGCACGAACATCGCCAACACCCGCACAAGCACAAACGACGCGGCACCATAAAGCAGGAGCACGAACCAGTAGAAACCGACGTGCCAGATCCGGCTGCCGACATAGCTGCACGCGCGCGACAGAGCGTCGAAGCCGTCCGACCCCTCGGCCGAGATCGTCGGCCACATCAGGTTGAAGCCCAGGACAGTCGCCAGCAGGATCACCGCCAGCGCGAAGCCCCCCAGCAGTGCCAGGAAGTAGAAAACACCGGTGAACAGCTCACCCAGGAATGGGATGGCACCAATCAGCCCGCCGACGAACATCAGGACCGCGATACCGACGAAGATCGCCACCGGCAGCAGCGGTGCCAGAAGGAACCCGCCCAGCCGCCCGCAGGCAAAGCGCAAGGATTCCCGGATGGAGATACTCTCGTCGCGTGCGGACTGCACCGCGGCACTCCGGCAGATGGCCCCGCCGAGGATCGCAAGGACGAACAGATGGATGAGGCCACCGATCAAGGCATACCACGGCCGCCGGGTCACCAGCCAGCACACACCCCGCCCTCCCGACACCAGGCTCCCGGCCATGGATGGCTGAGGCGAATGAGCGGACGAAGCGAACCCCCAATGGCCGGCGCAAGCCCCCTGAATCGCAGCCGTGAAGCACTTCGATTCATACTCCAGCAACCCGATGTAGGGACCGTGCTCCGGCGGAACCTCGACGTTCTCCGGTTGAGCAATCCTCTCGCGCGCTTTCTCCGCCTCGCCCAACCAGGATTCGAAACGATCCTGGTCGAGGATGGCGTAGGCGTCGATCTCGGTCTGCACGGATTCCACCGGTCCAGCCCACATGGCCCACGGAGGCCGCTCGCCCATCACGCTCGCGGGATTGGCCATGTTGGCGCTCATCGCCGGTCTGCTGGGCAGCGTGGTGACGGCGCCCTTGTCGGACCAGATCTGATCGAGGAGCGACCCCACGAGGAAGCTAATGATGATGAAGGCCAGCGACAAAATCAGCCGGCCACCGTTAAGCGAGAGCCGCAGTGTCCGGAACAAGCGCACGAATGGAAAAGCCTGCGACCATGCGATTTGGCGCAACTCCGACCCGTTCTCAACCATGTCCGCCTCCATCTCGGCTTGCGACTGCCACCCATACCACCCCGTGCCAGTCGCCGTTTACGGAAAATTGGGGCCACCGAATCATGCCCGAGGACGTCGGCCATTATAGGACGCCTCAGGATGCAAACAAGCCGCCTCAGCTTACTCTTGCTCCCCCACGAACCGTTTGATCGCCCACACCGTCGCCTCGCTCAAGTGATGTTCCATGCCCTCCGCGTCGGCCTCCGCATCCGCCGCCCCCACTCCCAGCTTTCGGAGGAGCCGGACAAGGAGAACATGGCGCGCTTCGGATCGCGCCGCCATTTCCTCGCCGGCCTTCGTCAGGAAGATCGACCGATACGGCTCCGATCGTACGAGGCCCTCCCGCTGCAGCCGGTTGACCGTCTTCGTCACGGTGACGTGCGACACGCCCAGACGCCGGGCGATTTCGACCGTCCGCGCCTCCCCGTCTTCGCGGATCAGTTGCGCAATGAGCTCGACATAATCTTCCGCAATCTCAGAGGCGTGGTCCTGGCGCATCCGGCTGAACCGCGCCGCCTGGTCGCTGACGGCCGGGCTCTCGTCCCGAGGTGCATCCGGACGCGCCGGCGAAGACGTGGAGGGTTCCGCCTCCTTACGCGATGCCTTGCTCTGCCTGGATCGTCCTGTCAAATCGAAACTCGCTCTCGGCGCCGCGGTACCTGCCACTCTCGCCTCCTCCACCGTGCAGTCTAGCAGCCCCGCCCAACACGCGACAGCTTCGCACAGGTCAACGCCCCGCGGGACGCAAACCGCTACGCCAACGCAACACGATGGTCAGGACGAGACAAACCACAACACCGACGGTCATCGGCCACTGATCCGCCCATCTGCCACGCAACGCCAGATCGTACAACGCTGCCAGCGGCAGCAGACCTCCGAGATACGCGTTGTACGGCCAATCGGTCTCGACCGGGCCGCGGATCCGCCCCGTCCTCAATGCCAGCACAAGGCCCGCGCCGGCGAACAGCACCGCCGGCGTCGCGCTGAGCCCGTAGTGCGCGAGCACCGCCCGAACGGGAACCAGCGCCACCATCAACGCCACGCACGCCACCAGAGCTCCCGCGCTGCTCCGCTGCTCCGTGGCATCCCGTATCAGCAACAACCATTGCAGCAACACCACCACCGCCGTCGCGATCGACATCCACACCGGCGACGCCGCGCTTCCGTCCCCGCGCATCACCCACGCGGCGGCCATCACCAGTTCACCCCCCACCATCGCATACGCCAAGTTCCGCGCCGCGGGGATCAACCTGCCCGCGGTCGTCCACGGACGGCCATCGTCGAGTTGCTGGTGCCAAAAACGCGCCAGCCACAACAGAAGTAAACTACCCAGAGCCCACCCGAGCAGACCACTGGCCTGCGAGGCCGGCAGCCACGCGTTGGCAGCCGTAACGACGGCCCCCCCCACCAATGCCAGCCCAATCTCGCCGACCGCGTTCGATCGCCGCCGATGGCCAGCCGTCAGGCACGCATACCCCGCCAGCAACACCGCCAGCGGCGTCAGCGGCTGGGCCGGCACCCACACCGCCCCCACCCCGACCAGCACGCACCCCGCAACGACCAACGCGTATAGCCGTCGATGCGTCGGCGGCGGCTCGATCAGCCGCCGTGGCTCCTCCTCCCAGACCCTGACACGGACACGCCAGTCCGCCAGCAGCCGCCAGATCACCGCCATGAGCGCCACCGCACCCACCACCAGCAGCGCCAGCGACCGCCAGACTTCATTCTGACCCGCTTCCCCCGGCTGCGTGAGGACCCATAGCAGCAGCACAACGACCGCCACGCCGGCGTACCGGCTCATCACGCTCCGCCGCCATACGTACGCCGCCACACTCACAGCACCCAGCAGCACCGCCAGCAAGACCGGCACGGCCGTCAGGTGGCGAAGCGGCACCACCGTGAGCACCGACGCGGCCACCAGCAACCCGGCCACGGCGGACGCGTGTAGACCCATTCCTCGGCGAATCGCTCGATAATCCGCGTGGACGGGCTCGTCCTTGTCACGCTCCACCCAGACAGCGACGGCGAACCACAGGATCGACAACCCCGCGAAGCACGTGCCACACTGCAACAGCCCGCCCCCACTCTCTCCGAGCGAGACGTAGTACAGCAGCAGCAACCCACTCAGCGAGGCGATGAACAACCCCGCCCCGACACCGCGCGACAACCACCAGCGGCCCACGACCGACACGCCGAGTGCGACGACAGTGATTCCCCAGGCCAACAGCAGCTCAACGGTAAGCCCGCCGGTCTCGGCCGCCGCGATGAACATGGCTTCTGGCGCCACGCTTGGTCTTCCCAATCGGATTCGTTTTGAAACG
>Ga0272441_10010240_pt1 | contig 14249 bp, 16 predicted proteins | sample SSMProp6N_FD_193582 | JGI IMG/M metagenome (GOLD analysis project Ga0272441, IMG submission 193582) | Marine sediment archaeal communities from Little Sippewissett salt marsh, Falmouth, MA, United States - SSM-Prop-6N | ecosystem: Environmental > Aquatic > Marine > Wetlands > Sediment ... | reverse complement strand
TGCTGTGGTAAATCCAAAGATATCTGTACCCACACATAATCATCGGTTCCATTTACTGCCGTCGTATTATATGTTGAGTATCGAACTCCTGATGTTCCATCCCACAAGGTTGATGCTCCACTGCCATCCATATCACTGGCATCGTTGTTCCCTTGACCTAGTGTCCATGCTGTCGAGGTGGACTGGCTTACTTGTACTCCTTTGTTCCACAGAAAGGCAACATCGCCACTGTCACTACCAACATCAGACTTGCGCTCCCCATGCAGCCAAATCTGCAGGTAATCTGCTCCTGCTGTTGAAACATTGATATGGGTGATATTGACCACAAAGGATTCTTCGTTGACAATGCAAAACGCCGCGGTATAGGTTTTATTGCATCCTGCAGAGAAGTTTCCAAGAGATACTTGTATAGTACCGGTGGTACCATTGTTCACGGCTCGCAATACTCGTATGCCATCACCAGAAAGATCGGAGCCAATAAACCGAATATTGGCATCGCTTGGATGGACAACCGTAAAAACATAGCCAGTACGGGTGACAGCATATTGGGTTGCTATCACGATACCAAGCATGAGAAAAAGTATTCCCACTACAAGTAAACGTTTACCTATCTGCATCCCATCCAAGCATCCCAATATATTTTGCTTTTGCTAATTAGCTGATATCTGTAATATTAAAATTGCATAAAAAAGTATCGACATATGCGGGTGAGTATTCACATACTTTTTTTTTATGATGCTAATGTTACAAAAAAAGTTTATACTATTTGGGAGTTACTTGTGGATGGTTTATTCCTGCCTCCAATAACTACCTTTTTCTTGATGTGAATGGTTTTTTCCTATACATCAGAAGACAGCCATAAATCCAATGGTTGGCTATCCCAATCAAGATCTATCCTAGTTTGCTCAAGAACGAATCAACTATGATGTATCCTACTACAACAATAAGGGAGATATAATGTTTCTAATGCTCAATATAGTAGTTTTATTCTTGTAAACAAACTCAATCTTCGTGTACTCTTTAGCTATGGTGAATGTAAGGTTTGTATTTGAATTTGCTATTTGTCCTGCCATAAATGATTTAATGAACAGTAAAAACCACGAATTTAGAACACCGATGGAGGCTTTTTGGTTATGCGGGGTTTTGCAGTGGCAAAGGGGTTGAAAAAAACGAGATGTGGCAAAAAATACACTTTTTGGATAGTAGATCATGTATACCTTGTATATAAGTTATAGTAAAATGTAGGTATTTTCTTTTTCTACTTCAACAATTCTAAAAATTCTTTTTTAGAAAGACCTGTCTGCCTCATTATAGATTTTAAAGTGCCTAATTGTATCTCCTGATGATTTGGAACTATTACTATTCTGGTTTCAAGAGATGTTTTCTTTTTCAATCTGATATGGCTACCTTTTCTGCCTACAATTTCAAAGCCTGTTTTCTGAAGCACTTTGAGAACTTTACGCGCCGAGAGCACGGGCAGTTTTGGCATGGAATTTTACCTCAAAAGTAGTAAGAAATGGAGTTGTCTTAGGTAGCTTTGCATCTTCATCTTCTAAATATAGATCTACGGCTTCTTTTAGATTCGCCATAGCCTTTTCTATAGTTTTACCCTGACTTGCAATATCTAACTCAGGACACCAAGATACATACATGTTTCTCTCTTTGTGTATTACTGCCGAAAGCCTAGTCATATTACCACATATCTAATATAACACTTCATGTATATTTATATTTTCACACCGTATATACTAATAGGATTTCTTCAATCCATAAACTCCTATGTGGTACTGGGATAAAAACATTGATGATGGGAGTACAGGTCATATTGATATCTTACAGGTGAGAAACAAACTGGTTTATATTCTCGACTAAAAACCTGGTGCAGCTAAAGATAAAAAGGCAGCAGGGCAGTTGTGTCATTATGCCACAGCTCTTTCGTTTAGAATAAGGGTACTGCTTAATAGGATGAGATGTACTCCACTATAATACAAAATATCTCAACGTATATCAACTAAAATTCTGGGAATGATTTGTTGCACCACGAAAATACTGGAAGAGAATAGTGAGTAGCAGGTTTATGACGATCGGTAGAATTTTGTTAGTAGTTGTTGTTCTAGTTTTGATGAGAAGTTTTTTGTACATATTTATTGATGATTGTTTGTCATGTTTGGAATGGTTATCTGTAATGCTCTATGTAATATCCCTCAGCAACAACTTCAGGTGGATGATCGGTTTCCAGAGATGCTCACTTTTAACCCTTATTCATCCAACGTTATTCTAGTAAGATATCTCTAGTGAGTGTGTCAACAACTTTTGAATCCTACAGAAAGCTCTACAATCTCGAGGGTGGATTCGAAGCGTGGAAAGAAGCTGGGTATAACATAGAATTATAAGAAAAAATTTTTTAAAATAGCTTAGCACTCCACACTCTACAGCATAGGTATTAATCTATAGATGAAAAGCTCTTTTTTCTATTACATTCTTTACAACACTTAGGTTGAATAATAGACTTTTACTTGAATGTGATCTACATAATACAGTTCTTCAGCAAATACAAACGTAGTATCACTGCGTTAACTATAATCACCTACAACAGCAGTTCCAAAATCTCCATTGTCATCATCTTGATAGGCCACCACAAGGGTAGTGCTATTCAGTTTACAGGAGGCAATGTAGGCTGTTGCCGCTCCTTCAAAGACGACAGGAGTATCATACGAAATGGCAGTACCGTCAGATACAATTCCTGAGATGCCAGTGCCATGATCTCCATCTGCGTCATCTTCATAATTGACAATGAAGTGAGAGCTATCCATGGTAGTTACAGAATTATATACAATAGCAGCATTTTCAAACATATAGGCTTCTCCGGATGCAAGATCAGCATCTGCACCCTCCTCTTCATCCCATGTTGCAATCAAAGCGTATCCATGGCTTGAATCATCAAAGTTTCTGAGCGATAGGACGATGTGGGTGCTATCCAGAGTATCTAAACCTCTCCCTAAACCACGATCTGTTGATAGGGTCGCATGGGTGCCAAAGGTGAGGTCTGCATCTGCACCATCTTGACCATCCCACGTTCCTACAGCACCCAATGGACTATCACTCCATACTACAACGCCATGTGTTTGATCAAGAACGGTGGCTAGTGTATAATCTGGACTACCTGTTGATCCAAATGTCTGATACGTTCCATTCGTTATCACATTTCCACTAGAAATGGTTGCTACCATTGCTCTTCTATAGACTAGACCGGGGATAGTCGAATGGAAAAATCCCCAGGCAATGAATGCATGCGTACCATCAAAAATATCTGATGAAAGATAAGGAGTTACAATTGTGTTAGGATCTGTTTCATCCAGTACTTGTGAAGTGCCAAGAGATATTGATGTTCCTGAGATGGTAGCAACCACAGCGTAGGGGTGATTGGAATCGGACTTATTCCAATAGGAGATTATGGCATGGGTGTTGTCCAAAGCACTGACTGATAACATTCGACAATTCGGATTTACATTAGTATCAAACCCCATAGGAGATCCAAATGAGATAGAGGTTCCTGAGACAGTACCAACAATGGCAGTGCCACGATAACTATTTCCTCCATCTCTATAAACAATAATAACATGCGTTGAATCTAATGCATCGATATCGACGTGTGTTGTTGTTGCCGATTCAAACACCGCTGGCGTGCCAAAGGAAAGCGTAGGTGGGGGAATCATATAATGCGTGCTTGCCTCAAAGTGAATAAAGAGCGCACCGGTCTCACCATCCTCAGATGGACTTTGTGGCAAATCCAGGGAAATCTGCACCCACACGTAATCATCGGTTCCATTCACTGCTGTTGTATTATACGTTGAAGAGCGTACGTGTGCTGAAGCATCCCACAAGGTTGCTGCATCTGTTCCATCCATATCACTGGCGTCATTGTTTCCTTGCCCTAGTGTCCAGGCTGTTGAGGTGGACTGGCTTACCTGTACTCCCTTATTCCACAGAAAGGCAACATCGCCGCTATCACTACCAACATCAGATTTGCGTTCTCCATGCAGCCAAATCTGCAGGTAATCTGATCCTGCTGTTGAAACATTGATATGGGTGATATTAACCACAAAGGATTCTTCGTTGACAATACCAAACGCCGCAGTGTAGGTTTTGTTATATCCTGCAGAGAAGTTTCCAAGAGATACTTGTATGGTACCGGTGGTACCATTGTTCACGGCTCGCAATACTCGTATCCCATCACCGGAAAGATCGGAGCCAATAAACCGAATATTGGCATCGCTTGGATGGACAACCGTAAAAACATAGCCAGTACGCGTGACAGCATATTGGGTTGCTATCACTATACCAAGCATGAGAAAAAGTATTCCCACTACAAGTAAACGTTTACCTATCTGCATCCCATCCAAGCATCCCAATATATTTTGCTTTTGCTATATAGCTGATCTTTGTAATATTAAAATTGTATAATAAAGTTCCGACATATGCGGTGATTATTCGCATACTTTTTTATGGTACAAATGTTACAAAATGAATTTAGCTGACAAAAAAACAGTAAAAGTTAGGTATAAATGTTAACGTAAAAAAAATTTTATTTTTATTACTAACATTCACAGCAATAGTCATATGAATCTTCTAACCCATGGCGTCGAATAAGGCGCTATTGGATCCATTATTACTACTACACCAGTATCGAGATTTAATCACTCATTTATAATTTGGTTACATCATATTTCCTTATTAAATGTCATTCTAATTGTTTTTTAGAAGCTTTTCAATATCATCTAAATCAAAATAATAAACATTTTTCTCACTAATTTTTTTCTTAAATGATTTAGCAATAATGACATAGATCTCTCTTCTATTTTTTTTCTTATTTGGCCATTCAACGTATTTGCTTTTTTCTTTTAAATTATTTAATACTCCTCTTCCATCAACGTTATCTTTCCATTTACATTCCCCGAAAAGAATTTCACCAGTATGTTCATTCAAACCTACAATATCTATTTCAATTTCTTTACGTTCTTTAGTTTCAGAATCTCTGTAATGACCCCACCACCCGCCTATTTTCTGTAGTTGAATAATACCCATCTGTGCAACGAGTTTCTCTCGGATAAGTTTTTCAAATCTTTTACCTAAAAACGTATTAAAATCTATCTTCAATTTTTTTCCCACATTATTTGTTTCCCTGATTTCCAAATCAGATTTAAAAGGCTCAGAAAAAACAAAAGAAAAAGAAAAAAAGTTATCATCAATACTATAAATGGTTTTCTTACTTTTTACTTCCGTTACAGGAATTTCTTTTTTTATGATGCCTAAACGAATTAAAACCTTTAAATATTTGTCAATATCATGAACTTTTATCCCCGAGCTGTTTGCTATTTCAACTACTTTTGTATGCCCTGAAGATATAGCAGTAAGAATGTTTTTGTAAACATCAGGTTCCCGCAATTCCTCTTTTAGTAAAAAGTCTATTTCCTCATAGAGGTGCCCGGTTTTATCCAAAATCTGCTCTCTGATATTATCAAATGTGTTTTTTCTATCAGAAAACTTTTCCATATAAAAAGGAACGCCCCCTAAAACAGCATAGTATTCTATGTTTTCTTCTATATTATTAAGAGGGAAGAAATCATAAAATGAGTAAAATGGGATTTCCTCAAGTTTAATATGTGCAGTTTTTCTTCCATATAAAGCACTTTTATAACTTAATACTCCTTTTTCCATCATGCTTATACTTGAACCGCATAGAATCAAAAATATATTGGTATTTTTTAATAGATTGTCTATTACAATCTGAAATTGTGAAGGAATGGCGTCATCCTTTTCTACTAGATAAGAAAATTCATCAAGCACGATAACTATTTTTTTATTTTTTATTTTTTTCACAAGATATGAAAAAATTTCTTCTAAATCATTAGTTTCAATAATTGGTTCATTGAAATATTCTGCGATTTTTCTTTTAAATCGGTAAATGTTTCTTTCTGTTCCGCCTTTGTCGCATACTAAATAAATGTAGTTTTTGTCTTTTATAAATTGTTTAATTAATTCTGTTTTTCCTATTCTTCTTCTCCCGTAGATCACAAAAAATTCAAAACCTTTTTTGTTGTATCTTTTTTCTAGAAATGATAATTCTTCTTTCCTATCTATAAACTTTAGGTTCATGATGATTAGGAATGTATTCCTAATATTTAAATTTTCGTTTTCAGTGCTTACAAATTTGTTTAATTCTCGCAAATTAATTTTTTTAGCCTAAAATATTTTTTGGTATTTTACAAATTCCATGGAACTAAGTAAATATTGATATCCAAGATGAAAGACCACTAAACATACAAAGCAACTGGTTTATAATCCCGATCATAGATTTGTGGTAGAAGTTTAGATATCATTGTTCTATAGTGTTTTTTCATTCTAATTATCTTACAAGCATCCTACAACTATGATAAAAATTAGAGATGAGTGGAACCGAGACGTTTTCCCAATTCAACCCATATCTCTTAGCTAGATTTCCAATTTTATGATATCCGTCTTATGGGCAGATGCCTCATACAACAGCATGTGTTGCTATGTAGAGTTCTATGCAATCCCAAGATGAATCCCATGTTATATTGTAAGTATATTCAGAAACTAGTGGATCGTGGTCCTCTTTATAATCAAACTGTCCTGGGACGGGGTTACCGTTTGATTGTGGGATTTCGTCTAAGGATTTAGCTACATGTAAGTGTGATTCTGACATGTTGTAGCCATCATCAAGATCATACTCTATGTATAGGTAGTCACAGTCTTTCCAGATGTGTAGTTCACCGACTCTATAATGTTGTGCTGCATAAAGATAGAAAATTTCTGGGTTTTCAGTAGTTAAATTTATTATATAAGTTGCCCAGTTTGAACCAGGAAAATCATAAGTAAAATCATCTGGGTAATCATACATTCGAGCCCATGATGTTTCGTCTGTCTCTCAAAATCCAGTTGTTATTGTTCCCTTTAGTGTAATGGTATCAGTCCATGCTGCATAGCTTATGCTGATACTAGCTAAAGTAAATAAAATAATTACGAATAGTAATCCTAATTTTGTGATTATTTTTTAATAATACTATCTAATAACTGTTGTTGATTGTTTGTCATGTTTGGGATGGTTATCTGTAATGCTCTAGGTAATATCCTTCGGCTACAAAGTCATATATAGTATAATGAATAGATACAGCAAATTTGGGGTAGTATTCGTCTCCCTCTTTTGAGATTAGAAAATAGTTGTATAGTAATTAATGAAAATATTCTTCTGTTGTTGACTCTGTTTTTTCGTTTAATTTATAAGATAACTTTTTATATCGGTTGATAATATATTGTATCAGATGATAGACTTATGTATCAACAATTTAATAAGTATAAGATCTTAAGGACATTTTTTGATGAACCAAATAAGAAGTTTCAACTTCGGGAACTGGAACGAAGAACTGGTATTTCTTTACCTTCTGTGAAACAACATGTAAAAGACTTGCAACGCTATGGTTTTCTTAAAGAGGATAAAGAAGGCGTATATACAGGATTTAAATCATCCCTTAGTGATAAGTATCGAATGTTTAAGAGAAATGATTTGTTGATACGATTGGAAGAATGTGGATTACTCACAGAAATTGAGGAAAGGTGTACTCCTAATTGCATTGCATTATATGGAAGTGGCGTTGAAGGAAGAGACGATGAACGTGGAGATATCGACCTCTTTGTACAAAGCAAGAAGTATAACATAAATTTAGCCCATTATGAACATCAATTGAAGAGAAGGATAAGCTTGTTATTTGAATCAAGGATTGAACAAATAGATGATAAATTAAAGAACACATTAGCCAACGGAATTGTTCTACGTGGTTTTTTAAAGGTGATATAATGAGGTGGAAAGAATGCTTAGAATACAAGGTAAAAAAGGTAAAGGAAAACCCCGAACAGGCAAGAGCGCTATTGATTCTTGCTGATAGGAGATTAGAGTCTATAGAACGAAGACGCGATGAAGAATTTCCTCAGCTTCTTTTAGAGGAGTATTATGAAGCCATCAAGGAATTAATAGGTGCTCTTTTAGCACTTCATGGGTATAAGAGTTATAGTCATGAATGTCTTATTTCATTTATTGAGGAGTTCTATCCTACGATGTTAAGTGAGAGTCACATTTACTTCTTGGATTCTCTGAGAAAACTGAGAAGTGATATCCAATATAGGGGACGAGATGTTGCTGAGGATTATTTAACGAGAAATCTATCCTTGATTGAAGAAATTATAGACACTCTACGTATAATGGTCGATAAGGAAGTAAAAAGGAAAAAATGAACAAACTCTCAAGGAGATACTGAAAAGTATACTTATATGTTATAGTACTCCAGTTAGTTGGGACTCACTTACAAAAAGATCATCAATAAAAAGCCATGTCACCATAAGCCCCTATATTGAACTTCTTTCACATATTTTTGTTGTCTTCGGTTGTTATTTTTTTGATCTTCATGAACAGGAAGTTAATTTCAATAAAAATAAAAAAATCTATCTCTCTGATCCTTTTTATGTTCAAGTTTTTTCAAACAGGTTAAACATAGACGTTGACAAAGAAAAAATAATTGAAGGAATGGTGGGAGCGCACATCAAATACAAACATGTGCTTGAAGACATCTATTTTACCAAAATTAAAAAAGAAACGGATTTTGTCATAAACTCCAAGAGTGGAATTGAAGTAAAATTCCAAAACACTATTGCAAAAGAAGATTTTGTCAATAAACGGTATTTCAACAATTTTAAGATACTTTCAAAGGATATTTTTGATAAAGATACTGTGCCAGTGTATGTGTATCTGTTTACTGAAACGAGATGAATCGACATCAGTATTCTTGATAAATTCCACTCAAATTCTTATATCCAGAGCATTACAAAATTATGGACAAAAAATATATAAAACTATTTGCTTGCGACACCCATCACTTTAGAGTTAGTTAATAATCATTCGGTAAAATAGTAAGTGACAAAAGTTTTTGGAAGAGTATTATATTTGATTTCAATTTACTCATAAGTTATATTCAAATATCAAAAGTAGTTAGTTATTTATAGAGTAGTTATAATTTAGAAATGCATTGTTTGTTTTCCTAAGAAAGAATAGCGCAATAGCAAGGAAAAATAATGAAAACAAAAAAGGACATCGAAAAAATATTGAAACAGTATAAACCAATTTTACAGGAGAAATATAAAGTAAAAGAGATCGGGATATTCGGTTCCTACGTACGTGGAGAAGAAACAAAACGCAGCGATATCGATATCCTTGTGAAATTTTCAAGTCCAATCGGGTGGGAGTTTATTGATTTAAAAGAATTCCTCGAAAGAATTTTAGGCAGACAGGTAGATTTAGTTACTGTGCAAGCATTGAAACCTCAATTGAAAGATAGTATTCTACGTGAGGTTGTGTACACGTGAAACGATCGCATAAATTGTTTGCTGAAGATATTCTTGATGCCATAGAAAAGATTAATCGCTACATCAACGGTTTTTCTTATGATGATTTTGTAGAAAACGAAATGGTCATTGATGCAGTAATTCGAAATCTTGAAGTAATTGGTGAAGCAGCAAAGAATATTTCTGAAAAAGATCAAAAGAATTATTCAACAATCCCTTGGAAACGAATGATTGGATTAAGAAATATAGTGATCCATGGATATTTTGGTATCGATCTTGCTATTATTTGGGAGATTATAACGAGAAATCTTCCTGAGACAAAACCCCTGATTGTAGAAATGCTAAAAAAGGGCAAATAAAATCTAACTCAGTTGTCATAAAGGAGCTATATTCTGCTGCATACTGTTCACCTTTTCAACCAAAAGCACGACCTTATCGTAGTTCACCCTTTTCATAAGCATCGAATATAACATTACTAAGATTTTATGTTACATTCTATACGAATTGATAAATATCAACGTGCTACACACTAGTATATGACAAAAGTTCTAGGTAAATTATGGTCTATACAAAAATTCCAAGAGACTCCTTTCACCAACTCTAGATTAGAGAGGTACTTTGCTTGCTAAGCACATTACCACTCAATTTTGGACAAAAAACACTCAAATACTGGATCCAGAGTTCCACCTACATTCTGAAAAAAATAAGTGGTTTTTGATAGAGTAGTTAAAAGAAACTAGACATGTTACTGCCACTTAACATCTGGAAATTCTTTTTTTGGTAGGTAAGTAGAAACGACACGAGGTTTTTGAAAAACTAAGCTGGTGTGCACCACGAAAATATTGGAAGAGACTCGTGAGTGGTGGGTTTCTAGTGATGGTTGAGGTTTTATTGGTGGTTGGCTGATGTTTTTTGATTGCATTTATTATCAATTATCGTCCTAATGACCCCAAAACTTTTTTATTGAATACTGTACATCGAACTTGTTAAAAATTCTTTTGATCTCTTCAAATTTTTTTGCTTTTATAAGAAGCACGCCGGGCCCCAGTTTTTCGTTTCTTTTATCTATAATTTTTTTCTTTGAACTATGGAGCCATCGTAATACTTTTCTTCTCTTCCTTTCATCTAATGTTTTAACAGAACATCTCACGAGCACTAATGGTTCTAAGGTTGGATGTGGTTCTTTCATTAAAATATCCTGAGGCTTTCCCCATAGTACAACTCCCTCTTTTGTTCCCCTGGATGATTGAAATCAATATCAAGAACAACCTTGTCAGATACCCTCCCCCTTAAATTAATTTCATTTCGGAGGATGTCATTCGCCTACAATTTTATGAACTTCCTTCATTTTCTTTGGATTGATACTAAGGTGTGTTTCTTTTGTTTTTATACTTGTCTGAATAATGCCTTTGTTTACTAGGTATTTCACAGCTTGTTCGATTTCTTTTTCAGAAACCCCTTTCATGCCTTTATATATGTTTTTTACCTCAGTGTGTCTGCCACCAATGTATTTTAATCGGTAAAGTTTCTCGATAACTGCCTGTATGAGTTCTTTCTCTTCCATTCTATCTGTTAGGTATACAGTATACATTCATAAAAGTATGTTAAAATAAACACAAAAGTTATTTTAAATAGACATATATTACTAACAAATATACATTCGATATAAATTTGATAGACATACTTAAATAGGATGAATAACATATATACTACATGGTGATTATCAATGGAAATACCATTTGAAGGAATATTTGGATCGACACCAGAACTCAAAACATTACAATTTTTAATTGCCCACTCACATTTTGATTACACAAAAAAAGAACTAGCAGAGAATGTTGGAATCGCACGACAAACTGTGTACAAGGTTCTAGAGGTATTTCTCAGATGGGAGATTGTCAAAGAAACAAGAAAAATTGGAAATGTAACGTTATATACTTTAAATAAAAAGAACAGACTTGTCGAATCCTTTAAAAAATTTGACAGCGAAATCATCAACATCATAGCTCAAAAAGAACTGATAAAAATACAGGATGCTGAAAAACAGAAATCCCATGTAATATCTACTGCAACAGCAAAAAGAAGAGCAAGATCCACGGTTTAATAGAAGATGCAGCTTGGGATAAAGATGAAAGGCAATATCTCAGTTATAGCAATATGCCAGAGTTCTTTTATTTAGAACAAAGATACCGCTTACCATGATGAGATGTGCATGGTTTGATGATAATGATTATTTTGAATTCAGTCCTGCTGACGTTTAGGTAAAGAACATAGGAGGTTCGTAGACTTTTTAAAAAACACAAAGAAAGAACATGGGTTTAAAGACATCGAACAGCAAACCAAGATTTTGAGACAATGGGGAATCGCTCTTTCTTCTTTGAATGGTACCAATCAACAAGCTGGGCTTTTCATTTTAATTCTTGTACAACACCCCAATCAACTTTTTGATTTCGTCATGCACATTCACAAAATAAAACATCTTTCTTTTTTTCGAGATGAGGAGAAATAACATAAAACCAGAAGATAAAAGGTTAAATATGAAAAACAAATATGATGTAATTATAGGAAGATAGTATATGAGTGAAAAAACCTATGAATATGTTATTTATGCAGGAAACAAACCTGTGTTAAAAGGAAAAAATTTAAAGAAATTACTCGAAGAAGCTTCATTAAAATATAAAAATAGAAAGATATCAATTAGCTGGAAATCACCTGAAGGAGTACTCATTGCATAAAAAAAGTTACTATTACAAAGAATGCGATAGTGGAATATTTGGAAAAGTGAAAAGACCACTGATATCCATTGATGTGAAGACATTTGATGGCACATGGCTTCATTTACGGGATATTCTCGCGGATACAGGAGCAGATATTTCTCTTTTGCCGCGGGATATCGGAGAACTTGTCGTTGGAGATATCACACAAGGGAAAACCCTTGAACTGAGGGGTGTTGTTCCGTATGCAAAACTTATTGTATTTATCCATGACGTCTGTTTTCGAGTGGATGATAAAGAATTTATTGCTCCTACTGCGATTGCAGAATCAAACGATGTTTTACCTATATTAGGACGGGTAAAAAGTTTGGATCTTTTTGAAACAGTATTTGATAAAGGCAGAAAAACGACAATAATAATGAAGTAACAGAACATCAACAAAACAGGAACATCCTGATTGTGTTTTTTAGACACCATAGTTACCGACTCAGAGATGACAGGGATTATGAACAGATCCAGAATTAAAACGAGGGTGGAACCTAATTTCGAACAAGAGTAGGTTCCATATTTTGAATGCCATTGAGTCGGTTTTTAGGTCCCTAATTTTGAACGACAGAACGAGAAGGTTGTTTTAAGGATTTAACAGGAAAAAAATAGAAATGTTTTTAAGGGGAGGATGCAAAGTACTGCAAGGGGTTTTGGGTTTCGGATGTTGGACGGTGATGGACAGGATCCAGTTCTCTGATTTTCAATGGCGATGGGGAGGATTAGGGTTTAGAATGATGAATTGAAAGATGTTAAACTCTTATCTTTTGTTGTGTTTGACGTAGTCTCCTTTTGCGACAAAGTCAGGTGGATGAAAAATAGTGCTATTTATGTAGTATAATAAACTGTCATTTTTATGTGGTCTACTTTTGCGAAAGCCCTTCCTTGGGCTTGAATAAGATATAATTTTTCAATCTCTACTTTAATTCCGTCTATTGTTGCTCCTTCAGGGATAGAAAAACCAAAATTCGTAGCTTTAAGATAGTGGGATATCATAATATCTGTATCAACAGAAATAACAACCCCAAAATTAGCATTATTAATATCTGATGCTTCCCAATTTTCACTCCATAAATCATCTGCACCTCCGTATGTAGTGTAAGTATCATCGTCATCTTGTTGCCAAGCGACAGCATCGGCTTTATTTTCTGCCCCAAGAGAAGTATCTGCTTTAACAATTTTTACTTCCTTATCGAGTAAATCATCCGGATTTCCTACATCTCCATAACCTCCTGCTGCGTAAGTATCACTTTGTGTTTTTGCATTATCTATATCTACCCAAGTTTGTGTACCAATAGTATCATCATCAGCCATTGTTCCCGGTGAATTTGGCCCCTCTGAACCGGGCAAACCACCTCCACCACCTGCTGATTCCAAAGTGCTTGCCTCAAAATGAATAAAGAGCGCACCAGTCTCTCCGTCCTCAGATGGATGCTGTGGCAGATCCAAGGATATCTGCACCCACACGTAATCATCGGTTCCATTTACTGCCGTCGTATTATATGTTGACCATCGAACTCCTGATGTTCCATCCCACAAGGTTGTCGCTCCACTACCATCCATATTACTGGCATCGTTGTTGCCTTGACCCAGCGTCCATGCTGTCGAGGTGGACTGGCTCACTTGTACTCCCTTATTCCACAGAAAGGCAACATCACCACTGTCACTAGACACATCAGACTTGCGCTCTCCATGCAGCCAAATTTGCAGGTAATCTGATCCTGCTGTTGAAACGTTGATGTGGGTGATATTGACCACAAAGGATTCTTCGTTGACAATGCAAAACGCCGCGGTATAGGTTTTATTGCATCCTGCAGAGAAGTTACCAAGAGATACTTGTATGGTACCGGTGGTACCATTGTTCACGGCTCGCAATACTCGTATCCCATCACCAGAGAGATCGGAGCCAATAAACCGAATATTGGCATCGCTTGGATGGACCACAGCAAAAACATAGCCGGTACGAGTGACGGCATATTGGGTGGCCATCACCATACCTAGCATGAGAAAAAGTATTCCCACTACAAGTAAACGTTTACCTATCTGCATCCCATCCAAGCATCCCAATATAATATT
>Ga0272441_10010239_pt1 | contig 14251 bp, 9 predicted proteins | sample SSMProp6N_FD_193582 | JGI IMG/M metagenome (GOLD analysis project Ga0272441, IMG submission 193582) | Marine sediment archaeal communities from Little Sippewissett salt marsh, Falmouth, MA, United States - SSM-Prop-6N | ecosystem: Environmental > Aquatic > Marine > Wetlands > Sediment ... | reverse complement strand
CAGGAGTAATCTCCCGATCGTCGATATGAACTCTCATTCCCATTTTTATTAATTTTTCATAAATATCTTTACAGGCATCCATCACTATCTGTTCTTTTCCCTTGAATATAATTGGAATTATTACTATTTGTTTTGGAGCCACCCCTGGTGGAATGATTAATCCTTTATTATCTCCATGGACTCCAATTAAGGCACCAAGGATACGCTCACTCATCCCGTAGGTTGTTTGATGGCAATTAGCATGTGTCCCTTCTTCGGTTTCATAAGTAATTTCATATGGTTTTGCAAAATTATCTCGGTATTGGTGAATAGAACCCATCTGTAAAGTTCGATTAGAAGGCATTAACACGTCAATACTAATTGTATAGAAAGCACCAGCAAATTTATCCCATTCGGGTCTTTTGCAAAAAATAAATGGCAGACACATTTTTTCAAAAAGTCTCTTAGCTATTTCTTTATCTTCCTCAATTTGACCTTCCGCACTTTCAAAATTGTGATGGCAAGTGTGTGCCTCGAAAAAGTGTATTTCTCTGACTCTGATAAATGCCCTTGTTTGTTTTGTCTCGTATCTGAAAGTATTAACTATCTGATATGTTTTCAATGGAAGATCTGCGTGTGATCGAATCCACAGAGAAAACATTGGATACATTGCTGTTTCCGAGGTTGGTCTCAGAAGCCACCTCTCATCAAGTTGGTTTAATCCAGCATGAGTAATCCAGTAAACTTCACTCCCAAAGCCCTCAATGTGTTCCTCTTCCTTCTTGAATGAAGATTCAGGAATAAGCAATGGGAAATTTACTTCCTGATGGTTTGTTTTTCTCATTTCCTCGTGTATTAACTGATCGACATGATTCATCAATTTCCAACCATAAGGACGCCAAACATTCATTCCTTTAATTGGATATCTTTTATCACATAAATCCGCCAGTTCAACAATTTCGTTATACCATTCGTTGAAATCCGCGTCTTTTTTACATTTTGTCTCTGGCATCAGGACTCTACCTGCATGTCGAAAAAGAAATAACTTTCTTAAAGATGACGGTTAAAAAAATTATACTCCTCTACCTTCTTTTGCCTTGATTCGAAGTTCATCTGATCTGCATCTTCGGCATCTTTTTGCCCTGATTGTATTTGATGCACCGCACTTCATACAGATTTTTTTAGTCAACAACCGCGCCTCGGCTTCTGGGAATCGTGCCATATCTTATACCGCCTGATAGATATGTTGGAATAAGGGGATTATATTTAAAGATAACTCAGTACTTTTAACCTTTATATTAAAAAAGTTGGATTTAATCAATAACAATTAAAAATCGATATTTCAAAAGTAATCTAGTTTATAACCGATATAATTTTATAAGGGGGATAGATACCGCACATAAGGGGGCTTAAAATGTCTATCGATCCAAAAAAAGTACACGCAACTTTATCAAAATACATGCTTGCAGATGGATTTGACCTAGTACTTGATCTTAAAAAAAGTAAAGGTTGTAGAATTTATGACTCTAGGCGAGAAAAATACTTGCTCGATTGCTTTTCATTTTTTGCATCAGCACCTCTTGGGTGCAATCATCCTGAATTAACAACACCAGAGTTTTTAAAAAAAATGGGACGACTTGCCGTTAATAAACCCACCAATTCAGATTTATATACAACTGAGATGGCGGAGTTTGTCGAAGCATTTGGCAGGTATGCAATACCAAAAGACTTTTCTCATTTATTTTTAGTAAGTGGGGGTGCCTTAGCTGTTGAAAACGGTTTGAAAACAGCGTTTGATTGGAAAATAAGAATGAACTTTGAAAGGGGGATAAAAGAGGAAAAAGGCACTCAAGTTATCCATTTTAAAGAGGCATTTCATGGTAGAACGGGATACACTCTCTCCATGACTAATACATTTAATCAAAATAAAATTAAACTGTTTCCTAAGTTTAAATGGCCTAGAATTACAAATCCAAAGATATATTTTCCTTTAAATGACGAAAATCTTGTCAATGTGAAAAAACGAGAACAGCAGGCACTAAAGGAAATTAATCAGGCGATTGTAAAAAATCCTGATGATATTGCAGCACTTATTATTGAGCCAATCCAAGGAGAAGGTGGAGATAATCATTTTAGAAATGAATTTTTTGTAGAGTTAAGAAATATTTGTGATAAAAATGAAATTATGTTTATTGTTGACGAAATTCAAACAGGTGTTGGTCTCACGGGGGAAATGTGGGCATATGAAAATTTTGATTTCAAGCCCGACATCATAGCCTTTGGAAAAAAAACCCAAGTTTGCGGAATAATAGTTAATAAAAGAGTTGACGAAATCAAAGATAACGTATTTAAGGTTCCAAGTAGACTGAATTCCACTTGGGGTGGTAATTTAATTGATATGGTCCGCTGTCAAAAATATCTTGAGGTAATCAATAAAGAAAAACTCATTAAAAACGCTGACGTGCAAGGAAAACATTTACTAAATGGTTTATGCGAGATCCAAAACAATTATCCTGGAATTATTACTAATGCCCGGGGCTTAGGTTTAATGTGTGCATTTGATCTTGCTTCCACAGAAGATAGAGATCAATTGCAGAAAAAATTGTATAAAAATGGGTTAGTAGTATTAGGATGCGGTGAAAAAACAATTCGATTCAGACCACCACTTATTGTAGCATCCGAAGAGATAAATGATTCCTTGGATATTATCGACAAAACCTTAAAATCAATCTAAAACCAAATATTGATTTTGTAATTATTAATATAAAAAATAAATGCTTCTCTAGATTTTTAATATAACATTTGTTGCATTTTTTCTGATTTGCCGATTTTTATCTTGAAAAAGTTTAAATTCTATTTCATTATTAAGTTAATATAAAAAGAGGGAGTTATTTTGAAAAGCAAAATAAAATGCATGTTAATTTTTATGCTGTTAATTTTTACAGTAGTCGCTCCTGTATCAGCAAAAACAACAAGTTTTGAAATTGAGATCTTGGAGGATACTTCTTCAAAAGAGGGCGATATTGGATCAATCCAAGTTACATTGAATGCAAATAAATATCAGATTAAAAATTCAGATTTGAATCATTTCGACATCGAGATGGAGGGTTTTGGATCAAGTTTAATACCAGGAAAACCAATTCTTCCATACAAGATATTTTATGTTGGCTTACCCCCTGGTGCAGAGGTCGAATCTGTAGAGATTATTTGCAAGAAAACTGAAAAAATTCCTGGACAATATAATATTAGACTATCTTCGCAACCTATTGGGGACATAGCTAATGATGTAAATGATGAAATTAATATAGATGCAAAATTTTTAAAAGAACCATATCCTAGTAAAATATTTGAATACAAGGGAATGAGTCAACTTAGAAAATATAAACTAGCAGTAATTGGGTTTTATCCGTTTATTCTCGACCCATCTACAAATCAATTGGTTTTAAACAAGCAAATAACACTTGATATCAATTACAAAATTGTTGAAAATGAAGATAAAGTAACTTTAGCTGATACAGCAATGGATGATCTTGCCAAAGAACTAATTGTAAATTATGACGATATTGCTCAATTTTATTATGCAACACCATTAAACACAAAAACTTTACAAAGTCATGACTATGTGATTATAACATCAACTTTGCTACAGCCATTTGTTTCAAATTTTGTCACATGGAAACAAAGCATTGGTCACAGTGTAAATGTTGTCACCCTATCATGGATAACTTCAAATTATCCTGCAAGCGACACTCAAAAAAGTATAAGGGATTTTCTTAAGGCCAATTATATAAGCTGGGGAATTACCCATGTACTAATTGTTGGTAGTCACAGTTCGATACCAATGCGGACCTGTTGGCCCGATCCAACCGCCCATACTGCGGATGGTGTGCATGATATTCCAACCGATTATTATTATGCCGATCTTACGGGCTTTTGGGACAGCGACGGTGATGGTTTTTATGGTGAACGCGGACAAGATAGTGTTGATTTTACCCCAGAGGTTTATGTGGGGAGAATACCGATAGACACCGGAAACACAGTTCAAAATATACTTGCAAAGATTAAGAGCTTTGAGCAAACGCCGTATTCAGGATGGAAGAAAAACGCCTTGCTGCTAGGTGCAATATATACATTTAACAACGAGGATCACAATGCCAACAATGTTTGGTGGGATGGAGCAGAAGTAATGGAAAAATGTAGAACAAACCTTCTGACCGGCTTCAGCTGTACAACAATGTATGAAAAGTCAGGAATTGCTCAATGTCCATATGCATGTAGTTCTCCTTTAACAAATGCAAACGTATTAAGTAATTGGGGCAGTACAAATGGCTGGGGAATCGTAAACTGGGCAGCACACGGATCGGCAACTTCTGCAACCAGAAAAGTTTGGTCATGGGACGATGGAGATGGTGTTCCAGAAACCTATGTGACAGGGGAGATAACATATCCTAATATAATACAAAATACAGATAATACTAATCTATACAATAGTAAACCTCCAATCGTTTTTGGCGCTAGTTGTAATTGTGCACGTCCAGAAACATGGAATAATCTTGGTGCGTCATTATTAGTACAAGGTGCATCCGCATTTGTTGGCGCAACCCGAATCTCTTACGGCAGTATAGGTTGGACACAGCCATCACATGGCGGTCATGGAACAATATGTTATGACTTTACAAATCGAATTGCAAATCAGGCTCAGGACTGCGGTAGGGCACTTTATAACGCGAAGCAATATGTTTACAATAATTTTCCATGGAACCTTTGGCAGGACAACGCAAACATGTATAATTTTAACCTTTATGGAGACCCTTCAATGGGAATGACACAACAAACGGCGAATAATCCTCCAAACACTCCAAGTCAACCTTCTGGTCCAACATCAGGAAATACAGGCAGTTCCTATTCATACACAACCAGTACAACTGATCCTGACAATGATAATGTTAAATATGGATGGGACTGGGATGGAGACAGTGTCGTAGATCAATGGACTGGATTCTATTCATCTGGAGCTGTTGTTAGTACATCTCATACATGGAATAGTCCAGGCACCTACAATGTAAAAGTAAAGGCAGAGGATATAAATGGTGCACAGAGTGTATTTTCTACATTTCTGACAGTAGTTATTACAACATCAACAAACAATCCTCCAAACACTCCAAGTCAACCCTCGGGACCGACTTCTGGCACGACAGGAGTACAATATACATATACAACCAATACAACTGATCCTGACAATGATAATGTTAAATATGGATGGGATGACGGAGACAACATTGTTAACATCTGGTCTAACTTTTATCCATCAGGTGCAGACTGTACAATAGGTATAACTTTTTTTGCAGCTGGAACTTATACTATACAGGTAAAAGCAGAGGATGCACATGGAGCACAAAGTGGTTTCTCGCCACATTTAACAGTTGTAATAACAGGCTCAAATAATGCACCACAAATCCCAAGTATGCCAAGTGGTCCTTCTTCAGGTACAACCGGGGTTTCATACTCTTATTCAACAAGTACAACTGACCCTGACAATGATAACGTTAAATACGGATGGGACTGGGATGGAGATAATGTCATTGATGAATGGACTAGTTTTACAACATCAGGAACTGTTGTTAGTACGTCTCATTTGTGGAGTAGTGCTGGAACTTATAATGTAAAGGTTAAAGCTGAAGATATCAATGGTGCACAAAGCACATTCTCAACAGCAAAAACTGTAGTAATTTCTAGTGGTGTTAATAATCCGCCAAATACACCAGCAAAGCCATCAGGAAAATTAAATGGAAAAGCAGGCATGGCATATATGTATACATCTATTTCAACAGATCCTGATGGAGACCAAATTCATTATTGGTTCGACTGGGGCGATGGAACCAATAGTGGCTGGCAAGGCCCACTTAGTTCAGGTACAGCAATTAGTGCAAATCATACCTGGAATTCCAAAGGTAACTATCAGATAAAGGTAAAATGCAAAGATATTCATGGAGCAGAAAGTAATTGGTCAGCTACATTATCTATAAGTATGCCAAAACCTAAAAATATTCTAAACCCGCTATTTACCAGATTGATGCAATTATTTCAACCTATTCTATCTGTTATACTACAGCTTCTTGGAATAAGCAAATTTTATTAAAAATTTTTTTCTTTTCCTTTATTTACTAAAATGTAATGCATTCGATTATTAAACTGATATTTTTTCTTTCAGATAGTTAAGTATCTCATCTATCTTAATTCTAACCTGTTCAGTTGTATCTCGATTCCTAATTGTTACAGTATTATCACTTAAGGTAGAATGATCAACGGTAACACAAAAAGGTGTTCCTATTTCGTCCATCCTGGCATATCGTCTACCTATTGAACCACTGTCATCATAATATGTGTAAATCAAGTTATTTCTTAGGTTTTCATCAATTTTCTTGGCAATTTTGGTTAGCCCATCATCACTGATTAATGGTAAGATACCAACTTTAACCGGAGCAACTATGGGATTTAATGTCATAAGACGGTATTCTTCGCCTTTTTTTGTTGTCTCTTTATAATTGTGTTCGAGAATGGAATATAGAATTCGATCAATACCATATGATGGTTCAATTACATGAGGTACAAATTTGTCACCTGTAATCTTTTCTTCTGTTTCAATTACATCATAGCAATTATCTGGTATCTCAATTTTTTCACCATCAATATCCAATACAATAGATCCAGTTTGTTCCAGAGACATATTTTCTAGTTTGTTTTTTATTTTGCCGGCTTTACCCTTGAACATAGGCCCAAGCACACCCATGTTAGGTACCAGTTTTTTTAACTTAGTAATTTTTGGCCGATCATATTTTCTTACTGCGTACATGTCTGTTCCAGTAGAATCAATATGGGATTTCAAATCATATGCCGATCTATCTGCAATTCCAACACATTCTATCCAGCCAAATCTCTCACTGAAAAGCTCTGCATCCCAACATTCAGTTGCATAATGAGCAAGTTCATCAGAAGCATGTTTCCTAAAACGAAATTTCTTTGAATCTACACCGGCCATCAATAAAAATTCTTGTGTTAGAAACATGTAATATGCCAGAGCTTGGTTATTAATTGTATGTGAATTAACCGCTTCCTCAAGTGTCATTTTCATTTCTTTTTCACTGTCATATAAGTAAATCTCCCTATCTTTAACTCTGTCAAATTTAGGATGTTTTTTGTTTTCTGGATCAAAAAATACTTCAGCTTCGGCCATCGAAAACTCCCTCATTCTAATAGTACCCTGTCTTGGTGAGACTTCATTTCTGTAGCCGCGACCTATCTGTATAACTCCAAATGGAAGTTTTTCTCTAGCATATCTATATAATAGATGAAAATCAATGAAAATGCCCTGTGCAGTTTCAGGTCTTAAAAATGCATCCCTTGCCTGACTAATTCCAATCTTTGTGGAAAACATTAAATTTACCGGATATGGATCTTTAAGTAAACTTCCACAGTTAGGACATTTAACTTTTTTAGATTCAATGGCCTCTTCTATACTCATTCCATCATCAATTATTCCCTCTAATTTAAATGACGTGTTGCATTTTTTACAATCAACAGTAAGATCTGTGAATTCATCCACATGGCCTGACGCTTTTAACACATCATGAAGGGTTATAGTTGGAGTGCTAATTTCTATACAATTATCTTTATGGAGATAAAAACTCCTCCATAAATTCTCGATATTGTGCTTTAGTATAGATCCAAGTGGCCCATAATCATAGAAACCGGCCGATCCGCCATAGATCTCGAAGGATGGATAGATAATTCCTCTTCTTTTTGCAAGCATCATGATTTTATCGTAAATATCCTGTGGCATAATTTACTCATCCGATAACTTTAGAAAAAAGAGAAGGGGTTTTGCATATTAAAACATACACTTCATAAGGTCGAGATCTGTAACCATTCCAATAAGCTTATCATTTGCATCAACAACAGGAACGTGACTGATATCGTGTTTGATCATAGTTTTGGCAACCTCACAAATTGTAGTGTTCTCAAATGCCTTTTTTACATTTGAAATCATAATTTCTTTGACTGGTACGTCTGGAAGAGTAACTTCAGATATGGAATAATGTAATCTAACAGTGTCTCTGATGCCCTCCCATGTCCATTGATCCTCATCACCACCCATTCCCATATTGGTCTGAGAAACGCTTTCGCGAATATGACTGAGTTTGAATAAGTCCCCATCACTTACTATACCACCCAGTTTCAATTCATCATTTAATATAGGAAGGGCATTTTCATTCGTAATATTAATAATTTCCATAACGACATTAATCGGTGTATCCTGGTAAATTGGCACCACATAGCGTGAATAATAATCTTTGACGAAACCATCATCTGTTTTCTCAGAAAGAACGCGAATTATATCTTTTGGACTAACAACCCCAACTAGATTTTTTTTCTTGTTTATGACAGGTAATCCATGAATACGCTTATCATATAGCATTTTTGCAGCTTCTTTTAACTGCTGGTCTTTGTCAAGATAATGGATGTTTTTGCTCATTACTAGTGCAAGTTGTTCTTCTTCTGGATTTCTAAAAATATCGGTCCTAGTTAAAATTCCAACGATTTTTTTTGTATCTTTTTTCAAAATAGGCATTCCAGAAACGTTGTTATCTCCAAGTATCTTTAATGCGTCTTTTACCGTTCCAGGAACGTATCCAACAATTAAATCAGTTGACATCACTTCTTCGACTTTCATTTTCCTACCCCAACCGCACGTATTATCTAGATATATATAAGGGAGCTAAATCTTTTTTATCCAGGACAACAAACCCTGAAGATGAATTGACGGCAAGAATGTTAATATTCAGATTTAAAGCTTTCCTTGGAAGATATGTTATCATTTTTATTAGTTCCTCATTGGAAAAATCATGAAAATTTGCTTTTAAAAATCTTGCTTCTTCAATTACATTTGGGGAAAATAACATGCCATTATCAGTCCCTAAAAGCAAATTGATACCGATCTTTTTCATCATTAAAAAATCAGGTTTCAATCCAAAATATGCATTTGATCTGGGGCAGATTACGATAGGGATTTTGGCATCATATACACGTTCAAGGTCTGATTTCGAAGCCTGAACCATGTGAACCAATAAATCTGGTTTTAAATCAAGTATTAAGTCAATATTTTCTCTAATTCGCTCGCTAGCATGAAGGGCAAAAAGTTTACCATGTTTTTTGACATCATCGGCGATTTTTTTTAATTTATCATAATTCCAGTCTGAAATACTACTAATTCCAATTCCATGAGAATTATTCAATAAACTCTTTAATTCATCTTTATTATAATCCAAATAATTAGGTCTTGAAAATATTATTGCATTTACATTTGAATTTTTTATTGCATTTTTCAGTAATTTGATTCCCTGTAAACCACCTTCTCTAAAATCGCAAAAGTAGTTAATTCCAGAATTAATCATTTCTGTAATTGAATCTATCATACCTGAAAGGATTTCTTGATTTGTAGCATCCCGATAAAGTCGAAATTTTAGTCCGTTTGGAGGGGCTACAAGTTTTTCAATTGATTTTGGAAGTTTTATATTTTTTTTTCTTATAAATGAGTCGCCCAAATGAGCGTGAGCATTAATAAAAGTAGGAACAATTAGACCTTTTAACAAGGGTTTTTTTGGGCATGTATTACCAATTTCAACAATCTTTTTTTTTTCAAAACCAATGTAACCTTTTTCTAAACCATCTTCTGTTAGGATTTCCCCTGAAAAATAATGCATTAAAAAAAGAAGATATTGAATTAGTGTTTAAATTTTCACCTTATTTCATTGTTTTAACCCATTCATAAACTGGTTCAACAAGTTTTTTGATTCTTTCTTTTTCTTCATTCATAGGTGAAGGGTTCCATGAATCAGCTGGTTCAAAGTGAAAATCTGTCACAGCTCCAATGCGTTCTTCTTTAGGTTTGAATACTATTTTGAGTGGCATTCCAAACTCTACATCCCAGGGATCAATGCCGTGAAGTTCATTTGCTATAGCAACCTTGCTATCACCTATAACTGCGTATACTAATACAATTGGCAATCTTTTAAGAGAGGATCGTCCACTCCATCCTGCAATTGTCCAGGTGTGAACTTTAGCTGTAAGAGGCATTTCTAGCCATTCAGTTTTTTCAAGATTACAATCAAGGTTCCAACAATGAGTACGAACAGGTACCCAGATATCCCCACATTTAGGGCATTTTGTTCCCATTATTTTTCCTTCAATTAAACCTTTGAAAAATTTACTATTCCAACCATGTCTGATCGTGTATAATTGATCATAATGTAGTAATTGATTCATTGCTTCTCCATCTTCAGAAATCTCATGACCAATAAATGCAAGACCTGTCTCCTTTACATCATTTGGACGGTATGTTTTTTTCTCAACAAAGTTAGGCTCTTTAGCAAATTTCTTTTTTTTCTTCATAACAGTTACCACCTCCACTTTAATGCCTCCTTAGGATAAAATTCGAAATACTTGTACCTGTTCCTGCATGACTATTTACTATACCACAATTTGCATCAGGAACCTCAGTTTTTTTACTAATATGTTTCTTTGGTATCAAACCTGCTAATTGATAATAACATTCAACTGTGCTCATAATTCCAGTTGCGCCAACTGGATGGCCATAACCCATTAATCCTCCTCCTGGGTTCATAGGTATTCTTCCGTGCATATGAGTCTGTTCATCACGTAGAAATTGAGCGATATTATCTGTATCGGCTAGATAAAGAGCCTTATAGATTTGAGCCTCAGATGTAGAAAATGCATCATGTATTTCACCGAAATCTATATCTTTTAATGGATCTTTGATACCTGCCATTTTATATGCTTGATCAGCGGCATTACGGCATGCTCCAAATTCTGTCATCTCAGGATAGCCTTGGCCATAACGCTCGGTCCATCCAGGAAAATTAAGACGATCGCCTGCCCTTATAGTACAACTTGATAATCCCATTCCATCAATGGTTACATAATTATCTGGATTAATTTTTTTAGCGTATTCCTCTGAGCAAACAAGAACAAATGCAACACCTCTTGACATAAGACAGCAATCATATTTTTTTATTGGATAAGAGATAAGTCGTGAATTCATAACATCTTCAACTGTTAAATATTTGTGTTCATTTCTATACCATTGTGCTTTCGGGTTATCCATTGCATGATTTCTGTTTTTTGCACCAATACTTGCAACATCTTCTTCAGTTACTTTGTTATCCTTCATCCATTTATTAGCCATAGCTGCATAGTATATCGGATAAATGCCACCAACTAATAGTTCATATCTTATATCTGAGGCTAATGCTATGAATTCACTACCTTGTGATTGTGACACTGAATCCATTGTTTCCCAGCCAATTACACCAACAACATCATGATGACCAGACATAACAGCAAGAGCTGCGGCATATAATGCTGATCCACCAGTATTTCCGCCATTTTCGACACGGTAATGAGGAACTCCTACCAATCCTAGGTGATCATGAATGATCCACTCGGAACATAGTTGATGGCCAAAATGCACAGAAAAATGAGAATAAATCATTAAATCGATATCTCTCATAGAAAATTCTGGTATATCCCCTCTTACTTCTCTTATACATTCAGCCGCTCCACCTTCTATACTTTCAAAACCAGTAGGACCATAATCAAAAGGAGTAGTGGCTCCACCTATTATACATACTTTTTTTGACATTATTATTCTCCTATTTTACGTTATGAGACGTAAAAAGCTTTTTTAAAAAACCCCCTGTCTCTGTAGAGAATGTAATAAATATTACATTGAAAAATGTTTTTGTATTTCGACAATTAACGATAAAGATTTAAATTATTTCAGATTGCTTTTTTTATCTCATCTACAGCATTTGGATTTTCAACAGATGAAATATCGGGAACTTGTTCACCTAGATATGTCGCCTTTATTATTCTTCTAACTATTTTTGCTGATCTAGTTTTAGGTAAATCACCAACAAATTTTATATCACGAGGTTTCAGTGTTTTACCCATTATTTTAACAACCTGTCCCTTGAGTTCATTTCTTAGTTCTTCACTAGGATTAAAGCCTGGTTTTAAAACAACAAAACTAACAATATCTTCACCTTTTATTTCATCTGGAACTCCTATAGTTGCAGCTTCAGAAACAGAGGGATGCTCTATAAGAGCAGCTTCAATTTCGGCAGGTCCTGTCCGTCTTCCAGCAATTTTTATTGTATCATCACTTCGCCCATGAAGTGACCAAAAACCATCCTCGTCAATTTTTGCCCAATCTCCATGATACCATACATTAGGCCAACGTGACCAATATGTCTCAATGTATCGTTCTGGTTCTTTCCAGAAACCTCTTGTCATAGAGGGTGCTGGTTTTTTCGCAACAAGATGTCCCATTGATCCTCTTATCGGTTTTCCATCGTCATTAAAAACATCGATGTCCATACCTAGACCTGGACCGCGTAGAGTGCATGGTTTAAGTTCTGTAATTGGAAGAGGCGATAAGAAGCATCCCACTATTTCAGTTCCACCCGATATATTGATTATCGGTAATTTTTTTCTACCAATTTTTTCAAAAAACCAATTCCAAGAATCTGGATCCCATGGTTCACCTGTAGAACCAAGAATTCTTAAACTACCAAGATTGTGTTTTTTTGTCCATTCATCTCCATATTTCATAAGTAATCTAATCGCAGTTGGCGAAATACCTAGCTGGGTGATTTTATGTTTATCAATAAGTTCCCAAATTCGATCAGGATTTGGATAATTTGGTGCCCCCTCGTAAACTACTATTGTTGCCCCAAAACTATGAACCCCTATAATCATCCATGGTCCCATCATCCAGCCGATATCTGTTAACCAAAAAAATACATCTTTTTCTTTGACATCGAAATAATATCTCAATTCCTTTGCTATCTGAATAAGAGCGCCGCCATGTGTATGAACCGTTCCCTTTGGTCGACCAGTTGTCCCAGATGAAAAGATAATCATTGCATAATCCTCTGAGTCCATGTGTTCTGTTTCACATTCGTTAGACTGTTTTTGAACTATTTCGTGCCACCAGATATCTTTGTTTTTATTCCATGAGATTTTATTTCTCATTCTTTTGTAAACTATAACATGTTTAATACTCGGGACAAATTCAGCTGCGATGTCGGCTTCTTTTTTTATGTCAACAATCTTACCACGCCGAAGTGAGCCGTCAGCTGTAAGGAGAATTTTAGCCTCTGCAACCTCTAAACGAGATGCTAAGGCCTGTCCCCCGAAACCTGAGAAAATTGGAATGCTTATTGCACCGATTTTCATAATGGCTAGAAAACCTATAACAATTTCTGGGATCATTGGCATGTATATGCCTACTCTGTCTCCCCTTTCAACTCCCAATTTTTTAAGTGCATTTGCAAATTTATTTACTTCTTTGTATAATTCTAAATATGTTAACTTTTTTGTATCTCCATTTTCGCATCCCCATATAATCGCCGTATAGTCTTTTTTATTTGATTTAACATGCCTATCAAGTGTATTATGAACAATGTTTAGTTTTCCGTTTACAAACCATTTTGTCCATTGTATTCCATCAGTATCGTCATAAACTTTAGTATAAGGCTGGTAAAATTCAATATTTAAGTCTTTTATTACTGCATCCCAAAACCATTCAATGTTTTCTGTTGATTTTTTTATTAGCTCATCATAACTTTCAATGTTATATTTCTTCATGAATCGCGTAATATTTGCTTTTTCAATATATTCCTTTGACGGTTTCCAGACTATATCGGTCATTTTTAATTCCACCCCCAAATATTGCAATTTTTTGAATTCCATAATTAGGGTTCATATCTTTATATTTTCTTATTTTATTTGTTTTAGAAACTCTAAAATAGTGAAGATGGTTTACAATATCTTAATTGATTGGGGGTTTAAAACCTATGAAAAAAGATTACGAAGAAGGGGAAATTAAGATTACAATCGACTACGATAAATGCACCGGTGCCGGCGAATGTGTAAATGCTTGTCCAGTTGAAATTTTTGAATTGGTAGATGGAAAAGCAGTAGTAAAAAACATTGGAGAATGTATCGAGTGCTGTGCTTGTGTAAATGCTTGTCCAAATGAGGCCATTGAACACAGCTCATGCTAGACTTAATCCAATTGCGATAATTTAAAAATAAAAATTATTCCTCTAAATCACATGCGTTACAGGTGAAGGAGAATATTCCCTCTTTCCTCATTATTTTACAAATTCTACATGTTTCGTTAATAACT
>Ga0272441_10010238_pt1 | contig 14251 bp, 13 predicted proteins | sample SSMProp6N_FD_193582 | JGI IMG/M metagenome (GOLD analysis project Ga0272441, IMG submission 193582) | Marine sediment archaeal communities from Little Sippewissett salt marsh, Falmouth, MA, United States - SSM-Prop-6N | ecosystem: Environmental > Aquatic > Marine > Wetlands > Sediment ... | reverse complement strand
TGGCGTTAACAGACGCCAGGGCCAGCGTGGCTAAATTATTTTTTCCCGGGACAAAACAACGGTAGCCGCCTGAAGCGCCGTGCTTTTCTTTCCGTAACGGATAGACAATGTGAGCCAGCCAGTCCGGTCCGGCACAGGCATCGGAATCGGCAAATACCAAGGCCTCGGTGTTTTCAGGACGATGTTCATAGGCGAAAAGCAGGTTGTGCAATTTCTGACTGCATGAACGGGTTAGGCCCGCAATCCGTATTTCGATAGATTGGGCCTGTGAGTTCTTCCCAAAACGGTCTTTGAGTTCCAACAGGCGGCGGTAGGCCGGATCCGATTGGTCCTGCACGACAAACCGAAGATGATAGGGTTGGTAATCCTGCTCGAAAAAAGACTGAATATTGGTATCAAACGCCTCATCCAGACCCTTGCAGGGAACAATGAGGACGCATTCCGGGCGGTAGGCGGCCCGCTGCCGTTCGGACTTCTGCATGGCATAGCGGTAGTTGTTCACCACCTGAATGGTAAACAGGACTTGCGCCGCGATCACCACGATCAAAATGTATTCCAGAACACCCATGAACATCCACTTGTTTTTCTAAGTCTTTTTGGTACCAGTCGCTATGATAAACGATTCAGAGGGAAAGACAATCCTTTTTTCGCTGTACACTTGCAGCGATACACTGTTAGCCGTCAATCAGCGTACCCCCCCCTCGCTCTGTGAGCTATGGCGAGACAAGTACGCCACCCGGCGATCCGCCGTCAGATATCAGGTTTTCAGTTGTTTTTAAACCGTTGTTGGGGTATATTATGCCGGAAACGGTCTTTATTCGGGATGAAAGAATGACAACGGAACAAAACACGCGAAACTATGTAATCATCGTATCCGGCCTACCGCGGTCCGGGACGTCAATGGCGATGAAGGCCATCGCGGCCGGCGGTATCGAACCGCTTGTCGATGACGTTCGAAAAGCCGACGAAGATAATCCTAAGGGGTATTATGAATTCGAGCCGGTGAAGAAGACCAAAGAGGACGCCTCGTGGCTCAAAAACGCCCCTGGCAAAGTCGTCAAGATGGTTTATCGGTTGCTCTATGATTTACCCGCGGGCCATGAATACCGCGTCATCTTTATGCAGCGAGACCTGAAAGAGGTGCTGGCCTCGCAGAGCAAGATGCTCAAACGAAGCGGCAAGCGCGGCGCCGGCATCCCCCCTGGCCGGATGGAAGCCCTGTATTCCGGCGAACTGGCTAAATGCGAAAAATGGCTTGCCGAACAGCCCAACTTCAACGTCCTGTATATCAACCACCGGGACATGATCAACGACGGGCCTGCGCAGGCACAGAAGATCAACGAATTCCTGGACGGCGGGCTCAATATCGACGCGATGGCCGCCGTGGTCGACCCGGCCCTGTATCGAAATCGAAGCCAGTAAGATCAAGGATTTTATAATCCCGTTTGAAATGGTTATTCGGACAAACCCATATCCAGCAGTTTTGCCAGCATGTCCGAGTTGGCCGTAAAAAGGCCCGGCAAAAGTGGGTCAGCTTGATTAAACTGACGTGGTTGGCCGTTTTTATCGAGAACCTGACCGCCTGCGGCTTCGACCAAAAGCCACCCTGCCGCGACATCCCATTCGTTCTTGGGGACCAGTGTAAACGTCATGTCATTTAGCCCCGCCGCAATTCTCGCCATTTTATAGGCCACCGAGCCCATTGGGATGATCTCGAATGGTGCGTTTTCAAACGATTTCCACTCGCCCCGGTTGACCTCGCTGCGGCTGGCCAAGACCGTCGCACCAGCTAAATCGCGTTTGTCGGTAACTGTAACGGGTTTGCCGTTGAGCGTTACCCCGCCGACGCGGGAGCCGAGAAAGGTCTGCTGCGCCGACGGCGAACAGATACCCGCCGCTTCCGGCTTACCGTTAACGATATAGGCGACGGAAATACACCATTCGGGAATGCCCTGGATAAATTCGCGCGTGCCGTCCAGCGGGTCCACGATCCAGACACACTCTTTATTCAGACGTGTATGGTCGTCTTTGGTTTCCTCCGACAGCCACCCTTCACCTTCCCGCAGCAGTTTTGCTTTCAGAATCTTGTCCAGCAGGACATCCGCTTCAGTGACCGGGTCGCCGCCGGTTTTTAACGTCGATTGAATTTTACCCGGCGTGAATTCTGTCAGGGCCTCTGTGGCGGCAGCCAGCGCTGTTTCGATCCGTTCCAATACGTCTGCATAATCCATGAAGTTGGCGCCTTTCTGTTTTATGGTTTGAAAATAATGCCCTTGCTTTGCAGGAGGCTTTTGATGCTGCCCAGCGTTTCATCCAAGTTGTTCAAGTCCAACACTTTCATCGCGAAATCGCTATCGGTGGGTTCCTCACCCAGCCCCGTCAGCCGCAGCACGAATCCTTTTTGTTCTTTGTTCTGAGTCAAAAATAAAATCTCTTGTAAATAGTTGTCGCATCTTATCTGTCTCGCATCGTAATTGCAAGATAAAACTGCCGTCATTTCAGAGCGTTAACCCCTACAACTTTGTTCTGTTATTCGGTGTCCGTTGCCATGAGAGCATAACCGCACCATTCTTTCTGTACCGGGATAAGAAACCTCTTCCGGTTTGGCTTTGGGGGGTCCGGCCGTGATTCAATGCTTGTAATCCGGAGGTTTTATGATATAGTGAGTCGGCTTTGAGTGTTATCAGCTATCAGCAATTGGAAAAAAGAATGACACCGTATAAACTGGCATTTGTTATCGAAAAGTATTTTGAGTTTGGCGGCCTGCAGCGCGACATGCGGCGGTTCGCTCTCGCCTGCGCAAGTAAAGGCCATAAGGTGACAATTTTTACCCGCCAATGGACAGGACAGCAGGATCCTCTGCTGGATGTTGAAATTGTCGATTTCAAAGCATCGTCCAATCATGGGGCCATCAAAAAAATGCAGGATTTTGTCCAAACGCTGAGGCAGAGAAACGAATTTGACTGCATTACAGGATTCAATCGGATGGGAGGTTTGGACGTTTATTTTGCCGGTGATCTTTGTCTTAAAGGAAAGCTTCAGCAACAGCACTGCATGTGGCTGCGCTTGCTGCCGCGATATCACACTTATCTGCAGTTAGAAGCGGCACTCTTTGGGCCATCAAGCGACACGGATCTTATGCTTATTTGCCCAACCGAACCAGAAACGATTCAGCGAATTTACAAAACCGCACCCGAACGAATCCACCTATTGCCTCCGGGCATTGACCGTGATCGACTGCTCACAAGTCCACTTACAGATGAAAATAGAAATCAATTCCGCAGGGAGTTCGGCATCCGGGACGATGATTTTCTAATTCTTACTGTTGGTTCGAGTTTTCGAACCAAAGGAGTCGATCGGGCCATCCATGCAATCGCAAGCTTGCCGGATGAATTAAAGAAACGCTGCCGCTATATGGTTGTCGGGTTGGGCGATGAAAAAAAATTCGGGGCTATCGCTCAAAAGGCAAATATCGGTGACCGTGTTTCTTTTATGGGCGGTCGCCAGGACATCGCCGGCTTTTACCACGCCGCAGACGTCCTGCTCCATCCGGCACGGACGGAAAACACCGGAACCGCTCTGCTGGAAGCGATGGTTACAGGGCTCGCTGTTATTGCCACCGAAAACTGCGGCTATGCACATTACATCCAAAAAGCAAACGCCGGAGTAGTTTGCCCGGAACCTTTTGATCAAAATCAACTCAACCTGGCATTAAGAAATACCCTTGAAGAAGATCAGCGGCGCATTCAATTTGGAGAGAATGGGTGCGAATACTGTAAAACCGCCGACATTGACAGCATGATCGAAAAAGGAGTTCAAGTAATCCTCAATCGTGCCCAGAAGAACCGGGGGAGCCGATGATCGAAGTTTATCCGGATTACATAGAACTGTTCAGTCGGTTCCGCAGGGTGGACGATTTTTTGAAGATCGACATCGACGTGGTACGGGACTTCAAGAATCGTAAAACAGGCCGCTTTGAGATAGACGGTCGAGGGTTTTATATCAAAAAACATTTTGAATGCGGCCTCAGTGCGATATTGGATGAATTCTTCCACCTGCGAAAACCGCACATCGGCGCCGCGCATGAACGAGCCGTTTTGGATCGATTACACAGCATCGGCATCGAAACCATGCGGGTCGCCGCATTTGGCCAGGAGGACGGAACGCTTAGCAGGCAGCGATCTTTTCTGGTGACAGAGGAATTGACAAATGTCACCAGTCTCGAAGATATTTGCAAACACTGGCCGGCAAAAACCCCCGCCGCAGCTTTCAAGAGAGCTGTGCTCCGAAAAATCGCTGAGATTGCCCATACGCTTCACGACAATGGCATTAACCACCGTGATTTTTATCTGTGTCATTTTTTGCTGGATATTTCGGATCAAGCCGGTGGATATTCAAGCCGACCGCACAAGCTGTTCCTGATTGACCTGCACCGCGCCCAACAGCGTCCGGCAGTTCCGTTTCGCTGGCGGGTCAAGGATATTGGCGGGCTGTACTTTTCGGCAATGGATATTGGATTGACACGGGGTGATCTCTTTCGGTTTATGAATTTATATACCGGAAAACCAGTTCGACAAACTCTGCGGGACGACAGTCGCTTTTGGAAAGCGGTTCGCCGCCGTGCGATCCGAATTTACAAAAGGGATTTCGGCCGTCTCCCGAAGATCTGCATGTAAAACGTAACTATGAAATACAGGATAATAACGTCACAACTTTAGAATAGCAGCAGAATGTTGGAATCATATACAAACTTCAAAGACTACATCAAAGTCAACGAGGACGGATGGACGGGATATATTCACCCCGCTTTCCGGGAAGTGCCCCTGGCTTACCTGGTGAATCCGGATTCCTTTGAAAAGGTCCGGTCCTCGGATACAGCCGAAGTTTATCGGTACTCGGTTCAATTGTCAAATAACCGGGAAACCTTGTATCTTAAAAAATATCCGTACCGATCCCTGACAGATTTAGTGAAACACCTGTTGCGTCCCAGCCGTGCTAAAAGGGCCTTTGATGCCGGAATCATGCTTCAAAAGCACGGTGTGCAGACCCCGGAAATTGTCGCCTTTTTACAGAAAAAAGACGGGCTTCTCGCAACAGAGAATCTGTTAATCACCCGTGAGATGAAAGACGCAACCGTTATTTCCGAGGTCTTGGAGTCGAACCAGACGAGCCAGGGACCGATTTCTCTTAAAGACAGACGGGTGATGATCGCCGGTTTTGGACAAACCCTTGGACAGATGCATTCGGCCGGGATTTGTCATGGGGATTTAAGATGGGGAAATATATTTGCCGCTCGGCAGGGTTCCGACTGGAAATTTTACTTGATCGATAATGAACGAACCCGAAATTATCCCCTGCTTCCCTTTTGGCTGCGTCAAAAAAATCTTGTCCAATTGAATATGACTACGGGCAATTTAACATCAACGGAGCGAATGCGGTTCTGGAAGTCTTACATCCAAACGTCAAATCTGAATCGAACCCAGTCCAGGAATCTTATCAAAGCGGTTTTGAAACGAACCCACCGACGCGTACAAAAAAGAAGCCGAACACACCTCGGATTCCGTGACGGCACATTGAAGTCCCATTGGAATATTCAAAGTGCTCAATCCGGCGATCGTAAAGGGTTTTTATTAACGGCGTTCTGCAAAGGAGACAGGGCCGCGGTGTTCCTGCAGCAGATCGATACCTTGATGGATTCCGGCACTGTACTCAAAGATGATGTCGCCGCACGGGTTGTTCGCTGTACATATAATCATTGGGATATTGTCATCAAACGATATAATCACCAGGGTTTTTGGCACTCGCTGCGGCACACAATTAAAGGCAGCCGGGCGAAGAAATGCTGGCGATTCGGACATCTGCTGACCGCTTTGAAAATCCCCTGCGCCGCTCCAATCGGGGTTATTGAGGAATGGAAATTGGGTTTCATCTGGCGATCTTATATTCTCAATGCGTTTGTTGAGGGACCCAATATCCAAAACTACCTTCGTCAAGCGGATCTGCCCGAACACAAAAAGCATGCGGTTCTGGAAAAAACACAAACTCTGGCAGCACAGCTTGCTGAAAACAACATGATTCATAACGACTTTAAACACTGCAATCTCTTGATTCACGGTGATAGTCCGGTGCTGATTGATCTGGACTCGATGCAGAAATATCACAGCCGTTGGATACTTTCACTGTATAAGCGGAAAATGGACAACAAGATCAGAAAGCGGATTCAAGATGGAAAAAGTGGTTTTTGAAACCGATTGGGAGTCTTTTTTTGCATCACATCAATTGCGTGCATTTGATGATTTTTTTAATTACGCCCAGGGTCAAACCATCAATCAAAATACGAAACGGAACGTCATCGTTCTGGAACTTGACGATAACGGCCAGAACCGCGTTTTTTATATGAAACGGTTCATGCAGCCGCATTTTAAGGATATGTTGTCAGCGTTGATACAGTTTGGAAAGCTGAGTTCGCAGGCCGAAGTCGAATGGCGAAATGCCAAAACCCTGTTGGAATGCGGGATTGAAACATATCACCCAGTCTGTTACGGTGTCCGGTCCTGCTTCGGAATCGAGCGGCAGTCCTTTTTTATCACCGAACAGATTAAGGGTCCGTGCCTGTTGGAGTACCTGGCCGAGTCCTGGGCTGGCCTGAAAGAGGCCGAAAGACAGTCATTGATTATCCGGCTCGGGACGTTTTTCCAACGAATCCATAAGGCCGCAATCCGTCTGCCGGATTCCTATATTTGGCATATCTATATGGTCAAAACCGCCAAAGCGGAAAATGGATACCACTTGGGAATAATCGACCTGCACCGAATGCAGGTCCGGACACGCAACCGGCGACAGGCGGCGAAGGATCTGGGCGGCTTTTTGTTCAGTCTGCCCGATGGGTTTATGGATTCGGCCCTTCGGTCGCTGTTCATGGACAGCTATCTGAATGCCAGCGATATTCAAAATCAGGGTGCGTTCAGGAAATTGGTGGAACAATGGGAACTGAAAATCTCGAATCGTCGGACACGAGAACTGGCCCGCATAGAATGAGTCCGTCGATGTCCTCCTAATACACAAAAAACTCTTATACGGGTACACAGAAATGGAAAAGACAGGCTTAAATAAACATTTTCAAGCAGAGGGCAAATGTACGGAGACTAATAGTCTGCAACCGAAACGTCCAGTTAAATCTATGGTTTTTCTGCGTTTAGCTGTATTAGCCGTGGTATTTACAGCAATCGGCATATATCTTTATTTGAACTGGGAAAAATTTTCTGATGTTTTTACAAGTGTTTCTGCGACAAAGATCACACTCATATTTTTTGTGGATTTCTTATACTACATCGTTTCAGCGATCATTATGACGAGTGTCCTATTGCCGTATTCCATTCAGCTTGGCAAAATCGAATCGTTTGAAATCAGTATGGCCACTCGTTTCGGCAATCTGCTTATACCCATGCGCGGCGGTGCGGTTGCAAGAGCGGTTTACCTCAATAAACGATATCAATTTTCCCCGGGGATGTTTGTCGCGAGTTTATCAGGGATGCTGTTGACTTCAATTTTTACAGGATTGCTTTGCGTTGGTGCAGGATTGGTTTTCATCGGGATTCGTGATGATATATGGTTTTCAAAACCGCTTTTGCTGGTAGCTTTTGGACTCATTGGACTGCTGGTTCTTGCAATGATTCGTATCAGAATAAAAAAATCCCACAACAAAATACTGACATTTGTTGGGACTCTTGCCGAAGGATGGGTAAAGTTCGCAAGTCATAGATCGTGCTTGATTAGACTTGTGTTGTGTTACAGCGCACTGATCATTCTGCAAAGCAGTATTTATGCGATTATACTCAATACCGGCAGTGTATCGGTTCATTGGAGCTATATAGTGGTCCTGGTTGCATTAGGTAATGTTTCGTTAGCATTTCAGATCACTCCGGGCAATGCCGGAGTCTATGAGGGGTTATTGGCCGGAATATCCTCATTGATGGGCCTGGATTACCAAGCGGTATTAGCTGCGGGATTAACCTGGCGTGCCATTGACGCCGTATTTGTATTTATCGTCGGTGGACTTGCCAGCCGACAATTAACCATGCGCTGCAACTCTTTCCTGCAGTCCAAAAAGGAATGTAACAATATAAATGAAATAGATGAACCTGCCGCAGAAACTCAATCATAACGAGTACATGTGTCTATAAGTTTTTCTGATCGATCTGAAATATATATACTCGTTCCGGTTCTTTTGACTTTGGGTGCGTTTGACAGGTCTCAAGATGTTCGGCCCATTCCGGAAGCACAGGAAAGTCCGGGAATATGGATCCGCTGGATTTTTCCTCGATGACAAGAAATTTTATATCCCGATGCTCGATTAAAATGTCTTCGATCTCTTCCGGAGTATATTCTTTCTTTCGATGAAGTAATACCGTTGGCATACCGGTGATGTATCTAAGACGTGATGATTCCCTGACATTTGTCAGTATGGCTTTTGATTGATCACCAGGGTTGTTCTTAACGATTTTTGAAAATACCTGCCCCGTCGCGATAATTTCAGTCCCATCGTATGGATTCCGCGATGCAATTCGTGCCGCAGTTGGACCAATAACTCCCAGAATGAAAAATACAAAAACAAAGCAGATTGATAATTTTGTCAGTTGTTTTTCACTGAATTCTGCAGGCTTATTCTGTAATATTTTAGCAGATAAAATAATGATCCCCACTGCGATTGGAGCAGCGATCATCGGGATTACACCAATTAAAAACCTGGTATGGGCTTCTACGAGAGAAAGGACGACAAATGTCCAGATAAAACTTAATAGTGTTATTGATTCCGGCGAAAACTGAAATAACTTTTTCCGGAAGGTAATAAGCCCAATGATCAAAAAAAATGCCGGTACATAGCCGACTGCCCTGGGAATTTTATCAGTCATATAGTCAAATGAATTGACCACAACTGTAACAGCCATTCTATATAAAGCGGTCGATAGTTGCCGGAGTTTTGATGTGTTATTATTGGCTGTTGTTGAAACAGATTCGACAGCAGAGACGGTGTTTATTTGTGCATCGCTAATGCTTTTCTCAATTAGATTTCCCGCATTCCGCCTCAACAGAAATCGTCCTTCATATCGGCAAAGCAATGTTACCTGCGGGGCAAGAACAATGACGGCAATGATCGGGTACAGCAATGATTTAAGGGCGGTTTTCCAGGCAATTTTTTTCTTGATTGCTCCCCAGACCGCAAACATTGTGATCAATGGCAGATATATTATCGCTTCGCTGCGCGTTAAAAACGCAATCCCCAAAAAGCCCCCTCCAATGACAAACCCTTTGGTTTTTTGGTCAAACAGGCCTTTGTATAAAGCAAAATAAAGGCCGTACAACAAAACAACCGCATATGTAATATCCGCAGTTGTTCTTGTGGATATTTTTACGACAATTAAACAAAATGCAACAACTGCCAGCGACAGTACTCGTGTTGGCCCTTTAGTTAATCGCCCAAGGATCAGCCATGCAGGATGCAGAAAAACTATGCTCATAAAAATGCTTATACATTTTGCAAACACCATCTCATTTAAACCTAATTTGATTCCGCCAGCGAGCAGAAAGCTATAAACAGGCGGTTTGGTGTTTATATAAAACCATCTGGCCCAATGTCCATTTGCAAGATCATGTGCCTGAGTAAGAAATGTAAACGTATCGGGCCTGCAGCTGGAACCAAAAGCGGAAACCTGCCAAATACGAACAGCCAATGCGCCAATGACAACCATTAACAGCCAGAATGTTTGATTGCTGATTGGTAACGATTTGTCCCACCATGTTGTGACAGTTTCAAAGTGCTTGATTTTGATTTGTTTTTGAACAGCCATGTTCTTTCCCACATTTATTCATCCGTGCTGTGAGTTTTTTCCGGTTCCTGCTTTAATAAGTAAATCGCTTGGCGTACTTTCAATATCTCTCGTTTGGTTTCTCTGTTTTGATATGAAAGAAAGTAGAGTAAAAATGAATAAAAGCCCCCTAATATAAAAATAAGACACGTCAAATTTGTGCTGACCAAAACGCCGATTACCAGGCCGATGGCAAATAAAAATATCCCGAACGTACCAAAAAGCAAAAATGGAGCTTCGCTGAATCCAAAAAGTAAATGGCTGAAGATGTGTTTAACAGTTTTGATTCCCAATTTACTCGCTTTTCGGATTCGTTCTTCAGAGAATCTCCAGGCAAGTGTTGCCGGAATCTCATCAAATGTATATCCAAGCACACTGCCTTTTGAGACAATCTCCAGGTGAATCTCTTTGCCATCTTCTTCAAGCGGGATCGAGCGGATTGCATCGCCGCGATAACCGCGTGTCATGCCGCTTACAGTACTGATCGGAGGGGCAACAGCACGCCTCAGTAACCAATTTGCTCCCCGGCTGAGAACCGCACGTGCAAATGGTACATTTTCCAGTTTGCCTCCGGGCATATAGGGCGAAGCGATTAAAATATCTACTTGCTTTTTTATCAATTCGTGATAGAGCCGGCTTATGATCTCTTCTCCATAGCTCATATCTGCTTCGGTGATTACAACATATTTCCCTGTTGACGCGTTTATTCCTGTGCGCAGGGCATACCCCCGTCCTCGATTGGTATCGTAGCCGGTATAACGAACTCTGTCATTGTCAGCTTTGATTATTTCAAGCTGTTCTTTTGTGTCATCAGTAGAGCCGTCATTAACAGGAATTAACTCCCAATTTACATCGAGCTTTTCCAGAACTTCTACAAATCTTTTTACGTTCTGGCTGACAGCTTCTCCCTCATTGTACATCGGCACAACGACAGACAATTCAACGGATTTTGATGTATTTACTGTATTCATAGGGGGGGAATATACCTTTTATTAGATATCAGCACAAGCACAAAAGATTTCCTAAGTAAAATATCCTGATTTACTTAAATTCACGATATCGCTTTCGACCGACGGCCTTCTCTTCTGGTAGTGGAGTGTCCTCGTCCAGATCTAAGCATACGAGCTGACTATTCTCTGTCTGCCGATAGCGATATCCGCTTTCCGGGCAAATCAATATCCCTTCCCGGTCAGGATTTTGCAAGATATGTCCGTGACGGCTCATCCATCCTTTTCGTTTGGCCGGAACGCCTACCATAAAACCATAATCAGGCACATCTCTTGATACGACAGCACCGGCCGCTACAAAGGCATATCGACCCAGTGTCCTTCCGCAGACAATCGTAGCATTGGCTCCAACCGTTGCTCCGCGACGAACGTAAGTTTTTTCATAGATCCCGCGGCGAACAACTTGCGAACGTGGATTTGAAATATTGGTCAGAACACAACTGGGCCCCAGGAACACATGATCCTCCAAAACCACTCCCTCATAGACTGAAACGTTATTTTGAATTTTAACATTATTACCGATTACCGCCCCGCCGGCAATGTATACATTCTGACCGATATTGCAGTTTTGGCCAATGACGGCTCCTTTGCAGACATGTGAAAAATGCCAGATCTTCGTCCCAGCCCCAATCTGACAGGGCTGGTCCACACAAGCGGATTCATGCACAAAATAGAGGTGTTCTTTTTTAGCCATCGTCCTTCAACCTAATTAAACTGGGATGATAGTCCCCTTTGCAGCCGGTCGGTGTCGCATGACGGATGACATGAACAATTTCCAGCGAAGGCATAACATCGCGCCAGCGAAATCCCTCACCGGCGATGATTTTTTTATAACTTTCAGTATGCAAATCCGTAAATCCACCGGAAAACTCCAGTTCTTTCCCGTTGATCCGAACGGATCGATATGTCATTGGCGCCTCTGTTTTGGAAGGCACCGGAAGATCTTCTCGATTAACAGAAAGGAACCAGCGTACCCGGGCTCGCTCTAATTCCAAATACCCGGCGGCTCTATCGGTCTTATGCAAATGCACCACGTTCTCCTGCACCTGACCGAAAATCCAGGTCAGCATGTCAAAAAAGTGAATTCCAATATTCGTGGTAATCCCGCCGGATTTACTCTCGTCCCCTTTCCAGGAAACTTCATACCATCGTCCACGAGAGGTAATATATGTCAAGTCAACATCAAGTTTGGTATCTCCGGGAGCATTGTCAACCTTTTGCTTAAGTTGCTGAATCGCCGGATGCAGTCGAAGCTGTAAAATCGTATTAATCCGGCGTCCGGTTTCTGCTTCAATCTCACCCAATGCGGCGGCATTCCATGGATTGATCACCAGGGGCTTTTCACAAATGGCGTCGGCACCGATCCGCAGGGCAAAACGCACATGGGCGTCGTGCAGGTAGTTGGGCGAACAGATTGATACATAATCCACCAATTCTCCTTTATGCCTCAGTTTTTCGAGATGTCGGTCAAAACGTTCGAATTCTGTAAAAAAACGGGCGTCCGGAAAATATGAATCAAGAATTCCCGCTGAATCACCCCGGTCTAATGCAACGACGAGAGCATTGCCTGTATCCTTGATCGCCCGTAAATGTCGAGGAGCGATATAGCCGCATGCTCCAATTAAGGCAAATGTTTTCAATGAATACTCCTTTGCAGATTTTTCAAGAAACGTTGATCGGTTCCATATTTCCCAAGATCGCTGCTATTTTTTCCGAACTGCAGCCATCGCCATATAAATCTGAAATGCCTGATGGAAATCCATGCTCGACAATGTCTTCCGCTTTCAGGAGGGCTTCAAGTATGGCGGAAGCATCAGCGCCAACGATTTGATTGCAGCCGGCATGAACCAGTTCTACCCATTCCGTCTCATCCCGTAATGTGACGCAGGGAACACCGAGCCAAAAGGCCTCTTTTTGCACACCCCCTGAATCAGTAAGTATGATTCTCGCGTGTTTCTCCAATGCCAGCATATCAAGATAAGAAACGGGATCGATTATTCTTACTTCCTTATTGCATTTGTTCAGATTTGATCCCAGCGTTTTCTTTGTTCGGGGATGTAAGGGGAGCACGATCGGAACATCGATACTGTTAAATGCATCCAGAATGCCGCGTAATCTTTCTTTGTTATCTGTATTTTCAGCGCGATGGATCGTTGCGAGATAGAAAGATTTATTTTTTAGAGACAGCCGCTTGAAGATACTGCTGGACTTTTCCGACAGGTCAGAATTAAAAAGAACAGAATCATACATTACATCACCGACCTGATGAACGCCTTTCGTAATTCCTTCTTTGGCGAGATTCTGTACGGCAATATCTGTTGGGCAAAATAATAATGTTGAAAGATGATCTGTAACAACACGGTTGATCTCTTCCGGCATTCGACGATTAAAGCTTCGCAATCCGGCTTCGACGTGAGCAATGGGGATATGAAGTTTCGATGCGGCAAGAGCGGCGGCAAGGGTTGAATTTGTGTCTCCGTACACCAGCACTAAGTCTGGATTGCTCTCTATGAGTATTTTTTCAATTCGTTCAAGCATAACGCCGCTTTGATAACCATGGGAACCAGAGCCGACCTCGAGATTGACGGAAGGAGATTGAATCTGTAATTCTTTAAAGAACACTTTAGACATATTATCATCATAATGCTGCCCGGTATGCACTATCTTCTCTTCGAGAGAAGTGTTGTTATTCCGCTTGTTAAATGCAGCCAGAGCCCTGCTTACTGCTGCCGCCTTTACAAACTGCGGGCGAGCTCCAACAACTGTAATGATTTTCATGACGGCACCTTTTGTCGACAAATTCCACCGAATTCTTCAGTTATGCCTGTTCCCGAGTGAAAAACACGGCATTTTCAACCAGAAAACAGTTGTATTTGATAAATAGTATATATGAGAAATTACACATTGTCAAAAGCAAAGATCACTAAATTGGTTAAGCTTTATCGCTTCCTGAATGAAAAATACCCACCCGGCCGCACCACTGCCGATATTGCTTTAGCGACGATATCTTTCAGACGCTGAATGAAATCAATCACCTGTCATACTAAAATAATTTCGATAGGATTGCATCACGACATTGGTATGATGCTCATCAAATGCAGGCATATCTCGCCTGATTCGACGGAATGATCTGTATAATGATCGCCGGGCTTTCATCTTGGATTGAGGGCGAGGGTACGGATGCCGGGTCTCCCGATCAATCATGACTAATGATGCTTTGTTTATGTCGGTAACGATAATATCTTTCAGACGCAATGAACTATAGAAACCATTTTTGTGCAATTTAGCTAACAATGTCCCAAACGATTGCAGGAACTGTACTTCTGTGTCCTGTATATGCGTTCGACTCAAAACCTCATCCAATCGATCCCCTTTGAC
>Ga0272441_10010237_pt1 | contig 14252 bp, 12 predicted proteins | sample SSMProp6N_FD_193582 | JGI IMG/M metagenome (GOLD analysis project Ga0272441, IMG submission 193582) | Marine sediment archaeal communities from Little Sippewissett salt marsh, Falmouth, MA, United States - SSM-Prop-6N | ecosystem: Environmental > Aquatic > Marine > Wetlands > Sediment ... | reverse complement strand
GGGGATGAAAAGGAAGGAACCGTCAGTCCTGTCAAAATGTGATGAACTTTTTACCATTGATAAAAAACCAATGCAATTATTTTTCTGAACAGAGAAGACATTTTTTTTACCGGAAAATCGCAGGCCCGAACAGGTAAAATACGCGACGGCATGACCCATGTCGTCCAGTCACACAATAACGGCAGGCAGACACAGTGCTCCGCCGGACTGAAGGATTACGGATTACGGATTGAAGAACTTCTGAATGCATGAGGGAAAGAAGTACCAGAGTTCCCGAGTGAGCGTACCCCCCAAAATTGGACACAAAGAAAGCTCATGTGGAAAAGAAGTCCCATAACAGCAGCGCATTAAAGAAACATCACCCCGCAAGGAGGTAACTCGAAATTTGACCTGTACACAACCCCACTATTGACTTGACAGTGACACATCTTTTCCTTACAAATATCGGGGCACGCGAAGTGGTGAATGCTCACTATCTTTGATGGCTTCGTAAAAAGTCCAACTGCGGCGTTGCACTGCATCCTTCCCCCGCCTTCGCGGGGGCAGGCTATGCGGCGTACCATACGTAGGCCTCATTCCTCAGGATTTGCGCGCCTTGCATTTGAAGCTTTTTACTGTGCCATCGAATATTGACTTCTTACAAGGTCAACATCTTTATTCGTAACGGGGTGCCGGGGGGCGGCGCCTCGCCACCAGGTTCCCTGGTGGCAACAACTGCTGCTTTTCACACAAGGGAACGATAGTGAAATTTAAAACTCTGATTATCTTTCTGGTCATCACGCTCGGTATCCTGCATCTCATCTGGTATTTTACCAGCACGACCTGCGTCGACCAGCCCCCTCCCAAGGAATCGATGATCGAGGCATTCTATCGCCAGCCTTTCAAGAAATACGACACAAACATTCACGGACTGGAAATCGAGCAGCGTAACCTCAACGCGAACGGGTTTCGGATTCATATGGATATCCTCGAATACGGGAAAGGATACCCCACGGTGGTCTTTGTTCCGGGAACAGGGGTATACGCTCAGTTCTACAAGGACTTCCTGGAATCTCTTCGCAACAGGGGTTTCAATGTCATCGGTTTCGACCCCCGGGGCCACGGACGAAGCAGCGGCCTGCGCGGAGATTATACCCTTAATGAACTGGTTGACGATGCCCTTGCCGTCGTGGCCTATGCCAGAGAGCGGTTTGGATGGAACGTCTCGATCGCGGGAAGCAGTCAGGGGGGTATTGTCGCGTTCTATGCCGCGGCGCGAGACGAAACCCTTGTTGCCGCCATATGTCACAATATCGCGGTCATGAACGGCAGGGACAATCTGGTCCTCTCCACGCTGAAGGTTCCGGAACAGGTCATCCCTCTCCTGCAGAAGGTAATGCCGATCTATGGAAACTTTGTCGTTCCCCTGTCGCTCTATCTCGACCTGTCGCAGGAAGAACTTAAGGGAAACATCGATGCAAAAACCTATATGGATAGCGATCCCCTCTGTGTAAGATGGATCACCGTGCGGGCACTGCAATCGCTCCTGAAAACCGATATGGCACGGCCCGTCGAAGAAATAACGGTTCCTATCATGCTGATTCATTCCGACGGGGACAATATTTTTCCTCAGGACTACGTGGAAGGCATCTATGACCGGCTGACCTGCCAGAAGAATTATTTCCTTCTGGCAAAGGCGGAGCACCTCGTTATGATCAACAACGTGCCCGAAATCATCGACCCCGTCACGGGATGGCTTCGCACGATCACCAATTACTGAGACATCCCTCATGAAGCACCACCGGTGACGGACCTGTCGCACCGCCATTCCTTTCACCTTGACACGAATCTTTTCAGGTATCAATATAACGCCAATAAACGAATGATCGGACCCGGCACTATTATGAAAAAGATCCTTTTCTGCCTGTTTTCCTTTATTCTTGCCGTACTCGTCTTTCCCACCATCGGCCGGGCGGACACACTTACGCAAAGGGCCAACGGAACCGTTCCGAACGAACGGATATCCTGGCACGAAGGATCCCGTCAGCGACATGCCGTCATGTCCCTTAACGAAGTAGCGATTTTTCCTCACCGTGGCGCAGCAGCGCAGGTCATCGATGACGATACCCTCACCCGCGCCTTTCATCCCCTGTCCCGCGTCACCGGACGCACCGACTCCCTCATACGCCTGCAGAACCCCCTTCCCCTGACGCGGGAGGACCTTCTGGAAAAAGTCAGAATGCTCAGGGAGATATCCTCCGTCAGGGAGGCCAGTCCCGTCTTCTATGTAAGCCCCGACAGGACCCCTTCGTCTCTGCGGATTCCCACGGGAAAACTCATCGTGCGGTTTGCCGACGATACCGCACCGGAAGAAATCACCGCCTTGGAAAAACAATATGGGATAGAACAGACCGGTGCCTATTCCTTCGATAAACGGGTCCGTGTCTACCGGGCTCCTGATTCTTCCGGTGCCGTAGATGTGGCTAACAGGCTCTATCTCGATGGAACAGTGCGCTATGCCTATCCCTGCTTCTATCGTCTCCGGGCCCTGAAGGCCACCCCCAACGATCCCCTGTTCGAGGATCAGTGGCACCTTGAAAATACGGGAGCGCTGGGCGGCATTGCCGGGAATGATGTCAATATCCTACCGGTCTGGGATGACTACCGGGGCTCCGCCGATGAAGTAATCGCGATTGTCGACGATGGTCTGGAGACAGATCACGAGGATCTGACGGCAAATATTCTACCCGGCCGGAGTTACGATTTCGTCTCCGATGACGGCGATCCCACAGCAGGCGATCACGGCACCTCCTGCGCCGGGGTGGCGGCGGGCCGCGGGTTCAACGGCATCGGAATCACGGGCGCGGCACCCGGGGCAGGACTGGTGGGGTATCGCATTATGGACGATTTCGGCTTTATCGATACCGCCGACGAAGCGGCGGCGCTCTCCCGCGAACCCTATCTGGTCGACATCTACAGCAATAGCTGGGGTCCAACGGACCCCGTCAGCCTTCCCGAGGCGATGCTTCCCGCCACGGAAGAGGCGATCATCAAAGGGGTCACACAGGGCCGGAACGGCCTGGGGAATATCTACGTCTGGGCAAACGGCAACGGCAGGGAGGATAACGATAATTCGAATTACGACGGCTACGCCAATTCCCGCTATACCATCGCCGTGGCCGCATCGACGGACGACGGCACCCGGGCCTCTTACTCCGAGAAGGGCGCCGCTATTCTCGTCAATGCACCGTCCAACGGCGGTACCGCCGAGATTACAACGACGGACCGGAGCGGTCGTCTCGGTTATAATCAAACTTTTTTTCGGCACCCTTTGGATTATACCGACCGGGATTACACCATGACCTTCGGCGGGACCTCGGCGGCGGCACCGCTTGTTGCGGGCGTAATCGCCCTCATGCTCGAAGCCAATCCTGCCCTTACCTGGCGGGATGTACAGCACATCCTCATAACAACCGCCGAAAAGAACGACCCGCTCGACGACGACTGGACCACCAACAGTGCGGGCTTTCCCGTCAATCACACGTACGGTTTCGGCCGCATCGACGCCCGGACAGCCGTCGACACCGCCCTCACCTGGGTCACCGTCGGCGAGGAAGTCATGGCCGAGAAATCTTCGGCACCTGACCTCTCCATCCCCGACGACAGCAGCGAAGGCCTACAGGATATTATTACCATCGATGATGATCTCGTCGTGGAATTCGTGGAGGTCGACTTTTCGGCCGGCGATCACCCCTGCTGGGCTGACCTCGAGATTGTCCTGACATCACCCGGCGGCACGGAGAGCATCCTGGCGGAACGGCACCCGGGCCATTCTTATTACGGCTCCGGATACGAAAACTGGAAATTCGGCAGCCTGCGCCACTTCGGCGAGGGGGCACAAGGCGACTGGACCCTGGCGGTGAAAGATCTGGCAGCGGAGGATGAGGGAACATTCCAGTCCTGGACACTCAGGATATACGGCACCGCCGATATTCACACGGTGACGGCCACGGCGGGCGGCAACGGGGCCATCACACCGGCGGGCACTGTCATCGTCGGCCACGGAAGTTCACAGACCTTTCAGATTACCCCCGATGGGGGGTACTGTATCGAATCGGTCGTCGTCGACGGCAAACTGGAGGGAACTCCCCCGACTTATACCTTCACCAATATCACCCATGATCATACCATTGGTGCATTTTTTGCGGCATGTCACACCATTACCGCCACGGCCGTTTCCGGAGGCACCATTGCACCGTCAGGAGCGGTGACGGTTGTCGAAGGAGAAGACCGGACTTTTTTCATCTCACCGAACTCAGGCTACCTCATCGACGTTGTCGACGTGGACGGTTCACCCGTCGGCGATGTGTCAACCTATACATTCAGCGATGTGCAGAAGGATCATGGCATCAGCGCAACCTTCAGGAAAAAGCCCGTCGTTACGTATACAATCACGGCATCGGCGGGAACGGGCGGTACGATTTCCCCTTCGGGTGAGACGACGGTGATCCGTGGACGAGACATGACCGTTACTATCGCCCCCCTGTCGGGATTCCGGATTCAGGATGTCCTGGTAGACGGTCGGCCGGTGGGAACGCCTCCTTCTTATACCTTTACAGACGTGACGAGCGATCACACCGTCACCGCGGTCTTCGAACCGCAGCCGGTCACCTATTCGATCACGGCATCGGCGGGAACGGGCGGCAGCATCTCGCCTTCCGGGACAATCGTCCTTGAGGAGGGTGCCGGCCAGACCTTTACCCTGACGGCCGACGCGGGCTATCATGCGAGCGACCTGATCGTCGACAGTGTATCGAGCGGACCCGCCGATTCCTATTCCTTTATCGATATTGCCGCCGATCATACCATCGAGGCCCTTTTTGAGGAGGACGCGCAGGTGTTCACCATCACGGCGACGGCTGGTGAAGGCGGAGGAATTTCGCCCGAAGGGACGGTAACGGTCGGCGAAGAAGCGGATCAGAGTTTTACCGCTACACCCGGCGAGGGGTATCATATTGCTGATATTTTTGTAGACGGAACCCCTGTCGGTATGCAAGTATCCTACACATTTTACGGGGTAACGGCCGATCACACGATCGAAGCCCTGTTTGAAGAGGAAAGCACTCCCGACGGCTGCGGTGGCGGCGGATGTTTCATCGGGGCTGTCGAAAGGAATTAACGGAGGGAAAGTCCTTCCATCACCGGAGGCGAACAGAAAGGATCGTGCAGCCCTCCGGCATAAAGGGTAACCATGGAACTATTGCATTTCCTTACGAACGATGCAGTACTCAACGACCTTATGGCACACCTCCCCTCGCTGGGACTGATTGCCATTATTGTCGCCTGTCTCGTTCTGCTCTCCAAAGGAGCCGACTGGATGATCGAAGGGGCGGTCAGTCTGGCTCGAAGAACGGGACTCTCACAGATCGTCATCGGCGCCACCATTATTTCACTGGGGACCACGACACCGGAGGCTTTTGTCTCGGTCATGGCGGCATGGATGGGGAATCCCGGCCTCGCCCTGGGTAACGGCGTCGGTTCCATTATCGCCGATACGGGTCTGATCTTCGGTCTCACCTGCCTTATAGCTGCGGTTCCCGTGAGCCGTTTCATCCTGAACCGTACGGGCCTGGTCCAGATAGGCGCCGCCACGCTTCTTGTTGCCATTGCCGGCGTTGCCTTCTTCACCACGGCGGGAACACCCTTTCTCAACCGCTGGGTGGGTGCGCTTTTCCTGATTCTCCTAATGGGGTATCTCTATCTGGCCTATCGATGGTCGACCCGGGACAGGGCCACCGCCACGGCAATCATGACGGAAGACGTCAAGGCCATGGGGCTCGGGAAATGCTGGACGCTGGTGGTGTTCGGGTTGGTACTCGTCATAGCGGGCGCCTGGATTCTCGTACCCGCCGCTGCCGAGATCGCCCACCGGCTGGGCGTACCCGATGACATTATCGCGGCAACCATGGTCGCCCTGGGCACATCGCTTCCGGAACTCATGACGGCGATTACGGCAATCCGGAAAGGTCACCCGGAAATTACCGTGGGAAATATTGTCGGCGCCGATGTCCTGAACTGTCTCTTCGTCATCGGTGCGGCGGCGGTCACGGCACCCCTCGCCATCCCGTCAAACTTCTACACCTTTCATTTCCCCGCAATGCTGATTATTCTCTATTCCTTCCGGTTTTTCATCCTGACGAACCGCGACGGATGGTTCAAACGCTGGCAGGGCGCCTGGCTTCTCGGTGTTTACTGTCTCTACCTTTTCCTCCAGTACGCCCTGAATATCGGGACCGTGGGCTGAAGCTGAATCAGCAGCACCCGTCGTCTCTTCGCAGCATGTCCGTGAAGGGGGGCACCCTTACCCTTTTTTTGACAGGATTGTCTCGAGTTTGCCGATGGCTTCGCTCAGTTTTTCCGGGTTCGAGCCGCCCGCCTGGGCCATGTCGGGACGTCCACCGCCGCTTCCTCCCACGATGGGGGCGATCTCCTTGACGATATTTCCCGCGTGGTAGCGCCCGGTCAAGTCCTTCGTCACCATGCAGAGGAGCATACACTTGCCGCCGACGGTGCTTCCCAGGAGAATGACGCCCGAACGGATCTTGTCACGCACCTTATCACCGAAATCCCGCAGGGCCTTCACGTCGGGAACGTCAACCACGGTGGCAAGCATCGTGGTTCCGTCGATCTCTTTTGTCCGGTCGATGAGATCGGATGAGTCGCGTGCCGCCAGTTTTCCCTTGAGGGCTTCAATTTCCTTTTCCATCTCCCGCTGGTGAAGGAGCAGTTTATCGACCCGGTCGGACAGATCCAGGGGATTGGACCGCACCGAAAGGGCCGTCTTTTTCAGTTCCTTTTCCATCTTTTCGGCATACCTGACGGCCTCGCCACCCGTGAGTGCTTCTATCCTCCGCACACCCGCCGCCACCGACGATTCACTGACGATCTTGAGAAAACCGATGTTTCCCGTTCTGGTCACGTGGGTACCGCCGCAGAGCTCCATGCTGAAGTCCCCCATTTTCACCACCCTGACACTCTCGCCGTATTTTTCATCAAAGACGGCCGTGGCACCCGTTTTCATGGCCTCTTCCCGGGCCAGGACCGTGGTATCGACGGGGATATTCTTCCGTATGAAGGCATTGCTGTACTGCTCCACCCGCTCAAGCTCGTCATCCTCGATCCTGGCAAAATGGGTGAAGTCGAACCTGAGACGTTCCGCGTTGACCAGGGAGCCCGACTGTTTGATGTGGTCCCCCAGCACCATCTTCAGCGCCGCCTGCAGAAGGTGGGTGCCGGAATGATTCGCCTCGATGGCCCTGCGCGTCTCCTCTTCCGTTTTGAGCACCACCCTGTCGCCGACCTTCAGTTCGCCTTTTTTCAGTTTTCCGATGTGCGTGAAGAGATCGTCCAGCGGTTTCTGGGTATCCCAGACCTCAAAGCTTGAAGCGGGTCCCTCGATGAGACCCACGTCGCCCACCTGGCCGCCCACTTCGCCATAGAAGGGCGTCTGCGCTACAAAGATCTCGCCCCGTTCCCCTTCTGCAAGAGACTCCACCTCCCGATCGTCCTTCAGGATGGCCGTCACGGTGGACGTCGCCTCGATGGTCCCTTCATACCCGACGAACTCCGTGGTGACGCCCTTCATCGCCAAAGCGCGGTAGACATCGGCCACTTCCTCTTCACCGCTGCCCTTCCAGGATTCCCGGGCTTTTTCGCGCTGGGCCTCCATGGCCGTCTCGAAACCTTCCATGTCCAGTGACATCTCCTGCGCACGGGCGGCTTCCTCCGTCAGGTCCGTGGGGAAACCATAGGTGTCGTAGAGTTTGAACACGACGCTTCCGGGGATCACCGACTCGCCTCGGTCCCTGAGTTCCGATACCTCGTCGTTGAGGATCTTCAGGCCCGCGTCGAGGGTTTCCATGAAACGTTGCTCTTCGTTAACTACCACTTTTCTGACGTAGGTCTCCTTGTCCAGGAGTTCCGGATAGTAGTCCTTCATTTTGTCGATTACCACCGGGACCAGGTCGTGCAGGAAGGGCTTGTCGAGACCCAGCAGTTTTCCGTGGCGGGCCGCACGACGGAGGATTCTCCGCAAGACGTACCCCCTCCCGTCATTGCTCGGCAAGATGCCGTCGCTGATAAGGAAGGTCACGGCACGGCAGTGGTCGGCAACCACACAGATCGATTTGTCGTCATCCTCGTTGTCGTGATAGGTTTTTCCCGACACCTTCTCGATATGTTCGATGATTTCCTTGAAGAGGTCCGAATCGTAGTTGCTCTGTACTCCCTGCATGACCGCCGCCAGACGTTCAAGGCCCATTCCCGTGTCGATGTTCTTTTTCGGCAGCGGCGTCAGGTTACCCGCGTCATCACGCTCGTACTGCATAAAGACGAGATTCCAGAGTTCGAGATGACGGTCGCAGTCGCAATGGATATCGCACTCGGGCCTTCCGCAGCCGACTCCCTCGCCCTGGTCGTAGATGATTTCGGAGCAGGGACCGCAGGGGCCGGTCTCCCCCATCATCCAGAAATTATCCTTTTCACCCAGCCTGAATATCCTCTCGGCGGGCACACCGATCTTTTTGTTCCATACTTCGAAGGCCTCATCGTCGTCTTTGTATATGGTAACGAGAAGCTTTTCTTTGGGAAGGCCCATCACTTCCGTCAGGAATTCCCAGCCGAATTCGGCGGCTCCTTCTTTGAAATAGTCCCCGAAGGAGAAATTGCCGAGCATTTCAAAAAAGGTATGGTGACGGGCGGTAAACCCGACATTTTCCAAGTCATTATGCTTTCCGCCTGCCCTCACGCACTTCTGTGATGTGGTGGCGCGGCTGTATCCCCGTTCTTCCTGCCCCAGGAAGAAGTTCTTGAACTGAACCATTCCCGCGTTGGTAAAGAGAAGCGAGGGGTCTTCCTTCGGCACAAGTGAGGAACTGGAAACGATGGTATGGTGTTTTTCTTCGAAATATGTAAGAAACTTTTCGCGTATTTCACTGGCTGTCAACAAAACTTTCCTCCTGTAACCCACGTAATATATCGAATATAAGCGGTTGCGGGAATCCCCTGCCTGCCAGATTTCTCGCCAGCCGCATCTTTTCTTTTACCGGGATACCGCCCGGTGCAATCCCCCTTCGAAACCGTTTTTCCACTAATCGTTAAATCGCCGCATGTTCGCTCAGTTCCTCGCGGGCCTGCGCAAGCGCCTCGTCGATGAGCTCCTTCGGAACGCCCTTTTCTCTGAGGCTGACGGCAATTTTCACGTTTCCCCAGAGTTTGTTTACGGCACAGCTGCGCGCCCACTCGCGGGCAAAGAGGCCATCGTCAAGATAATGGAGTTCGATCAGCCTTGTGACAACCTGCCCGACGATGTCTTCCCGAAAGCCCTTCTCTTTCAGTCGCGTCTGCATTTCCTGTATGCTCCGCCCCCGGTAGAGGAGGAGCCGAAGGGCCCTCTGCAGGGCTTTTTCGTACGACCGGTCGTCACCCATTATTCCGCGGCAGCGGGTTCGTTCCTCAGCATCTTGAACTTCTCCCGCACGTCATGTTCGATCTGAAGAAACAAATCTTCGTTTTCCTTGAGAAGGGTCTTCGTATTTTCCCTTCCCTGGCCGAGCCGTTCACCGTTGTAAGAGTACCACGCACCGGCCTTCTCGACGATATCATTATTGACGGCAAGATCGAGCACGTCGCCTTCACGTGAGATGCCCTCGCCGAATATAACGTCGAATTCCGCCTCACGGAAGGGCGGCGCAACCTTGTTTTTGACAACCTTCACCCGCACCCGGTTCCCGACCACGTCCTGTCCCTGTTTGATGGTGCTGGTTTTCCGGATATCGAGCCGCATGGTAGAATAAAACTTCAGTGCGTTTCCTCCCGTTGTTGTTTCGGGATTGCCGAAAAAGGTACCGATCTTCATCCGCAACTGATTAATAAAGATAACCGTCGTTTTTGAACGTCCGATGCTTCCCGTCAGCTTGCGGAGCGCCTGTGACATGAGCCGGGCCTGAAGTCCCATCTGTGCATCGCCCATGTCTCCCTCGAGTTCCGACCGCGGCACCAGGGCGGCCACCGAATCGACGACCAGGACATCAAGGGCGCCGCTCCTGACAAGTACTTCGGCAATCTCCAATGCCTGCTCACCCGTATCGGGCTGTGATATGAGGAGATCATCGGTATTGGCCCCTATTTTTCTGGCGTACGTTACGTCAAGGGCATGTTCGGCATCGACAAAGGCCGCGAGCCCCCCCTCTTTCTGCGCCTCGGCAACGATGTGAAGCGCGAGGGTCGTCTTTCCTCCCGATTCGGGACCGAATATCTCCACTACTCTGCCCCGCGGTACGCCGCCGACACCGAGCGCAATGTCAAGACTCAGGGCGCCTGTCGGAATAGCGGGCACATCAGAGATAATCTCTTCCCCACCCAACCTCATGATCGAGCCCTTCCCGAACTGTTTTTCAATCTGGGTGATTGCAAGTTCAACCGCCCGTTCCCTGTCGTTATCAGATGCCATAATGCTCTCCCCCTTTATGATATACTTTGCGTCACGACCTTTCGGTCATGACCCCTGTTCTCACCTGTCATTTTCATGAACCGTGTTATTTAACCACCCATCACCGGCGCGTCAAAGGAAAAATCGCGCAGTCTCGTATAGACGGCACCGCCCGGCTTCAGTTCGCTCCTGAAAAGGGTTAATCCCGACGCAGTAAAGGTTCCGCCCGACACGACACGTCTCTCGGCGATCTTTTCTCTGAAACCGATAATGATCCCCCGGGATGAACGCGCCCGTCCCAGAGTCAGGTGGGGTGTGAAGGATCGTTTTTCACTTTTGAACCCCACACCGTCCAGGTCCTTTTCAAGGGCCCGCTGAAGCGTCGCAAGACGTTTTATATCACCGTCAAGTCCGATCCAGAGCACCCGAGGCCGTTCAAGATGCGGAAATGCACCCATCGTACCAAGGGAAAAGGAAAGGGGCGCGACGTCCGTCGTTCGTCCGGCCACCACGTCGGCAATCTCGTCTATCCGGGACGGTTGGATGTCACCAAAAAACTTCAGGGTCAGGTGAATGCCCTCGGGCCTCGTCCACCTGATTCCTTCCAGGTCCTGTTTCAACCGTTCCTGAACGGCACCTATTTCGTCCTTTATTTCCCGGGGAAGATCGACGGCCAGAAAGGCACGGACCGTTTTTTCATCAGCCATGTATATCAACTCCTCGCAGCAACCTGCGCAATAATTCGAGGGCCACCTGGGAGGACATTTCCTTGTTCCTCCGCCGGCCCCAGCGGAAATGAAATTCCCTGCAGCGTGTTCCGTCCGCATCGGCCAGGGCGATGAAGACCGTACCCACCGGTTTTTCCGGGGTACCGCCCGAAGGCCCGGCGATTCCCGTCACGCCGATACCGATGTCGGTACCGGCATGGCCCCGTATTCCCTCGGCCATGGCAAAGGCTGTCTCTTCGCTCACGGCACCGTGTCTGTCGATGGTCTCGGCAGGAACGCCGAGGATTTCCGTCTTCGACCGGTTGCTGTATACCACAACACCCCGTTCCAGAAAAAGGGAACTTCCGGGCACATTGGTCAGCCTGTCGGCAATCAGCCCGCCGGTACAGGATTCGGCCAGGGCCAGGGTCAGTCCTTTCTCCGTCAGGAGCGCTGCTACCACGCCTTCGATCGTGTCGTCATCGTATCCGAATATATAGCGGTCGAGACGTTGAACAATCAAATGCTCGACCGCGGCAAGGGTCTCCCTTATCTCATCGGGCGTATCCCCCCATGCCGTCAGTTGTATATGGTTCTCGGGAAACCGTGGGTAAAAACCGATGTCTACACCCAGCGACGCCCCGTCCAGATCACCGACTTTTCCCGCCACCTCGGCCTCGGTTATGCCGAAGGTCTTTATCGTCCGTCGTGCCCGCCTTCGTTCCGCTTCGCCGAAACGCCTCTTGAACAGGGGTATTACCCCCTCGGGAAGCATGCGATAGACCTCCCGCGGCACGCCGGGTATCACGGCAATAATTGTGTCGCCGGGGTCTATCGAGAAACCACAGGCCGTCCCGACTGGGTTGGCAATAATTTCGGCCCCCCGGGGAAAAAGCGCCTGTTTGGCATTAGTCTCACTCCAGGGAAGCCCGAAAGCCTGAAATCCCTTTTTCATCCGCCCCAGGATCTCCTCGTTCATGTGGAGTTTCAGTCCGAAGGCACGGGCGATCGAGGCGGTGGTCCTGTCATCTGTCGTCGGGCCGAGCCCTCCCGTCACGATAAGGGCATCGGATTGTTTCATGAGACATTCCAGGCCTTTTTCAATTGCCTCTTCGTCGTCTCCCACGATGAGCATACCCGAGAGTTCCCATCCCTCGGCAACGATCTCCCGGGCGATATAGGAGGAATTCGTGTCCTGCGTCATTCCCGAGGTGAGTTCATCACCAATCGCCATAATACCGACTTTCATCGTTACTGTCCTATACTCCCGTCATAGCGATAATTATCTGCAATATACCATATCCATAGATGCCGGCAACCACATCATCCCCCACCACTCCGTATCCTCCGGGGAGCCGTTTTTCGCACCAGCGGATCGGAAAGGGTTTGGTAATATCGAATATCCTGAAAAGGACGAATCCGAGAACGATATGGGCAACGGTGGGCGCCACCAGAAACATGGTGCATTGAAATCCCATGATTTCATCTATGACCACCCGGGAAGGATCCTTTTCCTCGAAGAGTTTCTCTGCTTCCTGCGACACGAAAACCGCCAGGAAAAAGAGTGTCACGACGGAGAGCACGTAGAGGGGCCAGGGAAAGAGGGAAAAAAGAAGATAGAGGGGAATCCCCACGAGCGTCCCCGCTGTTCCCGGTGCCATCGGTGCAAGGCCACTGCCGAAACCGACTGCCACCACCTTGATAAATCTCTGAACCACGCCGTCCCTCTTTTCACTCTGTTGCCGGCAACCGGATATTGTTTCGATTGCTCACACAGGATGCCGCCGGGAAACCAATCGGCGGAAAATCCATGCGCGCCGAATCTATATAGTATAAGAAAATCAGAAAGTAAAGCTCCTTCGACAGAATATCCCGGACCATCGGGAAATCCCGCCCTGCACCACCGTAAATAACCCTTGACAATAGAACGAATGTTCTATTAAATAGCCCCATGACGAAAGAAAAACGAACCATCAAAAGTGTAGAAAAGAACATCATGGCGTTTTTCCGAAACGAGGGGAGAATGCCCACCTATTCCGAGATGGTGGATATCCTGGGAGTCAGGTCGAAGAGCGTGGTCAATTTCTGGGTAAATAAACTGGTGGCACAACAGGTCCTCGCAAAAGATGCAAAGGGATTTCTGAAGCCCCTTCGCCGGCCCCTCTCGATCCCCCTCGTCGGAGAGGTCCAGGCGGGCTTCCCCTCGCCTGCCGAAGAGGAACTCCGCGACACGATCTCCCTTGACGAATACCTCATCACACGCCCTGAATCATCCTTTCTCCTGAAGGTGACGGGAGATTCCATGATCGGGGAAGGGATCAAGCCGGGAGACTTGGTAATCGTGGAAAAGGGGAAGGAACCCCGAAACGGTGATGTCATTATCGCCGAGGTGGACGGCGAGTGGACCATGAAATATTTCAGGAGGAAAGGGGGACGGGTCATTCTCGAAGCGGCCAATCCGGCCTACCCCGTCATCACCCCCCGGTCGGAGCTCCGCATCGGGGGCGTCATCACCGCCGTCATCCGGAAATATCATGGGTGAGGGGGCCGCAGGCCGGTCCCGGCCAGGATTGAAGGATCAAGGATTGAGGGATTAAGAAAAAGTTCCGCGTTTCGAGTTTCGAGGGATACACCGTATAGATGCGCACGTGGTCATTGGAGCCCGCAAAGGCGGGCGCGGCAATCTGTTTTTATTTGTTTTTTCGTCTTTGCTGAGTGCTGATAGCTGATAGCTTCTCTTACAGGCACAGAGGAAAAGAAGTTCCAAAGCAGCAAAGTTCCAAAGTACCTGAGTAAAAAATTCCCCGAAGGGGAAGGCAGCTTTGAGCTTGAAACTGTTTTTAATCGTTGAAAACTGAAATGTAGCTGCCTGATTTATCAGGCCTTGCGCTGATAAGCGCAGGGTTTCAATTAACGTCACGCAAAAGCGCCGATAAATCGGCATGCTACAAAAACCTTATCATTCCCGCGAACGCAGGAATTCAGTCTTTGGGTTTATTGTGATGAAAACAGATGGATTCCGGATATCCGCTTACGCGGATTCCGGAATGACATCATTATCGTGTGAAAGGTATTCG
>Ga0272441_10010236_pt1 | contig 14253 bp, 14 predicted proteins | sample SSMProp6N_FD_193582 | JGI IMG/M metagenome (GOLD analysis project Ga0272441, IMG submission 193582) | Marine sediment archaeal communities from Little Sippewissett salt marsh, Falmouth, MA, United States - SSM-Prop-6N | ecosystem: Environmental > Aquatic > Marine > Wetlands > Sediment ... | reverse complement strand
CTGGAAAAAATAAATCAAATCGCAAACCGCCAGCCGGATATTGGGGTACTCCTGGGATTCATGGAGCCCTCCCAAAATGAAAGGCAAATACCTTGCTACAATGGTGCGGCCTTGCTTTATAAGGGCAAGATAGTTTCAAAAACATATAAGACCTTTCTCCCCTCCTACGATTTATTTGATGAATCTCGTTACTTTCAGCCGGGACATTCCCTTGAGGTCGCATCGTTTTTCAAAAGCCGGCTGGGAATTACTATCTCTGAAGATCTCTGGGATGACAAAGATAACTGCCGGAACACTGCTCCTCCGGGTGATCAATTAGAGGAACTTGTCAATCAGGGAGTGGATCTAATTATCAACATTTCTGGTTCTCCATTCTATTTGGGAAAAAGGGATCTCCGAATTAATGCCCTCAGCACTATTGCCCGGAAGCATCGGGTCCACGTGGCCTACGTTAATCAGGTCGGAGGCAACGACAATCTTCTGTTTGATGGCGGCAGCATGGTAATCGACCCTGAGGGGAAGATACAGGCTTTTGCCCGGGAATTTGAGGAAGATCTTATTACGTTTGACTTGGAGCAAAACAAAGGCAAAGTTCGCGCCGCCATTGACGGCGATGAGGAAATACTATTGAAAGCCCTTTGCATGGGAACCCGGGATTATCTGTCAAAGAGCGGATTTAAGCAGGTCATATTTGGATTGAGCGGAGGGATTGATTCAGCTTTAACCGCTTGTATCGCCGCTGAATCTCTGAAAAATAGGAATATCTTGGGAGTTGCAATGCCCTCTCCCTATTCTTCTCCGGAGAGCCTTCAGGATGCTGAGGTTCTCGCTCATCGTCTGGGAATAAATTTTCAGGTGATTCCGATCACCCGAATTTTTCAGTTATATCTCGAGGAGCTGAAACCGAGCTTTTCCGGAATTGCAAAGGATACCACCGAGGAAAATATTCAGGCTCGTATCCGGGGCAATATCTTAATGGCTTTGGCGAATAAATTAAGTGGGTTGGTATTAGCCAGCGGGAACAAATCAGAAATGGCGGTAGGATATTCCACTCTTTATGGTGATATGTGTGGTGCCCTGGCAGTAATTGCCGACATACCCAAAACCATGGTATACCGTCTATGCCACTACATCAATAAGGATAAAGAGATCATACCGGAACGAGTGCTGACCAAGGCGCCATCGGCGGAATTAAGACCTAACCAGACCGACCAGGATACCCTTCCTCCCTATGATGTGCTCGATGATATCATCTCCGAATATATTGACCATAACCGAACAATTTCTGATATTGTAGAAAAAGGATATGATCAGCAAGTTGTAATCGACACCATCCACCGAATTCACCTGAATGAATACAAACGCAACCAGGCCCCGCCGATCCTTATGGCGACTACGAGGATTTTTGGATCAAGGGGAAGATATCCTATTGCCCATTGTTTCAACTTTTAACAATAAAAAAACGATAACGATAGAATGATTATGATTAACAAATTGTCAATTTGAGAGGTGTTGTATGGCTGGTGAATTAAAAAGCACGCTTGATATCGTCATGGAGAAATTCAAAGATAACGACATGGTCAAACTGAATGAAAGCCAGAAAGAGCGGATTTCCAAGATAAAAATGGAATACAAGGCTAAGATTGCGGAAAAGAAAATCCTTATCACCGACGAAGCGCTTCTCTCCAAAGAAATCGTGACATTAGAAGAGAGAAGAGATCGAGATATAGAAAAAATTCATCAGGAATCTAAATAAATCGGGGCGGGGAGATTTGAACTCCCGACTTCATGCGCCCAAGGCATGCGCGCTAACCAGGCTGCGCTACGCCCCGATAATTTATCAAAATTTATATACCATCTTTTTGCAAATTAAGTCAAGAAAGCAACTCGCAAGCAGACCGGTTTTTCCCCGAAACTATTTCTACGTTTCTGAAAAATATTTTTTTAATAGAGGCTTCACTTTACTGATTGCCCGGGCACGATGGCTGATACGATTTTTTTCTTGCGGGTTCAGCTCGGCAAATGTTTTCCCCAACGCCGGAACGAGAAATACGGGGTCATAGCCAAATCCCTGATCACCCCGGGGTTTTTCGGTTATGATGCCGCGGCATTCGCCTTCAACCCATTCCCAGGTTCCATCGGGTGAAAAGATCACTATTGCGCATACAAAGCGGGCTCCCCGCTGGCAGGAGGGTACGTTTTTTAATTCCTCAAGCAACTTATTGATATTTTTTTCATCTGTTGCTTCTATCCCCGCATACCGGGCGGAAAAAATACCCGGTTTCCCTTTTAGCCAATCGACTTCCAAACCAGAATCATCAGCAATTGAGACTTCATCGGTTTTCCGGGCGGTGATTTCCGCCTTCTTCAAAGCATTTTCCCGGAATGTCCGACCATCTTCCTTGACTGAAAAAGGACAGTCGAAATCTTTCCAGTAAAGAAGGGTTATGTCTTCTTTCCCTAAAATATTCTGAAACTCTTTTATCTTTCCCTGATTTTGCGTTCCCAAGACTATCTTTTTTATCATGGATATGCTCTTGTAATTATATTTGATGCAATTTATTCTTTTATATATTTTAAAAGATTATGCCTGCTTTTTTAAAGCAGGGCAAAGAAAAAACGCATGTTTTTGTGGGAAAATGCAGTTTAAAAAAAAACAAAACAATTATTAAACTAACTGTTTTTTATTGAAAATCGGCATCAACTTTGTTAATTTTTGTAATTTTATAGTTATTTCTTTGGAGGAAAGAAGTGGAGCTTCAACCCAGATCCCGCGAACAAATTATTCGATTAATAAAAAAAGGGGTGGACATTCCCAATCCGCTCACCCTCGATATTGGTGGGGAAATAAACATCGATCGAATTTCAGACGCCGGGGTAAAGATTTATCCTGGCTGTCGCATTTATGGGGAGAAAACCGTCATCGCCGCGGGCGTCCAAATTGGCGCCGAAGGCCCGGTAACGATCGATAATTGTCAGATCGGCCCTGATGTTGAACTGAAAGGCGGATATTTTAAACAATCGATTTTTCTTGAAAAAGCAAAGATGGGTCTGGGCGCTCACGTTCGTGAAGGTTGCATCCTTGAGGAAGAAGCCAATGGAGCTCACTGTGTCGGATTGAAGCAGACAATTCTCTTTCCGTTTGTAACGCTCGGAAGTCTCATCAACTTCTGCGACTGTCTGATGGCGGGCGGAACCAGCCGCAAAGACCACAGTGAAGTAGGAAGTTCTTATATTCATTTCAACTTCACGCCGGATGGAAACAAAACCACTCCTTCGCTTATAGGAGATGTTCAGCGGGGAGTTATGCTCAACCAGCCTTTGATTTTTCTCGGGGGGCAGGGGGGCATGGTTGGTCCTCTTCGGCTCGGATATGGCGCTGTTGTGGCAGCCGGATCGATTTTGCGTCATGATGTTCCCGAAGATAATAAAATGATTATCGGCAAAGCTCCTGTCGGCAAGGTTCTCAACATAACACCAGGGTCTTATAAGAACATTTCCCGGGTGATACAGAATAATTTTCTCTATCTGGCAAACCTGACGGCTCTGGAACGATGGTATGCGAAGGTACGCAAGCTTTTTTTCAAGGAACAGGAATTCGGCGAGTTCATGTACGACGGTTTGATGGATAAAATATCATCCGCGAAAAAGGAGCGTACAAAGCGCCTTGAGGCTATGGCCATAAAAATAGACGATTCGATGAGAACTCATGGTACCAATAGGAAGGCCTCAAACGGCAAACAGGAGTTTGTCGATAACCGTGAAAAAATATCTTCTCTTTTCCTTGTTTCAGAAGAGAGTGAGCAAGAAAGTGATTTTTGTCATCAGTTTCTTGATGGATTTCGAAAACATAAAGAAAAGCACGGCGGGGGATATATAAATATTATACAGTCTCTGCCGGCCGGTGTTTCTGAAAAAGGTGTCCGCTGGCTTAACCAGGTTATCGAAAACCGTTGCCAAAATGCCGCCGCACTGGTGCCCGGTTTGAAACTGTTTAAAAAACAATAAATTGGTTTTTTATAAGGAGAAATAGTTATGGGGAAATTTTTCGGCACCGATGGAATTCGGGGAGAAGCGAACCGCCACCCTATGGACGCAGCCATGGCCTTTGCCATCGGGCAGGCAGTAACACTTCTATTCAAAAAATCAACCCATCGGACCCGGGTGGTCATCGGAAAAGATACCCGTATTTCCGGGTATATGCTGGAAAGCTCGCTGGAAGCAGGCATAAGCTCAATGGGTGGAATTTCCTATCTTGTTCGAGTGTTACCAACCCCCGGGATTGCTTTCATAACCGAAAGCATGCGTGCTGATGCCGGTATCGTTATTTCGGCATCGCATAATCCTTATCAGGATAACGGCATCAAGATTTTCTCCGGCAGCGGCTTTAAGTTGTCGGATAAGCAGGAAGAACATATTGAAAACCTGATCCTGAGCAATAAACTTGCCGATATGGTTCCACACTCTCGTGATATGGGGCGCGCTTACGCGATGGAAGACGCTCCTGGACGTTATATTGTCTTTTTGAAACATACCTTTCCCCGTGAATTATCGATGGAAGACATGAAGGTTGTTATTGATACTGCGAACGGCGCCACGTATAAAGTGGCCCCGGACACTTTTTTTGAACTGGGCGCTGATATCGAAGTTATCCACAATGAACCCGACGGCCTGAACATCAATGATAGTTGCGGTTCCCAGTATACTCAGGACCTTCAGAAACGGGTTGTGGAAACCGGTGCAAGCATTGGCCTGGCTTTTGACGGGGACGGAGACCGATTGATTGCGGTTGATGAAAAAGGAGACGTGATCACTGGTGACCAAATTATGATCATCTGCGCTAAAATGCTGAAAGAACAGGGAAAGCTGAAAAACGATTTGTTGGTAAGTACGATTATGAGCAATCTCGGCTTGAAGATGGCGTGTAAAAAATACGGATTTTCCCAGCATGAATCAAAGGTGGGCGATCGATATGTTCTGGAAGATATGCTTCGGATGGACGCTGTTATCGGAGGAGAGGAATCCGGGCATATGATTTTTCTTGAACACCATACTTCCGGTGATGGAATCATCACTGCGTTGCAATTGATCGCCGCCATGGTTAGGGGTGGGAAACCCCTTTCAGAACTTGCGGCTCTGATGGACATCTACCCGCAAAAGCTGATAAATGTGGAGGTAAAGAGTAAACCAGAAATAACCAGCATGCCGGAGATTATGGATGTAATTAAACAGGTTGAAACCGAGCTGAAGGAAGAGGGGCGAGCATTGGTTCGCTACTCAGGAACTCAGAACATGTGCCGGGTAATGGTTGAAGGACCCTCCCAGGAGGTAACCGAAAAATATTGCGCGCAAATTGCCCGGGTCGTCAAAGCAACCCTTGGCTAAATGAACGAAAAGAAATTGAAACAAAAAATCAGGAGATAATGGATGCCTGTTAATGTCTATATAACAAGAGATTTTAATCACATGAGTCAAGTAGCCGGGGAACTCATCAAAGAAAAAATTATCTACTCCCTCAATAAAAAAAAAGAATTCGTTTTGGGGCTGGCCACAGGGAATTCTCCGACCGGACTTTATAAATGCCTTGCCAGGTCAGCTAATGCAGGCGAATTTGACAGCGGTCGGATTCGCAGTTTTAACCTTGACGAATACGTTGGTCTCCCCGGTAAAAATATTCAGCAACGGGTAATGCATCGAGAAAGCTACTGTTATTTTATGATTCAGGAATTTTTTGGACTTCTCAAAACCAAGTTTATGGAAACCAGTGTGCCCTCTGGTTGCATGATTGATCAGAAAAAACTTATCCGGGAGCTAAATGCCCATCCTGATGACTGGCATGAGGAAGGGACTGATGCCGGAAAATCCATCGTTATTAAAAAATCTCCGGCATCGAAATATCTGCTTTGGATTCAGCAGGAAATACTTGAGGGTTATGTCGAAGAAATCAAAAAAGCCGGCGGCATAGACGTTCAAATTATTGGTGTCGGCGGACGGGGCCACGTGGCGTTTCATGAGTCGGGGATTCCTTTTGCCGGCAGCCGGGTGATGCTGATAAAACTTGATGATGATACCATTGCGAACGCTGTGAGCGACGGTCATTTTTCTTCAAAAGAAGAAAGCCCGCGCTATGCTGTCAGCATGGGTGCGGAACAGGTCTATCAGGCAAAATCAGTAGTCTTGCTGGCAAACGGCAAACGGAAAACCAAGCCGGTGGCAGAATCACTTGTGGAGGCTCCCTCTCCGGACGTTCCAATTTCCTATGGCCAATTATACGCAAAAAACGGCGGTAATCTTATCTACGTTGTGGATAAAATCGTCGGCGGAGAATTACTTCAACACAGAAAGATACTTGAGCAGAAAGGAATTGATATTAAAGACGTGTCATCTCAGTAGATCTTGATTAAATAAGCCTAATAGAGGTTATTTAACAGTTATCGGAAAGGCAAAGGATGGCTTTGTAAGCGGGAAATGTTTTTACGGCAGAAGTTTCTTATAATTGCGAAGGGTATCTGGCTGAATTAGCCTTCACGAATGAGATAATTATCGACGACACAATGACGGGAGCATACCAGCTAAGCGTTGTAGATGGCGCTCATTATGAGAGTGGAACCTTTATGGCAACAAGGCAGTAAATGAGTTGATAATAAGCAAGAAATTTCTTCGGTTTCCGCCGAACTGAGAATTTTAGCGGAGGCGCTTTATTATATCGTTTCTGAATCTCCTTGTTAAGTATCTGGTGTCATCAGCTCCTTTCTTAGCAGGAGGTTTGTTTTTTGATATTATAATGTTATAGAAAATATTTTTAAACCACTACGGTTTTACGAAAAAGGGAGGCCAGTTTATGGATAAATTTGATGCACTCTTACAATCTTTTAGTTTAGATTTTTTTGGTAAAGGGCAGCACAAGATCGACATTGAAAAGGCATTAGAGTTGAAAGAAGACAATACAGCAATGATAGTCGATCTAAGAACAAAAGAAGAGGCTGATTATGTGCGTTTCGGCTTTGCTCGGAATATTCCCATGTCTGATGTGCCGGACCGGATTACTGAGATTCCAAAGGATAAAATGGTTTTTTTATTTTGCTCGTCCTGTGTGAGAGCTGCAATTGTATATGCATATCTGAGATTGAACGATTATGTGGACGTAAAAATTATTACCAGTGGATTGAATGAAATCGCGGCAGTGTTAAAACCAGGATATATTGCAAAGCTTACTGTTAATAAAAAGGAAACCTAACGTGAATCAGTTTTTTGTTTGCGCTGTCGCTATAGTAATTATCGCTATCATTATGACGATGACGGGACGGGGAGGCGGAAATTTCTACATCCCGATCTTGGTTGCCGGTGGTATTGCCATGTATCAGGCCGCCACAACAGGGCGGCTTATTTTAGTGGCTGCTGCACTGTCCGCTCTGGTAGTATTTCATAACCACCAAACCGTAGATTGGAAGTTGGTACTGGTCATTGATCCGCCCACCGATATTATGGCTTTTATGGGGGTTCCTATGTCCATATCGTCAGCGAAATGCATTTAAAATTAGTTTTTGCAGGGTTATTGGTTCTGTCAGGCTTTCTTATGTTGCGTTCGGTTCAGGATCAGTCCGGCAAAATTGAAGGGCAGTTTGGTGGGAAGTAAATTTTTCATCAAAACAAACTCGGAGAGCCTTAAAAAACTTTGCTTATACTACTCTGGCGGTCGCGTTTTTTATGCTTATAAATGCATCGCTTTCCATGATTATATAATTAACAGAGGCATTTTCTGCGCTATGGATATAGAAATTATAGGAACTGAATCGTTAGGAGTGCGCGGGCTTTGCTGTTTTGTAAAAACAGCAAAAAGGAGTATCATTATTGATCCGGGGATAGCTTTGGGTTATACAAGAAATGGCTTGCTTCCCCATCCTTTTCAGGTGGCCGTCGCTGAAGAAATCCAAAAAAAGATAGTAAAAAGATGGTCAGAGGCTACTGATATTGTGATCAGCCATTTTCATGGCGATCATGTTCCCTTGGTGGATGCGAATCCTTATCAGCTTAATATGAAAAGATTGGTTGGATCAAATCCCCAGGCCACAATCTGGGCTAAGACTATTAATCACCTCTCTGCACGAGAGAAAAAAAGAGCTGAGGCTCTTTTTGCTATTCTGGGGAATAATGTCATTGAAGCAGAAAACACAAATGCCGGGGCCATGACTTTCTCCAAGGCAGTTTTTCATGGCGATAAAGATGATACTGCCGTAACCGTGATGATGACGAAAATTGAAGAGGATTACGTATTCGCTCATGCCTCTGATATTCAGCTTCTTAATAACGAGGCAGTCTCACAAATATTATCCTGGACGCCGAACATCCTGCTTATTAGCGGTCCTCCTCTTTATCTGTCGAAAAGGCTTTCCCAAAATCAAGTTAGAAATGCTTGGAATAATGCGGTTAGACTCTCTAATAAAATTGATACCGTTATTCTCGATCACCATTTAATGAGAAGTTTTGAAGGAACTGAATGGATAAAACGTTTATCCTTCCAAACCAAAAGAAAAGTTATGTGTGGAGCTGATTTCATGAAAAAGCCAAGAATGTTGCTCGAGGCGGCACGCAAGCGCTTATATAAAGATATGCCGGTCCCGGCTGGATGGCATGAAAATTACGCCAAAGGGAAAATCACTACCGAGCAGTATCGAATTTCAGCGACGAGGCGTTACCATTTTTAGGACTGTTGAAAAAACGTCAAAACCACTCGAAGAGATTTATGACTGCATAACTTCTCTTTGGCTTCAGTTGAGCAGATTATTTTCTTCATTATTTTAAATGGTCAGGAAAAAATAAGAAATAAGGGGCAACAATGAAGGTTACCATTATTTATGACAATACCGCACACAAAAAAGAGCTTCGGGCTGATTGGGGATTTTCTTGTCTGGTGGAAGCGGAAAGAAATCCTAAGATTCTTTTTGATACGGGAACAAAAGGAGCCATATTGCTCGCCAATATGGAACAGTTGAATATCGACCCGGCATCCATCGACGAGGTCTTTATTTCTCATGCCCATTTTGATCATACCGGCGGGCTCACAGCTTTGCTTGGTGTGAATGATAATATAAAACTGTATGTTCCTCGTTCAGTCAGAGTGGTTCGGGGTATAAAGAAAGTAATTTCTGTGAGTGAACCCTTGCAAATTCATGAGAATATTTTTTCCACCGGCGAAGTCGACCACATAGAGCAATCAATGGCAGTTACAACCGAAAAAGGAGTGGTATTGATTGTAGGATGCTCGCATCCGAAAATGGACCACATCCTTAACGCCGCCTCACAATTTGGAAAGGTCTACGCGATTGTGGGCGGAATGCACGGATTCACTGAATTTGAACTGTTCCGGGACTTTAAGCTGATTTGCCCTACTCACTGTACGCAGCATATAGAAGCTATAAAATCATTATATCCGGGAAAATACATTGATGGTGGCGCAGGGCAAATCATCGAATTCTGAAGAATAAAAAAATAGTAATAGAGACAACATTGCTGTTTGCTCAGTAAGGGGAGGGCCATTATGAATAGAAAGCTTTTTTGTGCATCGTTCTTTCTTGTCATTGTCTTCGGAATGGTGGCGGCAGGCTTTTGCAAGACTTCAAAAGAAGCGGCTGGTGCGCTGCCCCCGGAAAAGAAAAATTCCATTCTCATTGTTTACGACAATTACCAGGTGAATCCCCATTTAGTCTCCGCTTGGGGTTTCGGTTGTGTGATCAGAACCCCCAACCAAAAAATTGTTTTTGATGTTGGCGGAGATGGCTCTATTTTACTTTCCAACCTGGCAAAGATGAATATAGATCCCACAGATATAACAATGGTGATTATTTCTCATATCCATGGTGATCATGTCGGAGGGCTTAACGGCTTTCTAAGACGAAATGGTGAGGTAACGGTATATATCCCGGCTTCCTTTCCGGAGTCGATAAGACAAACAATAATATCGCATGGAGCAGCATATCAAGATGTAAAAAGTTTTATAGAAATCTCCGAGACTATGTACAGCACCGGTGAAATGGGAACGTGGATAAAAGAACAATCTCTTCTTTTAGATACTCAAGCAGGAACAGTAGTGATCACCGGCTGTGCGCATCCGGGGATAGTAAACGTTGTTAAAAAAGCGAACCAATTAATACCCGATAAAAGTATCTATCTCGTTATGGGAGGCTTTCATCTGGGGGCGGCTTCCGACTCGAAACTAAAAAGCATTATTAAAGACTTCAGAAAATTGGGGGTAAAGAAGGTTGCTCCTTCCCATTGTTCGGGAGATCGCTGTCGGAAGCTGTTCAAAGAAGAGTATCGGGACGATTATATTGACAGTGGAGCGGGTACAATTATTCCTTTCTAACAACCAATTTCGTTTGGGCTTTGTTATGAGCATCGAGACTCATTTAATACGCTCGAGAAAGAAGATGAGAAAGAATAAAGGCAAACGAAATCTCGGATAAAGAGAAAGGGATGCTAAGAATAAGTAATTAACTTTCCGAAATAAATTTCGGATAACAGCAAGATAGTATTTAATAATGCAAAAAAAGGAGATACGATTATGGCCGATATAATTGACTATAAGATATATGGTGACGACATGCAGCTTGTGGAGGTGGAATTAGACACGGCTGAAGGAGTGAGGGCGGAAGCCGGAGCCATGATGTACATGGAAGATGGAATCGAAATGCAGACCTCTACCGGGGGTGGTTTATTCAAAGGGTTTAAACGAATGATCACCGGCGAAAGCTTCTTCATTACCACGTTTCTTTTTAATGGAAAGGGAAAAGGACATGTCGCATTCGGCGCTCCCTATCCCGGGAAAATAGTTCCCCTCGATCTGGGAAAGTTCGGAGGAAAATTCTTGTGCCAGAAGGACGCTTTTTTATGCGCCGCCCAGGGCATTGAAATAGAAGTGGCGTTTACGAAAAAGATTGGCGCCGGGCTGTTTGGCGGCGAGGGTTTTATCTTACAGAGACTTGAAGGAGATGGCCTGGCTTTTGTTCATGCGGGAGGAACGATTATAGAAAAAGTTCTTCAGCCTGGAGAAACCCTGCGAGTTGACACGGGATGTCTGGTCGCTTTCGCTACTTCGGTACGCTATGACATTCAGTTTGTGGGAGGTTTTAAAAATGCTCTTTTTGGCGGGGAGGGGATATTTCTGGCAAAGATGACGGGGCCGGGGCTTGTTTATTTGCAGAGCCTGCCTTTCTCCCGTTTGGCTGATCGCATCTTTGCCGCCTCGCGGTTTCAACAACGAGGAGAACAGAAAGGCATCGCGGGTGTTGGGGGCGGACTATTAGGGGGAATTTTGGGAGGCGATCGCAATTATTAAAAAGTAATTTTTCTTAAGAGAGAGTACACAGCACCCGAAGGCTTTAACTCGCTTTTGAAAAGGACTGCCCGATCGATAGTGAATTCACCGAATGGGCGTTCTCTTTGATCGATAAGGAAATTAACCAGCTCTCTTTTCCCCCGTGAAGACCTCACCCGGCCTAAGGTAAGGTGGGGTGAAAACTTTCGTTTTTCTTTCTCAAAGCCCAAACGAGATAATTCGTTCTCGATGCGATTCTGGAAAGTGAGGATATGATCGCTTTTATCTTCAATCCCTATCCATATCACTCGGGGGTTGCGAAGTGATGGAAAAGTCCCTACATTTTTTATGGCTACCGACCAAGGTCTGTATCCTTTTATCGCCTTTTCTATTGCCTGGGCAATCCTCTCGATCGCTTCTTCATCAATAGCGCCTAAAAACTTGAGAGTGAGGTGAATGGAATGAGGACGAACCCACTTGACATCAGCGGAAAGCGCTTTGAGCTCCTTATGAATTTTTTCTATCTCGAAACTAATATTGTGACTGAGAGGGATGGCGATAAAGGAACGTATCTTTTCCATGATGGTTTAACGAGTCAACGATTGACCCAGATTTTTTTTAAGAAGATATTTCCGAACCCGATTCAAGGCGATTTGGGAAGTCATCTTTTTAATCTGAAGCCGGTTTCCGGAAAAATGGTATAATTTGGTCCACGTTTCATTTCCAGCGGCAAGGGATATGAAGACAGTGCCTACCGGTTTGCCCGGGCTGTCGCCGGCAGGGCCGGCAATACCGGTGGTGGCAAGTCCGAAGGTTGTGCCGGCTGAATTCCTGATCCCTTGTGCCATAAAATGTGCGGTGGGCTCACTAACCGCACCGTGAACGTTAATTATATCCTCCGGCACATTCAGTAAATCAACCTTAGCCTGGTTGCTGTACGTTACCACTATCCGATCGACATATTCAGAACTCCCCGGAACATTGGTCAGCCGGTGACCGATCAAACCGCCGGTACAGGATTCCGCCACCGCAATGGTAGCATTGGCCTCGCGGAGAAGCTCACCCACTGCCTTTTCCATAGTTTCACCATCAACGCCGAAAATATAAGGAGCCAGCCGTTTTCTGATTTCTTTTTCCCAATAAAGCAACTTTTCGTCAGCTTCTTGGCTGCTGGAGGCCTGAACGGTTATTCGAATTCGGATTTCAGGAAAACGGGGAAGAAAAGAGATTTGTCCATCCTTGTCTTGCTGGGGAAGATCTTGTAATAATTCATCAGCTTCGGCTTCAGAAATTCCGAAAACCATTAACGCGCGAGTGCGGTAGTGACGTCGGTTTTTTCTTTCTTTCTTTATCCGGGGGAGAATGGTTCTCTCTACCATTGCTTCCATCTCCCGGGGAACACCAGGCAAAAAGAAGAGCATACGGTTTGCTTCTTTTATGAGGTAGCCGTAAGCGCTTCCGATGAAGTTAGGGATAAGCTCGGCGTTTTCCGGGAAATAAGCCTGTTTTTTCTGACCCTCATTCATTTCCAAGCGCAAAGAACCCATCAGGTTTTCAACATGTTCCAGTGCCTCCGGATAAAGCCGCATCTTTCTTCCTAAAAGACGGGCGGCAGCTTCAGTGGTAATATCGTCACTGGTGGGACCCAGCCCTCCGGTTACCACCACAACATCCGCCCTTGCCATGCTTTCCCGGATTGCCCGAGAAATCGAAGATCTATCATCACCTACAGTTATCATCCGTTGAACAATGATACCCCGGCTTTGAAAACGTTCCGCCAGATATGGACCATTGGTGTCTATCTGAAATCCGGTGGTTAATTCATTACCGATGGTGATTATTTCGGCTATTAAATCCAATGGATCAATACCTGGAGAATGATATTGGCATAAATTCCGGCAGCAACATCATCGAGGACGATTCCCCATCCGCCGGAAAGCTTTTTATCGATAAAACGGATGGGGAATGGTTTTAGAATATCAAAAAAACGAAAAAGGAGAAACCCCGCCCCTACATGAAACCAGCTCCAAGGAATAAAGACCATTGTAATTAGAAAGCCGGCTATTTCATCAATAACAATGCGGGGGGAATCTTTTTCATGAAAAATTTCTTCCGCTCCTTCCGCGATCCAAGCGGAAAGAAAAATAAAGGCTAAAACCGTTATAAGATAAAGAAGAAAAGGAAATTGAGAAAAGCACCAGAAAAATCCGATTCCTACTAGTGTTCCGGCTGTCCCGGGAGCAAACGGACAATAACCGGTGTAAAACCCGGTGCCGAAGAAAAGAAAAAAAGAACGATATTGACTATCAGGGCGCATTTTCATTGTTTTACTGAAGAAAACTGATTTCTCTTGACGGCTATTTTAACGAGCCAAGTTTTTCTATGATTCCGGCGGCCAAAAGAGGAACCATGATCTCGTGGTGTCCCACCAGGTTATATCCTTTCCCACCTCTGCGGGTGGGACGAGTCACTACGTTTGCAAGCGGTCGATAGTGACGGATAAAGTCCAGGTTTACCGTGGTAAAATGGTCTGCCACATACCCCTTGTTGCGGACAAGGGTAAGTGCTTTAAGAAAGACCTCCGGTAATATTACCGCTGACCCAACGTTGAGATAGACTCCTCCCTCCAGAGTGGATACCAGCGTGGAAAACTGCCGAAAATCCTGATGAGTGCCCTCTCCCCAAGCCGCGGGTTTGAAGCTGGGGTGAAGGTGGACAATATCAGTACCGATGGCTACATGAATCGTTACCGGAATATTCATTCTAACTGCCTGGGCTAATATACTCATGGTGTAATGAGGGAGTGTTTTTTGGAGCATTTGTTCGCCGATTGAACGGCCGATGCCCCACCCATGTTTTATTCCGTCGGAAACCGCATTGTTGATAAACATTGCTGTGTCGGAAGACATTCCGAATTTTCCGAGATCGAGTTCACTTTC
>Ga0272441_10010235_pt1 | contig 14253 bp, 12 predicted proteins | sample SSMProp6N_FD_193582 | JGI IMG/M metagenome (GOLD analysis project Ga0272441, IMG submission 193582) | Marine sediment archaeal communities from Little Sippewissett salt marsh, Falmouth, MA, United States - SSM-Prop-6N | ecosystem: Environmental > Aquatic > Marine > Wetlands > Sediment ... | reverse complement strand
AGCCTTTTGCCATTTTGACCATTATATTGTTTTCAGTGAACTCGTTCGCAGGCAGTACGAAAAATATTGGCGGGGGTTAGACATAGTTCGTATCGGAAGGATGAATTTGGATTGGGTCGCGCGTTTAAAAAATAACCCAAAGACCAAAGAAAAAATCAAAGAAAGGTTTGAGAAAGAATACGGTAATTTCGATTCCGTCATAACTATTGTCCTGCCGGGGGATATCTTCTATTTTGCCGAGAGCAGGTGGTTGGAAATAGAAAAGGGCTTGAGGAAATTTGTGTCGAGTGATGTAAACGCCGGTGTTATTGTCAGGTTCAAGACAGAGGCCAAGGTAAAGGCGTCCCGGAACCTTAAAAGATTATGGGAATTGTGCCAGAGTGATTCAAGATTGATCGTGAACCAGAGGGATTATACTACGTATGAGTCATTGGGGATCAGTGATATGATAGTGGCCCCAAATGTATCATTTAGCGTTTTCGAATCTATAACTATGGATGTGCCGCTGTTTATTTTCGATCTGGATGGTGTAGCCTATGATATTTTTCGGGAGTACGGTAAGGATTTTTTAATAACCACAGGCGATGAGTTGTTTGAGCGCTTGCGGGCAGGCAGGGATGCCCTAAGGCGATATGACTGTGATTGGTCCAGGCTCAAAGATGACGCCAATTATACATATGAAGGTAATAATATTGAGATAATGAGAGAATTTGTTGCAAGCCTGGCGTCTTAAAGAAAGGGGATAAATAAGGTGCGTTTATGGTAGTAGCGCTTTTAATGGGCAGAAAAGGAAGCAAAGGATTCCCCGGAAAGAATACGTGCAAGGTGCTGGGCAGGCCGCTTTGCTCATATCCCATGAGAGCGGCTTTGGATTGCGCGCTTGTAGATAAGGCCTATCTGTCTACGGATGATGGGGCCCTGATGGAAATTGCTCAAGGCCTTGGAATAGGAATAATAAAGCGTCCCCCGGAGTTGTGCACGGATGAGGCTTTGGGTGAAGATGTATATGTACATGCCTATGAGCATGTTAAAGAGATCCATAAAAAAGAAGGGGTGGAGTTTATTGCGCTTCTCATGTGCAACGCGGCGACTATTACAGAGGGTATTATAACCGAAGGCATAGAGGTATTGCGAAATAATCCGTCTTATGATTCAGCCGTAAGTGTTTCCAGATATAATATGTGGAGTCCGTTGAGGGCCAGGAAGATAGGTGAAGATGGATTGTTACACCCATTTATTCCTTTTGATGCCTTTGGTGATCCCGATAATTTAAATTGTGACAGGGATTCACAAGGTGATGTTTTCTTTGCGGATATGGGGGTATCTATTGTAAGGGCAAGATGCCTGGAAAATATTCATGGCGGGCTATTGCCGCAGAAGTGGATGGGCAGAAAAATTTACCCGCTCAAACAATGGGGCGGCCTGGATGTGGATTATGAATGGCAGATACCGCAGGTTGAATATTGGCTTAAGAAGCATGACGCGGCATAAATAACACACATAGTGAAAGGGGCTTTTTATGAATGTGCTGGTTACGGGCGGGGCCGGATATATAGGATCAGTGCTTGTCCCGGCTCTTTTGAAAGAAGGGCACGAGGTTACTGTCGTTGATTCTTTCATTTTTAACCAGGCGTCTTTGCTGGACGCGGTTCATGACAAACATCTTCATGTTGTACGGGGGGACGTCCGTGATGAAGGTCTGATGAGAGCTGTCCTGCCCGGTAAAGATTTTGTTCTGCCTCTGGCGTGTCTTGTAGGGGATCCTCTCTGCAAAGCCAGGCCTATAGATGCCAGGACGGTCAATCTGGATGCCATAAAGACACTTATTAACATCCGTAATAAGGAAAATAAGATATTGTTTCCTACCACGAATAGCGGATATGGAGTCGGCCAAGAAGGCATATTCTGTACCGAACATACGCCTTTAAGGCCCATATCTCTTTACGGCAGATTAAAGGTCGAAGCTGAAAAGATACTGCTTGAGGCGGGAGATGTCATTACGCTAAGGCTGGCAACGGTTTTTGGGATGAGCCCGCGTATGCGGTTGGACCTGCTTGTCAATGATTTTACATATAGGGCTGTAACAGACAGGTCCATAGTGCTTTTTGAATCACATTTCAAAAGGAATTATATCCATATACGGGATGTAGCCTCGGTCTTTATACACAGTATAAACAATTTTGACGGGATGAAGAATGAACCCTATAACGTGGGATTAAGCCGGGCAAATCTATCCAAAAAGGAATTATGCCTGCAGATCAAAAAACATATACCCGGCTTTACGATAATTGAATCAAATGTTGGGGAGGATCCCGATAAAAGAAATTATATTGTCAGCAATGAAAAGATAGAGAGGACAGGTTTTACACCGAGGTATTCTCTGGATGACGGGATAGAAGAGCTGATAAAGGGGTACAGCATAATCAAAAAGAACGCGTTCGGGAATGTTTAAAACGGGGAAAGATAGATAACAATGAATATACCATGGGCAAAACCGTATATAGGTAAGGAAGAATATGAAGCGGTAAGAAGGTGCTTTGACACCAAATGGTTGTCCTCAGGCGCTCAGGTAAAGCGCTTAGAGGGCATGGTAAGTGGTCTGTCTAGGGCAAAATTTACGGTTGGAGTGAATTCAGGCACAGCCGCTCTGGATATAGCTCTAAAGGTTATCGGTGTGCGGCCGGGTGATGAAGTGATAATCCCGGCACTCTCGTATATAGCTACAGGCAACGCGGTTCTCTATCAACACGCAACGCCGGTATTCGCTGACATCGATAGGGATACGTTTACTATCTCCCCGGGATCCATCGAACGGAATTTATCAGATAGGACAAAAGCGGTTATCGCTATTGATTATGCCGGCCAGGCCGCTGACTATGATAGTATCAGGGATGTGATCAAAGGGCGTAAAATCTATCTTATTGAGGACGGGGCGCCCGGGTTTGGAGGGAAATACAAAAATAAGGCATTGTGCGCTCTCGGGGATATTGGTATTACAAGTTTTCACATGGCAAAGATATTTACGACTGTCGAGGGTGGGATGCTATTTACGGATAACGGAAACTGGGCCGATGACGCTAAGATAATGAGATCCCAGGGAGAAGATCCCGAGAAAAAATATTTCCATCCTATCATTGGGCATAATTACAGGATGACAGACATCCAGGCCTCGATTGGTATAGAGCAGCTCAATAGATTCGGGGATGTTCTCGCGAAAAGGAACAGTATAGCGGATAAGTATAGCGCGGCTCTGAAAGGCATAGCGGGCCTCGATTTGCCTGTGGTAAAAGATGGGAATGACCATGCCTGGTTCTTGTATCCCGTTAAAGTCGAACAAAGGCAAAGAGTTGTCGCGCGGCTGAGGGAGAAGGGCATAGGGGTGAACGTGTCCTGGCCCATGCCCATATATGAACAGCCGGTCTACAGGAAATTCCGTCATGCGAAGTGTCCCGTTGCGAAAGAATTCACCGGGCAGGTGATGTGCCTGCCCATGTATTATGAGATGACCGGGGATGAGCAGGATTACGTAATAAGCACGTTGTCCGAGATAATAAAAAAAGGAAAATAATCAATGAAGAACACGGGAAAAAAAATGTCAGAACTCGCGGTTGTAATGCCTGTATACAATGAAGAGGCATGCATCCAGAAAGTGGTTGATCACTGGTTAAGCAAGTTGTCGGAAACGGGCATCGATTATAAGATGATAATATTAAATGATGGATCTAAGGACGGGACAGAGGAAAAACTGTTAATGTTCAAAGACAATGAGCGTATAGACATAATCAACAAACCGAATTCAGGCCATGGGCCGACACTCCAGATGGGATACGGCAGGGCCGTGAACCTGGCTGAATGGGTATTTCAGTGCGACAGCGATGATGAAATGGAAGCGGGCCATTTCGATCGTCTTTGGAATGAGAGATATAAATATGACGCGCTTTTCGGTATAAGGTTGGATAGGGCGCAAAATCCTCACAGAAAGATAGTAAGCAATATCGCCCGGGGCATAACATATTTTTTATACGGCAGGAGGGTTGTGGACCCGAATATACCATACAGGTTAATTAAAGGGGCGCTTTTGAAAAAGATCATATCAAAATTGCCTTCAGGGATAATCGCGCCTAACCTGATCATATCCGGTGTCATATCGAAATCAGACGCTTCTGTTTACCAGTGTCCCATACCGCATAAATTCAGGATGACCGGTAAGGTTTCTCTGGCGAGCTTTAAATTATGGAGATTATCCGCAAAGTCCTTTATACAGACACTATTATACAGGCCCAGTGTTAAAAGGGCGGATTTTGCGGGTATAGAGGGTCAAGACAACTCAAAAGATGAGATAGGAGTTAGCCATGAAATGTGACTATCTCGTTGTTGGCTGCGGGTTGTACGGAAGTGTGTTAGCCGAACGGATAGCCAATGACCTGAAAAAGACCGTAATTGTCATAGATAAGAGGCCTCACATAGGAGGTAATTGTTACTCTGAAAGGGATAAGCTGACCGGTATAGAATATCATAAGTACGGCACTCATATATTCCATACATCCAGTAATCAGGCGGTTAACTACATCAACAGATTTACTGAATTGAACGGTTATCATCATCAGGTTTTGGCCACGCATAAGGGTAAAGTGTATCAAATGCCCATAAACCTGGAAACAATAAACGATTTTTTTAACAAGAGTTTATCGCCTGAGGAAGCGAGGGGTTTTCTTCTTGAGGAAATTAGGGCTGATGTAAAAATGCCCTCGGATAACCTGGAGGATAAAGCCGTTTCAAGTATAGGCCGTAAATTGTATGAGGCCTTTATAAAAGGGTACACAATGAAACAGTGGGATAAAGATCCGGCGCATTTGCCGTCTAGTATCATTCAACGGTTGCCGGTCAGATTCAGCTACGCGGAAGATTATTTTCACAATGCCCGTTGGCAGGGTTTGCCTATAGATGGCTATACCTCTATGATAGCGGGCATGCTTGGCTCGAAAAGGATAAAGGTCCTGTTAAATACGGACTATTTTGATGTCGCAAACAGTGTGAACGTTAAGAAAAAGATTATTTACACCGGACCTATTGATAAGTATTTCGGGTATTGTTACGGGAGGTTAGAATGGAGGAGTATTTTCCTGGAAAAGAAGGTGATAGGAGTCGAGGATTTTCAGGGGACATCTGTTATGAACTATGTCGATATGGATGTGCCTTATACAAGGATACACGAACCCAGGCATTTACACCCGGAAAGAGAATATAGAAAAGACAGGACGGTTGTTTTCTACGAGACCCCTGTTAAGGATAGTGAAGAGCCGTTTTATCCGATAAATTCACGGGAAAATGAAAAGATCTTAAAAAAATACAGGGCAAAATCAAACAAGATAAAGAATTTGTTAACAGGCGGCCGGCTTGGTGATTATAAATATTATGACATGGACCAAACAATAGTGGAAGCGCTTAATACGTACAGGCGAAAGATAATTAAACAGTAAGGACGGATTATATGGCTAAGAGAGTGCTTTTAATAAATCCTAAACCTAATAGAAGCGCCACGAAGGTTTCCAGTTATTTTCCGACAGGGCTGGCTTACATCTCATCCTATTTAAGATCGAAGGATTTAGCCGTCGCGATAATGGACCTGTCAAAAGTACCCGACACTTCGATATCTGAGAGACTTGGAAGCGGCTTTAAGGAGTTCATGCCCGATATAGTGGGTATAGGCTGCCTTTTTTCGGTGTATTTTCCAGGCGTGGTAAATATCGCGAGACTGGCAAAAAGGATCGATAAAAATATTCCGATATGTATAGGAGGGCTGCATCCAACTCTTTTTCACAGAAATATCCTTTCCTCAAACGGTGACATTGATTATGTCATACTCGGCGAAGGCGAGAGGAGTTTTTATGATCTTATCAGGGCATTAAAAGGCCAAATAGACAAGAAGGATGTCGATGGCCTCGCGTACAGGATGGGTCAGGAGGTTATGGCGAATGAGAAAAAATATTATATCGATGACCTTGACAACCTTCCTTTTCCGGATTTTGAGCGATTTGACATGGATAATTACTTTTATCACTATAGGTACAGTCCGGACAACAGGGGTATGTCCATCATAACAAGCCGCAGCTGCCCTAACAGGTGTTCGTTTTGCAGTATGTTCCATGCGCACGGGCCGCGTTGGCGGTCAAGAAGCGCTGAAAATGTATTGGATGAAATACAATTTCTATATGAAAAATATAAAGTAAGGCATCTGCAGTTTATGGATGATAATATGACATTTAATAAGGAGCGTTCCATAGATATATTCAGAAAGATTGTCGAAAGGGGCTTGAAGGTCACGATTGATTTCCCTAATGGGCTTTCCGTCAACACATTGGATGATGATATTATATTCTGGATGAAAAAGGCCGGGTGTATTGAGGTCAGGCTCGCTGTAGAGTCCGGAAGCGTATATATGAGAAATCATATAATGCGAAAAAGGCTCTCTGATGAAAAGATATTTGAGGTCATTGAGGCATGCAATAAGCACAGGATAGCGATAGTAGTATTCTTTGTCCTGGGCATGCCGGGTGAGAATAACCAGACTGTAGCGGATAACATGAGTTTTGTCAAAAAGCTCAAAGGCAACAGAGGCGTTGATTTCATAAGCCCGAACTACGCCACGCCTTTTCCCGGCACAGACCTCTTTGAGACCTGCATGAAGGATGAACTCATAAACCGCGACACCGTACAGAGCATTATTGACGGCAGCATTTCACTGTATGACAGGCCCATCATTAAATTGAAAGACCTGTCCGAAAAAGAATTGATCGATTTCAGGAACAGGTTATGGAGAGTATCCTCGGTCAACAATTTGCCCAGGATCGCGATGAGATATCTTAAGCCGACGAAAGCGAATTATCGTCTGATAAGCACCTTTTTTAAAAGATTTTTTATCGGATATTGATAAGAAAGAATTTTATTTATGAAAACACGGACAAAAAATATATTGCTGATAGCCTCAGGCATTATCTTAAGGATATTGTTCGTCATAATATTCAAGGGTGCCAGCGACCCGTGGAATTATGAATCATATATTGAGTTTATGAGGGACGGCCAATCGCCTTTTGGCATTCCCTACCTGCCTGTATTTTATTTGTTCGGGTATCTGTACAGTATACTGCTTGGCATATTCGGCATGTCTTTTTCTTTTTGGGTAAGGCTGGGCAGCCTGGCGGCTGACATAGGTATAATAGTCTTGATACTTGGAATATCCAAAAGGCTGAAAATGAGCGATAACAGGGCCTTAGCCATCGGCAGCTTATACGCGTTGAATCCCGTCGCGTTTCAATTGACGGCATTGCACGGCCAGTTTGATCAATTTGTGTTCCTATTTGTTCTTTTAGCGGCATATATTGAAATGGCCGATATAGAAAACCGCGGGATAAAATCCTTCGCATCTCTTTTGTGTTTACTATTGGCTACGTATGTTAAGCCATATGCCGTGCTTTTCTTTCCCGTATTCCTTTTCAGGCAGGGCGGCCGCCGCCAGATGATGAGATACACGGGGTTATATTTTTTAGGCATCCTATTATCCTTTCTTGTATTATTGGACCCAAGGACCATATATAGAAGCATGGATCCGATCCTCAGATATAGCGGCGGCGAGGGCGCCGGGCATTTAGGATGGGCCGGGTTATTTGTAAGATATAAATGGGCGGAAGGCCCGCTGCTATTATTCTCAAAGATCACCAAGCCTTTGCTTTTGTGCGTTGCCTTCCTAACGGGTTATTATACGCGGCATAGGAACGCTCTCGTGTCAATATTGCTTATCTCTCTTGCCTCGATATTTATAAGCCCGGGCCTGGCGAGCCAGTACTTATATTGGGTGATCCCCGCGGGTGTCTTCTTTGCCGGCAGATATTTCTTTCTGTATTCGGTTATGGGATTTATATGGCAGTTGAATTTTTTTCAATATTTATATCATGATCAAGCGTCGTTTATAAATTATCAGCAATTTGTGCCTTTGCGGAATTTGGGTCTTTTTTATAACTTTTGGATGTTCCCCGAGTGGCTGACGTATTTCGTGCAGTACTCCGCCGGATATGTATTGATCCCTTGCGTTAGCGCGGTGTGGTTTTATGGCGTATTAAGGCCTTCTCTAAAGCCCGGTCAAAAGGCGGGCCCTCTCAGCCGTGATCGATCGGCCGGCATAAGGTACCGTAAGTTATTGTCAGCGCTATGTTCTATCTTTGTCTTGTGGCTGATCTCGGCATCACTGATGTTTACTCAAGTAAAAAGATATCCGCTTCTCGGGAATATTTATGGATGTTTATCCGGAAAGGAAGAAAAGGCGGGATGTCTTAAGACAGTGCTGGATGAGTATACCGCCAGGGGGATAAATAAACGCTCATATCCGAAAAACATCGAATTTTACGGAAATAAGATCGACCAGTATTTTTTGTATGGCAGGAATGAGTCTTTGCATGATACTTTTAGGATAAACCGGTTATCGGGCCAATATCATATCGTGGTGGACACGCCGGAAGTTTATAAGACCTCTATTAACGGTGAATTCGTCGAGTTTAACTGGTCATCAGGGTATAAATCACTTTTTGGGACGAATCGTATGTATAAAAAAGATCCGATCCGGCTAAATGTGACTGAATACCTTAAACCCGGCGAGAATTCTATTTCCATAGAGGCGAATTTTTCGTATGAGAGGCCGGACGGGAATTATATAGGCTATAAACTTCTCAATGATAATAATATAGTTGGCGCAAGGATCGTGAGATTTGATATTGCCCCTGCGGCTCCTTTTTATAGATCATTTACTTTTATCCTTGCGATGTCTTCATTATTATATTTTTTGTATAGTACGGGTAAATCAAATACGGGCATAAAGGAATACACATATGGAGCCGATATATAGGAACAATTGTCCTGTTTGTGAAGGGGACCGTTTTAACTGTAGGACCAGTGATTGGCAGGGTAATTTTTATAAGAAATGTATCGGTTGCGGCCTGGTTATACAGGACCCATCCATAGAGACACATTATGAGGATAATTACTGGGCCGGAAGCGTTGACCCGGACGGTAAGGCAAGGAACATGCTGCGGGAAAGGGATTTCAAGATCAAGAACTGGTATGGAGGCATAGCCGATTTCATTAATTCGCTTCCCGCCTCAAAAATATTGGATATAGGATGCGGGCCCGGTTTCCTGCTTTCGGCGCTCGAGGCGAGACATGAAAAATACGGCCTTGAAATATCGAATGTGTGTATAGAATATGTGAAAGCTAATTTTCCGGATATCGCGGTCATTAATTCGAATCTTGGACAGGAAACTTTTAAGGAATCTTACTTTGACGTTGTGGTCTCGTATCATGTCTTGGAGCATATGTTGTATCCTATGGACCTTATGAGAAATATCGGGAGGGTCCTGAAGGTAGGTGGGACGCTTATAGTGGGTACCCCAAATATAGAGTGTTTTTCGGCAAGGCGTTTTAAGGGCAATTTCAGGATGCTCGGCAAGGGGCACAGGACATTATTTTCAGAACGTAACTTGCTGCGTGTAATGAACGAGAATGGGTTTACGGTGTTTCGTAAAGAATACCCGTTTTTTAAGACAGATTATTTTTCTTTCAAGAATCTCGTCGGGTTGCTAAAGACAGATAAGGTCTCCCCGCCCTTTTATAAAAATATCATGACGTTTTACGGGAGGAAACATGCTTAAGTTCAAGAAATCAGTTAAAATCGCCGGCACATTAATCGATGAAAAATCGCCGGTGTTCATTATAGCTGAGGCAGGGGTGAATCACAACGGTGACCTGGATATGGCCCGGGCATTGGTGGATTCGGCCAAGAGGGCAGGCTGTGACGCGGTTAAATTCCAGTCTTTTAAAGCGGAAAATCTGGTTGTCAGAAAGGCGCCGAAAGCCCGGTACCATAAGGAAACCACAAGAGGTGAGGATTCCTGGTTCGATATCCTTAAGACACAGGAACTGGATGGGCCGTTCCACAGGCAGTTGATAAAACATTGTCTAAAGAAAGATATCATATTCCTGTCTACGCCTTACGATTTTGAGAGCGCGGATCTGCTGGATGAACTGAACGTGCCCGCGTTTAAAATAGCCGCGACAGATTCCAATAATACGCCATTTTTAAGGTATATAGCCCGTAAACGCAGGCCTGTTATTCTATCAACAGGGATGTGTGATATGGCTGAGATCAAATGTTCGCTGCGAGCGATCAGAGAAGGGGGGTGTAAAGACTTGATATTGCTGCATTGCACATCTAATTATCCGCAGGCCCTCGAAGATTCGAACCTAAGGGCAATGGCAACAATGAAAGACGCGTTTGGTTGTCTTGTAGGTTATTCGGACCATTCGCATGGATTTGTCACTGCTGTCGCTACAGTTGCGCTTGGAGCCAGGGTCTTCGAAAAACATATTACTCTTGATAAGAATTTGCCGGGTCCTGATCACAGATTTGCCTTCATGCCGGATGAATTAAGCGAACTGGTCTCGCTTATAAGGGATACTGAAAAGGCCATGGGCAAACGGGAAAAGATTTGCACGAAAAGCGAATATAAAAATTCCAAGATACTCAGAAAAAGTATAGTCTCTAAAGTGGATATACCAAAAGATACCATAATAAACCGGGATATGCTTGTTATAAAAAGGCCAGGCACAGGCATAAAACCTGAAGAGCTGGATAAAATACTTGGATCGAGATCCAAAAGGCGTATCAGGAAAGATTCGGTAATAAAATATGATCATCTTATAAAAAGAGGCTAACTGATGAAAAAAATAGTGATGATAGGAGCGGGCGGATTCGGCAGGGAAGTGTTATCTATAATCAGAGATTCAAAAAGGTATACTGTTGACTGTTTTATTGACAGGGATAAAACCTTGCACGGAAAGATGATAGACGGCGTGCCCGTAATAGGCGATGATTCAAAACTTAAAACGATAAATAGGGATAGGGGACTAAGGGCATGTTTTGTGGCCGCGGGAGATAGATACTTGAGGAAATCGCTCTATGATCTGGCCAAAGATAACGGACTTGAGTGTGTCACGATCATACATAGTAGTGCCTATGTCCCGGAAAATGTGCATATAGGCGAAGGTAGTGTTATCTACCCGAACTCAAGTGTTTATCCCGGGGTCACTATAGGAAAAGGCTGTTTGGTCAATTCAAATGTGACAATCGGCCACGATTCAGAGATCGGAAATTTTGTTAATATTAATCCCGGAGCAAATTTAGCAGGAAAGATCAAAGTAGGGGATCTTTCGTTTTTGGGGATAGGATGCGCGATAATGGAAAACATTGAAATTGGCGGGGGCGCTATTATAGGAGGCCAATCGTTCGTGAACCGGCATGTTGCCGCGCGCAAGACCTGTTTTGGCGTCCCGGCGATACCAAAAGATAAGAGAGGAAAATAGAACCGTTATGCCTGTATATGTTTCAACCACATATGCCAGTGATATGAGCTCAGTTATTGATGCCGCTAAGGGCCTAAAAACGCGTTCGATAGACCACATTGAACTCGGTTCAATTCACAAGCCGGAACCGGATGTCGCTGTTGGTTTGATGGGATTAGGATGCAGGTTCATTACGCATAATTATTTCCCTCCGGGAAATGAGAGGGCTGTTTTGAACATTTCGGCACAGAACGAAACTGTGAGGGCAAGGAGCCTTGAATTCATGAAAAAGGCCATAGATTTTGCCGTTAAGATACATGCCCCTTTGTATACTATACACCCCGGTTTTTGTTGTGAGGAAATCGCTGAGTCAAAGGTCGGAGATAACTATGATTTTCATTTTAACCGTTTCGGTTATGACATCCCGGACAGAACCAAAAGGTATTTTGGCAACCTTATCACTTCGGTTAACATACTGGGGGATTATATAAAAGACAAGGATATAAGGATAGCTGTTGAGACCCAAGGCTCCGTGTCAGAGGATAATTTTGTTTTTATGGATAAGCCGGAGGATTTTGAGGCCTTTTTAGCTGAAATGGAATCCCCGAAAGTCGGCCTTAATCTTAATTTGGGTCATGTCAACCTAGCCTCTAGAAAACACGGTTTTGATAAGATGAATTATCCGGAAGGGGTTATGAAAAGAATATACGCGGTTGAGGTCAGTCACAATAATGCCCTTTTGGATGAGCACCTTGGGCTTAAGGAAGATGGATGGTATATGGAATTTTTAAAAAAGGGAAGTTTTAAAAATCTGCCCGTAATATTTGAAGGCAGGGATATTGGTATAGAAGATACGGTCAAGTCATATAACATGCTTAAAAATATATTGGGATAAAGAAAGGCAGTATTTATGAAAGGGAAGAAAAGGAATCTTATATTAAGGGAGGATGCATTAATAATAGACGCGCTAAACGCCCTAAATGATTGCCCGTACGGTTTGGTGGTAATTGTGGATGGTGATGAAAAATTAAGCGGCATCGCCACTGAGGGCGACATAAGGCACGCTATCGTGAAAAAGGAATATACCCTATCCAGCCCTCTCAGGGATATCATGAACAGAAAACCTTTTGTTATAAAAGAGGGGTACAGCAAGAACCAGGCGCTGAGGATGTTCAGTGATTCCGTAAGGCAGCTGCCCGTTGTGATGAAGGATGGGCGGGTCAAGGATATCCTGCTCTACAAGGAATTCTGTGATGTTCTGCATGATACTAAAAAGGTAACTGTACGGGCAAAGGCGCCTTTAAGGATCAGTTTTGCCGGTGGCGGCACTGATGTCAACGCGTATATAGAGAAGAGGGGTGGGGTGGTACTGAGCACTACCATAAATAAATATTGTTTCGGCACCCTGATAAAAAGGTCCGATGAGAAGATAGTCATAAACTCAAGGGATTATGATTTACATATTGAGGCCGATAGTGTGGATGCCTTAAGATATAACGGCAGACTGGATCTTATCAAAGCGGTTATCAAGCTTATGCAGCCGGGTTTTGGTCTGGAGCTATATCTGCAGAGCGATGTCCCGCCCGGTTCGGGATTGGGCGGGTCGGCGACGATAGCAAGCGTGGTGTGCGGGCTCCTGAACCATTTAAGGGAAAATAAGCTTGATGAATACCAGTTGGCCGAGACAGCGTTTCAGGCCGAAAGGATCGAGCTCGAGATAGCAGGGGGGTGGCAGGACCAGTATGCCTCTGTATTTGGCGGATTTAATTTTATAGAGTTCAAGAAAGAAGACGTCATAGTACATCCATTGAAGATAAAGGAAGAGCTGCTCAATGAGCTTGAGTCAAATCTTTTCTTATGTTTCACCGGTGACACGCGTAATTCGGGAGAAATCGTCAGAAGCCAGATCGAATCTTACCTGTTAAAGGACGAGACAGTTGAACAGGCCCTTGAGATGACAGAGAAGATAACCCTGGATATGAAGAATACGTTGCTCAAAGGCCAGCTCACCTTATTCGGCAACTTACTGCACGAGGCATGGATGATAAAAAAGAGATTCGACACTAAGGTTACAAATCCGAAGATAGATATGTTATATAAGACAGGTATCGATGCCGGCGCCCTGGGCGGCAAGGTATTGGGAGCGGGCGGCGGCGGGTATATCTTATTTTACGCGCCTCATTTAGAAAAGGCCAAGATCTCCGAGGCCCTTACAGGGGCCGGTGGTAAGATAGTGAACTTCAATTTTGATTTTAAAGGCCTGCAGACCTGGGCGGTGCAGGACAATTAAGGGGTATAGTATGGGTGGCAGAAAGAAAGATAAAAGGGTCTTGGGTATCATACCCGCAAGAGGGGGCTCCAAAAGAATAAAGGACAAGAACTTAATAGGACTCTTTGGCAAGCCTCTTATATATCACAGTATAAAGGCCGCTTTAGAATCGAATATAGGAAGATTAATAGTCTCAACCGACAGCGAGAAGATCGCCGGTACAGCCGATAAGTATGGCTGCGAAGTTCCTTTTATAAGGCCCGCGGGCCTGGCTAAAGACAACACACCCGATCAGCCGGTGCTGGCACACGCGCTGAAATATCTGGAAAAGAAAGAAAACTATAAGCCTGATATTGTCGTTCATTTAAGGCCGACGACACCTCTTAAGACAGCGAAGATAATTGATAGGGTTATAAATAAGGCCAGGACGGAAGACGCGGATATCGTCAAGACCGTTACCGAGATCATCGGAGAAGGGCATCCATATTGGTGTTACAGGTTAGATAACAAGGGAAAGATGAAACCGTTTATTGATGGGGTAAACATGAGTGAATATTACAGGCGGCAGACGCTTCCTCCCGTATACAGGGCAAACG
>Ga0272441_10010232_pt1 | contig 14255 bp, 30 predicted proteins | sample SSMProp6N_FD_193582 | JGI IMG/M metagenome (GOLD analysis project Ga0272441, IMG submission 193582) | Marine sediment archaeal communities from Little Sippewissett salt marsh, Falmouth, MA, United States - SSM-Prop-6N | ecosystem: Environmental > Aquatic > Marine > Wetlands > Sediment ... | reverse complement strand
AAAAAACAAAAAGAAAAGCTTCAGGCTTTGCAAGTTAATAATTTAATTAATAGCATCCGTGAGAATGGTTTTATGATTAACCAAGCCATAAATGGCATCACTGATTATGGAAATCTTACAAAGCGGAAAAACAAAAAATTGAAGCATGAAGATTTTATCAAAAACAGAAATAAAATTCTGGGGTTAATTCCTCCCCTCTGTACTGCTTTGATGATTATCAATAGCAATAAAAAAACTTTGAAACAGTATTCCACTTTATTGAAAGCAGTGGATGAGGGTTTGGCTGCTGCCACTAAAAAGGCCAAGGAAAAGGTTTTAAGGGAGCAAGTCAAAAAAAACATAGTAAATAAAGGAGAACCAGATGGAAAATAAAACCAGACTATTAAAAAAGAAAAAGAATGATCCTCTTTATACCGTGGCGTCAAATTATAGCCGGGTTGAATGCTTAAGGATTTCCCTTAATGCTGAATGCGGATTTAAAAAAGGCCAGAAAGTCGCCCAGGTATTGAGGGATGACGGGGTTTTAATGTTAATTCCTGAAAAGAATTTTTCCCTTGATAATTATTCGTAAAAGGTGTATAGTTAAAACCGTCAGGATTAGCCACCTTGGCGGTATATAAATCACGGACTATATAAAGCCTTTGAATAATTCGGGAGGGTTCCGTGATACCCTTTTGACCTTGGCCGGTCCCCGGATTGTTTGAAGGCTTTTTTATTTTAAAAGGAGTAAAACTATGAGTGAAGAAAAACAGGAAATTAAAGTTGCTCCAGTTTTAGTTTATGAAGTAGATGTAAAATGTCCTAATTGCGGTCGTTGGCAATATATAAAATATAAGCCGGGTTACAATAAAATATGTCAATATTGTGACAAATATTTTCAAATAGGGGAAATTAAATGAAAACAAAACAAATCAAAAAACTTTTAAAAGGGTTGATAGATAACCTTTTAGAAACAATTACAGATGAAAAGATTCGAGAAATTATAAAGACTAAGTCTTTTGTGACTGGTGGCTGCATACCCTCCATGATAATTGGTGAATGGGTTAACGATTATGATTTTTATTTTATAGACCCGGATAGTGCCCAGGAAGTAAAAGATTATTATTCATCAAGTCACCCTGAATTTGTATCAGACAGATTCAAGATTAATTTAATAACTGAAAACAGCGTTAACCTTTCAGATAAAATTCAATTGGTTACAAAGTTCACCGGAGAGCCTGAAAAAATAGTAAAATCTTTTGACTGGAAACATATCAAATCTTATTACATTTATCCGGATAAAATCATTTTTTCAGATGATGTTTACCGGCTCATATGTGAAAAGGAGTTGATATACACCGGATCAAAATTTCCGCTTTCAACTCTTTTGAGAGTTCGTAAATACATTAAAAAGGGATGGACCATTTCAACAGCTTCCATGACTCATGTTGTGATGGATATTGTAAAAACATTTTTAGACAAAGATAAACCTATAGCGAGAAAAAGAGAAGCATGGCATGAAGATTATGTTGATGAGTGGGTTGAGTTCGATGTAAGGGGATTAGTTGATCAGTTAAATGGTATAGACCCGCTTGATATACAGGCAAGGCTTGAGGCTCAGTATGGAAAACATTTAAGCATTAAAGAAATAATCAATTTAATAAATAAATAATTACATGGGAGAATAAAAATGGATGAAATAAAAGACTTAAGAAGAAAAGAATTTTTCATGAAAGATTTAGGAGTTATTGAAATAAAAAAACTTAAAGTAAAACCTGGAGTATTGCCAAGATGGGCTAAATATGTGTCTAAGGATAAGAGCGGTAGAGTTAATATTTATGATGAAAAACCAAGTATTTCTATTTATTCAGGAATGTGGGTATTTGATAATTTTGGTACAAGGTACAAAGCAATTGACCTAAAAATAAAAGGCCCGTGGGAAAAATCATTAAGAAAGATTGAGGTTATTAAATTAATAAATGATGGTAAAGCTAAATGATACATTCTTTTAATGTTGATTTTGCTATAAAATACGGAGAAAAGCAGGCTATTGTATTGAATAGTTTAGCTTTTTGGCAAAAGAAAAACCAGGCAAATGACAGGAATTTCTATGATGGTTACTACTGGGTCTATAATTCTGTAAAGGCTTTTCAAGACCTTTTCCCTTATTGGACATTAAAACAGATTAGATCAATTTTTGACAAATTGGAAGAGTTAAATTTAGTAAAAATAGGGAATTATAATAATGATTCAAGAAATCGGACAAAATGGTACTCAATTATAGATCCTGCCATTTTACAATTTTATACATTGCAGTTGCCCACAAAGGCAAATGAGCTTGCCCATAAGGGCAAATCTTCTATAACATTAATTGACACATTAATTGACAATGACATTTTACCAAAAAGTAAAAAGCCTACTTATTCACAAGACTTTCTTTCATGGTTTGATTCATACCCAAAACAAGGAGACAATACAAAAGCTTCAGCGTTTAAATGGTGGCAAAAGAAAACCAAAAAGGAAAAGGATGATATTATCCTGGCTACTGAGTTTTATAAAAAAGACGTTAAATCCAAAAATACAAAAAATCAATTCATTTTAGCTGCCAGGACTTTTATTGGCCGGGATGAAAGATACCTTGATTATTTAGAAGGAGCCTTAAGTCAGGCCGAAACCCAAGATGAGAAAAACTTCAGGAATGAAATTGAGAAAAAATACTATAAAGAAATTCAGTTTGATATAAGTAATGGTATGAGCAAAGCTCAGAGCATCGCATATTATATTAAAAAAGAAAGGGGCCTTGTTTCATGAAAATGACAAATAGGGAAAAGGGCTCTACTGATTTGAATGATCCAATCACAAGGCCAAGAAAGCTCCAGGAAAGTATTAATTCTTTTGTGATGAGCTATGTGGTTGATAAATGGCGGGAGGTTTATGATAAAGCCCAGGGAAAAGAAAATAAAGAACGGGTGATGCAGTTTGTGAAGCTTGAGACTGAAGGGGGCCGATGTTTCAATCCTGATTGCTTGAAAAATTGGATTCATGTTAAAAAGCAAAATTTATATTATTTAGTCGATTATTATCATCCTGGCTGTTATTGCTTCTTCAGGTGCCCTTTATGTGGTAGATCAAATCATTATGAAATGGAATCCGGGGTGCTGCATAAACGTGGTTATCGCTGTGATTGTGGATGGAAGCTGCTTGATGGTGAGAAAAATGAAATAAAAAAACATGGCGCCAAGTTTGAAAAACAGAACTGGGATTTCCTGAATAAAATAAGATTAAGGCAATACCTTTATTTTATTGAGTTTGATGGGTCTTTAGTTATGGAGAGGAAAATGAAATGAAGAAAGGAAAAGCCTGTGCTCATAAAACAGGCAACCGAAAAGGGGATTTGTATTATACACCTAAAAGCCTCGTTTGGACTGCTGATCACATTATAAAAAGAGAATTCACTGGTGATATTTTAGAACCTTGTGCCGGAATAGATCATTTCCCTATTTGGGAAGCACTTACATATGACATAGGGATTGATACTTATGCTAATGATTTATTCGATAAAGATACTGGGGAAAATTACCTTGAGGAAAATCAACTTTTTTACACTTTTGATGAGATAATTACTAACCCGCCTTTTTCCTTATGGGATGATTTTATACTAAAAGCAAAATCCCATTGTAAAAAGTTCATGTTTATAGGCCGGACAAATTACTTTGGAACTCAGTCGAGATTAGAAAAAGAAATCTGGAAGAACCTAAAAGGGTTTTATCCATTTTCCCGTTATGTTGATTATCAAGGACCATATCGAGAAGATGGGCTTTTTCATGTTGGTTATTTGGCGACCGCCTGGTTCCTGTGGGATATGGAATACTCGGGTGATCTTGATTTTGAAATTCTGGATGTTTCCAAGTGGGCCAAGCTTGGACCATTCAAAAAGAAAGCGAGGATTAAGAAATGAGAATAGATCAGTTTATTGAAATATGTTTGGGACTTGGTATTTTGTACGGCCCTGCAATTTATATTATTATAAGGAGCATTATGAAATGACTGAAGGTGAATACGATTTAAAGGAAGCTATATTTTTATATGTAATAGATTATGAAATGTCGAACGGCACAGATGTTGACGGTAAAAAATTAGAATTCAAAATAGATAGACAACAATCGGAATTGAAAATAAATATTAGTTTTGAAGAAATAAATAAGGAAAGTCAATAATGAAAAAAGAAATTAATGTTTCAAGGTTGATGCAAGAGTCAAAAAGCAAAGGGGTTAATCTTTACATATTAATAAAAAGGGAATTGCTTTATAAAAAATCAGGGGCTATGGATTTAGGGCGATGCTGCAAAAATTGCAGGGCAGGCCAAAAGGTAAAATATAAAGATGGTTGGCATTTGCAGTGCTCCTGGATTGGTATTATTAAAGATGATCATTCGGATATTGAGCTCGATAGTGTTTGTAAGTTTTATGAACGAGCTTATTATAAAAAACTTAACGACGAAGGAGTTGTAAGATGAAAAGAACTTTTGAGGATGTTTTCGAATTGCATAACATCGAGGTTCGCGCCTTAAGAGGTGGATCAAAATTGAGGTTGATTTTCAGAAAACCTGAAGACCTTGATATTTTTACACAATTGGTAATGTTCCGGGAAAGTAATGTGAAGGTAATATTTACTTTAGAACAGGAGGAAGGGAAACAGAAAAATGCAGTTACCATTAATGATGTGTTCGAGTTTTATGATTTAAAGCTTCCCAGGAAAAAAGGTCACATGGAATTCATGCTTGAACAGATGTATGAGAAAAGCAAAGAAATTAAAATCGTTCCTTTGCGGTTTACTAACTGTAAAGTTTTTCTCGAACAAATAGAGCAGGAGCTTGATTTTGAGGAAGATGAGGAGGAAGAGGAAACCGAGGTGTAATATGAGAAAAAGCGCTGGGAATATGTACGGATTTATTGATGCCACGTGGAACCCGATAAAAGGTCAGTGTTATCATGACTGTTCTTATTGCTATATGAAGCGATTCCCACAAAAACCTTTAAGATTAGATGAGAAAACTTTATATGAAGACCTTGGCAGTGATCAAAAAATATTTGTTTGCAGCGGGACTGATATGTTTTCTTCAGAAGTTCCTCTGGAATGGATAAACGCTGTTGCTCACCATATGAAGCAACACAAAAACGAGTATTTTCTTCAAAGTAAAAATAGTATGAGGATGCTTTATTATATCGATAAGGTTCCAAAAGATACTATATTTTGCACCACAATTGAGAGCGATAGAAATTATCCGAAAGTGTGCGGGAATTCTCCAGTAATAATGATGAGGTATGCAGGCATCAAAGCAATAAAAGCCAAGGGGTTCCGTGTGATGGTCACAGTTGAACCTATAATGCAATTCGACCTCCTGGAGCTTTCATCTATGCTTATTTCGTTAAACCCTGAGCAGGTTAACATCGGGGCAGATTCCAGGGGTTCTGGGCTTATTGAGCCTCATGGCTACCAGGTTGAAAAGCTGATTGAGAACTTGGAACGGAAATCGATAAAGGTTTATAAAAAAGATAACCTAAATCGATTATTGAAGGGATAGTAGCAAATGGAACAAGCAAGAGCCCCACCTGGCATGGTTTGAATTCCTTTATAAATTGATTGATTTGTATAGGCCGGGTTTGATTAAGGCCCGGTCTTATTAAGAAAGGGTTAATAAATGAAAATATATGTTGCTAGTAGCTGGAGAAATAAGGATCAACAAAGGGTAGTAAAATATCTTAGATTAAAAAATCATGAGGTTTATGATTTCAAAAATCCAGGTATAAATGATTATGGTTTTTCATGGTCTGAAATAGATAAAAATTGGAAAAATTGGACTGTAGATCAATACATAAATTCATTAAATCATCCTATAGCTATTTCTGGTTTTAAAAAAGATTTTAATGCAATGAAATGGGCTGATATATGTATATTGGTTTTACCTTGTGGAAGATCAGCTCATACAGAAGCAGGATGGATGTCCGGTAAAGGAAAGAAAGTTTTTGTATATATTCCAGAGCCGTTAGAACCGGAATTAATGTATAAGGTTTATGATGGTATTACGGATGATATGAGAATTATTAACAACTGGATAAAGTTATGGTCATAAGTTCATGACCCGGAAAAGAGGAACGCAAATGGATAATATAAGAAATCATTTTATTGGAACTTTAAATGCTGATTATAAGACGGAGCTGGTGACAGATACTCAATATTGCCTGGAATTAAAAAAGGGTATTTTGACTATAGATTTTCAAGGCTCTGTATCTTTTGAAGATTGGATTCATAATTTTTCATTTTTTAAAAGATGGCATCATGGCGACTTGGTTCATTCAGGGTTTTTGAAAAAATGGCTCGCTGTGCGTCAGTTTATTTATGATTTTATAAATAAAAATAAACATGAAATTGATTATGTTATTACTAGGGGACATTCTCAAGGGGGTGCAATTGCTTTACTGGCTTATCTTGATCTAAAAAGAATAAATCGCTTATTTAGACCAAAATGTATCACTTTTGGAGCCCCGAGAGTTTTTTCCGTGTTTCAAAAAAAATCAGAGTTTGAAAAAGTTGCTCAGATAGAAACAAGGAGAGACATAGTGTGCCGGGTTCCTTTGTGGTTGATGTTTTTTAAACACTGTGGCCGTCGTGTTAAGATTGGCCCTAAGAGCTGGATTGATTGGATTCCATCGGCAAACGCTCATCGGCCTGAAACATATTTAGAATATATGAGCAAATGAACATTATATCGATTGATCCATCAAAATTAAAAACTGGAGTTTTCACCAGGATAGATAAAATTGAGAGCAGCTTTGTAATAAAAAATAAGACTGGATCGACCATAGGGGAGACCTTGATAAAAATCTATTCTGAATTTTCAAAAATCCTGGACGCTGGGGTTTATGATTTTGGAATGGTAGAAAATCCCAGGCATTCATCATTCGCGATGTATATGTTTGAAATAATTGGGGTCATAAAATTAGCCTTTGCAGAGCATGGAATTCCTATAATTCCGGTGTATGTCCAGACCTGGAAAACTTTAACCATGAAGGGGGTTAATAAGAAAGAAAATGCTGCTGTATATTTAAAAATCGTCAAAAAAAAGTATGATCGTGAGTTCAAGACCACGGACGAGGCCGATGCTTTTTTAATATATCAGGCTGTGAAGATTATAGCTAAAAAGACAAATAGTTTGACAAAGGGAATGAAAAAAATAAAAGATCAATTATCAAAAATAATTGAGGAGTATAAAAATGCAAAATAATATTTGTATACTGGTTCCCTTTTCATTTTCCATTCAAAATTGTTTTTTTGACTGTGATTATGCGATGTTCCATTATGGGGGTGAGAGGGTTTTGTTTGCCCACATCTTGGGAATAAATAAGTTTAAAGGTATAGATGAGGCTTTGAATACAAATGTCACAACACAAATAATAAATGATCTTTCGCCTGAAATGCAGGCTATAAAAAAGCAGATAGAAAGGGAAATTAGTGCTAGTCGTAATTAAATATTTATTAAAATTTATAGGAATTATTCTTGTGGGAGCCTTTGCCCATGGATTAATGAAAGAAATGGGAATACAAAATGAAAAGATTAATATATTTAATGTATTATTATTCTTTGGATTATGCCTTTTGTTTTTTACTTGATAAATTGCAAGGCATCCTGTATAATAAGATATCGATAAGTTATTAAGACGGAGGGAATTATGCCATTGATAAATTACCAGAAATGGAAAGCCGACAAAGTTAAAGCCGGTAAATCAAAACAAACAATTAGAAAATTGAGGAAAAGGCGCTTTAGAGTAGGTGATAAGCTCTTTCATTATGTAGGAGCCAGAACCAAAAACTGCCAAAAGCTGGGTGAATCTATATGCTCAGAAGTTCACACCATTTCAATTCACCCCAATCTTGAGATTTACATAAACAATATATTTGCTCAAAAAACGGAAATTGATAAAATTGCAAGGCTGGACGGGTTTAAAAATACGACTGAGTTTATTGCTTTTTTTATAAATACTCACAGCTTGCCCTTTTATGGGCAGATAGTAAGGTGGAAGGAGATAAATAATGATGAATAAAGCTAGTATTATGATCGGGAATAAAGATAGTTCAGGGGATAAAATTCTTTTTAAGGGAAAAGATTTCACCCAGGATGAAATTGAAGTTATAGATCAAATAAGTGAGTCCAATAATACGCCACGTGAAGATTATATACCGCTGGAAAATGTTATTCAAAATTTAAATAAATCGGCAAAAGCTTTAAAGCTAAATTTTACTGATGGTGAAATAAAACAAATGAAAAAGGCATTATCTGCTATAGCTGATATATTTGCGAGATTTTCCAAAGTTTTGAGTGAAACTGTTTCCATGGTCGTTTCTTCTGATGAATTTCAAAATATTTTATGGACTATGAAAGATTTAAATAGAAAATTCTATAGAACAGACATAAAAGCTATTATTTATAATCAAGATGATTTTACTTCTTATCCAGTTGATTTAGAATGGTGTAACAAGTTAGAACCAGCACAAGAGGAAAAAGAAAATTCTTCACGTGAAGATTTGGAGCCTGATTGGTCCCCTATAAATGAAAGATGGAACTGGATGGCTATTGATAAAAATGGTGATGGTTACCTTTACGAAAAAAAACCTATTTATGATGGTGGATATTGGGATAATACTGGTGATGGTCAAATCATGTTTTATAAAAGTTTTAGAGTGGATTTCGATAATGCAGTTGATTTGATATTCAAGAGGCCAGAATGAAAAGCAAATTACAAAAAGTATGTTATTATTGCAGGAAGGCAAAACCAACACACAAAGCGTCAAAGGGCCAGCTTGAAATTCAGGTTTGTTCATCTTGCCTTAAGAAAAACAAAATCCTCTTTGATAAAACTGAGGTGTTAAAATAAATTTTTGAAAGGAATTAATTATGCTTTACCAATTAACTTTTGACATAAAAGAAACCAATAAACTCAATTTGACCAAGACTTTTGATAATTTAGTCCATGAATGCAGATTTGAGGTAATTGAAAAAAGTGTGATCATAAGTTCTCCTGATGATTACCGTAGATATTATATAACTAGCACTGGAATTTTGATGCTGGTTTTACGAAATAAAGAAGACAGGAGCTTTGTGTCTCTTATTACTAGTTCTAAGTCAGTTATGACGAGTTTCAAATGTTCAGCTATTACAGCTTTTGAATTGATTAATCCAGTAATAAGGGAGCTTTAAAATGGAAGTTAAGAAATTTAGAGTAATGTCTGACCGGATACTTTGTTCCTCAAGGAATATCAGTTTAAAAGAGGGCGAAATAATTGACGGGAAATATGAAGACGGGGACATAGCAATTATGCATCATTCGGGATGGTGGATTGATGACCCAGTTTATTATGATGAGATAAAGCCAAGTAGGAAGAACACAAAGTTCACGTCCGGAGATTTCGAATATGATGTTCCGGATGATAAAAATAAATAAATCGACGGAGGTTTAGATTTGAAAAAAGAGATTAAAATAAATTGTGTAGGTTCGGAAACTATTTCCCTTGATGCTTTGCATGACTTTCAGGGAAGCTTGAAAAAAATAAGTCCTGAAAATGTAGAACGGTTAAAGAAATCTATTATTAAGAAGGGGTTTATAGCTCCATTTTTTATATGGAATCATCGAGGAAAATACAAAATAATAGACGGGCATCAAAGGCGCTTAGCTCTGGAGGAATTATCTGAAGAATACGATATTCCCCCGCTTCCTGTCATAATGGTGGAGGCTTCCAGCGTTAAAGATGCCAAGGAAAAACTTCTTATGATTGCTTCCCAGTTCGGTGATTTTGACAAAAATATCCTTGATATGTGGATAAATCAAATTGATATAAATATGGTTTCGGAATTCAGGTTCATGGATAATGAAATTGACTTGAACTTTGGGATTGAGGAAGTAGATATTCCTGACCTTTCTGATGGGGAAAAAAGCCCTATTGAGCAGATGACATTCACTGTTTCGGCCCGTCAGGTAAAATTGATTAAAAAGGCGATTGAAAAGGTTAAGCAGGAAGGGGTCGATAAAGATAGGTATAATAAAAATGAAAATGGATGCGCCATAACCCAAATAATAAAAGAATGGTTGAAAGATGGGTGAATGTAAGAAGTTAATCGTAAAACCTATTTCGGCCCAAGATGCTAATCGCTTAATAAAAAAAATACATTACAGTCATAAAGTCGTTCCAAACAGCCAGCTTCATTTCGGAGTATTTTATAAAGGCCGATGCGGTGGCGCTATTCAATACGGGCCCAGCATAAACAAAAAAGCGACTATCAATCTTGTGGAGGGTACAGGCTGGAATGAGTTTTTAGAATTAAATAGAATGGCCCTGGCCGACTGGCTCCCCCCAAATGGTGAAAGTCGCTGCATAGCCTATACCTTAAGATTCATAAAAAAACACTACCCACATATAAAATGGATTATTAGCTTCGCTGATGCTACTCAGTGCGGAGATGGCTCCATTTACAGAGCAACCGGGTTTTGTTTGACCGATGTTAAGGTGAATACAAGCTTGAGGGTAAATCCAGAAACCGGAAAGCCTGAGCACACAATAACAGCTTATCATAAAAAAATGGAAAAGGAATTCCGGACTTGGGACCCTTTGAAGGGGTATCAAATAAGGTATATTTATTTCCTGGACCCTGCCTATAAAGAAAAGCTTACAGTTCCTATTTTGCCTTATTCAATTCTTGACAAAATGGATGTTCGGATGTATCGTGGAGAATATGTTCGCCCTTCTGGTGTTAACGGTAACACATCTTCCCTCCAGGAAGAAGACGGCGGTTCAATTCCGACCGAAGGGCTTAACATAAAACCCCACACAAAAAAACCTCCTAAAAAGGAAACCACTCGTAAAGGAAAAACTCATGGGAGATAGAAAAAGAAGTGACTATGAAATAAATATGATAGTCAATCAAATCTGTGTTTTACTCATTAAAGGCATAACAAGACGGGCTGATATTTTTCAATACATTTCGAAAATGGATCAATTAAAGCCAAAAGAGCAGAAAAAAAGGAATTGGGTTCCAGTGGGTGACAAAACAGATAGGATGATTGATATATACATAAAAAGAGCGCGGGAGCAGCTTGTGGAAATGGCTAAGGATGAGTCTAATTCAATCCGGGCTTTGTATGTTGCTCAATTGGAGGATATGTATATGGAAGCCAGAAAAAAGGGAAATCTCCAGACCGCGAATAATATTATGAAAAATAAAATATTCCTGAACGGCTTGGGGGGAATGAACATTAAGGGAAATTTTAGTGTCACAACCTTTGATGTGGACTTAACCGCAGAAGAAGAGCAGGATTATAAAAATCGGCTTAAAGATATGTATGGGGAGGATTTAGAATGATTGAATTAATATTTCTTTTGGCCCTTGGTTTGGCAGCAGGGATAGCAGGCTTTTTCTTTGGTTATGCCATTGTAATTTTAATAAAAAATCTTATAAGCCATAAAAATAAACCAGTTTTTAAATCATGGAGGAAATATGAATACAGAAGAGATTAAGAAACGATTTAGTTATCACCATCCAGCAGGGACACAGCCACAAAGATATAAATTGATCCGGGAAAATGCTATTAACTTTGCATATGCCATAGAAAGAATGTGTCCAGAGTCCAGGGAAAAGAGTTTGGCTTTTACTAAGCTTGAGGAAGTGGTTATGTGGGCTAATGCTGCCATTGCCAGAAACTCAGTAGAGGAAAAAAAAGATGATAAAATGCCTTCTTGTTAAAATAAAATCCCTTTTTAAAAAAAAATATAACTGCAAATACTGTCTTGACTATAAGACCTTTCATTCCGTTATGAGTAACCAGGAAGAAAAATGTCCATATTGTAACTGGAATACAATAACAAGTCGGGACATTTTGCAGAAAAAGCCCCTATGGAAATATTGATGGATAAATGTCCAGCTTGTGGGGTAGATATAACCTATGACAAATCAAAGCTGCTGACAGTTCAGTATTCTTTTCACGGGGATGCATCCCATGTTTTTATGTGCTGCAATTGCTCCCATGTTATTATATGGCCATCCTGGAAGGTTCAAGAATGGAAAACAAAGAACAAATCAAAGTCACAAAAAAATACCAAATAGATAAAGTTGACGAAAAATTGGCTGAAGTCCCTATCTTATTCATAAAGGGGAATGATGTGGATAACGAACAAGATAAGTTAGTTTGTCAGTATGAAAAAGCTGCTGGGATCGTTTATATTACCCAGTGTGGGGAAAAGGTCATAGGCCTGCATAAACGCGCGAAATATTGCACCTACTGTGGGAGGTGGATAAGAATAAATGAAAGGAGACAAAATGGAACTTAGTTTTTTTAGAATGGGAGATGTTATGGACTCAAGGATTGACTTGAATAGAGTGGTTGAGTATTGCCCTGATGATTCAAATAATGTTCATTCTATTTATTTGTCCATAGAAAATGTGGACAGAGTAGTTAAATACGTTTATGAGTCCGAAAAGAAGAGAGATGAAGTGCTTAAGTTATTAGATCTGGCTTGTTTAAGTAAAATTCCGATGCCTGAATGTATAAGCCAGGACATGAAAGAATCAGAAATAACTTAAGGTAAAAAAGAAGAGGGGTCTTATAGGCCCCTTTTTTATTGTAAAAATAATTAATCTTTTTTGCTAAAAGCCTTGCAATTTCAATAAAAAGGGGTTATATTTTCAGTAGTTGCGATATGAAAGGGGTTACGAATGAATAAGGGTTTGTTGCGAAAATCATTACAGGTTGAAAGAGACCTGGAACTAATCAGACAAATTGTTACATCTTCTGCTTTGGACGAAATGAATAAGATAGCTATAAGAGCCGTTGAACGATACAACCATATGGTTGAGAAATACATGGCTGGAAAAGTAAGGGTTAACCATAACTCAAGGTCTATTATTTTTGAATAGGCTGTTATAAAAAACGATTTGAGGAGAGTGATATGCAGAAGAATGATTTTGTTAATGAGGTTGTTGATACCATGAAATGGCAATTCGACAAAGAACGCTGGATATCAAAAAGAGACATTTCAAAGAAAATTACAGAATATGTTAGAAAATATTTCAACGGCTCATACAAAAAGATGAATATATGGGTAGAGGCAGGGGTTGAGCCCGGCTTCAGCAAGCCTGTAGAGGCCCTAACATATTTTTGCATGGAATAAAAAAGAGGCCGGTTCGTTCGGCCTTAAATCGTGGCCCCTTCGGGGGCTTAATGTAGCCGAAGCCGGTCAACAGCCCGGTTATAAAATACAGATTTTAGACGATTTAAGGAGTGATCTATGAAAACAATAGAAGAGCTTGAAAATATGGGTGCTGCTATAATAGCCCGCTTAAAACTAGTGAATGAAGCTTATAAGCGTGTAAATTTCAACCTTATGGCTCTTGAAATCAGAATGAAAGAAGATGCTGATAAAAATAGACTTGTTGGTAATATGTTTAATAAATCAAAAACGGTCGTTGATCGTTAAAGATAAATCTATTGAAAGGATAGAAGCTTTTACATCGTTTTTGGTTAAATCAATTTTTAAATTGGTTCTGGATTGTGGCGGATGGGTAGACGCTAACAAATGGTGGAGTGAGAGGGATAAACCTTATGTGCGGGAAAGTTAAAAGTCAGGGAAGCAGGCAAACACCGCGACCTTTTGAGATTTGGTAAAATATAAAATCCATTGTGATGCTTTGCATATACTGACTAAGCCAAATCAAATCGCGATCAGGTTCGAGTCCTGGCAATCCAGTTAAAGCGGTCGTTGACCGTTGCGGGAATTTCCCGCTATCCAAATAAGCCGGTCATGGTCTGCTTTGTGCCATGGCTTGGCTTTGTGTATGATACTGAGAATTTTAAACAGACGTTTAATAGCAAAGCCTCGTATTTTAAGCCCTGGATAAGCCTCCGGGGCTATTTTTTAAAGGAGAGCTTTATGTATTTAGTTCAAATAAGAATAATAAAAAAAGAAGAAGCTGACTTGGTATATGAAGGAAAATTTAAGTTCAAATTCATAGCTGAAATATTTGCTATGATAAACAGATTTAAAATAAGGTTGAATTTCTTTGGTTCTGATATAGGGGTTCTTACCTTTATAGAAAAGGATAAAATGTAGGCCCTTTTTTTGGGGCTTTTTTTTTGTCCTGCTTATGATATACTTAAATCATGAGTTCACTGTTAACGATTGAAAGGGCAGCGAGGAATCATGACTTTATTGCTTGGTTGGCGGTAAAG
>Ga0272441_10010231_pt1 | contig 14255 bp, 6 predicted proteins | sample SSMProp6N_FD_193582 | JGI IMG/M metagenome (GOLD analysis project Ga0272441, IMG submission 193582) | Marine sediment archaeal communities from Little Sippewissett salt marsh, Falmouth, MA, United States - SSM-Prop-6N | ecosystem: Environmental > Aquatic > Marine > Wetlands > Sediment ... | reverse complement strand
GGAAGCTGGGGGTGCCTGAAGTCCGTAACCGCAAGGAGCGGCCTAGGGTAAAACTAGTGACTGGGGCTAAGTCGTAACAAGGTAGCCGTACCGGAAGGTGTGGCTGGAACACCTCCTTTCTGGAGAGAAGATGATCTGAAAGAGACAGATTGGTTGGGATATTTTTTCCTGGCCTGGATTAAGTGCTTTATTAAAAAAAAAGAAGACAGGCACCGGAGCAGAAGTAAGCTCTGAGCTCGGATTTGAAAGGGGAGGGGATACATACAAGATACAGTCCCATAGCTCAGTTGGTTAGAGCGCTACACTGATAATGTAGAGGTCCCCAGTTCAAATCTGGGTGGGACTACGACAGGTATGAGATATAAGAGGTGAGAGATGAGAGATGAGAGATGAGAGATGAGAGGTGAGATAATAACTCATAACTGTAGAATGCTTCGGGGAATTAGCTCAGTTGGCTAGAGCGCCTGCCTTGCACGCAGGAGGTCAAGGGTTCGACTCCCTTATTCTCCACCATTGCCCGCCGCAGCTTTACGCGAAGGCGGGACGTTCAAAAGCAGCATAAAGCGCAAAGGCAACAATCCGCTTTTGCCAGTGCTACGGCGGACGAAGAGTTCTTTGACATGATGAAACGCAACGAGATTAGTAATAAAAGAATACTTGAGAAAGTTAATAAGGGCACACGGTGGATGCCTTGGCTCTCAGAGGCGACGAAGGACGTGACAAGCTGCGAAAATCTGCGGGGAGGAGCAAATATCCGTTATATCCGCAGGTATCCGAATGGGGCAACCCCTCCGGTTGAAGGCCGGAGACCCTGAGTAATCAGGGGGCAAACCCGGGGAACTGAAACATCTAAGTACCCGGAGGAAGAGAAAACAATAGTGATTCCCTGAGTAGTGGCGATCGAAAAGGGAAGAGCCTAAACCGGTTTTGTTTCGGCAAGGCCGGGGTTGTAGGACTGCGACGTTGTATATAGATACAAAATGGAAGATATCTGGAAAGTTATACCACAGGGGGTGATAGTCCCGTACATATACCTATCTATTTACATAGCAGTATCCTGAGTAGGACGGGACACGAGAAATCTTGTCTGAATCAGCCAGGACCATCTGGTAAGGCTAAATACTACTGAGAGACCGATAGTGTACCAGTACCGTGAGGGAAAGGTGAAAAGCACCCCGAACAGGGGAGTGAAATAGTACCTGAAACCGTGTGCTTACAAGCGGTTGGAGTCCTGGATTTATCTGGGATGACAGCGTGCCTTTTGCATAATGAGCCTACGAGTTACTCTTTATTAGCGAGGTTAAGACTTTCAGGGTCGGAGCCGAAGCGAAAGCGAGTATTAATAGTGCGAATATAGTTAATAGAGGTAGACGCGAAACCTGGTGATCTACCCTTGGCCAGGCTGAAGTTCCGGTAACACGGGATGGAGGGCCGAACCAGTAGACGTTGAAAAGTCTTTGGATGAGCTGAGGGTAGGGGTGAAAGGCCAATCAAACCAGGAAATATCTCGTACTCCCCGAAATGCATTTAGGTGCAGCCTCGTAACAATCTGACAGAGGTAGAGCTACTGATAAGGCTAGAGGGCTTCACCGCCTATCAACCCTTGACAAACTCCGAATGCTGTCAGATGATTTACGGGAGTGAGGCTATGGGTGCTAAGGTCCGTGGCCAAAAGGGAAAGAACCCGGACCATCAGCTAAGGTCCCTGAGTGTATGCTAAGTTGAATTAACGAAGTGCGACTGCTTAGACAGCTAGGATGTTGGCTTGGAAGCAGCCATTCATTTAAAGAGTGCGTAACAGCTCACTAGTCGAGCGGTTGTGCATGGATGATAATCGGGCATAAGCATACCACCGAAGCTATGGTATTACGATTAATCGTAATAGGTAGGGGAGCATTCCAGACTGCGCTGAAGGTAGGCCGTGAGGTTTACTGGAGTGTCTGGAAAAGAAAATGTAGGCATAAGTAACGATAATGCAGGTGAGAAACCTGCACACCGATAGACTAAGGATTCCTGATCAACGCTAATCGGATCAGGGTTAGTCGGGACCTAAGGGAAAGCCGAGAGGTGTAACCGATGGACAACTGGTTAATATTCCAGTACCACCATATATTGCGATGGGGTGACGGAGGAGTGAACCGGCCGCGTACTGACGGAATAGTACGTTAAAGGGTGTAGTTATACGCCCGGGTTAATAGCCCGGGAGTGGCGAACCTGATAGTACCGCGAGCCTTCGGGCGAGCGGATAGTGTCGTTAAACATACTTCCAGGAAAACCCCCTAAGCTTCAGGTATATGGTGCCCGTACCGCAAACCGACACAGGTAGTCAGGGAGAGAATCCCAAGGTGCTCGAGTGATTCGTGGCTAAGGAACTAGGCAAAATAGTCCTGTAACTTCGGGATAAAGGACGCCCCGAGCAATCGGGGCCGCAGAGAAATGGCCCAGGCGACTGTTTATCAAAAACACAAGGCTTTGCGAAATAGTAATATGAAGTATAAGGCCTGACACCTGCCCGGTGCCGGAAGGTTAAGAGGAGGGGTTATCATGAAATATTTTGTGAGAAGCTCTGAGTTGAAGCCCCGGTAAACGGCGGCCGTAACTATAACGGTCCTAAGGTAGCGAAATTCCTTGTCGGGTAAGTTCCGACCTGCACGAATGGTGTAACGATCTGGGCACTGTCTCAGCCACGAGCTCGGTGAAATTGTAGTTCCGGTGAAGATGCCGGATACCCGCAACGGGACGGAAAGACCCCGTGAACCTTTACTACAGCTTAACATTGATTTTGGATAAGTGATGTGTAGGATAGGTCGGAGACTATGAATCGGCTTCGTCAGGAGTCGTGGAGTCAACCTTGAAATACGACCCTTTATTTATCTGGAACCTAACCCCGGGCAATCGGGGGACATTGTTTGGTGGGTAGTTTGACTGGGGTGGTCGCCTCCAAAAGCGTAACGGAGGCTTCTCAAGGTACCCTCAGCACGATTGGTAACCGTGCGTAGAGTGCAATGGCATAAGGGTGCTTGACTGCGAGACCTACAAGTCGACCAGGTAGGAAACTAGAGCATAGTGATCCGGTGGTTCCGTATGGAAGGGCCATCGCTCAAAGGATAAAAGGTACTCCGGGGATAACAGGCTGATCGCTCCCAAGAGCTCATATCGACGGAGCGGTTTGGCACCTCGATGTCGGCTCGTCACATCCTGGGGCTGGAGAAGGTCCCAAGGGTTGGGCTGTTCGCCCATTAAAGTGGCACGCGAGCTGGGTTCAGAACGTCGTGAGACAGTTCGGTCCCTATCTGTTGTGGGCGTTGGAGATTTGCGAGGAGCTGACACTAGTACGAGAGGACCGTGTTGGACAAACCTCTGGTGTACCTGTTGTGGCGCCAGCCGCATAGCAGGGTAGCTATGTTTGGAAGGGATAAGTACTGAAAGCATCTAAGTACGAAGCTCGCCTCAAGATGAGATCTCCTTTAAGGGACGTTAAAGACTATGACGTTGATAGGCTGCAGGTGTAAAGGCAGTAATGTCAAAGCCGAGCAGTACTAATTACCCGTAAGCTTTCAAGAGCAGGTATTTTTTATTATTAATCTTGTTATTTCATCATGTTAAAATATATCAGACGACCAACGACGAACGACGAACGACGAACGACGAACGTTGAAGGAGGAAATGTCTGAATGATCTTAAGGTGGTTATAGCGACAGGGTTCCACCTCTTCCCATTCCGAACAGAGAAGTTAAGCCTGTCAGCGCCGATGGTACTGCGCAAGCGGAAGAGTAGGTCGCCGCCGACTTTAAAAGAGAAAAGCTCAGGAGCAATCCTGGGCTTTTTTTGTTCGGGGGTTGAGAGAGCGTTGAAGCGTTGAATCGTTAAATTGTTGAATTGGGTTGTTGAAGCGTTTAATTGTTAAATTGTTGAATTGGGAGAAACTGTCACTTCTATTTAGCATAGACAATGAATGATAGAAACGGGCAGGGTGAAGTTGATGGAAGCAAGTGAGTCCTGCGAGCTCGACGAAGGCAAAATGCCTGAGTCAATATTGGAATGATGTTAGTATACTACAAACCAATAATCCATAAAAAAAAGACCGTCCTGGAAAAGCAGAACGGCCTGTATTATCGATATTAATTATCAGACTATACCCTAGTAAAACTTATATCTCCTGTCGACAATATCTGATGCTTCTTTAAGGGCTTCGTACACCTCGAAACTTGCCCTGGCCTGAAATGTTGAAATGAGCCTGTTGCGAAGTGTCTCTATGTCCTGTCCCTGCTGGTTGTTTTCAACATTGTTAACAGAAATGATAAATATACCGTTATCTCCTTTGATAGGACCCGAGAGGAATCCTTCATTTGCACTCGATGCTACTGCTATAACTGCTGGTTCAACACCTGCCGCCGGAATAGAATAGGAATTAAAACCTATATTTGTTGCCTCATTAACCCTGAGGTCAAGTTCAGATGCAATATCCTCGATATTATCGAGACCCTGTGTTGCACTACTGATCTCATTAATTATTTTTTCTGCTTTCTTTTCCCTGATAACTGCGAACCTTACATCCGACTCAACATCACTTAGCTTGGCGTACCCTTGTTCTTTAACGTCGCTACAGTATGCAACAATAAACTTGTCTCCAATCTCAAAAACTGCCTGCTCACTGTTGTCAAGGATAATATTATTCTTTTCCGTTTCAAAAAGTGACATTATAAGCGTCCTCGGCGATTCAAGTCCGGGAAGTGTTTTCTGATCAGGTGCAACATCAGTAGCAAGTTTTTTATTAAGATTCTCCCCTGCTATTGCATCGTTGAATTTCTGGTAGGTGTTATTATTACCTGCGAACCTGCTTGCCTCTGCATATTTCTCCTGATAGGTTGCAGAACTTGGTTCAATTGCTCTCTCTACAATACCAACATGATATTTCCTTGATTTGCTGCCCTGGTCAAGTATTTCAATAATATGGTATCCGAAGTCGGATTTAACCATTACGATATCACCTTTATTACCTTCAAAACAGGCATTATTGAATGGAACAATCATCTGTCCTTCCTGAAACCAGCCCAGGTCTCCACCAAGCTGGGCTGATCCCTGGTCATCTGAAAATTCTTGTGCCAGCGATTCAAAACTTTCGCCTGATTTGATAACCTGCATCAGGCTGTCAGCTTCATTTTCTGACATCTCCTCGCTGCGATATGCATTTGGAGAAATCAGGATATGCCTTGCATGTACCGAGTCAGGTCTGTTTTCAACAGCTATAAGTCTCGCTATCTTATATGTTTCATTTTCAAGATAAGGACCATATACCTCTCCTGTGTTCTCCTCAAGGACAAAATCCCTTATTATTTCAGGTACGTTCTCAATTGTTCTGAAAACCTCATTATGCCTGGTATCGGAAGAAAGGTTGATAAATTGAACAGGGGTTGCAGTTTCCCTGAATTCATTGACAAGATCATTTATACCCTCTTCTGTGTTTTTAACGTCTTCTTCACTGGGTATTACTTCAAATTCAACATATTCCATGCTCCTCCTTGCATCCTGCCTGTATTCTTCTTTGTGATTGTTATAGTATTTTTCAATATCAGCCCTGTTAAACGTTACGGATGAATCAGGCACTGTTGAATAAAGCTTCATAACAAAACTGAAGTCAACGGAATTGTCGGTGAGATTATTCTCAAATTCTGCCTGTTTTGATGTTACATACAAACCTTTGGCTACCAGATTGTTGAATTTTGTATTGACCTTCTCATTCACAATCTGGTTTTCAAAAAACAACCAGTAAGTTCTGGCCTGCGGGTCATATTCAGTACTCTTCAGGAAGTTTACAAGAAAAGACTTATCAAGGATTCCGGTTTCCCTGTTAGCAAACAATTGCTGAACAATAGGATGTGGTACATCGCCAAGAACCATTGATTCAACCTCGTCTGAACTTACTCCCAGTCCTATATTATTAAATTCCTCACCAAGTATCTCTTCCATTATAATCTCGTTCCAGATATCCTCCCTCATAGATTCTGTCATGGCTTCTGTAATATTTGAGGTGCCTGACAATTTATATATCTCGGCCAGGTTTTGCAGTCTTTCATCATATTCCTGGTACGTTATTGACTGCCCTCCTACTTCTGCAATTTCGTAATAGTCCTTCATTTTCCTTGTCTGACCGCTTCCTCCACCCAGGAAGTCTCCAAGGATGAAGAATAAAAGGGATACACCTATAACCACAGCCAGAAGCACGCCCGCTCTATCCCGTAGTGTTTGTAATACTGACATTTATATTAGTTTTTAGTTATTGCCCGAATTTTTCAGGCGACAAATATACTAAAAAGGGATGAAAAGGATTAACAAACTTAGATATTTAATCAATTATTGAATACATCGTTTTAATAATCCATTTATCTAATGATATTGGATGTACCTCCTTTAAAAAGGGGGGTTAGTCAAAAAATATTAATAAAATGTTGAAAACATCCCCTAAAAAGAAGGGGTGTAACATAATAATAATGTATGTTTGTTGAAAAATCATTAAAAATGGCAGAATTACGTTTCAGTGCATTAAGGGAAGTATTTTCAAGGGAAGTTATCAAGCCTGATCTTCCAGGAGAGAAAATATCAGAGTATTTTGGTGTTAATGTTTTTGACCTCCAGAAGATGGAAAGATACCTGCCTCGTGGTACTTACATGTCTGTGAAAGAAGCTATTGACAGTGGAACTACTATAAGCCGGGAAGTGGCTGATAAGGTGGCTACAGGTATGAAAGCCTGGGCTATAGAGAAGGGGGTAACCCACTATACACATTGGTTTCATCCGCTTACTGATGCAACGGCTGAGAAGCACGATGCTTTTATTGAGAGGAATGATTATGAAGGATTGGTGGAGTCTTTTTCCGGTGAATTACTAGTCCAGCAGGAACCTGATGCTTCCAGTTTCCCGAGCGGAGGAATTCGTAATACTTTTGAGGCACGGGGATATACGGCATGGGATGTATCATCACCGGCATTCATAGTTGGCACCACTCTGTGTATTCCAACGGTATTTGTCTCCTACACAGGAGATGCACTGGATTATAAAACACCGCTTCTCAAGGCACTTAACGTGCTTGACAGGGCAGCAGTGGATGTTTGCCAGTATTTCGACAAGAATGTGAAACGAGTTATTGCCACTCTTGGCTGGGAGCAGGAGTATTTTCTTATTGATGAAGCGTTATATTACGCAAGACCTGACCTTGTACTTGCCGACCGTACATTAATGGGGCATCAGTCATCAAAGGATCAGCAGCTGGCTGATCATTATTTCAGTTCAATACCCGAAAGGGTTATGGCGTTCATGGAAGATTTTGAGATAGAGGCCTATAAGCTTGGGATACCTGTAAAAACAAGGCATAACGAGGTAGCACCAAACCAGTTCGAATGTGCGCCATTATATGAAGAAGCAAACCTGTCTGTTGACCATAACCAGCTAATAATGGATATAATGAAAAAAATTGCCCGTAAGCACAAATTCAGGGTGCTGCTTCATGAAAAACCGTTTGCCGGTATCAACGGTTCTGGCAAACACAGTAACTGGTCGATGGCAACGAACACTGGTGTAAACCTGCTAGCACCCACCAGGAACCCAAAAGGTAATCTTCAGTTCCTGACTTTCCTTGTTAATGTCATTAAAGCGGTGAATGACAACCAGGATCTTCTTCGGGCCAGCGTGCTTACCGAAACAAACTCTCACAGGCTGGGAGGCAATGAGGCACCACCAGCAATAATGTCGGTTTTCCTCGGCTCATATCTAACGACCATGCTTGATGATATTGTTGAGAAAGTGACGGGTAAGAAGATGACACCTGCAGAAAAAACAGAATTAAAACTGGGAATAGGAAAGATACCTGAAATATTACTTGATAATACTGACCGTAACAGGACTTCACCTTTCGCATTTACAGGTAATAGGTTTGAATTCAGGGCAGTGGGCTCATCAGCCAGCTGTGCTCCTGCAATGATCGTTCTTAATGCCGCAGTGGCTGATACCCTGAGGACTTTTAAGAAGGAGACTGATGTGTTGATTTCAGAAGGAGTAAAGAAGGATGAGGCCATATTCCAGGTGTTGAAAAGGTATATTGTGGAATCATCCCGCATAAGATTCGAAGGTGACGGGTATTCTGACAGGTGGGAAAAGGAAGCGCTGAAAAGAGGGCTCAGGAATATTAAAAGTGTACCCGAGTCACTTAATTATTACCTCAGCAAGCAATCATCGAAAGTATTGATTGACGGAGGAATATTCACCATGCGTGAACTGGAAGGACGGGTTGGGGTGGAATATGAAAAATTTACCAAAAAGGTGCAGATTGAAGCGAGGGTACTGGGTGACCTGGCAATTAATCACATAGTACCAACAGCGATAAAATACATGACTGAGCTACTTAATAATATCAAATCCATGTCAATGGTATTTAGCGAGATTGAATACCAGAGAATGACAGGTGCGAGGAAGGAGGTGATCACAGGTATTTCTGATCATATTTCGATGATTCAGAAGCTGGTGAATGAAATGATCGATGAGAGAAGAAAGGCTAACACCACTGAAGATGTTATTGAAAAAGCAAAGGCATACGAAAAGAATGTTAAGCCTTACCTGGGTAAGATAAGGTACCATATTGACAGGCTTGAACTGACTGTTGATAATGAGTTATGGCCTTTGCCCAAATACAGGGAACTGCTTTTTACCAGGTGACTCTTCCATGGAATAATGTTAATTACCAGAAACCAATAATTAATTACTCCAATACTCCAATAATCAAATACTCCATTACTCCATTGTTTGTTTTGCATAATATTTGTAGCAAAATTACCGTTTAACTTCTGCCTGGATTAACATTATTATGATATAGGCTGAAAAACATTAATTTTACGGAAATTTTATTTTGGAGGGTTTATGGTTAGGATTGCGTTCTTGTTATTGATTATTCTGATTCCGCTTAGTGCTTATCCTCAGAAAAGAAAAGCACAGAGAGCTTATGATGCCTGGGAGGCAGGTGAATATTTTGAGGCAATAGATCTTTTTAAAGATGCTTATTCAAAGACAAGGGACAGGGATGAGAAATCAGAATATGTTTTCATGGTTGCAGAATGCTACAGGCTAACGAATAATCCGCGAAGTGCCGAACCATGGTATAAAAGAATATCAGGAAGAGATAATGCGAGGCCTGAAGCCACCTACTGGTATGCTGAGACCATGAAAAAAAATGGCAAATATGAGGAAGCGCTGGAGGCTTTTGAAGAGTACAAACAAATTGTTCCTTCCGATGCCAGGGCTGATCTTGGAATACGTTCGTGTGAGCTGGCGATTGAATGGATGGAATCGCCACAACCATACGTGGTAGAAGAAGTAAAAGATCTTAACTCCCGCCAGTCTGATTTCTGCCCTGCCTATGCCAGGGATGACTATGGGATGGTTTATCTTACTTCTTCAAGGGAAGAGGCAACAGGTAAGAGGGACCATGGTGCAACCGGGGAAAATTTTTCCGATATTTTTGAAAGCAGGTTAGACAAGAAAGATCGCTGGAGTACACCGGTACCTATAAGTGATCTTAATACTGAGTTTGAAGATGGGGCAGTAAGTTTTACCGGGGATTTCAGGGAAATATATTTTACACGCTGTGAAATGGGGAAACGTGAAAACAGAGGCTGTGTAATAATGACCGCAAAAAGAAATGAAGGAGGATGGAGCCAGCCAGAGAAACTGGATGTTCTTCCTGATTCACTTGTGGCGGCACACCCGTCAATATCTGCTGATGGCCTCACATTATATTTTGTATCTCAACTGGCTGACGGATACGGAGGTAAAGACATTTACTTTGTCACCAGGGTTTCGGCCGGAGATTCATGGTCAAGACCCCATAATATGGGGCCGGACATAAACACTTCAGGTGATGAGATGTTTCCATATATAAGGTCAGATGGAACTTTTTATTTTTCCTCAGACGGACATATTGGAATGGGCGGGCTGGATATTTTCAAGGCTGAGCCACAGCCCGACGGACGCTGGCTGGTTGATAATATGAGGTATCCTGTAAATTCAAGCGCAGATGATTTTGGAATAAGCTTCCAGGGGACAACCGAAAGTGGGTTGTTCAGTTCAGCAAGGAAAGGCCGCAGCAATGATGAAATATATTCTTTTTTACTGCCACCACTAAGATTCAGCGTTACCGGTCTGGTAAAGGATGAGGAAACAGGTGAACCAATCCCTGAGGCTGTTGTAGAGCTTATAGCAAGCGATGGTACAACAGTCAGGGATGATACTGGTGAGAGTGGTGAATTCAAGTTTATGCTCAACGAAGATGTGGACTATATCTTCCTTGCTTCAAAAGATGGATACCTCAATGGAAAGGAGAAGGAAACAACCAGGGGGCAGGATAAAAGCAGGGAATTTCTCACCACCATACTGATGACATCAATAGATAAACCTATTGAACTGCCCAATATACTGTATGATTTTAATAAATGGGATCTCAGGCCTGAGTCAATGGTCTCTCTGGATAAACTCGTAGAAACACTTAATGATAATCCAAACGTTACCATTGAGCTTATGTCACATACCGACTCAAGGGATACCGAAGAATACAATATGCAACTGTCACAAAGAAGAGCACAGTCGGTTGTTGATTACCTTATAAATAAAGGTATTGATCCTGAAAGGTTGTCAGCCAGAGGCTATGGCGAATCAAGCCCTAAAATTGTGGATGCGCAACTAGCTTCCGAATATAGTTTTATGAAAGAAGGGAACTTGCTGAACGAGCAATTTATTGATAGCCTGTCCAACGAGGAGCAAAAAGAGATTGCTCACCAGATTAACAGGAGAACTGAGTTCAGGGTGCTATCTACAGATTATACAGATTCGAACTGATTTCACAGATTAACATACCCCAACTCATCAAGAATTTTTACAGTATTCACTATATCACTCAACTGTGTTTCACCGGTCTTCATCTGCCCGTCAAGTAATATCTTAATTTCAAGCACATTATTATTACCATCACATAGCCTTAGTATCTCGTTGATATCAATTCTGCTTTCCACAGGGTATTTTTCTGTTAGTTCACCGGCTTCTCTCATTATACTCCTGCCTGCACCATACCCTGCTTCAGCCAGTTTGGCGGTAATGTAAGGAGTCATTTTCGCGGCATCATTTTCTTCTTTTATTAATACGTAAGCAGGCTTTTTGAGTCCTCTACCTGAGGCTATCTGCCCTGCATACCATTCATATGATCTGTATACGGGTTCAGATATATCATCAAGGTCCGATGTGTTTCTTCTCTTAAACTCATCCGGATCGGTCAGGCCAATTTCCAGGATTGAGTTAACGGTAGTTTTCTCATTCATGACGGCGGCCTTTATATAGTTATATCCTCTTTTATAGTTCACATAAAAATTGTCGCTATAAGAATTATAAAGCAGATCAATGGCTCTTCTCAATTGAGAGCCTATTCTTTCAGCTGCATTACCTATCACTTCAGCACCTATTTTCAGCCCCATTTCGTTGTTTGCACTGGCAATGGTAAAAGCAGATGCTGCAGTAATAACACAAACCCTTTTCATCTGCGTAGCATCGCATTTGTCAGCCCTGTCCTGTGAGGTATGGTAATAAAGGTCAGGCCATGTGATCATCATTATGCCCGGCACACCTACGGCAGGGTCATTAAAGACCTCGTGATCAGAGGAGCCGTAGTGGTCATCTATTCTGAAATAGAAGGGATCATCACTGCCACTTGGTGCAACAATGCGTTTCAGGTAACCACCTCTTCCTGATATTGCCAGTCCTTCCCTGTTGGTTAACCCCACATATTCATAATAGTTCTCCATCACGTCGTTAAGGTAATGAGCATTTCCATATGTGGTACGTTGCAGACAAAGAAATGATTTACTGTCAGCCAGGTTAATACCTACCATGTCAAGGTTAATATTGCAAAGTGTCTTATCCATTATCTCCCTATGTTCCTGCACCCACGGTATTGTTCCGGAAAATTCAGGTACCCATATAAACCTGATTGTCCTTTCCGGTCTTTCTATAACGCCATCATCTATCATCGATTTCAGCATCCTCGCCACTTCAAGGATGGCTGCCGATCCTGATATATTATCATTTGCACCCTGTTTAACATAGCCTTCAAAAAGGTGGGCTGACAGTATTATTTCTCCGGCATCCTGATCAGTACCCTTTATTGCACACTCAGGCACTTCCAGCTGGTATTCGAGTGTCTGGGACCTGACGGTGGCATGCACTCTTATCTTTTCTCCGGATATTAGCCTGTCCCGTAAAATATGACCTTCCCTTGGTGGCAGGAAAAATCCAAATGTCAGGTTATTTTCTGAACCACCCCTTCCTGAAATCCCTGTGATGGGTATGGCCAGATTTACTTCAAGAGGCCTGGGTGAATTAAAAGATACTATACCCAGGGCTCCGTTTATTACAGCATTATTATGTACTGAACGCGGCGCTCCTGATGACAGTAGTATTTTGCCTTCAACATCAAGTTTCGATATCTCTTCTTCACTGCCCGCTCCAACCCAAATAAGTTCCGCTTCAACATCGGTATCTGTACTTCCTGAAGCCAGCATGGCTGTAAGATCCCGGTAATCGGCAAGCTTAGACAGCCCGGGGCTTACTTCCCATAGTTCACCGCTGATACCGTCCCAGTATGTGCCTCCCGGGTACCTGTTAATAACAATATCTTCAAGTCCGTATTCATGGAGTTTTGATACTACATATTCGGTTTCAAAGAAGTTACCACTGTATTCACCCGATGGCCGGTTATGATTATAAGCTCCCATTTCAATAATATGGGTCATAGCTGTCTCACCGGAGGCTTCACCAATTATTTCATCCATAACCTTTTCTGGAAGAAGGCTCCTGTAAGTTGAGTTCTGTGCACTGGCAGTACATACAACAATAAGTGGAATGAGAATTGTCAGGAAAAAAATCTTATTATGCATAATATGGCTTATTAGTTACAAGGTAAAGTTATGCAACATTTCCCCTGCTGAATAGCATATGCTGAAATTTTGACAATATTTAACATTTAAGGACACTTAATTAATTTTAATGCCATTAGCAGTTTTGTAGTACATAATAAGTATATTAGATATATTATTTTTATTTGAGGAAACCTGTCTGATTTTACAGACAACAGTTATCAGAATGTTTTGAAAAGGATATCTATTTTATGCATTATTTTGCTGTCACTTGCCTTCATTGTTACTGCATAAAAATCTGGCGCCCAAAAGAAAAATGTCATGATTCAGAAAAAGAAAATCCCTTTAGTACTTGATACCGATGCAAATAATGAACTGGATGATCAGCATGCTATAGCCTATATGCTTTTTAACCAGGATTTCTTCGATATTAAGGGAATAACTGTAAACAAGACCCTGAATGGTGGCAGCATTGAGAAGCATGTTGAAGAGGCACAGAGGGTGGTTAAACTCTGTGGTTTCGGCGATAAGGTAAAGGTAATACCTGGTGCATCACAACAATACCATGAAATTTATAACTCGCTGAAAGGAATAGATTACGATGGCCATGAAGCGGTTGAATTTATTATTAATGAGGCAAGACAGTCAGATGGCGATAAACTGGTACTGGTGCCGATCGGGAAATTAACTAATATTGCTCTGGCACTGGCAAAGGCTCCGGATATTGCCAGGAAGGTAAAGGTAGTATGGCTGGGATCTAACTGGCCCGATGAGGGGGAATATAACCTTGAGAATGACACCTCAGCCATTGTTCCCCTGCTGATGAATGATGAACTTGAATTCGAAATACTTACCGTGCGATACGGAAAACCAACGGGCACATGGGCTGTTAGCCTCTCAGTAGAAGAGGTACGCCGGACGATGAAGGGCCTCGGCCCTGAGGTGGAACCTGTACAAGGAAGGTATGGAGGATTATTTAATTGTTTCGGGGACTATTCAGTGGAACTGTATGAAAAGTGCGGAGATGATATAAGACCAATATATGATGTCTGTACACTGGTCCTATTGAAGCACCCTGAATATGCCGAGAAACGTAGTGTAAAAGGTGTGAGTTTTGATGGTACCAGTTGGAAACAGGACGGATCAAAGGACAGAACCATCATTTTCAGGGAAAATTTCAGTAAAGAAGAAATAATTGAAGAGTTCTTCAGCACCATGAGGAACTCAAAGAAGCTTTATGACTAGATTGGCCGTACAGAATTTCGCAGGATTATCTGTGGCCTTAATTTGACGCTCAGGCTAAGTTTC
>Ga0272441_10010230_pt1 | contig 14258 bp, 11 predicted proteins | sample SSMProp6N_FD_193582 | JGI IMG/M metagenome (GOLD analysis project Ga0272441, IMG submission 193582) | Marine sediment archaeal communities from Little Sippewissett salt marsh, Falmouth, MA, United States - SSM-Prop-6N | ecosystem: Environmental > Aquatic > Marine > Wetlands > Sediment ... | reverse complement strand
GGTTCGGAGCAGAGCGCGCCGACGACGACGCAGTCGCGATTCACGAAGACCTGCGGTCCGTGGCGCAGGCCGAGAAAGGAGTCGAAGCGGCATGCGACCTGGCCTTCGGTCATCTCCTGCATCTTGAGATGACATTCCTGCATGGTCCCGTACAGCACGTCGGCGCCGAGGAACGAGGCGCGTGTGAAGGGGAGCGCGGCGAATTCGTGCAGCGTATCGCCATACTCCCGCATGACGCGGTGTGCCCCGGCGCCCAGCCGCTCGGCCAGGGCGGCGAGTTCGTCGAGTGCGTCGATGAAGCAGAGCCCGACGGCGGCGAAGGCCATGGTCGAGAACGAGCTGGTCATGGCGAGCGAGCGGTCGTTCGTCTCTTCGGGCAGCAGGATGCACAGTGCATCGTCGTCGGTTTGGGCCGCTTTGGCGAGGGCGCCGTCCTTGTTGCAGGTGATAAAGATGTGTTTGGCCTGCGGCGCCACGGTCTTGAACATCTGGTAGGTTGCGAGCGATTCCGGCGAGTTGCCTGACCGCGCGAAGCTGAGAAGCGTGTAGGATTGTGCGTCGAGCAGGGCGTGGGGTGCATGCGTGACGAGATGCGTGGTTGGGATCGAGAGCACTTCGCGCTGGAGTCCGCGGCGCAACGTATTACAGACGGCGTTCCCGATGAACTCGGACGTGCCGGCGCCGGACAGGATGAGCGTGCTGCGGTGCTCGCCGCGCAGGCCCGCGCGTTGCATGAATTCGGAGACAGGCTGTTGTTGCGCGCGCAGAATCTCGACAGCCTTGCGCCACGTGTCCGGCTGCTGTGCGATCTCGCGCGGGGTATGCTCCGCGCCGCGCGCTTTCTTCTCCTCGTCGGGCAGGTTCAGCAGTTGTGTGAACGCGTTCATCACGTCCTCCTCATGAAACGGATCACGTCTTCGTAGCTCGAACGCGCATCGACGCCGCCTACGAACAGGCAGCTTCGGGCGCCGGCCGCATTGGCAAAGGCAACGGCTTCTTCGAGCGCCATGCCGCGCTCGAGTTGTGCGTAGAGCACGGCGGCATCGAAACAGTCGCCGGCGCCGGTCGTGTCGACGATTTGGACTTTCTTCGCGGGAATCGTCCTGACGGCCCCGTCCACGCTGACGAGGCAGCCCTGTTCGCCCGCCTTCACGACGGGGCACAACGTGCGCGCGGCCAGCTTGCGGCAGGCCTGCTCGGGCGAGCCCGCCTCGGTGATCGACCTTGCCTCGTCGGTGTTTACGAACAGGTAGGAGAGCAGCGGGCACCACTCCTGCATGAACTCCCAGGTCTCGGCGGAATCCCACTGCGGGTCGAGCGAGGTGGTCGCACCCCGCGCATCGGCGTGTTGCAGCCAGCGCGTGATGTGCGGACGGAGCCGGGTCTGAAGGTATGGGCCGGCGAAGTGGATATGATCGAACGCCTCGAGCGCCGCTTCGTCGATGTGTTCGGGCCCGAATTCCGCAATGGTGCCGGGATACGTGACCTGCGTGCGGTTCTTGCCGTGGATCAAATTCACGGTTACGCCGGTCTTGACTTTTCCGGTGCGGCGCACGAGCTCGGTGTTCACGTTGCGCTCGGCGAGCCCGCGCAACATGAATGCGCCGTACTCGTCGTTGCCCGCGAGTCCGGCCAGCGCGGCCTCGCCGCCGAGCGCGGCATAGGCGCAGGCGCAGACCACGGCCGTGCTGCCCATCTTGACCTCATAGGACGTGCAGGTGATCTCGCGATCGACGATCGGCTCGGACTCGAGGCCGCCCATCATCACGTCCACGTTGATGTCGCCGACAAACAAGACTTTCTTCATGGCCCTCCACCATAGACCATCGGCGATCGACGAGCAACACTCCTTCGCGCCAGCGCGGGCAAGGGCGGGCCCTGCACGATCCGCCACGCAGCCCGCGGACCGCGGCTAGATGCTGCCAAGCTCCTGCGTGAGCATGCCCCGGTCGTTCGCCCATCGGTCGGCCTCGGTGCTGGTGATGACACCTTGGGCGACGAGCTGCGCGAGCGAATGCTCGAGTGTCGTCATCCGCTCTTCGGAGATGTCTTTGGTGCGGGTCTGCAGGAAGCTGGAAATCTGTTCAATTTTCTGGTTGCGGATTACATTCGCGATTGCGCGGCTGTTGTTCAGGATTTCCATGGCCGCGACGCGGCCCTGTCCGTCGGCCCGGGCGACGAGTTTCTGGGAAATGATGTGGCTGAGCGCGAGCGCAAGCTGGTTCGCGGTCTCTTCGCGGCGTGCGCCGGGGAACATATCCAGGATGCGCGTGATTGTACCGCACGCGTCGCGCGTGTGCAGCGTGGAGAACACGAGATGGCCGGTCTCGGCGGCGGTCAGCGTCCATGCGGCAGAATCGCTGTCGCGCATTTCGCCGACGAAGATGACGTCGGGATCTTCGCGCAGCGCGTCGTGCACGCCACGCGCGAAGTCGGGCACGTCCCGACCGACCTCGCGCTGGGAAACCAGCGCCTTGGCGCCCTGGATCCGGTACTCGATCGGGTCTTCGAGTGTGATGATGCGGCAGGGCTGTTCGGCCGCGATCAGGGCGAGCAACGCGGCGACGGTCGTGGATTTTCCGGCACCCGCGATGCCGGTGACGAGCACGAGCCCGAACCGGCGCGCGATGATATCGTGCCAGACATCGTTGGGAAACCCGATGTCCGGGACCGGCCACGGGTCGGCCGCAAGCGCGCGAATCGCGAGCGCCGGCCCGTCCTTGTCGTAGAAGGCATTCAGCCGGAACAGCAGCCCGCCGTACGGGTACGACCCGTCGACGGCGCGTTGCTCGGGCAGAACCCGAAGCCGGGGCTCCGGCAGCAGCAGCCGGATACAGCCTTCGACCGTGTCCGGCGCCAGCGCCGGGCCCTCCATGCGACGGAGCAGGCCGTCGACGCGGAATGTCGGCGGATAGCCCGTCTTCAGATGCAAGTCGCTGACGCGGTTGGGCCCCTGCTCGACAAAATGCTCGAGCATGTCCTGCAGACTGTAGTGTTCCGTGCCGGCCGTGTAGATCTTGGTTTCGAACGCGAATGTTCCGGGCACCGGTGTTTCCCTCCCGCCCCTGGTGGCTGGCCGATGGTGGACAGTGAATAGTGAATCGCGGATGGTCAATAGTCAAGAACAGGGCATGAACCCGCCGCCCGGCGAGATGCCCGAGGCCCGAGTTGTCCGACTCACGCAGTCGTTATCCCAAGAACGCGAGCAGTGCGGCGGGGATCGCGCGCTCGGCCGGCACGCGCTGTTTGGCGGACGCGCGCGGGTTGTTCAAGAGCCGGCTGCGCACGACCAGTGCGCTCGAGCCGCCGCCGTCCAGGTTGATCGCGTCGCGTATGCCCAGCGCCTGGCCGAGTTCGGCACATTCCTCCAGGCGCAGTCCGGCGCTGATGCTTGAGCGGCCGTCGACGACGAGGAAGAAGTAACGGCTCTTGCCGATCCCGAACACCGTTCGCGGCGCGCGGCCTTTGGTGATGTCGCCATCGAACTGATAGGCCGTTTCGGAGAAATGTGCGTAATCGGTGAGGATCTCGCCGCCTCTCAGAATCTGCGGTCCGGCCTGCAGCACGGTGGGTGCGTCTGCACGTTCATGCGGGAACCCGATCGCGGCGCTCTCCGGGCGCAGGAACAGGCACGGACGCTCCTTCAGACTCATCTCCGAGACCGTTCTGCGGTCGATCTCCAACCAGTCGAGCGGCGAGCCCGTTTTGGTGACGTAAAATCCGCCGTTGACGCCCGCGAACGCGTCCGCGCTGGTCGTGAATTGCGAAACGGTCCTGGGATGTCCGCCATGCGCCACAGTCAGCCGGGTCCGGGCCCTGTCCATTCTCAGGAGAAACGCCTCGAAGGGCTTTCCGTTGGGCAGCGTACCATTGATGCGTTCGGTTGCGTGAGCGTCGGCGCGGTCCAGGATTGTGCGGTCGAATTGCATCTGAGGCTGGACTGTATGGTCGCGGATTCGCGTGGGTTTGTCAAAGCGAACCCTGCCGGGCCTGCGTTTCCGAACGCGCTTGAAAGCGGCACTCGAAGTGCCGCACTCCGAAGGTTCTTCACGCATTGGCGATGCGCGGCATCCAGAGCGGTTCCTTGCCCATTTCGGCGAAGAGCAGTTTCATGGTCAGTTCGTTCTTGAGTTCCTTGTGCTCGGGGCTGTCCCACAGGTTGTTGATTTCGCCGGGATCCTGCTGCAAGTCGAACAGCTCACCGTACGACCGGTTGTAGTAAACCGTCAGCTTGTAGCGCTGGTTCACATAGGTTTTCACGTGGATTGTCGTGGGTTCGTGGCGGTTCTCGACGATGATGTGGTCGCGTGCGTTGTCCCGTTCGCCGAACCAGACGTGGCTCTGGTCCACGCCGGTCATGTCGCGCGGGGCCGGGATGCCGGCGATGCTCAGAAAGGTTTGCGGCAGGTCGACCAATGTCTGCAGCGCGTTGGAACGACGGCCGGCCGGGATCTTACCGGGATATCTGGCGAGGAACGGAATCTTGACCATGTCTTCGTAATGGAAGGCGCCTTTTTTCGTGAGCCCGTGCTGCCCGAAGAAGTGGCCGTGATCGGTCGTAAACACAACGAGCGTGTTTTCGGCCATGCCGAGCGCCTCGAGTTTGTCGAGGATCCTTCCGATATGCTTGTCCATCAGCGAGACCATGCCGTAGTAGACAGCGATGTTCTTTGCCATCGCCTGCCGGTCGTGCAGGTGTGAGCTGAACCCGTGCATGTGCATACCGGATTCCTGCCACGGTGAGAAGTCGGGCTTCTTCTGTTGGGTCAACTGGAAGTGGGGCGGGTTTTTCTCGTGTTCGCCCTCGCGTCCTTGGGGCACGGTAATCTTGTCCGGGTCGTACATCGTGTCCCAGGGTTCCGGTACGAGATAGGGCGGGTGCGGATCGAAGAAGCTGGCCCAGAGAAAAAAATTCTCGCCGTTCTTCGCATACTGTTCGAGCAGCGCGTTCGAGCGTTCCGAAATCCACGTGTCGTAGTGGTATTCCTCGGGGATCGGCCAGGTATGCTTGAGCGAGCCGGGCGGCGCGTTGCCGGTCGGTGTGCGATAGTAGTCGCGCCAGTTCGAGCAACCCTTCTCCTGCATCCAGAGCACATAGTGCTGTCCGACGAGATGCTCGTCGCCGTGGTTTCTGGCCAATTCCACGTGTTCGAACCCGTAGAACGGGTCGTCAAACTTCTTCCAGAACTCAAGGTCCTGCAGGATGCCCACGGATTCGAGCGACGGGAATTCTTCGGTGCGCTTTGTCGGCTGGAAGTGGGCTTTGCCGACCAGTGCGGTGCGATAGCCGGCCTTCCGGAAATCCTGGCCGACGGTATGCGCGCTTTCCGGCAGCTTGGTGCCGAGCGACCAAGCGCCGTGCTGGCTCGGGTATTGCCCCGTGATGATCGACGCGCGGGTCGGTGTGCAGGTCGGGTTGGGGCAATAGGCGCGCGTGAACAGGCTGCCTTGTTCCGCGAGCTTGTCGAGGTTCGGCGTCTTGATCTCGGGATTGAGACAACCGAGCGTGTTCCAGTGTTGCTGGTCGCTGGTGATCAGGAGAATGTTGGGTCTGGTCATGTGTGGTTCTCCAGTTTGAAGATCCGTCCGATCCGTCGGATCGGTCCGATCAGACGGTTCTGCATTTCCTCACGCCCCGGCGATGCGCGGCATCCAGAGCGGTTCCTTGCCCATTTCGGCGAAGAGCAGTTTTATGGTCAGTTCGCTCTTGAGTTCCTTGTGCTCGGGGCTGTCCCACAGGTTGTTGATCTCGCCGGGATCCTCCTGCAGGTCGAACAATTCGCCGTACGACTGGTTGTAGTAAACCGTCAGCTTGTAGCGCTGGTTCACATAGGTCTTCACGTGGATTGTCGTGGGTTCGTGGCGGTTCTCGACGATGATGTGGTCGCGTGCGTTGTCCTGTTCGCCGAACCAGACGGGGCTCTGGTCCACGCCGGTCATGTCGCGCGGGGCCGGGATGCCGGCGATGCTCAGAAAGCTCTGCGGCAGGTCGACCAGTGTCTGCAGCGCGTTGGAACGGCGGCCGGCCGGCACGCGGCCCGGGTACCGCACGATCCAGGGGATCTTGATCATGTCTTCATAGTGGAACGCGCCCTTGGCCGTGAGCCCGTGGTGCCCGTAGAAGTGGCCATGGTCGGTGCTGAACAGGACGACGGTGTTGTCGGCAAGCCCCAACGCGTCGAGTTTGTCGAGGATTTTGCCGATATACTTGTCCATCAGGCTGACCATGCCGTAGTAGACGGCCATGTTTTTTGCGAGTTGTTTCTTGTCGTGCAGATGACTGTTGAACCCGTGCAGGCCCTTGCCCGTTTCGCGCCAGGCCGAGAAATCGGGGTTTTTCTGTTGGGTCAACTGGAAGTGTGGCGGGTTCTTTTCGTGCTCGCCCTCAACGATGGACGGGACGGTGAGCTTGTCTGGGTCATACATCGTGTCCCACGGTTCCGGCACCAGGTAGGCGGGATGCGGATCGAAGAAGCTGGCCCAGAGAAAGAAGTTCTCGTTGTTCTTCTTGTACCGGCTCATCAACGCGTTGGTCCGCTCGGCGATCCACGTGTCGTAGTGGTACTCTTCGGGGATCGACCATTTCAGGTGTTGCCGATCGAGGGTGCCTGTCGGTTTCCGGAAATGGTCGCGCCAGCGCGTGAACCCCTTTTCTTCCATCCAGATCGCATAGTGCTGGCCGACATGCGCTTCGTCGGCATGGTTGCGCGCGAGCTCGACATGCTCGAACCCGTAGAACGGGTCGTTGAACTTCTTCCAGAACTCGAGGTCCTGCAGGACGGGGTAGGCTTCCAGGGACGGGAACTCGTCGGTGGACGCCAAGGGTTGGAAATGCGCCTTTCCGACCAGTGCGGTTCGGTAACCGGCCTTCTGAAAATCCTCGCCGACGGTGTGCTCGCTCTCGGACAGTTTCGTGCCGAGCGACCAGGCGCCGTGCTGGCTGGGGTACTTGCCGGTGATGATCGAGGCGCGGGTGGGTGTACACGTCGGGTTCGGGCAGTAGGCGCGTGTGAACGTGGTGCCTTGCTCGGCCAGCTTGTCCAGGTTCGGCGTCTTGATCTCGGGGTTCTGACAACCCAACGTGTTCCAGTGTTGCTGATCGCTGGTAATCAGTAGAATGTTCGGCCTGTCACTCATTGCTCGTTCCTCCTTCGTCACTCCTGAACGCCTCGGCCGGGCCGTAAGGCGCAAATGCCACGGTGATGTACTGGTGGATCGCCGAGTCGTTCTCCTTGCACGCGAACCGCCACATCTTCTTGATCAAATTGCGCTTGGTCTCCTCGTCGGCCGGCTCGTCGATCCGGTTGTGCAATTCGTCCGGGTCGTTGCGCAGGTCATAGAGCGCGTCGACGTCGAACCCGTGAGCAAATGATCAGCCTGTCGGGCTGAGCCCGAGCCGTTCGAACTGCTCCGGCGGGCAGTCGTTGTCTTTCATCAAGCCGACCATCAGTTCGATCATGCGTTTTTCGATCGCCTCGTCCTCGATCGGATTTTCCTGGGCCGGATCCTGTTCCAGGTCGAACAGGAGTGTGCCCTGCTTGTGCCAGTCGCGCCAGCGGCCGGACAAGATCTTCATGACCTTGTGGCCCTTTGTGAAGGAGAAGGGCCCGCCCATCTCGATGTCGCACAGTTCGTTCTCAGCACTGAAAAACCCACGCATGTGCGTCGGCATCAACGTATAATTGTAGAGCGGCTGATTCTCGGGTTTCGCCGGCGCCCGCATGTAGACATAGCGGCCGTCCGTCACGTTGACGTGGCCGCCGTGCAGCCCGAACAGCCCGGCTTCGCGGACCGGTGTGTCCGAGGCCGCCGTTTCGCGCAGCGGTTTGCCTTGCATGTCCTTGGTGCGTTCCAGCCCGAAGAACTCCATCAGGGTCGCAGGCAGGTCGATCGTCTGCACCAGCGCTTGGCGCCGCTCGCCTTTGGTCCCGCAGCGCGGGTCCCATATGAAAAGCGGCGTGTGCACGATTTCGTCGTAGAACGGCATGTTGCACTTGCCGAACCGGCCGTGTTCGCCCATGAGGAACCCGTGATCGGTATTCACGATCAGCAGGGTGTCTTTCCACATGTCGAATTCGTCCATGATATCCAGAACCCGGCCGAGGTTCGCGTCGCACATGCTGTGCAGAGCCGCGCATTCGTAACGAATGTGTTGCACCTGCTCGGGCGTTTCCGTCGTCACCGCCTTGTAGGCCGGCCAGTCCCAGTGCGGCCCGTCGTACTCGTGCGGGTAGAGGTCGCGATACTTCTGCGGTGCGTAGTAGGGCTCGTGCGGGTCAAAAGTCTCAATTTGCAGGAACCAGTTGTCCTCGGATTCGTTTGTGCGAATGAACTCGAGACCGGCCGCAAAGGTTTGTGACTGCGGCCATTCCTGCTCTTTGCGCATGTATTTGCGGTTCACCAGGTCGTGGCGCCAGCTCCGATTCTTGAGGCCTTTGTCCTGAACGGATTCCGGCGCCTCCGGTGTTGCGACCTCGCCTCGCCAGAAGTCGCCTTCCTGGCCGCGGAAGAACTCCCAGCTCCCGTACCGGTTGTGGTAGCTCATGCCCCCGTCTTCGAAGTAGTGGTAGCCGTCGGTCGCAAGATGCGTGTAGACCCCGTTCGCGTGCAGGAGCGCCGGCACCGAGTCGTCGAACGGCTCGACCGGGCCCCATGTGCGATGCAGGAAGTTGTAGCGGCCGGTATGCAGTTCGCGGCGCGTCGGGATCGTCGGCAGGCTGCCCCCGTACGAATTGTCCATGGTCAGCGCCTTTTCGGCCAGCCTTCTGAAGTTCGGGGTCTTGACCCAGTCGCATCCGTACGGTTCCAGGAAGCGTCTGTTGAGTGTGTCGTACATGACCATGACTGCGCGCATTCTGTTTCCTCCTTGTCGTGCTGCTTGTTGCGGTTCGCTGTTTGTCTCGTGATCCGACCGATCGGACGGATCAGCGGGATTCTTCAACTTGTTGCTCGGCCGTTCGCAGTTCCGGCCCCGCCTCTCCGTTGTCAATCATGTGCCCGATCAGGATCTCCGCGAGCTCCCGCCGCACACCGACCAAGGCCGGCTCGGCGACCAGGTTGTTGCGCTCGTGTGGGTCCTGCTCGAGATCGTAGAGGAAATCCTCGACATACACGTCGCTGGCGCCGGGGCTCCCGCAGTGCCTGTCGGGCGCGCGCACCGAGTATTTCCATCGCTTCGTACGAACCGCCCGGCCGGTCTGGCTCTCGCTGATCTCGAGATACACGTGGTCCGGCCAGTTGGTGGCGGCGCCATCCAGGAGCGGCTGCATGGGCCGCCCACGCATGGTGCGCGGCGGCTCGATCCCGCCCGCCCGCAACAGGGTAGGGGGCACGTCGATCAGGCTGACCAGCTCGTCAACAACCATGCCGCCGGTGAAGCCCGCGCCCCAGGCGACCATCGGGATCCGAATGCAGCCATCATGACAGGATCGCTTGTATTCGCCGTTGCGCGTCCGGAAATGCGAACCGTGATCGCTTGTGTAGAGGATCACCGTGTTCTCGTTCAGGCCGAGCTGCTCGAGTTGAGTGCGGATCCGGCCGAGCCCTTTGTCCAGGCTCCAGCAACAGCCGAGATAGTCCGGGTAGTTCTCGCGCCAGTCCCCCTTGGTGTCGATCAGGTCACCCGGCACCTCGTATTCGCTGAACAGCTCCTGGGAACCGTCCGGCCCTTCGTAGCGGTTGTGATCGTTCTGGTGGTGCGGCTCGATGTAGCTGAGAAACAGGAAGAACGGCTTCTTGCCGTCGCGTGTCTTTACATAGTCCAACACGAAATCCGTCTGGCAATCGGCGCGATAGCCCTTGAACGCGACCTTTTCCATGGCGCCGTTGTACATGTGCCCGTCATAGCCGTGCGAAGTGAACTCCAACACGTCCGCTGCCAGCCAGTAGTCCTTGTAGCCGCCGCGCCGCTCGGGCGGCACGGGCTCCCTGCGGTAGTCGAACTCGTCGCGGGTCGATGCCAGGTGCCACTTGCCGATATAACCGACTTCGTAGCCGGCCTCGGAGAACGCATGCGCAATCGTTCTCTCGTCCAACGGCAGTGCGATCCCGTTTCGCCAGCAGCCGACTTCCGTCGCGTATTTGCCTGTCTGCAGACACGCCCGCGCCGGCCCGCAGACCGGTTGGCAGGTGAACGCGTTCTCGAACCGTACGCCTTCGGCCGCCATGCGGTCCAGGTTCGGCGTGACCGCCAGGCTCTGCCCGTAACAGCCGCAGGTGTCCCAGCGCTGCTGGTCCGTGAAGAACATGATGATGTTCGGCCTGCCTTGCTCAGACATTCGCGCGCGCCCTCCGTTTGCCCGACGCTTCCGACCGCTTGCAACCCGCCGATTTCGCCGCCGGGGCCTGCCAGCCGATCGCTTCCGACAACTGCTTCGCATGTCGCATCAAAATCTGCGCAACCTTTCCAACGCGCGCGTCCGGGATCGTCAGCGGATTGCCGCCGAGCCCCAGCGCGCCGACCAAGCGCCCGGTATGATCGTAGACCGGCGCGGCCAAGCGGCGCGTGTTGCGCGTTACCCGGTCGTCATACGCGTAGCCGCGCCGGCCGAACCGCTGCAGCTCGCGCGCCATCACTCTGCGCAGCGCCGCGGAACCCGCCGGACCCGACGTCGCCGCCGCCACTTGCGAGGGGGACATGGCAGAACAGAAAATCCAGCCCCAGGGCGCGCGCAGAAACTCCGTGTCGATGTTGCCCGGACGCTGCATCGGGATCGAGGCCGGATGCGTGCAGCAAGACAGACACTGCATCTGTGCGCCCGCCCAGTAGATCAAAACCGCCGTGTTCTGTACGCGCGCCACCAACGATCCCAGGATCGGCTCGACCTCGCGCCGTAAACGATCCACCAACGCCGTGCGTTGACCCAGCATCGCCATCCGGGGGCCCGGCCGGTATCGCCCGCTCTGCGCGTCCTTTACCGCGTAGCCGCGTTCGCGAAGCACCCGCAGCAGACGCGCCGTGCTCGCTTTCGAAACCCCGAGCGCCGAAGGAAAACTCCCGAACGGCAGGTGCGCCTCGCTCTCCGCCAGCATCTCGAGAATCGTCAAACCACGCTCCAATGCGGGCGCGATCCTGGGCTTGTCTGTCTTCGCCATGCGTGCTCCGCCCGGTCCGTCCCGGCCCCGGTGTATCGGGGAATAGACTCTGGTATACTATGTAAGACTTTGAGCCGGCTTGTCAAGGGGGGTTGTGGGGCTTGAAAACGGGGCGGCGGGGGAGTAACCTCGCGGGAGGATGGGCTTTTTTCCGGCGGAGGCAGCATGGCGGGTTTGCGGGCGGTCGATTCGGCATGTGATGGGGTTTGGGGGACGGGCCTTACGGCAAGGTTGAGGCGAAGGTTATTGTTTCTGGAAGGCGCTATTCAGAGGGGGCGATGAATGAAGAAGGTACGCGTGGGCTTGGTCGGTACGGGGTTTGCGGGCAAGTTCCATCTTGAGAGTTTGCGGTGCGTGCACGGGGTGCAGGTGGAGATGGCGGGTGTGACGTCGCTTCGGGCGGCGAGTCGGGCGGCATTCGGCAAGGAGCACGGGATTGCGGTATACGAGAGTGCGGAGGCGATGTTGCCGGACGTTGATCTGCTGGACATCTGCAGTCCTCCGTCGGCGCATGGTGCGGCGCTGCTGGCCGCTGCGGCGGCGAACAAGCATGTGGTGTGCGAGAAGCCGTTTACGGGTTGGTTCGGTCCCGCGGACGCAGACGAGAGTTTTTGTGGGAACACGGTATCGAAGCAGAAGATGCTGGACGAGGTGGTCTCGGATCTGGCGGATTTGGCGGCGGCCCTCCGCAAGAGCGCGGGGATTTTCGGGTATGCGGAGAACTTCGTGTATGCGCCGAGCGTGCAGAAGGAGCGGGAGATCATCGAGAAGAGCGGCGCGCAGATTCTTCGGATGACCGGCGAGGAATCGCACAACGGCTCGCATTCTCCGGTGTACGGGATTTGGCGTTATCAGGGCGGCGGTTCGATCATGGGCAAGGGTTGCCACCCGCTCACGGGGATCCTGTATCTGAAACGCGTGGAGGGTCTTGCGCGCGATGGGAAGCCGATCCGGCCTGCGGCAGTGAGCGCGCGTGCGCACGGGCTGACACAGCTTTCTGGGTATCGCGATGCGGGTTTCATCCGCACGGACTATCACGACACGGAGGATTACGGGCTGATGCACGTGGTTTTCGAGGACGGGATGGTGGCGGACGTAATGACTTCGGAGTTGGTGCTGGGCGGGATCTATGACTTCATCGAGGTTTTCGCGAACAACCACAGAACGCGTTGCCACATGAGTCCGGCGCACCTGATGGATACGTACAACCCGGGCGCGGAGTCGTTCAAGGACATCTATCTTGTGGAGAAAGCGAGCACCAAGGAGGGCTGGTCGCCGACGGCGCCGGACGAGAACTTCACGCTGGGGTACAAGGCGGAAGTCCAGGATTTTCTGGAATGCGCGGCGCAGGGCCGCGAGCCGCAGTCTTGTCTCGAGCTTGCGCTCGATACGATCACCACGATCTATGCGGCCTATCTCTCGGACGAGAAGAAGGGTGCCGAAGTAGATGTGCCACGGTGCTAGTGTTCGGGAGAGTGCCGAGATGCGGGAGCGGTTCGTATCGCGATGGATCAAGCCGGCGGTGGTGTACATCGCCATACCGGTCACGGTCGCATTCTTGTTTGTGCATCAGGTGTTCTTGTTCGAGGACTGGTACGCGTACGAGCCGAACGACGAGGTGGTACACACGTTTACGGGTATACCGCTGTACTGGCGGGTCCTGCTGACGGGTTCGATTCCGTTCATCAATCTGTACGACAATTTCGGGACGCCGTTGATTGGCGATCCCGTGATGAACCCGTTTGCACCGCAGGCGCTGTTCTATCTGTTGTTCGACGGCCCGTTGGCGGCGACGGTCGTGAAGTTTCTGATTGTCGCGCTGACGGTTGGGGTCCTGACGCGCCTGTACGTTCGCGACTTCGGCTTGTCCCGTGCGGTCGGCGCGATTTGCGCGGTGTACGTCGTGCTGACGCCGCACATCAACTATTTTCTCCAGCATCACCCGCACCAGGGCGCGGTGCTCTACTTCTCCTGCGTATTGCTGGCGCAGCGCCGGTTCGCGGACGCGCCGACAGCCGGGAACGCGCTGTTGCTCTACGGGGCGTTGCTGCTTTTTGCTGTCGGCCTGGGTGTGAACGGGTTCGCCTTCGGGTTGCTGTTCGTGGTTGCCCGGCAGCTTCTGTTGAGCGGCTGCCGGCTGGACCGGCGTTTTGTGCTGTTCGGCGCATTGCTCGGTGCGGTGTTTCTGTGCACGCTGCCGCATTTCCTTGCCTTTGTGCGGTGGAGTGTGCTGAGCGGCCGGAAAGCGTTGGATTTTGCTGCGCTCACGCCGTACACGTGGCGGAAACTGTTCACGGATCTGTTCTTCTACCAGCGGGCCCCCCTCTTTCTGCATGTAAGCGAGGGGCTGTACGTGTCGTTGCCGGTTCTGCTGCTTGTGGGGGCCGGCTGTGTGTTCTTGTTTCTGGACGGGCGCCGTGCAGAGGGCTGTTCGGTGCTCGTGCTTGGCGTGATTCCGCTGGCCGCGGTGTTGGCGTTGCTTGGCTGCCCGGGCCTGCGACGGGCGATCGCGTTGCTGCGACCCGTGGACGTCACGCGGTTCCTTTGGTTCGCGACCCTGTTTCTGGGGGCGGGTATGGGATACCTGATTGAGCGGGCGCGCAGACGGCGGCTTTCGAAAGGGCTCGTGGCCGTTGCGCTGGTCACGCTCTCGTTGTCGACGTACATCGCATTGTGGAACGGGCAACTGCGGGTCGTCGCGCATTTTGTCGGCAGGAGCCTCTCCGGCCGGCCCGGATCGGAGGACAGCCCGTGAACACACGCGCGCGAATTCTCGGCCGTATTTACCGCCTGCCGCTCCGGATTGCCGAACGCTGGGTGCTGCTCGCTGTTCTGGCGGCACTCGCGATGGCGCTGCTGCCCCCGATAACCGGTACGTACGCCGTGCTGGAGTTCCTGCCCGCCTTGCTCGGGCGGGAGGTGCAGCCAGGAGACCGCTATGCGCCGGGTGCCCGCGCGCGGCCGCCTGCCGGGCTGCAAACGCCGGTTCCGGGCACGCGGCTTGCCATACAGTTTGACCCGACCGAAGGCTCCTGGGTGCACGGGTATACGCGCGACGGCGTGTTTCTGAGCCACGGCCGAAGCATTATTCTGCACGGCGGGCTCCGCCGTGCGCTCGCCGGAAGGGGCCTGATCGAGTCCGGGTTCCACGGCCTGACGTACTA
>Ga0272441_10010228_pt1 | contig 14259 bp, 17 predicted proteins | sample SSMProp6N_FD_193582 | JGI IMG/M metagenome (GOLD analysis project Ga0272441, IMG submission 193582) | Marine sediment archaeal communities from Little Sippewissett salt marsh, Falmouth, MA, United States - SSM-Prop-6N | ecosystem: Environmental > Aquatic > Marine > Wetlands > Sediment ... | reverse complement strand
CATTTCCACAATCACTATCACTATAACAATCAGGAATACCACATCTTCCATCATAGGCACATATTCCTGAACAACATTCGCTTGTAGAACTTCCAGGATTAGAACAATACTCTCCATCACTTTTACAAGTATTACAAACACCTCCACTACAACCCATACTTCCACAATCATCTACCTTATCTTCATCAATATAACTATCTGAATAACAATCTGCATTTGAACATCCTCTATCATAACAAGTCCTTTTTCTATAGACATCTCCATTTTTACAATAATAACTTCCCCAATCATTACAGCTATATGATCCGCAATCTTCTATTTTCTTTATACTGCTCTCTCCTGAACAATAAGCATCATGATCTCCATCATTTTCACACCAATGGTCTTCAAATCCCCTATATACGTCTCCGCCACTACAATAAGGATCTCCTATCCACCTATCGCTTCCACAATCACTATCACTATAACAATCAGGAATACCACATCTTCCATCATAGGCACATATTCCTGAACAACATTCGCTTGTAGAACTTCCAGGATTAGAACAGCTTATCCCATCATTTTTACAGATCTCTTCTTCTATACACTCTCCTCCTGAACAAACATAATCACTTCCATAATCTTGACAATCTATTATCTCGCTTTTTACTGTATCTGCAAGACAAGGTCCTCCTTGTCCAGGACACCAGTAATCCCAATAATCATCGCAGTCTAAATAATATTCTTTTAGATATCTACTACTTGTACAATAATCAGTCTTTCTATCATCCATTTCATAACTATAGGTAGTTCCTTTCTCAAAATAATCAATCTTATAATCGCAGTTTCCATATGAAAGATCTGTCTTATAAGCTCTTGAATCACATTCATCTGTACAATAAGCAGCATAAGCAAAACTAACATTAGAGACAATAAGAAGCATGATTAAGAATAGACTAGCTATTCTCTTTTGCTTTATTTTTTTTAACCTTTGCATATCTTAAGGTGTTTTTTTTAATTTATCACCACTTAAGATCAAAGAAACCTCTTTACTGAGAAATTACTGTATAAACTCCTCATAAAAACAAGGCCTCGCCCCTATATAAAAGTTTCTGAAAATAAACACTACATACTAGTAATAATAGAAATCTAATGAAAAAGATCTTTTTTAAGTTTAATCTCCTGTTATATCTTCTACACTCTTCACTACTTTAGTCCCCCTCTGAAATCCTTTATCATTTCTTTTAAGTATTGCTAAAGCATCTTCAGCCCATCTTGCATTAATTATAGAAGTATAATCTTTATCTTCTAAAGTATCTGTATATATAATTTCATAAGTTCTTAAATTCATTAAATAATAAAATAAACTCAGATTTATAAAAATTATTATAATAGAATTATTTCTCTGGAATATCTTCTTTCTCTGTCTCTTCCTTTACAGCCTCTGTAACAGGCTCTTCCATACCTGCAGCTTCTTCTGGTTCTTCTGCAGTAGTAGTAGAATCAGTCTTTATCTCTGTATCTCCTTCTCCTGCTTTTTCAAGTTTTCCAAACTTGCCTGATGTAAGTTGTTTTTCTCCTTGAAACTCATTAACATAACCATTAGTAAGTTTTATCTTATCTCCAACTGCAAACTTATCAACATCGTCATTCCATAATGTTAATTTTACTGTTCCAGAATCATCTTCAACAACTGCATTTCTTAATCTTAATTCTCTTCCAAACTTATTAAAAGTTTTAGGCTCTTCTAACTCTTTAACAACAAATTCAGCTTCAACATTTCCTTGTCCAGAATTTAATTCACTTATTTTCATATTTTTTTAACCACATTGAGCATTAGAATTAGTATTAGAAGCAGCAGCTGCAACTTCCTCTCCACATTCCTCTGGAGCTTCATTAAACGCATCACAAATTCCTTGTTTCCAAGCACTTGCACTTCTTCCGCCATTAAAAGCTACACCATTTATATATAATGAAGGTGATGCATGAACATCTAATTGAGCAGACCTATCTGAATCTTCCATAAGTAATTCTATTGCTGTTCCATCTTCCATACAAGTGTTAATCTTATTTTTATCCACTCCTGCATTTTCCATTGCACTATCTATACAAGCTGTATAAGCAGCTTCGTCATTTCTAGAAGCTAAACATTTAGAATTATATTCATTTAAATAAGTCCAGAATGATTCACTATCATAATTATCCATTATACATGCTTGTCTTGCACTTTCATATGATTCTTCATAATTTCCTTCTTGATTATGTAAAGCACACGAATAAACTTCTTCTCCATCTAAATCATAAGTAGCACAGCATGCATTAATAGCATCAGCTTCTTCTTTTCCTCTTCCTGCAAAACATGAACTAGCTGCTCTTGCTTTATCCTTAGTAACAGGTCCAATAAAAACAACTTTTGAATTAATAGTATCTCCTAAAAGATCAATAGCTGGAAATAAAGTATTTTCTCCTGATACTCCTCCAGGACAAAAACTCCATACAAATAATTCAACAATAGGAATATTAGTTTTGGGCATATCAGCAGGCTCAGGAGTATCTTGCTGTTGAATAGGCTCTACTGGTTCATCTGTTATTTCTTCTATACCTTGAACAAAATATTTTCCATCTTTAGTAATATAAACAGGTATTGTCATCTCTTGATATAAAACATTAACTTCATATATATCTCCTTTATCTTCTACTCCAACTAATTCAACTCCTCCACCTACCTTTGAATTTAAGAAATCAATAACACTAGTTCCTGCTTCTTCATCTGATACTACTTTCCCAGTTGGATTTAAACCAGGAACTAAGAACATAACAATTAAAGCTATAGCCAAAACAATACTAGCTAGCATCCAAAAATTAAGTTTTTTAAAATCAATTTTATCTTCTAATTTCTCATGCTCTTTAATCTCTGTTTTTATCTCTTCCTTAGTCTCATGCTCTTCATGGTGTTCTTCTGCCATGTTAAGTTCATACAAAAACTACTTTAAAAAGCTTATGGTGATGTCAGGAAACAATTAGACGTTTCCTGAGCATCCTAAAATTCCAAACAAAAAAAGAAATTTTTTGAAACTATTTACATATTGCAGAAAATAGATTAACTTAAAAATACATAAATCATATTATAATTATAAACGAGGTAACCAAACGGTTTCTGGCAAGAAACTCTAACTCTAGGGAAGATGTCATCTCAAGAAACCATTAGGGGTCTTAAGATATGCCTTATGATATAATAATTGGAAGAGATAAAGGAGATAAAAAAAGATTTGGTGATAAAGGCCTTATCTATACTGGTAAGGGTTATGTTACTATGGGCAATTATACTTCTTTAAGCAATCTTATTTGGATAGATGTAGCTAGATCTCATATTATTATGGTTGCAGGAAAAAGAGGCAGTGGAAAATCTTATACTCTCGGAGTAATAGCAGAAGAACTCTGCGATCTTCCAAAAGAAGTTTCTCAAAATATTGCTCCAATCATATTTGATACAATGGGAATATTCTGGACAATGAAATATAAAAATGATAAAGAAGCAGAATTATTACAAGAATGGGACTTAAAACCAAAAAATCTTCCTGTCCAAATTTTTGCTCCTTATGGTTTTTATAAAGAATATGAAAAAAGAAGAATTCCTGTTGATAAAAAATTTGCTTTAGAAGCAAGCGAATTACAAGCAGAAGACTGGATCTTAACTTTTGGTTTAAATTTTATGGATCCTGCTTCTATTTTAATCCAACAAGCCCTATATGAATTAAAACAAACAACTTATACTATCGAGGATATTATTAATTCTATAAATGATCAACCAGCAGATGAAAAAACAAAACAAGCAACTACAGCTCTTTTTACAGCTGCAAAAACATGGGGAATATTTGCAGAAGCAGGAATAAGAGGAACAAAAATTAATGATTTAATTTCTCCAGGAAAATCAACAATATTAGATATTAGTGTTTATTCTTCTATAGGAACCTTTAATGTTAGAGCATTAGTAATAGGTCTTTTATGTAAGAAGATATTTAATCAAAGAATGTTGGCAAGAAAAAAAGAAGAAATGATGGCGCTAGAACATGGAGCTGATTACCTTAATATTATTGAAAAAAGAGAAATGCCTCTTGTCTGGATATTTGTTGACGAGGCTCATGAATTCTTACCTATGGAAGGTAAAACTGCTGCAACAGATGCTTTAATCCAGATATTAAGAGAAGGGCGTCAACCAGGATTGTCTATGGTTATGGCTACTCAACAGCCAGGAGTTATTCATAGGGATGCTATGACTCAATCTGATATTGTAATTGCTCATAGAGTTACTGCTAAACCAGATATAGAAGCTTTAAATTCAATTATGCAATCTTATCTTCTTGAATCAATAAGAAAATCAATGGATGACCTTCCATCATTAAAGGGATCTGCAATAATCCTTGATGATAATTCAGAAAGAATCTATCCAATGAGGATGAGACCAAGATTTACTTGGCATGGTGGAGAAGCTCCTACTTCTGTTAGAGTTGAGAAACGACTCTAACAGCTAATTCTAAGGAAGGGTTGCATCTAGGGAAAACATGGGTTTCCCTGGATTAGAGTTGAGAAACGATTATATTCTCTAAAACATTGGTTTCTCTGGCATAGAAACATTTATAAATCAAAATTTTTATCCAATTTCATAGAAAACTGGCGGAGGAATAAGGAGGAGGTTCTAAATTAAACATTAAACAAATATACAATGCCAAGAATATATATTGAATTAGCAAAACAAGCACTTGATCGAGCAAGAGGCAGTGAAGCAGAAAGACCTGCACAAGCTCATCACGATATAATCATGGGTGGAGCAGCAATAGGGATGCTTAAAAATCATCCTGGATTATATGCTTCAAGCATAGATTATCTTAGTAGTGTTCTTAAAGATTAATTCTAAGTACAATAAAACAAAATTAATAAAAATGAACTACCCACATAAAGGAGAATGCCCTATAGAGAGAAAAGCTCGTGAAGTTAGACAAGCTATGGATAAAGAAGAAAAAGAAGCTAGAAAAGATAGGGCATATACTCAAGAAACAAGAGAAATTCTAGATGCCTTTGATCATGAATATCCTAATCTTAAAGAACTTCCTTTTTTGAGAGAGGCCATTCCATATTTAAGAGATCATTTATATGATCCGCATCATGATGAAGAATTTCAAAAACATATGCATCACGCACTTCATTCTCTTCCTGAACAAAAATGGAAATCTATTTTAGATAGATGTAGACAGAGATTAGGAATAAGTGTTGATAATGTTAATGGAGAAGAAAAAGATTCAACTTCTCCAACTAAATAAATCTCTTAACCATCCTGTTCTGCCTTTTATTTTTTCTCCTGTCTCAACACTATAAAACTGTTCAATATCTCCAGCCCTATATGCTTTAACACTATCTGGACTTAATTCATCTACATCAGCAGCAACTTGTAATTTATCAACATATTTACCTTTTCCCTTAGGAATCTTTGAAGAATCAACACTATAAACATAAACTGTTTGATTTGGATCATAAGCCTCTGGATTTTCAAATCTAATTACTTTTTTATCATGATTTATTTCTGTTCTTCCCTTAGGCCTGATTGCGCAAGCAAGTGCAAAACCTAAATCAGGAGTAAGATAAATTGCATTAAGATCTTCTGATCTTGGCCTAAATCTAGGAGCAGAAGCTTTTTGTCTTTTCAAACTATTTAACTTTTTCTTACTTCCATGAAATAAAGTTCTTGATGTTGCTCTTTCTTCTAAACTTGTTATAAGAAAAAATATAACAGACATAATAATAAAAATTCCTGCTACCCAACTAAAAGAAGTTTGATTTAAATTAGATATAGAATTTCCAGTAATATTTGGAGCTAAACTAAATCCTAAAATAAATCCAATAATAAATAATCCTAATATTGATCTCTTTTTTATCATAATATAATTAGAAAGCTGTATTTTATAAAACTTTCATCTCAATCCTATATCTATGTTTAAACGGAGCAATATCTCCAATTTCCTTAATTTTCAAAATCTTAATCTTTTTCTTTAAATTTCTTGCTTCTTCTCTTAGATCATCTAACATCTTTTCTTTATCTTCCTCATGACAAAAACCATGATAAAAAATTCTTGTTGATTTTTTAGCAACACTTAAAGCCTCTTTTAAAAAACTATATTTTAGATTAGGCCTTGTCATAACAATAATATCAAACTTTCCCAAACCCTTAATTCTCTTTCTAACATCTCCTTGAATTAATTTAATTTTATCTTCAACTTTATTTAGCTTAATATTTTCTCTAGCATATTTATTACATTCTCTTCCTAATTCAATAGCAACTATATTTTTACATCCAGATTTTTTAGTTATAATAATAGGATAAGGAGCAACTCCTGAAAACATACATAAGACCTTATCTTTTTTGTCAATCTTCCTTGCAATCTCAAGCCTATCATTACCAAGTCTTGGAGAAAAATAACATTTACTTATATCAATCTTAAACCTACATCCACTTTCTTTATAATCAGCAACTAAATTCTTCTCTCCCATAAGATGCTTAATCTTAAAAACTCTTAACTTACCTTTAATATTTTCAGCTTTTCCAACAACAGTATGAATATTTGATTTTTTTAATAAGCCTTTGGCTTGTTTTATTATCTCTTTTTTTTTCATGCCATCTGTTTTTAAGACAGCAATGTTTCCTATTATATCGTAATTAGCCATGTTAGTTATAATTATATTATAGAAAATATATATTTAAACTTAATCAAAAATAGTTTTTGGGCCATCTTAGTTTAATAAAGAATCAATTAAGGTATCTCTACAAAATTATAAGTTGAGAATGGGCATATTACATCTATATTAGTTTTCTTTTGGCACATCCGACCTATCTTAGTTTCTTTGAGGATTATATTAGTTTTCTTTTGGCACATCCGGCTTTTCTTTTTCTAAAAGAAAAGTGGGATTAGTACTTGAACCATCTCTTAATATTTTTCTGCTTTTGCTTAATAATCTTTCTTCCTTCTCTATCACTAATATCTCCTTTCTCTATAGCTTCTTGTATCTCTCTTATTTCTTTTCTTAAATTAGCAATATGTTGAGCCTTATCTGTCTGACCAGAAGCTTTAAGCTGTTGCTGCATATACCATCTAGAAATAGTTCCATCTAAAGCAAGCATAACAATACCAGCTAGAGCAGTCCACATATAAAGCTTATAATAAACTTGTTCAGCAGGTTTAGCAGTTACATATAACCCATAATAAATAACAATAAATAAAGCCCATCCAAACTTTCTAATAAACGGAGCTTTCTCTCCAATAGCAAGTAAAAAAAATGCATATATAATAAAAGGCAGAACCATAGTCATTGCTATTGCTAATACTTTATATTGAATAAGAATAGTATTAAGCCATATAAGATCTATATTCCTAACTGAAATAAGAGGGACAATAATAGATATAATCCAAACAACTGCCTTATAATCTTCAAGAGCAGGAACATTACTAACAGCTACAAATATAATAGATATAAGAAGAACTAGTATCATAAACAACTGAAACAATTGAATACCATTATATTGCCTATATCCAAATAATCTTTGTAAAAATGGCTCTCCAAAATCTACAAAAATATTAATCATCTGCTCTGATCCTTGTCTAAGATCATACCAAAAATATTGTGCACTTACCATTCCAATAAACATACTGCTTAACAGCAAGCCAAAAACTAATCCTACACCTATTTTTTTATTCATATTTTTATCAAGAAAACTGTGTTTATAAATATTTTTAATTTTTATGGAGAATAATAAAGTTTATAAATAAGAATATGCTTTATCAGACATGAAAAAGAGAGAGCAAAGAGAAAAAGATATTTGGGCTGCAATTTTTTTAGCAGCTTTGTTTATATTATCGTTTTGGATGGCAACTGTTTTTGTGAGTGCTGAAGATCAAGAAGAAGTAGCTATTGGAGAAGGATTTGGAGAAATAGGATTTTTTCAAACAAGATGGGAAATATGGAAACTTGGAGCAAGTGGTCTAGAAGGACAAGTTTGTGTTGCAAAACAATCAATAGATCACGAAACATGTACAGTATTAGCAGAAGATTCATGTACAAATCCCAAATGTAAATTAAGGCTAAGAAGAGATATTGTTGGCGAAACAGTAAAATACTTTTTATTAATATTAATAATCTTATTAGTTTATTCTGGTTTTTCTTATATGGATTTTCCAGAAAATCCAATTATAAGAGGAATTATGTCTGCTGTTGTTGGGTTCTTAGCAACATTTTTAATAGCAACAAATGAATTAATAACAGGATTATTAGGATATAGTGCATTAGGTCTAACAGGATTTATTATCCTCCCTATTTTAGCTCTTCTGGCTATTACTTTTGTAGTAGCAAGTAAATCAGATCCAGTTGGAATGTTTTTATCAAGAATTATATGGGGGATATATGGTTTTGCTCTGCTTATTAAAGCAGGAATTCTTGCATTATGGTTAAAATATTTTGGAGTTGTTAAGTTAGAAAGTGGAGCATATAGGGCATTCCAAAGAACATATCCTGCAAACCACGCAAAAGCAGGAACTGCAATCCCTGTTCCTCCACAAATACATGCATTTCTTCCAAAAAAACAAGTAGTTGGACAAACAGCAGGATCATTTGAAAAAATAACAGACCTAGATAAATTAGGAAGTATTTTACAAACAGCAGATCTTACTACATTATGGATTTTAATAATTACTGCTATTTTAATACTTATCTTTTTAGCATTTAAAGGAGATTGGATTCAAGAATGGATTTCAAAAACAAAAAGAGATGCAGAAATACAAGCAGAAAAAGCAAAAATATCTAGATCAAAAGCATATGATACAGTAAGATCAGAAGCAATGCAAGAAAAATAATTCTTAAAATAAATATCTAGATCTAATAAAAACATATTTAAACCTTTTTTTCTATTTCTATCTATGAAAAAAAAGGTAGTAATTAGTTTAATATTATTCTTATTAGTATTATCTATCCTTACTTCTATGCCTTTTGTTGTAGCAGATGCTCAAGAAGAGGCTATAGCTAAATACACTCAAAATAAAGCATCTTGGGATAGTGCAATTTATGGTGGAACAGATACGAATGATCTTGCCTTAACAGCATTTGTTAATACAAATTCACAAGTGTTTGCCAGAGAAGATTGGATTTTTATTCAAGATTGGAAAGGAAGAGCTCAAGCAAATGGTGCTGAGATTTTTAGAAGATTATCAGAAGAACAAGATACATCAACTCCTTCTTCTCAAACCCCTGAAGCAGAAGAAGTAGAGGTTGGAGGGAGTATTTTTGATCCTATAAAAAATGTATTAAAATCAGCAACAGCAAAACTCAAAGACGCAGCTCAACAATTAAAAAATAAAGCAAACCTTCAACAAACAGCAGAAGCAGAAAAAAAAAGAGCAGAAGCAAAAACAGAATATGAATCAAAAAATGGGAGATGGGATAATGCATTATATAATGGAGAACAACAAATTGATCAAGAATTAACAGCATTTGTTAACAAATATAGAGATCAATATGCATTTACAGGTCCTGAATACAATCAAATCAAAGAGGGGATGAAAGGCTCTGATATTTATCAAATGTTATCAACAAAAAAATCAGATGCTCCAGCATATGGTACAAGCGACTTAGATCTAACACAAATCCAAAAAGCAATAGCAGAATATGAGGCAAAACAAGGAATTTGGACTGATGTAAAATATGATAGTACAACAAAATTTGGCAGAGATATGATTGAACTTATTGAAACAAAATATCCAAAATCACTTAAAAGCGACCAAATAGAAGATCTAAAAGGAGTAGGCCCAATAAATGTTATTGGAAAAGGCTCAGATGTTATAGCATTTCTTAAAGCAAATCAAAAAGAATTATCGCAAGGATCAATAATCCCTATTCCAGGACCTGGTCAAGAAACTAATTGGCTTATGCAGATTTTACAAAGATTTTTCGGAATAAAAAACAGAACTCCTGGTATTCTTTGGACAGATGTATGGTCTGCAGGAGTTTCTTTTCTGATTGTCTGGATAGTTGGAGGGGTCTTAAGTAAGGTTAAATCTGACAAAATGATAGGAGTACAGGTCTTATCTTTTTTACCATTAAATATTGGTTTGCATATAATTTTTTATTTCACAACATTTAATTTTTTATATTGGCCTCCGTGGTGGTTAGAAGGTATAATTCATGGAGTAATCTATATTATAGTTTTATGGCTTGGATGGAAAATTATTGCTAAATTTTTTAAAGGGATTGCTAAATTTATAGTAGGGCTCCCACAAGCAATAAAAAGAGGAGCAATAAAAGCAAAGGGAGTAATAAGCAAGGAAGCTATAGAAACAAAAGCAACAAGAAGAAAAACTCAAGAAGCCATTGAAGAACATAGATTTAAGAAATTGGGCGATTAGGCCCTATAACCAGTAACTCGCTTATTCTTAAGATCTATAACATATCCAGTTAAAACTCTTCTTCCTCCTGCTTCTAATCTCTGCCCAAATATTTCTACATAATCAGGACCATGAATAACAACGTCCATTCCTTCAAGATTATCTATCACTGCATTCATGCCTCTTAATTGTTGCATTCTTTTATCAACTGATTTGTCTTGATTTTCAGCTGCTTTTCTATATGTATCAAAAGCTTTTCTAGCTTTTGCAGATTCTTTATATTCTTCCATCATTCCAGATAAAAATGCATTTGAAAATTTCCATGCAGATTCTACTCTTGGAGCTATCTGCTTTTTTCCAAAATCATGAAGGCCTCTAAAGAAATTTGAGACTTTTTCTCTTGAATTTTTATTATCTTCTGCCATCTTATCTCATTATATAGAAGTTTTAAGAGTTTAAAAATCTTTCCATATGTTACTACTTAAGAATAATTATAATCTTAATATAAATAGAGAGTTATATTTAAAAAATCATTTATTCTTAACATAATATGAAAAAAATAGGTGCAATCTTTGTTATATTAGGATTGATTATAACATCAATCCTATTTTCAAATTTATCTTTGGCTCAAAGAGTAGAACCAACAATACCTGGAACAAATCTTAATCCAAGTGATATACCTGAATCTCCAGAAGAACTAGCAAAAGTTTCTATAGATTATCTTAAACAAGAATGGATAAAAATATCTAGAAATAATCAATTTTTGCTTCAGATTCAACAATGGCACATAAAAAATGCAGATATCATAGATCCTCTTTTCAAATACACAGTTGGACTAGTTCCTAGTCTATCTTTCTTGTTTATCTTGTCTATAGTATTATGGCTAACAATTGTTATTGTTATTTATAAAATATCAAGTATTTTTAACATTCTTCCAGCAAAACCAATCTTATCTAAACTAGCAAGATTTGGTTTAACAATATTAATAGCAATGTTTATTTCTTTAATAAGAGCTACAACAATTATTGCTCAGGCATTAATTGAAATTGTTAAGATTGTAAATATCTGGTGGGTCCAATTAATAATTGCTGTTCTTATTGTAATAGCCCTTATTTATATTGATATCATCTCTGAAAAAATCTCTAAATTTTTTGCAGATTGGAAAGAAAAAAAAGAAAAAAAGAAAACTCAAAAACAAGCAAAAAAAGCATTAGAATTAGCAGAAGAAAAAGCAAAAAGAGAAAAACCAGGAGCTATAATGAGAAAGACATTAGCTAGAGCAAGAGCTGAAGAAGAGGAAAAAACAAAAAAACTTAGGGAAGATATAATAAAAGAACATCAAGAAGCAGAATTAGGCACAGACTAAATAACTAAAACAAAGTCCTCTGACTTTGTTTACTCTTAGCATCCTTTAACTTTTCAAACTGAGACTCAATCCTTGCATCTGAAAAATCATGATTAACCAATATCTCTTTAACCTTATCCTCATCAAACTTTCCAAAGTCTAGCTTATAATCTTTATTGACTTTTGGATTTTTCATTAACTCATAAACCTGTTTCCAATCAAACTCCAGTTTTTCCTTAACACCTTCACTTTCAAAAATCTTTTCAGGAACTTTATGTTCCTTAACAATCTTTAGTGCTTTTTTCTGTCCAATACCATGAATACCTTTTGGATTATAATCAGTGCCTGCTAATATTCCTATACAAATAAGCTGATCTTGATTAATTTCAAGTTCTTTAAGAACTTCTTTAGTTTCTATTAACATAGGTTTAATTTCTTTATATCCACTTATTGTTTTTCTCTTCTTAGCTAGTGTTAAGTTTTGAATAAGTTTTGGAGTTTCAAACAACAAACTATCATAATCCTGAGAAGCTACTGCATAACAATCAGCTTCTTTTTTACATATATAAGAAGCTTGAGCTTCTCCTTCTCCAGGAGCTTGTATAACAGCAATTCCCATTGCCTTAAGAAGTTTTTTACTTTCTTCTATCTTAGTTTTATCTAAACTAACCAAAGATCTTGAATATTTTCCCATTCCTTCTATATCTTCTCCTGCTTTAGCTTTTTCATATTTTTCTCTTGCTATATCTTTAGCAGCTTTTCTTTTCTCATGTGTAATTTTCTTAAGTTTTGGAGGCTCTCCATCAAAAACATAAATTAGCTTTATTCCTTGATTTAGCAAAGCTAAATTTCTATAAAAAAGTCCAGAAAGATGAGATGTAACTCTTTTTTTCTTATCCATTAACGGAGTTCCATCTGGCTGTCTAATAGTTGTAAGAAATTGATAAATAATATTAAAAGCATCTACACAAATCATCTTATTTTTCAAATCTTCTAATTCTATACTCTTTTTTGGAACTATATCACTTATTTGAAGGCCCATAAATTATTATAGAAAAATGAATATAAAAATCTAATGATTATTCATAAAGATGTCTTCTTATATTTTTATAAGCATTTCCAACCCTTTGATCTGAGGCATCTTCAGTAGCAATAAACTTATCTTCTCCTATCTGAAGCCTGTCAAATCCAGCTTGTATTAATACATTTCTTTTTATATCTATACCTGAAAAAATATCATTATGCCAAGGAGCTCTTGCTTTATCTAACTCAAAAAACTTTCTATAACTTGGTCTTGGAAATAATCTATCCCTTGTATGGGCACTTCCTTCATAACATTCTCCATAACATTCTTGTCCTGTTTCAAAATCATTATCATCTATTTCCCATATTCTTAATATATCTTGAAAAAAACTACCTCTTACCATATATTCTCCATCTCTTACATCATAAAATCCTTCTTGCTCAAGATCTTGAGCTGTCCTATGCTTTCCAGCATTTTCATATAATCTTGTTTCATTTCCTGGGTTTGCTAATCTCCATATCCAAAAACCCCTATCTTCTGTTAATTTTTTCATAAACTCTCCATTTCCTCCAGAAGCAAAACCTTCTTGTTCAAGTTCTTCTTGTGTCTTAAGTTTCTTTTTTGCCATTTTAAATTAAGCTTTCCCAACAACCTCTGCAGCTTTTTCAAGATCAGAATAAGGAATATCTTCACTTAAACCCTTACATCTTAAAATATTCTTATAAGCCCTTGAATAATTTCTTGAATATCTTGGAATATCTGAACTTATATTATCTACATCCCTACAAGCCTCAGCCATCAAGTCTAAATTATCTCCATATTGTGTTCTTAATCTTACTAATCTAATAGCATTATTTCTAGACTTTTTTTGCTTACTCATTCTAACAACTATTTTTGGTTTTGGCTTAACTTTTCTACTTGTGATAACTTTTATCATAAAATAACTAAAAAATCCAGGCTTTTAAAGCTTTGCTATGTTACTACTCCTAAATAACTATAAAGAGAAAGATTTATAAAGAAAAGATACATTAAAAATATACTTATTATAAAATGAAAACAAGAACAAAAGTTTGTGGAGCATTACTTTTAGCTGGATTAGGAACAGCAAGTCAATTAAGAATAAATCAAGAAGATTTTAGATTAGTTAAAAAAAATCCAAATCTTTCTAGGGAAATGTCAAGAGCAGCAAATTCAATGGCCCCTTATGTTCAATCAACAAAAATATCCTTTAGAAAAAAACCTTTACTACATTATATAAAAATAAGAGATCCAAGAACAAGAGAAACTGAATATAAATTAGTTGATGAAGAAGGTACAATTGACACCACATTGGGCAGATTGAATATAAAAACAGGAGAGTATAAGTAAGATGAAAAGACCATTATTATCTTTAGCTGCATTAGGATTATTAAGTGGATGTTATACTAATAATCTTAATCAACCAAGAGTTTATGAATTAAAACTTGATTCAAAACAAAGAGAACAATTTC
>Ga0272441_10010227_pt1 | contig 14260 bp, 19 predicted proteins | sample SSMProp6N_FD_193582 | JGI IMG/M metagenome (GOLD analysis project Ga0272441, IMG submission 193582) | Marine sediment archaeal communities from Little Sippewissett salt marsh, Falmouth, MA, United States - SSM-Prop-6N | ecosystem: Environmental > Aquatic > Marine > Wetlands > Sediment ... | reverse complement strand
GGCCGCGACGTCAAGAGGTACAAAAGGGAAGGTGAGCGATTAAGGACTACTGTCTTGAATCAGGTGGTACTTAGATTGGGTAATCTCCGGAAAATGCCGTGATAGGACTATCTTCCGGGCCGGTCTTTTATTTGGATATGAATAAAAAGCTCGTTTCGAGCGGGCCGGTGCTAGCCGCTCGTTTGGAATAACAAATCAGATGATGCCCCCGACTCTAAAGAGTTACGTAATTTAACCGGATTTTCACTGTGCAGCAAGGCTTCTTCGGTGGAAATACGGCCTTGATTGACCAGTTCCATCAGTGCCTGGTCCAGGGTCTGCATGCCCTCCATTATGCCCATCTCCATATTGGGAGGAATCTCGTGCGTCTTCTCATTGCGAATGAGCTTCCTGATGACGTTCGTCGCCACCATTATTTCGAAGGCCGCCACCCGGCCGGCGTTTTTAGAAGGGATGAGAACCTGGGTGATAACGGCTTCGAGAACATGGGCTACCTGCATGCGTACCTGTCTTTGCTGGTCGCTGGGAAAGATGTCGATTATCCGGTCAATGGACTGAGCGGCGCTGTTGGTATGCAGGGTGCCCAGAACCAGGTGACCGGTCTCGGCGGCCCTGAGGGCGGTGCTTATGGTCGCCAGGTCGCGGAGTTCGCCAATAACGATTACGTCACAATCATGACGTAGCGCCTGCGTCAGCGCCGTCGAAAATGATTCCGTATCGTCGCCCAGGTCGCGTTGCACGATGATGCTCTTTTTATCCGGATGCAGGAACTCGATCGGGTCTTCAATGGTAACAATGCTCCGGCTTTCCGTCTCATTGAGGTGGTTAATCATCGCCGCCAGGGTGGTCGATTTCCCGGCTCCGGTAGGACCGGTTACCAGTACCAGCCCCCGGGGTCTCAGGATGATTTCTTTGGTAATCTGCGGAAGCTCCAGCTCATCAATGGTTGGGACTTCATGTGGCACAAAGCGAAAGGCAATCCCCTTGGTTCCCCGCTGTTGTAAAACGTTTACCCTGAAGCGTGCCGTGCCGTTAAGACTGTAGGCCAGGTCCAGTTCACGCTGCTGGAGGAAATGGGCCTGCTGTTCCCCATTGGTAATCTTTTCGAATACCTCTTCTATGTCACCCGGCTTTAGCGCCGGCATATCTTCGCCCAGCACCAGTTTGCCATCGACGCGAAATACAGGCGGACTCGGTACTTTCAGGTGTAAATCGGATGCCCCCAGCTCAACCATGTGGTTGAGTATTCCGTCTAACTCCATAGCACTATCCTTCCCTTAATAGTGAACTTTGAGAAAAAGAAAAACCGACCCTTCAGGGACCGGTTTCACCACTTGCTCCCCAATGCCCAGGTGACCACATACAGGCTATTGGCTCATCACATTCCCATCTTGTAGCGCTATTCTTTTTACCTAGTATTATGTAACCATCTCCCACATCTCAGGGCTATCACTCATTTGGGGTACTCGGTATCGGGAATCCTGGTGGTAAGTAGCACCATATGATTAGAAAAGATGTTTAGTCTTGAAATCTTGTCACGACGGCAATTGGAGAAATTTCTAGCGTAAATAAGGAACCGCCCTTCGAGTCATACCAGTCTCAAGAAGGGCGGTTTTGATTTCGTTGGTAGCGCATACGGGATTCGAACCCGTGATCTCTGCCTTGAGAGGGCAGTGTCCTAGGCCGCTAGACGAATGCGCCACGCTGCCACGCTAGCCATCATTATCGCTTGTTGCGGGCGACCAAGTCAAGTTCGCGACCGGGCGCTATTGGTGACGTTGCTGGTAAGACCGCGACAGGCTTACCGCCGGATTAATGATGCATTTCCGGACCAGGAATCTCAGACTGCGGTGCCGGGCGATGAACCGGGCCACCGGCGGACTGAGTTTATAGTAGGTAGCGATGAAAGCCCGGCCGGCGTGACTGCGGCGCAGCACTTCATCACGGAACTGGCGCAAGATATCGATTTCCACCGCGGCCGGTGTTCCCAGGGCGGCGGTGGCGATGAAGCAGGCTTGATCTTTCGGCTCTTCCTTGTATTCATCCTCGTATCTTGCCATGCTTTCCCTCCGTCGTCTTTTGGCCGTGTCGCTGGGGGCTGTCGGGGAATATTTTATAACTTTTAGGCGTGCTTCTGCAAACTTGGCGTCCGACAAGAGTGGCGATGGGACGAAAAAGGGGAACAAAGCCATTTGACTCCGTTCCCCCGTGTCAGTTTCAGGATTATTCTGCCGGTTCCCGGTTGTGAATGGATCTGCGCCCCCGGCTAGCGTTTCACGAAGTAGAGTATCCCGGCGATAATCAGCCAGATGCCTACTAGGATGGCGAGCACTTCCGGGAAGACCAGGATAATGATGCCGAAGACAATTGCCAGTATGGCGGCAATGCGGTTCGATATGCTCATTAGTGGTATCTCCTCGGTTGATTTCGGGGCTAATCCTCCCAGTAAGGGATAACGCCGTAGTGACGACAGGCATCGGCTAGCCAGCGGAGGTCGATCTTGTCCGGCCCCCAGATATTCTTGTCGATGCTGGGGGCGTGGCGGATAACGTCCTTGGGGACGTCAATGATGAACTCCTTCTTCTTGTCATCGAAGCTGGTTATCTCGTAGGGGATGGCGTACCACTTGTCGGTCAGCCCCTCCCCCAGGAACGAGGCGATAATAAAGGGTACCTTCCAGTTGCACAGGTCAACCAGCATCGTCTCGCAGTGTCCCAGGTTCTCCTTCTTCTCGTTGCTAATAATATATCTTTCCACCTTGGTGCTTCTCACCAGTGTCGGTGGCACCTTCATGCTGCCCTCTTTCATTTTTGCCTCCTTGCTAAGCCGCGCGGCTTTAGCGATATTCCATTTCCCAGTACGGGGTGCAGCCGTAATGGTTGCAGGCATCTACCAGCCAGCTCAGGTCGATTTCCTGAGGCCACTTGTGCTTGTCGATCCCGGGGGCTTTTTCAAGGACGCTCCGGGGCAGGTCGAGGATAAACTTGCTGTGGGAGACCGACCAGCCCAGCAGCTCGGCCGGAATGGCAAACCACTTGTCGCTTATTCCCAGAACGCCCTCGAATGATACCAGGGCGAAAGCGACATTACCGCGGCAGAGGTCGATAAGAAAGAGCCGGGTTTGCCCCATGTCTTCACCTTCCCGGTTGATGACGTTATAGAAGGCAAGACGTTCCGTGGAAACGAGGGTCGGCGGCGATTTGATAACCCCTTCTGTCATTGCTGTTTCCTCCTTCGGCTTGGTCTTTTCTCAAGTAACGGGCGGGCATCCGGATACTTCTCAAAGAAATCCTGGATTTCCATTTCTTCGCCGTCAATGTTGAAGGCCCGTACTCCCTTACCGGCGGCAACGGCAACCGCCAGCGGTTGCTTGTGGCCGGAGACATTGTAGTCATCATCCGTGATTTCGCAGCGGCTCGTTACCTCGCTGACTGTAATCACGGTGGCGGTGCGGGTCTTGAACGGTGTTTCGACGACTATTTTTTGCAGTTCAATCATCATCTTAAGATCATCCGTCTCGCAATTCGTCGTCCCGTTTGAGATATCAGAAAGCGGATTACGGTGTGCACCAGCCGTATCGGCCGGCAGCGGAAAACGGCCTGCAGATACCCCGTGCAGGTCGCTTCCTCGAAGACCGGCAGCAGCCAGATGTCGTAGTCGGTGTTGAGGCTGAGCAATACCGAGGCTGCCCCGGCGGGTCCGCAGACCATGGCTGTGGCTGCCGGGTCATCCAGCCCCAGTCTGAAGTCAGCTTCCAGCCGCTCCATTTTGACGGTGCGGAAGACGCCACGCAGCAGTTTACCGATGGCACTCCTGGCTTCGTCGTCGGTAAGCATCTCCCGGGCAAACTGGAACTGGCCGCGTTCCGGTCGCGAGGGCTCCCGGGTGTTCGGGGCCGCCTTCCCGTTACGTCGCGGGAACTGCCGTTTAAAGGCCCCGAACAGCCAGCGTAGTTTTACCCGGAAACCGAATTCCTCTTCAACCTGTAGCTCAACCGTCCCGTAGAGGGGGATACACAGGACGAGGGCCAGGGCGCCAATGATACTGCCGATTACGATTCCGGCAATCATGCGGCGGCCTCTATTTCTGCTGTCCCCGGAAAGCGGTAACCATCTCTGGCACCTTGTCGGCTATCTTCTCGATGGTGCCTGATACCAGCCCGCGGATCGTCTCGACCCGGGTTCCCGCCTTGTCGACGATGACCAGGGCCACCGGCCGCACACCGGCCCCGCCGCCGGTACCGTATTTCTCACCTTCTTTGACCTTCTTGTCGTTTATCTGGTCGTGGCCGCCACCGCCGACGAACCAAAACCCGGTGCTGATGAGGGGGATAATGGTCGCATCGCCGGCTGTCTGGGGTTCGCCGACGATGCGGGCCTCAGTGACAACCTTCTGAATCTCGTCTACGGTAGATTTAACCAGTCCTTGCAGTTCTTCCATTTTGTCCTCCTTATCTTAGTGTTCCGGCCCCGTCCGGCGCGGCCGGTTGGCAAAATAGAACTAACTAACATCTTAGGTGATACGCTGTTTAATAGTTATAAAAAACGAGCCCGACTTATTACATTTTCGTAAAATTTTCCGGCTCACTGTCGGCCGGTGGCTACTCCGGTCTTGTTATGTACAACGTAATAGACCACTATATAGTTATGCGAGGGGCGGGTATTACCCCAACGGTTTGGTTATAGTATGATGGAGTCGGAGAATAAAAGGTGTACGGGGAGGGTTTTATGGAATTTATGGAAGTCGTCAGCAAGCGCTATAGTTGCCGGGCCTACCGGCCCGACCCGGTGGCGGATGACAAACTGAAGCAGGTGCTCGAGGCGGCCCGGCTGGCCCCGACCGCCGCCAACCGGCAGCCGTTCCAACTGGTTGTTGTCCACAGTCAGGGGCGGGAAGCCGATTTGGGACGCATTTACTCTCACTCCTGGTTCGCCAAAGCACCGCTGGTCATTGGTATTTGCAGTCTTACCGGCGGGGGGTGGACACGCCGTGATGGTAAGAACTACAACGATGTGGATGCCGCTATCGCGATGGACCACCTCATCCTAGCGGCGGCGGATTTAGGATTAGGCACCTGCTGGATCGGGGCCTTCGATGTCGCGGCTGCCCGCGAGGTACTGGGGCTGCCGGAGGATGTGGTGCCGGTTGTCTTCACGCCGCTCGGCTACCCGGCGGACAGCCCCGGTCCGAAGCACCGCAAGCCACTCACCGAGTTGGTCCGCTACGAACGCTGGTAAGACTGGGGCGCCCTCCTTATAATTCCTCCTCTTATTCTGCCTCTTTGCGCCGGCCGAACACTCGTTTGCTGACCAGGGCTGCAATAACCGCGCTGGCGGCGGCGATAATGGTGAACAGCGCCCACAGCGGCAGGAACTGGACATAGAAGGTCAGCGGGGTTGCCCAGCCGCTTTCGTTAAAGGCCCCGTCAGTGGCCTGCACCCGCCAGTAATAGGGAGTGTCGATGTCCGTCTGTTGTAGCCCCTCCTCGCGGGAGAGGGTGTACTGGGACTGCGTCAACCCGTTTTTCTCCAGGATAATGGTGCTGAAGCTGTTGTCGGTGGCCACCTGCAGGGTATAGGTCACCCCGCTGGGGTCGCTCACCGGGCTCCACTCGAACATCGGCCTCGATCCCTGGCGGGAACCGTTCTCCGGCAGGACAAGGGCTGGCACTGGCGGCGCGTCAGATTCCATGGTGAAGGTAGTCTCGATGGTGTTGACGGCGTCGCTGATAACCACGTTGTGGTGCCCATGTCGGCTGGCCGGGGCGTTAAATGATACCGTGAACGAGCCGTCGGCATCGGCGGTGGTGTTGGCTATTTCCTCGTCGTCGTAGTGGACGTCGATGGCACCGGTGAAGCCGTTGCCGCGCACCGTTATCAGGGTGCCGACGTGCCCCGTCTGCGGGCTGACGGCTACGCTGGTGGTGACGGTGAAGATGGCGCCGCTGGAGCGGGTGCCGTCGCTGGCGATGACGTTATAGTTACCGGTGCTGCTTTCAGGTACGGTGAACATGTCGCTGAAGCTGCCGCTGGCGTCGGTGGCCCCGGTTCTAACATGCTCGTCATTAAACCTGATGGTAACCACCTTATCGGCGTCGAAGCCGGTGCCGCTAATGGCCACCTCGGCGTTGATGGGGCCGCTGCTGGGGTCGAGATCGATGGCCGCCAGCGTGGTGAAATCGGCCTCCGCCGTCTCAGCGCCGTCGTCGGCCTTAATCTCATGCTTCCCGTTGATACTGGGGGGAACCTCGAACTCGGCATCGAAGCAGCCGGTGCTGTTGGAGCGGACGGTGCCCGGCAGGGTGGCCAGGGGGGCGCCGTCGAAGGTTATCTTTATTGAGCGGTTGGAGCGGAAGCCGTTGCCGGTGAGGGTCACAGTGTTCCCGACGATTTCCGAGTTCGGACTGAGGCTCAAGCTGGCCAGGATGGTGAATTCGGCGCTGTCGCGGTATCGGCCGTCGCTGGCGGTTATCTCCGGGTTCCGGTTGATACAGGTCGGCAGGTCGAAGGTGGCGCTAAAGCTGCCGTCGCCGTCGGTGGTAATCGAGGTCGGATCGGTATCGACCGGGTCGCCATCGAAGGAGATGATTATCGAGTGGTCGTCCCGGAAGCCGGTGCCGGTTACCGTGACCTCGGTGCCGGGGGCGCCGGAGCGGGGGCTGATGGCGATAGATTGGTCCACAGCTAGGTTGGTCTCAATCCGATAGATACCATCGTCGGCGCTCACGTCATGGCTGCCGTGGTCGCTCTCGGGTACGGTGAAGGTCTCGCTGAAGCTGCCCCGCGAGTTGGTCGAGGTCGTCTCGACGGTGTCACTCTCGAATTTGATTCTTACGGTGCGGTTGGCCCGGAATCCGGTACCCTCAATGTCCACCCGTTCCCCGACCGTAGCCGAGGTTCGGTCGAGGCTGATTTCCGGCTCCACCTCGAAGGTATCGCTGGCGGACTCGAATGAGGTGGCGATGCGTATGTCATAGTCTCCGCCCGGTATCTCGGGCACGATCGCGAAATGGGAGACGCTGCCGTCGAGGGCCACCGTCCCCGAGCTCTCGTCTTCGTAGCCGGTATTGTAAGCGAAGTATATATCGTAGTCAGCCCCCGGGGTGAAGCCGGTGCCGTTGATTTGAATCAGGGAACCCGTCTCGCCGTGATTAGGGGAGACGTCTACCGAGGCTGCCAGAGCTGGCCGGGCGGGCAGCAATATGCTTACCAGCCCGCAGACCACCAGTGGCATTATCTTGAAAAGTATCTTACGGCCGGTTATTTTAAACATGGTTCTTCAAAACTCCTTGCTTTAATCTGGCCCTTTCGGGCGGTAGTTAGTCAGGGGAAGTTCACTCATTGTGTAGACATTATGCCGTCCCCGGTATTGAAAAGTCATAAAATTAGGCGGGATAGAAATTAAAAAACTGTTACATTTTACAGCGCTGGTGCTGAATCCCCGTCAGCGTTGGCGGCAGGCTGGATTATCGGTCCGGTAGATGATATGATTTACTGCCGGAAAGGTTGCGATAGCCGGCGGCCAGAGGGTACTGTTAAGCTATGGTACGAAAATTTAGCGTACTCGTCGTCGATGATGAGGAACGGATCCTTAACTTTATCCGGCCCAAGTTACGGGCCGCCGGTTACGATGTCCTGACGGCCACGAGCGGCGCCGTGGCCCTGGAACAGCTCCAGGTCGAATTGATCGACCTGGTCGTTCTCGATTTGATCATGCCCCAGATGGATGGGCTCGAGGTTTTGAAGCGGATGCGCGCTTTCTCAGCGGTGCCGGTCATCATCCTCAGCGCCCGGGATACCGATATCGACAAAATCAAGGGCCTCGAGCTTGGCGCCGACGATTATCTGGCCAAGCCATTTAACCCCGACGAACTGGTCGCCCGGATTGAAGCCGTAAGCCGTCGTCTCCAGCCGGATGACCATCGTCTGACTCACCAGTCGCTCTCGGTTGGTGACTTGACCATCGATTTCCAGCGGCGGCTGGTTTTCGTGCGGGGCCAGGAGACGTATCTCACCCGCATCGAGTGGCTGCTACTCAGCGAGCTGGCTCAGAACGCGGGGCGTTTCATGACCTATAACGAGCTGCTGGTCAGGATATGGGGGGCGGAGTACCGCGATGACGTGCAACTCCTGAGGACGTGGGTCAGCCGGCTGCGGCGCAAGGTGGAAAACGACCCCCGGAATCCGGTATTGATCCGCACCATGCCCAAGTCGGGCTATATCCTGGAAATGGAACCGCCGGTCTCCGGCTAGTCCTTCATCTGTATGTCGCTATCGCTGCCGGCCGTAGCCTGATAGCATTGCCAGATTTCACAAATTTGTAACTTTCTGCCGCCTTATTTTATAACTTTTCCATGCTTTGACGGCTACAATCAGGGCATGTGGTATTGGACAAAGAGTAAAGATGCATGGCTGCGTCAGACGGGAGCGCCCTGGGACCGGCGGCGGTGCCGGTTCATGAGCTGGTAGCCATCTGCCCGCATTGCAAGAATATGGAAGCCCTTTTTTTTGTCGGCGACCGTCTGGTGCCGACCCGGAAATACCACCAGGAGGACGCCGCGGTATATCACGACTGTGGCTCGGACAAGCCTTGCCGGTTATATCGCTTCGGCCGGAAGCAGATGACCAGCGCCCCCGGCTGAATTTTCGTAAAAACGTAATCGGGTGAAAGAAGAGCAAAATTGAGGAGGTTAACGTGAAACAATTAGGAGAGCTTTTGCAGACGGCTGACTGGAAAACGGAGAAGCACGTCCCGGTTATCGAATGCCCCGACCAGGTCACGGCCGGTACGGTGTTCCCGGTTAAGGTGAGTCTGGGCAAAGCGATTGCCCATCCCAACACCACCGAGCACCATATCCGCTGGATTTCGGTTTACTACCAGGCGGCGGGCGGGAAATTCGCATATCAAGTCGGGCACTTTGAGTTCACGGCCCACGGCGAGTCCACCGAGGGGCCCAACCAGGGGCCGGTCTACACTAATCATGAGGTAACCGCCACGTTACACATCAACCATCCGGGCGTTATCTACGCCGTTGCCCTTTGTAACATCCACGGCCTGTGGCAGTCGGCCAAGGAGATTAAGGTTGGTTAGCGCCGGATGCTGATTCGCAGGCGGTCTATCTGACCGACGTCCTTGAGCGAGGCGACGAGGCCGGTGATGGTATTAAAACTAGATTTAATCATCCATTCACTGATGGTAATAATGATGGCTAACGGGGGTAGCGCCGATGTTTAAGAAGATTCTAGCTTGCTTGGATGGTTCCAAATTCGCCGAGCAAATCCTGCCCTATGCCGCTGAGCAGGCAGCGCGTTTCGACAGCGAGCTGGTACTGCTGTGCGTGCTTTCCACACTTGACCTGCCGATTGCGGCCGGGATTGGCTCACAAGAGTATGTCAAGAAGCAAATCCAGGCTGAGGAAGGGATTAAGGCTTACCTTAAGGGCCTGGCCGAAGAAGTGTCGCCGGGGCGGGACGTTCGGCTGGAGACCCTGGTGGTTGATGGGACGGTTGGGGCGCACATCGTTAGTTATGCCGAAGAGAACGGCATTGACCTGATTGCCATCGCCACTCACGGCCAGGGCGGGGTGAAACGGCTGGCCTTCGGCAGCGTGACCGACTACGTGCTGCGGAACTCCGCTATCCCAATGCTGGTAATCAGACCGATCGCCGGGGATAAATAGCGTCCGGTAGGCAGTAGTCATATCCTGCTGCAGATTGTCGCCGTACAGGTCATGTTGTACAATAATGGCCATGAGCGACAGCAGTTACGTTCATGGTTATTCCGTCACCGAATCGCAGCGGCTTTCCGACCAGGCGGAGACGCTGGGCGACCTGCTCCATTACGATTCGGTGTTCCGTCCAGACGGGATGGTTCTGGAAGCTGGTTGCGGGACGGGCGCCCAGACGGTAATTGTAGCACCGCAGAACCCGCAGTGTGATTTTACATCCGTCGATGTTGCTGCCGATTCGCTGGTAAAGGCGGGCAATAATATCCGTAGGTCAGGAATCCCGAACGTAAAGTTCCAACTCGCCGATGTATTTGCCCTACCTTTTGCTGACGAGTCGTTTGACCACGTTTTTGTCTGCTTTCTTCTTGAGCATCTTCCCGAGCCGATGCGGGCGCTCGCCTCGTTGAAAAGAGTGCTTAAGAGGGGTGGGACGATAACCGTTATCGAGGGTGATCACGGTTCCGCCTATTACCACCCGCGCAGTGCGGCGGCTCAGGCTGCCATACAATGCTTGATTGACGTTCAGGCATCGATGGGTGGTAACGCGCTCATCGGACGGGAACTCCATCCACTACTAACCACCGCTGGATTCGACGGCATCTCCGTTTCACCAAGGATGGTATATGCGGATGCCAGCCGGCCTGAGATGGTCGATGGTTTTACCAGAAAGACGTTTATCGCGATGGTAGAGGGCGTAAAGGAGCCAGCAATCGGGTGTGGCTTGATTACCGAAACTGACTGGCGACGGGGTATCGCCGCTCTCTACCGTACCGCTGATTCCGATGGCACTTTCTGTTATACCTTCTTCAAGGCTATCGGCCGGAAGATTTCATAAGACTACTCGGCCGCCAATCAAATCGTCGTTTGACCACGGGGCTTAAACTGTTATGTCCGCTAACAGTCTACGGGATGGCCATATTTATTGCGCGCCGTATTTTCAGTTAGCAACTCTTCCCAGTATCTTGGGGAGGCAGTCTTTACGGATGATATGCCTCCCAGGCCGTCTTTAATGGCAGCCGGGTATCGAACAGGGCAAAGGCTCCGTCATTCAGCCGACCGCTCTGTAAGGTCGCGAAGCCGGCCTCAGCCATTGTCTTGGTTATCTCACTCACATCGGCCACCTCGGATCCCAGATGGCTGACCCCTTCGCCGTGCTCGCACAGGAAATCAAGGAAGAAATTGTCTCCCGTGACCGGCTGTACCAGCTCCAGCAGGATTGGCCCCGCCATCGCTCGTCCGATGCGCATCGCGTGGCTGGCCGGCTGGCCGTCGTAAAGAGCGTCACCAAGTGTTGGAGAAGCCGCTTCAATTACTTCCCAGGGCCCAATCCCCAAAATTCTCTGGTAGTCGGCCATGGTCGTTTCCAGGTTTTTGACGGTGATGCCGACCTTGGTAATGGCGCCGGCCTTAATCCGGGAGTGGCTGACCTCTTCGCCCGCCGGCACCCGGTAGGTAGGCCCCTCGAAGGTATCCGGCATGACAATCGCTTCCCACATCGTCTTCAAGGGCTTACGGGTATCGAAATAGGCAGCGCGCCCGTTGTCCCCGAACCGGGTTACCCTGGTAAAAGGGATAGCCGTTCTTCTCCATAATCTCGACGTGCTCGTCTATCTGGGCGAGGTCGCGCGCTGAGTACTGGACATGGTTGATACCCTCACCGTGCTCGGCCATAAACTCATCTCCGGCCGTCGGGCCTTGGAGGGTTTCCACCAGTTCCAGTTGGACATCGCCAGCCAGGGCCAGCGCCACCCTGAGATCGAAATAGGCTAGCTTACCGTGCAGCGTCAGGTCATAGCCATGAGGCGGCGGCAGATAGAGGACGTCCCACGGGCCGAGTCCCAGTATGTACCAGTAGTTCTTGGCCACCTGTTCAATATCCTGGCAGACCACTCCGATTTGGTGCAGGTCCGGGACCTTGATTAGAGATGAGTTCGCTGTCATAATACCTCCTTAATATCATCGGCCGGCTGCTCGCACAGCCCGCTGCGATTACCGACCCGTATCTCCGGCCGCGTCAGCGACCAGAACGGTTGTGATGCCACCAGATTGTAGGGTATTTCCGCGATTACGGTGGTGCCGGAGCGCGGAATCGAGCGTATCTTAACGTTCCCCTGTAGTATCTGCGCCCGTTCCTGCATCGACAGCAGTCCCAGACCGCGATTGCCGTTGACATCGCCTAGGGCGGGGACAGTGAAGCCGACGCCGTTATCAGCTACGGTCAGCCTGATACTGTCATCGAGGAAGTTCAGTTTCACCAGCACCTTCGATGCCTGAGAGTGTTTCCTGATGTTGGACAGGGCCTCCTGAGCAATCCGGAACAGGGTAAGTTCTATTTCGGAGGATAGCTCGTGGGGTTTTTTGTCCAAAACCACCTGAACCACCATCTTCCCCTCCCGGGTGATGCGGTCGGCAATCCATTCTAGGGAAGCCGGCAATCCCAGGTCATCGAGAATCGCCGGACGCAGGTCCTGGAGCACCCGGCGCAGACTTTCCTCAACCTCAACCACCAGCTTGCGCAGGCTTCGCAGTTCTGCTCGTGAGCGCGCCGGCGGATGTTCACCAAGCTGGCTGCCGAAGGCGTCTAACTCATGGACAATCAGCAGCAGCGACTGGATGGCTTCATCGTGCAAATCCCGGGAAATTCGCTTACGCTCGTCTTCCTGGGCCTGAAGCACCTTGTGCAGACAAAACTTGAGGTTTTTCTCGATTTCCCGCTTTTCGGTAACGTCGCGGGCAATGTTTTCGAAGGCCAACGGTTTCCCACGGCGCCTTATCAGACAGGTGGTTATCTCCAGTATGACCTGCCGACCATCATCCCTTAACACCAGTTGTTCGTAGCGTCCAACTGCCCGTTCTCCCTTGAGGAGTTTCTTCTTGACGATGGCGGCCACACTGAGACCGTCACCGGAGAGGAACTCCCGGACGTTGCGCCCGATAAGCTCTGCCCCCGGTTGCCCCAGTAGCTGTTCGAAGGCTTCGTTCACCGCGACAATATGACCCTCGAGGTCGTGGATCCAGATAGCGTCACTGGCAAAGTGAAAGAGTGAGCGATAGTCTTCTTCGTTCAGGTGAACTTGCTGGGGGTAATTAACCTCGGAAATAGGTTCCGGACTATTCTTTTTTACCAAAATCAGCCCCCTCGACGAGACCCAGGGTTATGCCTCTAAAGACTGCCTCAGCCCTTGAAGCAACCTGCATCTTGCTGAAAATGCTGGACAGGTGTGCCTTGACGGTGCCGACGGTAACGCATAGTGTGGTAGCGATTTCCTTGTTGCTCATCCCGTGGGCCACCAGCTTAAAGACCTCCATCTCGCGCATCGTCAGGCTGTCACCCAGTTTGACATTGCGCTCTGTTTTCTGGGGGAAGTTGGTGTGATGCAATATCTTGGCGAAGACACATGAATCGAGTACAGCCTCTCCCTGGGCGATGGCCCGTACCGCACTGACCAGGCTGGCCCGCTCGGTACTCTTTAGCAGGTAGCCGGCGGCGCCAGACTCCAAAAGACCGGCTACGTAGCAGTCATCATCATACCCGGTAAGCATCAGCACCGCTGTCCGGGGGCTCACTTCCCGGATTTGCTTGGTAGCCTCGATGCCGTTCAGCTTGGGCATCATGATATCCATCAGGATCACATCGGGCTGCAGTTCGGTGCACATCTCAACCGCCTCGAGGCCGTCGCTGGCCTCAGCTACCACCTCGATATCCGAGCACTGCTCGAAGATGTTACGGAGAGCTTCCCGCAGCATGACATGATCATCGGCAATGAGCAGCGTAAACTTCTCCGTGGCGGCGGGGGTATCGAGGTCGCCAAATGGGCCACCTCCACGTATCAGCTTCTCAGAGTGGCTCTGGGGACTAATCATGCCTTTGCCTCCTGGGTCGTGACTTATAGGGATATTCAGTTACGCAGGGTTTATCTGCCGGGTATCCGTCGGGTCTAAGGAAGCCTACCGGCAAAATAATAGGAGAGTTTCCGTGACCTGTCAAGGGTCTAATAAAAGCAAAGACGATGATTTCAGGAAGATTTCGAGGGTTTCAGGGGCTATTTCAGGCTTGAATAATTGCCTAATCTGTCTTTAGTTATACGACTTTGGTCATAAATGATTCTGTACCATGGTTAGATGTACCGCCGGTACTCATCCCCCTAAAATTATGGGGATTACTAAAATCCGAGGGGAGGATGATTTGCATGTCGAATACTTCATCGAATGGCACCAAATCCGAGATCGCCTGGGCCAATCCCGGGGCGCTGGGTTTAGCTTGCTTCGGGTTTAATACCCTGCTCCTTAACATCCATAATATTGGTCTGATTCCCAATACCATGCCCCTCATCTGGGCCTTTTTCTGGGGAGGCGCCGCGCAAATCATCGCTGGTATCGTTGAGGCCCGTCGGGGCGAGGCTTTCGCCTTCACCGCCTTTATTTCCTACGGTTTCTTCTGGGTAGGACTGGCAACGGCCTTCCTGCTGCAGTGGCGGGGGATAATCACCCTCGATGGTCCCAGTCTGGCCTGGACGATGAGATCGGAAGAGC
>Ga0272441_10010226_pt1 | contig 14261 bp, 16 predicted proteins | sample SSMProp6N_FD_193582 | JGI IMG/M metagenome (GOLD analysis project Ga0272441, IMG submission 193582) | Marine sediment archaeal communities from Little Sippewissett salt marsh, Falmouth, MA, United States - SSM-Prop-6N | ecosystem: Environmental > Aquatic > Marine > Wetlands > Sediment ... | reverse complement strand
GAGGTGCTGACCGTCAGGCTGCGCCCGGTCATCGTCACCACAACCAACCAGACGCCCTGGACGGCGGACGAGGTGGTCGAACAGCTTATCGGACTGCTGGAGGTGTTCACGACGGCAGGCATGGACATCGAGGTGCTGGACGCCGAACTGTACGAGGCCCCGCACTTCGTGGACATCAGCACACAGACGGAGTGGAAGATGCTGTGCAACGCTTGCTCCGCCTACAGGATCCACCGGGATCCTGGCGAGCTAGCGGTCTTCTACGTTACCAGGATGTCCTACTTCGATGATCCCTCGTGGCCGGACGACTACTATGTGTACGGGGTCACCCAGTTTCCCTCTGGGTGGCCTCCCGATGGTATCGCTATAGCTCACGGTGTCCCCCGACTTGTGACTGCCCATGAAGTAGGGCATGCATTCGGCCTCATGCATCCCTGGGATTTGGGCGGAACACCCAAGAAGGGGGACTGTTCTTTGAACGACGGCGACGGCTGCCGGGTGATGAGCTACTGCTGGAACTCCATCGGGCAGTCGGTGTGCTACGGGCGGTGGCTGACCGACCTGGAGAAGGCGACGATGCGGCGGTTCGCCGTGATCGACCCCAGGCGGCAGCAGGTGACGCGGGAGAATCCGAACACCACACAACCGGCGCCGGGCGTCGTCAAGTACGACAAGACGCTCCAGCCGCATGTGGATGGAGGCCCGTGATGATGGGCGACTCAGAGTTCCCCGACAGGCAGGAGAAGCGGGACGCGGCAGCAGATGTACTCAGCAAGACGCTCTGCGAGGCGGGCCTGTCCATCGCGGATGAGGTTGTCAGGCTCAGGTCGCAACTGCGTGACGCGATGGGCGTGCTACAGCGGGTCAGGTACGGGTTCGAGGGCGGAGGCGGACATCCGCCCCACTCTCCAACGCTCGACGAAATGGACAGAGTCCTGAACGGGTACGACTGGGAGAAAGGCAATGAGACGATCTAACGGATGGTGCCTGATTAGCCTGACGGCTGTCGTGGCGGCGGCGCTTGGCCTTGGTAGCTGCATCACCGGGTGTGCGATGATCACGCCGCACACGCAGGTGGGGTTCGACCCGGTCAGCCGGACGGTGACGTTCTATGACTCGAAGGACAACTCCATCATCGTGAAGAACATGACCTACGACCCGGAGGGCGGCTTCACCCTGGAGGAGTTGACCATCGACAACAAGTCCACCCCGGTGATCGAGGCGAACGTGCAGCAGATGCTGGCGTTCGTCGAGCAGCAGAAGGCGGCGAACGAGGGGATCATCGCCTTCATGGGCGGACTGGCGAACATCGTGGGGCAACTGACGCCGCTTGTTGGCAACCTGCAAACGGCTACGCAGCAGCAGTGCGAATTGGTCGAACTGCTGCAAGCGTTGATCGCATCGCAGCAACCGGCAGGACCACAGCCATGACCGTGAAAGAGTTTGAGGATGAGCTTGCCAAGCTGGCAGGCGAACTCAAGAAGAAGCTTGAGGAGCAACACCCAGACGTGTGTCCGGCTTGCGGGCGCTGCAACAAGTGCGGGCGTGGCGGGCCAGACAAGCCAGTGTACCCGACGTATCCGTACTGGCCCTGGTGGGAGCCGTACAAGATCACATGGGGATCGACTGGGGGCTGACAATGGCAAAGCGCAAGGACGGGGACAAGCGGCTGGTATCAGTGACGTACTGCTTCTGTCACGGGTGCGGTGCGATCCTGACCTTGCGCGAATCGGACAAGTACCGTTTGCAGCGGGGGACGGCAAAGCTCCCCCTGTGCGATTGTGATGCGGCCAGGAAGACGGGCAACAGCCTGTGGGAGCCGATGTATTCGACAGAGGTTGAGCCAGCCATCGCGGTGAGCGGGCTGGTCAAAGTCACGAAGGAGAAGAAGAATGTTTAGTGCGATTGCAGGGTTCTTTGCGGCGGCGGCGCTGTTCGCGCCTGCCTTGTTTGCTTCGTTCGTCGCGGCGATCCAGGCGCTGATCGAGGGGTTCTTCCTCCCGGCGTAAGGAGGTGCGGCGATGGCTTCCGTCTACCTGGAACGAAGGACCGACTTCGGCGGCAAGGTGGAGTACTGGGTCTACAACCGCGTCAGGTATCGCGGGGATCGTCCGCGCAAGCCCCTCTGGCAAGTTTCGATTTTCAGGCAAAATCATAACAGCGCGACGGCGGGCAACACCGGATACCAGTGGATCGGCTGCTTCCTCACAAGCATTGTGTCGAAGGAGGATGCGGCGGCGAACTGGCTGGTGGCCGGGAAGAACGCCTCGTATGCCGCCGTTGGCGAGGCGAGCCTGCGCTGGACGGAGAGCGGGGCGGGCTGGGGGAACGCGACAGTCGGCTCTGACGACGGAGAATGTTCCGTCTGCGATTCCAGCAAGTTCAGGCGGTCCGCAACAGAGGGGGACTACGCGGAGTTCACGCACACGGTGACTGCCGCCCAGGCCGGGTGCAGCATCGAGCTACAGACGGTCAGCTACTCGAACCACTACGTCAACTGGCAGTTGACCATGACCAAGGACGGGGAGGCGTTTACCCCGAACGGCAGGGGCCTGGACACCAAGGAGGTCCGCACGGGCATCTTTGCCACCTGCCAAAAGGTCAGGCCCTGGGGCGCGAACGGCATCCACAACGGCGACACCATGGGTACGGTCATGAACTACCCGATGGAGATCGCACGCAACCTGGAAGCTGGCGTGTACAAGGTCAGGATGACGAACTACGTCAACACGGCGGGCAAGTACGTCGCCGTGTCCCGCGTGCGGCTTCGGCTGGACGAGACGAGCAAGGACATCAAGCCGGACGACACGAACGCCCAGCCATACTTCGCGGAGTTCGATTCTGCTGACGGCGTCTACTACGCCCGTGGCCCGTATCTCTGCGCGTCCCGGTCGGCACAGACGATTGCCATGACCAAGCAGGGCGACTCCGACTGGGAAGGCGGCGTGGCGCACGGCAGGGAGACACAGTCCGCGTTCACCATCACGGTGGACGGAACTGACCAGTCTTCGATCAGCGAGGGCGATGTGGTGGCGGGCGACCGGGTCGAGATCCAGACAACCGGGATGCTCACTGACGACGACACCAACAACCTGTGTCAGGTGGTCATCAATTACACCATCACGGACGACGGGCTGCTTATGGCCCCGACCATGACGTGGCAGCAGACCACAACCATCGGGACGGCGTACGCGGGTATGATGGCGATTGAGAACGGGGACGGGGACGGCACGATCCCGGTGCCGTACGTCCCGACCCAGTACTCCAAGAACAACGGAGCGTTCGCGACCTTCCCGCCCGCCGCATCGGACGACGAGATCCAGGTGGGCCGGTGGGTGGTCAAGTATGGCGGGATCTACTCCGGCGTGGATGGCATGGACCGCTGGCTGGTGATTGAGAACAAGCCCAGCGAGTGGGCGAACACCGGCTTCCTGGCCTCGACCACGATGAACCTGATGGAGACGACGGGCAAGGTCTACGCAAGGATTGCGAACGGCGCGTCCGTCACGACGGGGGATGTCTGGGGGCCGATGCCGACTAGGATCTATTATACGGACGGGTTCGTTGACGCCCCGACCGGGAACGCGGGGACGGCAACCCTTGCACCCACCGGGGTGACGGGCAACAGCGGTACGCACGCCAGCAGCGGCAGCTACGCTGGCGCGCAAGGAGTGCATGCGAAATGACACCGAGAATCACGCAACTGATCGCCCGGTACGTCGCAATGCTTGCGGCGATGCTGCTGACGTACCTGGGCGTCGAGGAAGCGGAAGGTGTTGCCGCCGAGGTCGGGCTGCTCGTGGCGACGGCCACGGTCCTGTTCGGCGGCGTGATCGTGGACCACTGGATCCACAAGTACCTTGACGGGAAGGGGCCGTGAAGACGCTCCTGCGCCTCCTGATCTCCGCCCTTGGTGGGCTATGGGGGGTGGTCGGTCGGCTGTGGCTGGCGACCATCGCATTCCTGCATCGGGAGTCGCAGAAGCCGAGATCAGTGGTGATTTATGAACGTAACGAGCGGCGTCGTAAGCACATGGAGGACGTGGCCAGCAAGCGGCGGCAGAAGAAGTGGAAGCGTGCTGCCCTGCTTGGCCGCGCTCATGCTGACAGCACTCGCAGGATGTGGGAGGCTGCTGGAGCCGGTGAAGATTCTACCGGACGATGCCCCAGTGATAGTGACGGAGAGAGCTAAGGTAAAGGTGGCAGTTGAGGAAAGCCCAGGGGTCTGGGTCGAGTTTGGCTATATTGACGTTGAGCCAGGAGACGCTATAATCCCAGATTACGATCCGAACGAATAGCACCGCGCCGAGTGGAGAAGGCCTGGGGGGCGTGCGGTGCCGACAACTCTGTCCGAAAATGACCTGGGGCGCCTGGGGGAGGCGCGGAAATGGTCAAGGGAGAGGATGCGCCCGTTCCGCGACAAGCGGGACGAGGCGATACGTCAGTATTGCGGCGCGAACTACTCCGAAGACACCGACATCCACAAAGTACCACTGAACCTGATCGAGCTAGCGGTCGGGATCTATACCCAGCTTCTGGTCGGTGATCCGCAGGTTCTTGTCACCACGTCACGCAGGCAACTCAAGAAGGGGGCGGTTGTCCTTGAGCTTGCCCTGAATCACCTCCTCAAGGAGATCCTGTTCAAGGACTCCCTGGAAGCCGTCGCCAAGGACGCCATGTTCAGCCCGTTCGGGGTGGCGAAGATCGGCCTGAACGCATCCAAGACTGTCGAGCTAGGCGGGGTCTACCACGACGTGGGCCAGCCCTACGCCGACTGCGTGTCGTTCGACGACTACGTCATCGACATGGCTGCCCATTCCTTCCAGTCTGCCCAGTTTGAAGGGAATCGCTACAGGCTGACAATGCGGGAAATGAAGGACAGCGGCCTGTTCAAGAACCTGGGCAAGATCAAGCCGACAGACCCCAAGACGAACAACGAGGACGGCATCCCGAAGACCAGCACGGTCAGCCGGGGCAAGGAGCAGATCACAGAGTACATGCCGGGCGTTGACCTGTGGGACATCTATCTGCCGTACGAGCAGATGGTTATCACCGTCCCGGACGAGCAGGAGGATCTGATCGTTCGAGCGGTCAACTGGGACGGGCCGGAGGGTGGGTGCTACCGGAAGCTCGTGTTCAACCACGTACCGGACCAGATCATGGGCCTGCCGCCGACATCCCTGATGCTCGACCTCCACCTGATGGCGAACACGCTGATCCGCAAGCTTCGCAATCAGGCGGAGCGGCAGAAGATCGTGACCGGCTACGCGGGCACGGCGGTGGACGACGCCGGGCGGGTGCAGCAGGCGAAAGACGGCCACATGCTCCGCATGGACCATCCTGACCGGGTGAAGGAGTTCGCCCTGGGCGGGATCGACCAGCGGAATCTGGCGTTCGTCGTGGCCCTGAAGGACTTCTTCAGCTACTTCAGCGGCAACCTGGACCTCCTGGGTGGCCTTGGGCCGCAGTCCGGTACGGCGACCCAGGACGAGCTATTGATCCGCAGCGCAAGCCGCCGACTCACCTCGATGCAGAACAAGGTGTCCGGCTTCGTGAGTGAGGTGGTCCGGGATCTGGCATGGTATCTGTGGACCGACCCGCTGATCGAGATGCCCCTGGTCAAGCGGATCGACGCGGGCGCCGCCCAGTTCGAGATCCCCATGCGGTTCAGCCCGGAGGATCGCGAGGGCGACATCCTGGACTACAACGTGGACATCAACCCGTACTCTGTGCAGTCGCAGACGCCGGGCCAGAAGTTCTCGATGCTGATGCAGACGTTCGGACAAGTGTTGGCCCCGATGGCCCCGCTGCTCCAGCAGCAGGGCATCATCGTGGACATGAAGGCGTTCCTCAAGTTGCTGGCGAAGTACGGCAACATGGAGGACGACATGTCCGAGATCCTGAAATACAAGGGGTCCGAGGAAGGCCCGGCGGACGAGCAGACGACAAGCTCCCCGACCTCGCACCGGACCTACGAGCGGGTGAACCGGCCCGGCAGCACGAACCGTGGCAAGGATCAGGTGCTGATGAACAATCTGCTGGGCAAGAGCATGCAGCCAGCAGAGCAAGAGGCGGCTATGAGGCCGACAGGATAACTATGCCCATGTACTGCTTCACAACCCAGGACGGCGAAATCGTCGAGAAGTACTTCGCGATGAAGGACGCCCCGAAGTTCGGTGCGTCCATTACGTTGCCAGACGGGCGAGCCGCCGTGCGGGATGTGCAGGCAGAGCATGGGCATATGAGAGTTACCGGGGGCAACTGGCCGATGTGGTCCACGTTCGCCGGGTGCCACCCTGACCAGATACCGGAGATGAAGGAACAGTTGCGGAGTTGCGGGACTGATGCCGACTACGACCCGAAGACCGGGGACGTGTGCTTCCGAAGCAGGGGGCATCGGGCCGAGGTTCTGCGGGCGCTGGGCATGTTTGATCGAAGTGCCGGGTACGGCGATCCGGCCCCGCTTGGCAAGAATCACCCGATCTATGGAGAATGACCGTGAAGACCCCGGTGGTGAAGACCACGAAACAAGAACCGGCCCCCGAACCGCAGGCACCCGACATCGGGCGCCCGATCCCTGAGTTCGGCGCTGGCCGGGAGGACGTTCAGCCGGAAAAGACGCCCCTTGAGATGTACGGCTTCGACAACCAGATCCCCCTGGAGAACGAGGACGGCGGGATCGAGGAGGAGCCGGGATCAACGGACGTGCATGTGCCGGACGAGGACGATTTCGCGGAAGGCGAGAAGGAAGAGAAAGAGGCGAAGGTCGAATGGGACGCGGACCTGCTGAAGCGCGCGGCGGAAATGGGCATCGAGGAAGACGACGCAAAGGCGTTCGGAAGCCCGGAGAAGCTAGCCCTCGCCGTGGGCGCCGCGATCAACATGGCGGAGAACTTCCTGTCGAAGAGCCAGAGCCAGGAGCCGAAGAAGGACGAGAAGAGCGACGACTCCGGCGCCGTCGAAACAGACGACGAGTCCGAGTTCTTCTTCGGGAAGCCGCCAAAGAAGGAAGAGCCTGACACGTTCGACGGCGGGTTCGACGACTCGCAGGGCGACGACGGCCTGAAGACCGGCGTGCAGAAGCTGCACAACTGGCACAAGCAGCGGCACACGAAGGCCCAGGAGCGGATCAAGCAACTGGAGAGCCAAGTGGAGTCGCTGTCGAAGTCCATCCGGCAGGCGGAGGCGGAACGGTATTCGGAGTGGTTCGACTCGCAGATCGCGGGCCTGGGCGACGGCTACGGCGAACTGCTGGGCCAGGGTCCATCAGCGGACCTGGAGCCTGGAACAGAGGCGTACGCCAATCGGATGAAGCTCGTGAAGGCGATCACCACACTGAGAAAAGGCTACGGCGATGCGGCGCCTGGACGGTCGGCGCTTTTCCGCCAAGCCTTGGGAGCGGCGTTCGCGGAACAGGCACAGCGGATTGCCCGCAAGGGCGTCGAGAGCCAAGTCCGCGACAGACAGGGGCGTTTTCTCTCCCGCCCGACGCCATCGAAAGGAGAGAGTTCCAGGGCTGGTTCTGCCGACGATGCGCTGGCTGCGGCCAAGCGGAAGTTCGAGGCAGGCCTGAAAAGACTCCAGTCCTGATGGCGGTACGGAAAAACTGAGTCTTTTGCTTACAAGGAGCTAGGCCATGGCTACCCTGACGCCAGAGGCAATGGCCGACCTGATTAAGTCTACGCTGGCGGACCTGGACCGCAACGCCATCAACCAGTTCGCAACTACGTTGCAGAACTACGAGGTGATGGGCAAGTTGCTCCGGTCCGACCGCACGACGTTTCACGACGGTCGGAAGTTGCAATGGAACATGATGACTGACCACGCCCACAGTGCGCGGTCGGTCGGGCTGTACGAGAAAGACAGCCTGAACGTGGGCGACTACCTCCAGACGGCGGAGGCGCCCTGGAGATTCCTGACGGACAACTGGGCCTACGAGTATCGTGAGGCCCTCATGAACCGGGGCAGTTCGCGGATCGTGGACGAGCTTGCGGCCCGCAAGGCTGCCAGCCTGATCTCCACGGCGGAGGCCCTGGAGGCGAAGTTCTGGGACTGCCCGGTGGACAGCGAGGATGTCCTCGAACCGTTCGGGATCTACTACTGGATCACCAAGCACGCCACCGAGGGGTTCTACGGCGGCAACAACCTGATCTACACCAGCGGTCGCGGCGGGCTGTCGTCCGGCACCTACGCACGGTACAAGAACTGGACCGGGCAGTACGTCAACGTGACGAAGAACGACCTGATCAAGAAGATGCGGAAGGCGTACGAGTACTGCCAGTGGAAGATGCCGACCAACGTCGCCACCATCCGCAGCGGCGAAGTCATGAACCGCATCTACTGCGCGTACGCCACCCTGGCCGAACTGGAGACGGTGGGCGAGAGCCAAAACGAGAACCTGGGCCGCGACATCGCCTCGATGGACGGGAAGATCCTGTTCCGGGGGATGCCGGTGGTGTGGGTGCCGTATCTCGACAACGATACCGACCTCCCGGTGTTCATGCTCAACATGAACGACTTCCAGGTCGCCACCCTGGAGGGTGACTACCTGCGTACGACTGGCCCGATTCGTGCGGACGAGTACCACAACGTGTTCGCGTTCCACACCGACCTGACGTACCAGTTCATCGCCAAGCAGTTGCGGACGCATGCTGTTCTGTCGAAGAGCATCGCGTACCCGACGAGCCTGTACGAGTAGCCGCCCAACGGTTGTGCGGCTGACAACTGAATCGCTCTACAACAAGGAGCAAGACAATGCCTACGGTTCTTTACAACACCGAACTGGCCCCGAAGAAGCGAGTTCGCTTCACCGGCGATGACGCGCTGAAGGCGGGGTACGCCCTGTGCTACGACAGGGATAACATCACGGCGACGAACGCCGCAGGGACGACGCTGACCGCTGCGTACTCCAGTTTCGCGCGGCATGCGTACGTCGAGAAGCCCGCAGCGGGCAACCTGGATGCGTTCGCCGGGATCGTGTGCGAGAGCAAGCCTGCCGTGACTGGCGGGCAAGAGGTGACAATCTTCCTTCCGACCCCGGGCTTGGTGCGCGAGGTCTACTCCGACGTTAGCGCGACGGCGATGACCACGAGCGTCACCCTCCAGGCGGGCAGCTACGCATTCGGCGGAGACGGCGACGGGGTGATTGTCGGGAAGTACCTTCAGACGAAAGACAGGTCCAGCGCGAACGGCCTGATCCAGGCAGTCATTACGGGCATCGACCCGCTTCTGGCCCTGGGCCAGACGCCGTCTTCGACGGTGCGGACGTGCAGTCCCGCCATCTGGAACACTTGCCCTTGGTCGGCAATCGAGCAGGGCATCGTCAGTGGGCGGGTGCTGTTCGAGGACTTCGAGGGCGGGTACGCCCTGATTGCTGCCCAGGCCGCGACGGCGCTCGGTGGCAAGTACAATCTGTACGGGATCAGCGACGGCACGGGTGGCTCGATCATCACGACGCTGACCGACGAGCCGGGCGGGGTACTGTCCCTTCAGACGACGACCAACGACGAGAACTGCGCCATCACGCTGCCCGGCGGCAACCTCGCCGGGATGTTCCAGTGTACCACGTCCAACGGGCTGTGGTTCGAGGCGCGGGTCAAGATCGGCCCCGATACTGCGGGCAAGGACGATGCGTGCGTGTATATCGGGCTGGGCGAAGAGGCCCTGCTGGGTAACGGCACCATCCTGACTACGTCCGACGCCTTGGCCGACAAGGACTACATCGGCTGGATTCACCAGATCGCAGACGAGAAGTGGGACTGCGTCTGGAACACCGATACTGGCGGTGCAAGCCCGGTGACCCTGTCGGCAGATGCGCATACGTCCGTTGTTGACACCTACGTCAACCTTGGGTTCGTCTCTGACGGGACGAGCATCCAGGCGTATGTGAACGGCGTGGCGTCCGGCGACCCGGATCTTCTGTCGGCGCCCGACTTCCCGCTTGACGAAGAGATGAACATCTACTTCGACCTGATGTCTAGCGGGGGCGAAAGCTCTGTCGCGGAGATCGACTGGGTCAAGTGCGCCTGCACGATCTAGGAATCCTTCTCCCCTGGCGCGAGGGGGGCCGGGCGCGTGTCCCGGCCCCCCATTCCAGGAGGACCAAATATGACGGCCCCGCTGAACACAACGCATGCGACGATCATTGCCGAGGTGGGCGAGTACTGCGGCTGGAGCCGCTCGCCGTCCGGCAACGACCTGATTCGGGTCAACGCTTGCCTTGACGCGGCGCAACGCCGGTTCTACTTCCACGCCAAGGGGGCGGACGGCAGGATCCACAAGTGGAACTTCCTGCGGCCCGTGACAAGCTTTGTGGCGTGGCCGGACTGGTCTGGGAACATCGACGGCAACGGCACGACAACAGTTGACTTTGATTCCGACAGCGACACCTGCTATGCCACAATGGTAGGGCGTACGCTCTCAGTTACGGATGGGGAAGATTACACGATTACCGGATATACCGATGCCGATACGCTTGTGGTCGATAGCACGACGGAGGGCGAAGACGCGGATGCGGCCTGCACGATTGCCTCCGGGGACTACCGGATGCCGAACGACTTCGGCGGAATCGACGGCGTGATTACGGCGTCTGCCGACGACAACGTGTTCGAGCAAATCATGGTGGTCAGCGAACAGCAGATCCGCCACCTGCGGATGCAGTCCACGAGCCGGACGGGCCAGCCAGTATACGCAGCGATTCGGCCCGTGTCGGCTGGCGACCAGACGGCGGCCCAGAAGTGGGACATGCTGCTGTGGCCGGAGCCGGACGCGAGCTACACGCTCACCTTCCGTTACTTCGTGCTGCCGAACAAGCTTTTGACCGGGGCGGAGGAGTACGGCTGGGGGGATGCCAAGTTTTCGGAGACGCTCCTGGAGGGCTGCCTTGCCGTGGCCGAGGAGCGGTACAGGCCGGACGAGGGTACTCACCGGCAGAGATACGCGGAGCTACTGGCCGACTCAGTGCAGCTAGACTCCCAGACTGTTGTGCCGGAGTTCCTGGGGTACAACGCCAACGTCGAGGAGGGCGAACCCAGGTACTGGCGGCGGACTGACACGATCACCTACAACAATGTGAGCTACCCATGAGTGCGACCGTAACAAACACCATCGGGTCGGGCGTGTCTTCCTTCTCGTGTACTGCCGTGTCGGTGGCGACCTCCGGCAACACCGAGGTGGCGACCGTTGACCTGCGGGCCTTCCCGCAACGGACGTGGCTGTGGCTGAGTGTGAACACCGACAGTACAGCCGTGCTTGACGCTTTTCTTATAAACGCCAAAGTTCTGTATTCAGAAACTTCCTACGCTGGCTACCTGTCCGGGACGGACTTCGACACGGCAACGGGAAGCATGGCGTTCTGTTCCACCACCGGGCCGCACGAACTGGGCGCGAGCGCAACGGCGCTTTGCCGGGTGTATGTCGGCGGGCTGGAGGCGATCCAGATCCAGGCGTCTACGAGTACGCTTGGCAGCGTGACGATTTACGGGACTCTCAGCAACTAGGAGTACGACAATGGGCGGGCATAATCTTCCTTGGGAACTGTCTGGGCAGGCATGGCGAATCCCTGATCCTGGCGATGCCGGGGCGGTGGACCTCAAGCAGTCCGGCATCTGCGTCATGACGACGGGGGCCAGCGGCGAGACGCGCACCGTTGCCGCGCCGCAGGAGATCGGGCAACGCTTGACCCTGGTCCTGGGTACGGACGGCGGCGGAGACGCCGTTGTGACGTTTTCGGCTGGCATCAATGTCACCGGCAACACCCAGGCTACGTTCGCCAATGCTGGCGAGTTTTTGGACCTGACGGGCGTAGAAGTCGGGACGGCGCTTGTGTGGCGCACGCGGGCGCCGCTGCCGCACACCGACGCCCCAACTCTTGCGTAAGGAGGTGCGGCGTGGGCAACGAGAATCTCCCTGAAGACTGGGGCGGTCCGCAGTGGTGCATCGCTGACCCTGGCAACGCCGGGGCCATCGACAACACGCGGAGCGGCATTTGCCACTTGAAAAGCACGGTCACCCCGGCGGAAACGCAGACGCGGACGCTGGGCCGACCGGCGTATCTCGGCCAGGAACTCTGGCTCGTGTTCCATACAGACGCCGGGCAGAACATCGAGACGACCGTAACGGGCGGGGTGACGACGGCGGGAGCGAACCTCCTGGCTCTGGCCGACGCTGGCGACGTTTACCCCCTGATCGCAGTGCAGACAACCGATGGGGCGCTGGTGTGGCGGGTGTTCAAGGAACTGCCAGATACGCAGCAAACAGACCCGGCGTGACATGCTATGCGTGCTGAAGAGATCAGTCTCCGATGGCCTGCTGGGGGTGTTCACAAGCGAGCGGCGTATCAGAACCAGCCGCCGTACACGACGCCCGACGCGCTGAACGTTCGCCCTGACGACGTGCAGGAGGGCCGGGAGCGGGGAGGCACCCGCCCCGGCCTTTTCCGCCCGTTCCCGCAGATGGCACAGCTTGGGACTTCCGCCTACCGCAGCATCCGCATGCTGAACACCTGTTCGGTGATCAACTCCGACGCCCTGGCCTACTGGCAAGACAACTTCGAGTCGCCGCGTGCCGCGACAGTCGGCTCGATGTACGGGCTGGGTCGGCAGTGGTCATCGTACGGCGACATGTGGTTCAACGACAGCGACGACCACTTCCTGCAACTCCTCGAAGGCGAGGGTGTCACCCAGTACGATACCAGCGAGGCGTCCGGCGCGGCGATGACCCGGTTCGATGTAACGCCGGACATCGACACGTCGCAGGCATACGCGGTGTCGATCCTGGTCGGGCCGCACGGCGGGGCCACTACGCCCCAGGCGTTCGCGTACCTGTACGTCCTGTGCGACGACGGGTTCGGCAGCGAAACGGACACCACCACCCAGAACGGCGTCGAGATCCGCATGAACTACGGGGACGAGTACGCCGACACAAGCTGCAAGATCGAGGAGCGGAGGGAGGGCGAGGACGATGTCAACGCCACCTACACCTCCGGGGCCTCGTCCGGCGACGACCTTGGCTGGCTGACGGCGGTCATCAACGGCACGAACATCAAGGTGTACTGGAACGGGTCCGAGATCACGACGGGCGGCGGGTTCACCTTGACCCATGCCGCCCAGGGGTATCGGGTCGGGTTCGGCCTGCACTCCAGCGGCGACGAGGCGGCTGTCTACTCGTTCCTCGTGCAGTACAGGTCAAGCTCCGGGGGCGGCGGGGAGAAGGAGAAGCGGGTGCTTCTGGCTTCGACCTACACGACAACCCCGGCGGCTGGCGGCGGGCTGTACGAGCATGACATGACCGTCAACGGGTCATGGTCGCACGTCAACAGCGGCGCGGGCGACCCACAGCTTGTCATCGACCGGCAGGTTCTGTCTGCGGAGCATAACGGGAAGCTGTACATCGCGGACTGGGAGGAGACGAAGGTATCTGGTACGGACGGCGAGATCACGAACGACGGCGGGACGTACAAGTTGACGGCGACAGGCGTTTCAAACTGGACCACAGTGGCGAACGACTTCGGCACAACCATTGACGCCAACGACGACTTCGTGATCATCACCAACGGTCTGGGGGCGATAGTGAACGGCAGCTACGAGATCGAGTCCCTGGCTGCTGGCTACCTGGAACTGCCCTCAACCGTTGGGGAGGGGTCGGGGTGCAGCTACAAGGTGTGTCGGGCGCCCAAGGTCTACGATCCCGCCGAACAGGAACTGACGATCTGGAACACCGAGACGTACGGGGCGAACGAGGCTGGCGGCGAGAGCGGCACGCAGAAGGGTACGATGCCCTCGAACTGCAATATCATCGCCCGGTACAGGGACAGGATCTTCCTGGCTGGCGACCCGGATAACCCCCATATCTACTACTCCAGCCGCAGGGGCAATCCCCTGGACTTCCACACCGGCCTGCCCTACACCGACGCCGACAGGGCGTACGCGGGTCAGCCAGGATCCAGTGGAACTGAGGCAGGATCCGTCTCCCAGGCGATTACCGCCCTGATCCCCATGACTGACGACTACCTGTTGATCGCGTGTGCAAACAGCCTGCACATATTGCGCGGGGATGCTGCATACGGCGGGATCATCGACAACGTGTCCAGCGTGATCGGGATCCCGCACCGGACTGGCTGGTGCCGGACGCCTGAGTGCGGGCTGCTGTTCCTGAGCTACGACGGGCTGTACTACCTGCCTCCAGGGGCGGCGCAGTTCCCGCAGCCGGTCAGCAAGGACCGCCTGCCGAGAGATCTCCGCAACCTGAACATGGCCTGGGGCA
>Ga0272441_10010225_pt1 | contig 14262 bp, 9 predicted proteins | sample SSMProp6N_FD_193582 | JGI IMG/M metagenome (GOLD analysis project Ga0272441, IMG submission 193582) | Marine sediment archaeal communities from Little Sippewissett salt marsh, Falmouth, MA, United States - SSM-Prop-6N | ecosystem: Environmental > Aquatic > Marine > Wetlands > Sediment ... | reverse complement strand
AACAGGACCTTCCTTCCGGTGTTCAGTACCTCCAGCTCAATCCCCATAGCTTTACCCACTTGCACATCTTCACGCCCAGCCGAAGATGATGCTTGTGCATCGTCCTCTTGGTCGGGAAGCGGTTCGGTCCGCAGTGGGCCGCCAGAGGGCAAGTAAGTTCCGCACTGCACACAAAAAAGTGTACCAGGAAGATTTTCCGCGCCACAGGATGGACATACCACTTGGTTGCTTTTATCAGCCATTGCACGCCTCTCTAAAACTTGGACTTAGATGGAATCGTTAAACTTCTTGTACCGTACCGCAATTTCTTGCGACCCTCTGAAGTAGGCATCGCACCATGGGAAACACGATCTGCCTCAAGCATAGCCGCATGTCCCAGATCCCGATATCCCATATCAAACAAACGCGTTGCAGTAGATTCAAGGAAATGCGTCGCCTGCCGGCGATCTCCACTATCCAACATCTGCCATGCCTGTTCTTGGAGCCGGAAGATACTCAACCTTGACAGTAAACTCAAAAGTCGATGCGAAACCGTCTCATCTTTAGGACGGCTAGTCATAAAATTGGCAAAGATATCCCTGTGCACCGAGACAGGATGATCACCGGCCACAACATCAGCTTCAACCTCGACACGCACCAATCTTCTTTCCCCAGGTGACGACTGATTAATAACCAATTCCAACAACACAGCAAGGGAGTCTTCACCCAAACTTCCCAAAGTAAGAAATTCACCCGAGACAGCGCCCAGGTTTTCCATATTAGGCGCCGCACGATAAGCAGCTTGCAACTTGACATAATCCGCCGGCTTGATACGCAGTCGCAGCCCCCGCACCACAGTCGCACCCAAGCCACGTATCTGCTCACCTAAAAGATACTGCAACTGCGAGGGAGCATTAATATACTCACAGATACCGTTTCCATGGCGGGCCAAAGCATCCAGGAAGAGATCATTCCAATCCTCACCGATACCAAGCGCCGAAATGCCAATGCCTGCAGACCCGGCTAATTTTGCCTCGGCTAACGCAGCTTCTTCATCGCCATACGTGCGCCCATCTGTAAGCAGAATAACATGATTGATCGAATTCTTATTTGCGTACTGGCGGACCTCCTGCATCCCTGCCAAAAGCCCGCGATAAATTTCCGTTCCGCCGCCAGGGACCAAGCGGGAAATCGCAGAAACCAACGAACGTTTATCCGTAGCGCGTGTGGAAGGTGCGATAACCTCCGCGCGATCGCTAAAAGCCACCAAGGCCAAGCGATCGTTCTCTTGAAGAGAATCAACCAGCTCGCGCGCAGCGAGCTTTACATTGTCGATACGCGCGCCGCGCATCGACGTACTCCGATCGATCACCAGAGCCAGATTTAAAGGCTGACGCGTCTTAGGCAAATTCTTCTGCAGGCTAATCTCCAACAACAGATACACCATCTGTGATGTTTCAGTTGCTGGAATCTGAGAACGGCTTAGTGTGCTAACACAGACAATAGGAGCATCCTGATTCAAGCCTCGGGAAGCGCGCTGGCGATCATAGGAGCGCCGCAGCACAGGATCCTGCAGAATTTCGTAAGCAGTTTGAACCTGCCGGAAGCGTGCCGTATTCCCACCACCAAAATCGGGATGGTAACGACGCGCCAGTTCACGATGTGCACGTTTGATTTCATCAAGGCCAGCATCAATAGGCACACCCAGAACAGCGTAATAATCTTCCTCAGGATCAACTGCAGGTTGTCTCACATCAAATCTCACATCTCACAAAATCTTTATTACAATGACTGTGATATTATCATTCCCGCCCGCTGCATTCGCAGCAGCCACCAATCGCGTGCAAGCATCCTTCACCGTAGGAGCCTCCTCCACAATGCGCCACATCTCTTTATCAGGAAGTGCTCCCCACAAACCATCACTACACATTAGCAACTGGTCACCATGCTTGAGAGAATGCGTCATAACATCCACGTCTAAGACAGTGCCCTGCCCAACAGCGCGATACAGCATATTGCGCTGCGGATGCACGGCTGCCTCCTCAAGCGTTAGCTGTCCAATTTCCACTAACTTACTGACCACTGAGTGATCATGCGTCAATTGCTGGACCGCATTATCAGCAGCATGCAGGTAAGTACGGCTATCTCCCACATGCCCGATAAACACACGGCCATCCAAAATCAGACAGGAAGTCAAAGTCGTCCCGCTGCCCGGCAAACGCTCACTGACATAACGGTTAGCTCTGGAAACAGCATCTTCCATCACCTCAGTGAGTGCGGGCTGTGTAGCGGCGCGTTCCTGCCCATCCAAGAGCGGCAAATAAACCTGCGCCATCAAATGTTCAGCGACCACCCGGCTCGCTAGCGCACTCGCAGCTTCACCCGCTTCGTGCCCGCCCATGCCGTCGGCCAGGACGAACAATCCGAAGGTCGGCGTAGCATCGCTGCTCTGCTGTTCTCCCATGAAAATGAAAAGTCCATCCTCATTATGGCTGCGCACCTTTCCGACATCCGTCATCCAACCAGCAGACAGGACACCGCTGCTAAACCCCTGTGCCTTTACAGTATTTCCCCTTACCCCGGGGACCAAAGAAGCTGGCTGCAACTCAGGTGATGTTTTAGGCAAAACCGGCTGCGTCTCTTCTGAGGAATTTTCCCCTGAATTATTCGAAAAAAGCCGATCCATCCATGTCTTCAACCACATTCTTCACTTCCTCAAACACAAGATCAAACATCAGGCCGGGATCGCATAGACATAGTGATCCATAGAGCCAACATAAAGCACATCATCTACAATGACAGGTGCTGCCGTTATCGGGCCTTCTGTTTGATAACGCCAGCGCAGTGTTCCACTATGGGCATCCAAACAATACAGGGCACCATCAACCGCACCGAAGTAAACATTCCCACCATAGACCGTAGGAGAGCTGGTAATCTGTTCACCTACCTGATGACGCCATACCAAGCGTCCCTCAGCAGCATCCAGAGCGTAGAAATAACCATCAGCCGAGCCAAAGAAAATCAGGCCTTCCCATCCGGCCGGCGTCGAAACAATAGGCCCACCCGTGCGGTAGCGCCAAGCAGCCCAACCGGAGCGAATATCAAGGGCATAAAAGTTCCAGTCCAGCGAACCGATAAACAACAGGCCTTCCATGACATAAGGAGAAGAGAGGAAACCCCTTCGCGCACGGAAGCGCCACTTGATATCACGATTAAGCGTCAGGGCATAGACCATCCCCATCTCACACGCGAAGAAAATGGTATTCTCACGAATGATGGGCGTCGAACGCACAGCCCCATCGGTTTTATAGGTCCACGCAAGGCGGCCACTGAGCAAATGGATCGCGTAAAGCTCGCTGTCATCTGATCCAATGAAAATATGTCCAAATTCTCCATAGGGAGAGGAAAAGATCTTGGCCTTTGTGGGAACAGTCCAAACAAGGCGCCCCGAACGGCTTTCGACCGCATAGACCACCTTATCCGAAGATCCAAAAATCACCAAGCCATCGGAAACCCATGGAGAGGTCCCTACCCCACCCTCAGTAGGATATTTCCAGACAAATTTTCCGGTTTCCATCTCCAGGGCGTAAACATTGTTGTCATAGGAAGGAACATAAACCAAGTCATCATCAACAGCGACGGAAGTTCTGATTTCATCCTCACAAGCAAAACGCCACAGCGGTTTTACACTTCCACCGATCAAACTGCCCGTTTCCCCACGTGGTTTTCCCTGCACGCCAAGCAGCCCCATAAACTCACGTTTGAGCTCCTCCGAGGACCCCCAACGCTTGTTGATATCGTACTCAAGCGCCTTATCCAGGATGTCCACAAGCTCCCGAGAAACTGTAGGGTTCGTCTTGTAAATAGGCCTTTCATGAAAAGAAAATGGCGGTTCCAACCGGGGATCTTGCTTGCTTAAAAGATGATGCATCGTTGCCCCTAAAGCATAAATATCTCCGCGTGGTTCTGCAACACCACGATATTGCTCAGGGGGCGAATAGCCTTCAGTCCCAATCATCGTGCCTTTCTCGCCGCTTTGGAAAAGTTTGGCAATCCCAAAGTCCACCAAACGAATACGGTCATGGTCATCCAGCATAACATTCGAAGGCTTTAAATCGCGGAAAATAATAGGGCGCGGCTCATGATTGTGGAGATAAGTTAAAACATCACACAACTGTGTAGCCCAGTCGAGCACGCGAGATTCAGAAAAGAAACCATCAGTCTCAGCCAGTAAATCTTCCAGGTCCTTACCGTGAATAAATTCCTGGACCAGATAACTGCGGGAGCCCTCAGTAAAATAATCATAAACTTGTGGGATCGCAGGATGGCTCAATGTTGCCAAAATGCTGGCTTCGCGCTCAAAATTTCGGATAATCATCTGGCGGACCTGCGGATCAGGAGCCGTATTTATCATCTCTTTGATGGCGCACAAACGCTGCACGTTGGCAAAACGCAGGTCTTGGGCTTTATAAACCGCCCCCATGCCTCCCACACCGATCCTGCCCAAGATTCTATAACGCGACTGTAATTGGGCACCTTCAGAGAGCAGCCCCTCTGTGGAAGCCGGCTGTGAAGCATCCGCAGGCACAGATTGACGCGCCTCCAAGCGGCTCACCTTACGAGTGCCCAATTCGGAATCCTTGGCCTCATCCCTAGTGGGGGAAGAAGCTGCCATTGCGGTTTCTGGGACAAGCTCTGCTGCAGGTAAATCCGGGGGCAAATTGCGCTCTATGGAGAGCGGCTTCCGCAAGCGCTGTGAAAGCCCACGTGTCTGCTTTGTTTTTGCATGATTACCTTGCTGCGGCTTGTCAGATCGTTCCTTTTCACCAACCATAGACCATCCCCAAAAGAAAATAGAATGAAGATTGACTTCATTATACGGGGGATTGTAGGAAAAAGCAAACCTAAAACAATTTCAGGCCAGCTTAAACGGATTTTAACTAAATCGTAACCTCACCGAAACCCCGCCAGAGAGCTGTTTATGGTATCGTTGAACTGTCTTCATTATGATTAGGAAAGAATTAAAACTTGTGCTTCTCAAGAGTTATGATAATCTTAATATATCCTGAGGTCATTAAGGTAGTTAACCTATAAGAGAGGCTTGCATGCTCATTAAATCAGCTATCCCCATGCAAATTGAACTGGAGTGCGGTGCGTGTGGACACCGGCAACCATACCAAATTCCAACCCCTCCCTGCCCCAAGTGCGGGCAAGAATGGATAGAAGCACGCTACGATTATGAACGCATCAAAGGACTCTGGCCTGATATACTCAACAAACGCCCTTTCTCAATGTGGCGCTACCGGGAACTGCTACCTTTAAAAGATGACGCCTATCAAATATCGATGGGTGAAGGCGGGACACCCCTCTTGCATGCTCACAATTTGAGCATGATGTTGGGTACCCCAAACCTACTCATTAAAGATGAGCGCCAAAATCCAACAAATTCATTCAAAGATCGTCAAGCCGGACTTGTTATTTCCATGATGAAAGAGGCTGGCACAAAAGAGTTAGTGGTCGCCTCAACAGGTAACGTCGCGATCTCTTACTCGGCCTATTCCTCACACGCTGGCATCAAACTATGGACTTTCCTGCCAAGCCTGGTGCCGCCGGAGAAGATGCGGGAAATCGCCATCTATGGCAGCGAAGTTATTAAAGTTACAGCCACTTATGACAACACCAAGAAAGTGGCTGCCAACTTTGCAGAACACAAAGGTATCGTCAGAGACCGTGGTATCCGTGATATCGGCACACGAGAAGGCATGAAGACCCTCGCCTTCGAAGTCGCGGAACAACTCGCGGCCGAGTTTGGCCCTGCGAGGCCAGGTGTGCCCTGGCGCGCCCCAGACTGGTATATTCAATCTGTCAGCGGAGGCATGGGACCGGTAGGATTCTGGAAAGGGTATGAAGAGCTCTATAAAATGGGACTGGTAGATCGCATGCCCAAATTAGCCTTAATCCAGGCTGCTGGCTGTGCACCAATGGTGCATTCTTTCAAAAAGGATCTGCCTGAGGCAGAACCGGTTACCACACCCAACACACGCGTCATCACCATCGCCACCGGATCCCCCGGCCCGGCTTACAGCTATCTATATAAAGTCATGAAAACACATGGCGGTGTTTTTGAAGAAGTAAACGACGAAGAGACCTTCCGGGCTTTGCACGTGCTAGCTAAAATGGAAGGATTATCCATGGAAGCTGCAGCAGCAGCCTCCTTCGCCGGGCTACTCAAACTGCTCAACAAGGGAATTATCCAACGCGACGAAACCATCGTGGTCAACTGCTCCGGACACACTTTCCCGGTCGAGAAATACTTGTTGGAAGAAGATTGGTTGAAAGTCGTACCTGGTACGCTTGCTTCTGCGACACCAACGCCCTCAGCGGAAAATAAACCTGCCTCCGAGGACCTTCTAGGAGCCCTAGACCAATTAGATCCCCAAGTTCAACATATCGTCATCGTAGAGGACAATCCCGAGGCAGCAAGACTACTGCGCCGCATTCTACAAACACGAAAAGATTTCCAAGTCTCAGAAGCATACACAGGAAAAGATGGGTTAGAGCTTATTCAAAAGTCACCGCCCGATTTAATCCTCCTAGACTTGATGATGCCTGACATGGACGGCTTTGCGGTGCTTGATAACTTGAAAGCAGATGCAAAACTCCAAGACATTCCGGTTATCGTTATCACCGCTAAAGAATTAACGGCGGAAGAACGGCAACATTTGCAAGGACAAATCCAGATGCTTCTACAGAAAGGCTCCTTTATGGATGAGGACCTCGTAGAAGAAATCCAGGCCTTGTTGGGCAAGGAAAAGGTTGATCAAACATGACAAAGATACTCTATGTAGAAGATACACCTGCAAGCCAGCGTCTAGTCCAGCGGATTTTAGCAGCAGAGGGGTTTACAATATCCATCGCTACAGATGGTATCTCCGCTATTGAAAAAGCACGGGATGAAAAACCCGATCTTGTCTTGATGGATATCAACATCGGGGGGCTGGACGGATACGAAGTGACAACGCGGCTGCGAACGCTGGACAGCATGGAAAATACCCCTATTGTAGCTGTGACAGCGGCAACCCTAGCTGGTGATCGCGAGCGGGCCCTCGTAGCTGGCTGCAATGGGTACATACCCAAACCCATTGATGTAGACCTATTCCCTGATCAGGTACGCGCTTACCTGGTCGGGATGGAAGAACAAATCACCTCGCCCGAAGAAAAAGCGGAATACCTCCTGGAATACAACCAGCGGCTTGTCACACGCTTAGAAGAAAAAGTGCTTGAGCTTGAAAGAGCAAATGAGGACCTGCAACGTGTCGAGAAGATGAAATCAGATTTTGTGGTCCTGGCAGGGCACGAACTGCGCACCCCCCTGACGGTAGTCTACGGGTATCTGCAAATCTTGTTAGCCAACCCGGCCATCCCAGGAGCGCCGGAAGAAGAAGGAAGTGCGCGCTATCTGCTCAAGAAAGTCTCCGACGCGGTGGAAAGGCTCAGCCAAGTCATCCAGGATATTCTCAATGTGTCCCTTATCGATGCTAACCGCCTGGATCTCACCCACGAACCCGTCTTCGTCAACTCAATCGTGCAATCCGTCTTACATAACCTGCGCAGCTTTGGGCCACAACGGCAGTTAGTTTTTGAACTAGGATCAGGCCTGCGCAAACTCCCCGTCATTGAAGGAGATCCACGACGCCTGCATCAGGCACTGTGGAACGTCGTCAGCAACGGCATTAAATATACACCTGACAATGGGACCATCTCAATTGACGGCGAAGTATTGGAAGACACCGTCCATGTTTGGATAAAAGACACCGGCGTGGGTATTCCCCCCAATGAATTAACCCACATCTTCGAACGCTTCTACGTACTGGAGGATGTCTCGCTTCACCGCTCCAGCAAGACGGCCTTCAAAGGCGGGGGACTCGGGGTCGGACTCTCGGTATCGAAAGGCATTGTCGAAGCACATAATGGCAAAATATGGGCTGAAAGCCCCGGTCAGGATGAGGAAACACTGCCAGGCAGCACCTTCCACATATTGCTTCCTATTGGCACCCCCCTCAGCAAGGGGAGCCATTAACGACCCCATTACAGGGCAGTACGTCAAATTCTGACTTGCTATTTTTGACCTTTATGCTACAATAGCACCGTAGCAACATGGTGGGCGTGGCCTAATTTGGTTAAGGCTCCTGACTGTGACTCAGGCAACTGTGGGTTCGAGTCCCACCGTCCACCCTCAATGACCGGACCAAGAGTCCGGCATTTTTTTAGAAGTATACGCTCAAAATTATGCCCCTATAGCGCAATTGGATAGCGTGCTTGACTTCGAATCAAGTGGTGCAGGTTCAAGTCCTGCTAGGGGCACAACAAATAAGAGGCGGTTCCGTTTGGAACCGCCTCTTATTTGCTTATATCTGCGCCTTATGCTCCGTCACTTCAAAATGGAGCACGCCCTTCTTGACATCCACCTGAACCACATCCCCTTCCCCAAAACGGCCCTCCAACATAGCTAGCGCCAAAGGGTCCTGCAGTTCTCGCTGGATGACACGTTTCAAAGGTCTTGCACCGTAAACCGGATCATAGCCGGCCTCGGCCAAATAATGCTTTGCCGACTCCGTCAACAGCATGTCCATCTGGCGATCTTTGAGCAAGTCGTGCAAGTGCCTGACCTGAATCTCCACAATCTGCACTAAATCCTCTTTTGTAAGGCTCCTAAACAGGATCACCGCATCGATACGATTCAAGAACTCCGGACGGAACGTTTGATCCAGCGCAGCCAACACCTGGGGGCGCGCAGCCTCACTTCCTTGCTCCTTGATCCAGCGACTGCCAACATTGCTGGTCATGATAACAAGGGTGTTTGTAAAATCCACCGTGCGACCGTGCCCATCCGTAAGACGCCCATCGTCTAACAACTGCAGCAAGGTATTGAAAACTTCAGGATGCGCTTTCTCGATCTCATCCAAGAGAATAACACTATAAGGGCGGCGGCGCACCGCTTCGGTCAATTGCCCACCTTCCTCATATCCGACATAACCAGGAGGTGCACCAATAAGACGGGAGACAGTGTGTTTCTCTTGATACTCACTCATATCGATGCGCACCATCGCTTCTTCCGTATCAAAGAGAAATTCAGCCAAGGCACGCCCCAATTCTGTCTTGCCCACGCCGGTGGGGCCCAAGAACAAAAATGACCCAATAGGCCGATGCGGGTCTTGCAGCCCAGCTCTTGAGCGCCGCACAGCATTAGAGACCGCAGCGACAGCCTCATTCTGTCCAACAACACGGCTATGGAGCGATTCCTCCATGCGCAGCAGTTTAGCACGTTCGCCTTCCAACAACCGCGCAACGGGGATGCCGGTCCACTCAGAAACCACACGTGCGATCTCCTCAGGGCTCACCTCAAGCCGCAGCAAAGGATGCTCCCCCTGGCTCTGCTGTAACTGCTCCTGAGCCTGCTCAAGCTGTTGCTGTAGTTCCAAAGCCTTGCCATACCGCAGCCGTGCAGCAGCCTCCAGGTCGGTCTGGCGTTCGGCATGCTCAATTTCAACCTTCAACGCCTCCACAGCCTGCTGTAGATCCTGAATCCGCTGAATAGCCTGCTTTTCTTGCTCCCAACGCGCACGCAATCCGCGGCTGTCCTCGTTTAAATCAGCAAGCTCCTGCTCAAGCTTCTCCAAACGCTGCTTGCTGGCCTTATCATGCTCGGTTTTAAGCGCTTCGCGCTCGATCTCGAGCTGCATAATCCGGCGATCAATCTCATCTAACTCCACAGGCTTGGAATCGATCTCCATACGCAAGCGGGCCGCAGACTCATCCACTAAGTCGATCGCCTTATCAGGCAACTGACGATTCGTAATGTAACGCTGTCCAAGCGTAGCAGCGGCAATCAAAGCGGGGTCCTGGATACGCACGCCATGGTGCACCTCATAGCGCTCTTTCAAGCCCCGGAGGATGCTAATCGTATCCTCAACAGTAGGTTCATCGATATAAACAGGCTGAAAGCGCCGCTCCAACGCAGCATCTTTCTCAATGTACTTGCGATACTCATCGAGGGTTGTTGCGCCAATCGTATGCAGCTCACCGCGCGCCAACATGGGCTTGAGAATATTTCCTGCATCCATCGCGCCGTCAGCTTTGCCAGCACCAACAACCGTGTGAATTTCATCGATAAAAAGCAAAATTCGTCCTTCGGCGCGCGCGATCTCATTCAAAACAGCCTTGAGACGCTCCTCGAACTCGCCGCGATACTTGGCACCGGCCACCAATGACCCCATATCCAACTGAAAAATGCGCTTCTCCTTCAGCCCCTCGGGCACATCCCCGCGAATGATGCGCTGCGCCAGGCCCTCAACAACCGCTGTCTTCCCTACCCCAGCATCCCCCACAAGGACAGGGTTATTCTTTGTGCGGCGCGAAAGGATCTGCATCACCCGGCGGATTTCTTCATCCCGTCCAATAACAGGATCAAGCTTCCCCTGCTGAGCCAACTGCGTTAAATCACGGCCATACCGTTCCAGAGCAGCATACGTGCTCTCAGGTGTGGCGGACGTCACACGCTGCCCACCGCGGATCGAGGTCAACACACGCAAAACCCGGTCACGATCGATTCCATACGTCGCAAGGAAGCGGGAAATCTCGCCGGCACTAGAATCAGCCATCGCCAGCAAAAGGTGTTCCGTGCTTATATACTCATCACGCAAACCAGAAGCTTCCCGCTCAGCCGCCTGGACGATCCGCGCAGCAGCGGGAGAAAGCCCCACTTGCGCGCTTCCTCCTTGCACTTTTGGCCTGCGTGAAAGCAACTGCTGCAAATCTCCAGCCATCCGCTGCGGATCGTTTTCCAAACGCAGCACGACAGCAGGCACAACGCCATCCACCTGTCCCAACAGGGCCAACAATATATGCTCAGGCTCAATTTGCGGGTGTCCGTACTCCTGGGATAATCCCTGTGCTCGCAGCAAAGCCTCTTGGGCTTTTTCCGTGTAACGATTTAAATCCATCGATACCTCCTCAAAGAAACGAAATCAAAGCAAGGCAACAGTCTGCCGCCTTTTCTGATAATAGCTATGATAATCCCCTCACATTAGAAGGACATTAGCTTTACATAATAATTGCATATACGTCTAACTATTGACCCAACCAAGTAAAGCGCTATAATCCGGTCAAGGAGGCGTCAGAGAAAAAATATGCCCGGAAAACTACGTATCACACCAGTTGAAACAGCGAAAGAACGCTCAGAATTCATCCACTTCCAATGGGATGTGTATAAAGACGACCCCTTCTGGGTCCCCCCACTCCTCTCAGAACGCGAGGCCTTCCTGCAAGACCATCCCTTCCACAAACACGCCAAGGTCCGCTACTTCATCGCGCGCCGCGACGGCAAGCCTGTGGGTCGCATCGCCGCCATCATCAATGACAACCACAACAAACATTGGGACGAACAGGTAGGCTTCTTCGGCCTCTACGAGGTGCTCGATGACCCCGAAGCATCCGCCGCGCTCCTAGAGGCAGCAGAAACCTTTGTACGAGATGAGGGCATGCAGGCAATCCGCGGCCCCATGAACTTCTCCACCAACGAGGAGTGCGGCCTGCTGGTCGACGGATGGAACGGCCCGCCCGTCGTCATGATGACCTACAACCCCCGGTACTATGTTGATCTCATCGAGAAAGCCGGCTACCACAAGTCCATGGACCTGCTGGCCTATCTCACCGATCTCACACGCTATCATCCCGATGGCACCGGACTCAATCCCAAACTACTGCGCGTCGCTCAAAGAGTACGCGACCGCACCCATGTCACCATCCGGCCCTTTAATCCCAACGATTTCGACAACGAAGCAAAACGGTTTAAACAGGTCTATAACGCAGCCTGGGCCAAAAACTGGGGCTTTGTCCCGCTGACAGAAGCAGAGCTGGATGAAGAGATCAAATCCCTTAAGCCGATCATTGACACAAAAACGGTCTTCTTTGCTGAAAAGGACGGAGAACCTGTTGGAGCGATGCTGCCACTGCCCGACTTGAACCAACCGCTCCTGCGCGCCTACCCACGCCCCGGAGAACCGGAGTGGTGGACGATGGCAAAAATGCTCTATTGGTGGAAAGTACGCAAATCCGTCACAACCATCCGGGCTTTCGCGGGCGGCATCATCGAGGAATACCGCGGGCAAGGCATCGATGCACTTATGGCGATGGAGGCCTTAAGAGCCTGGATACAACAGGGCTACAAAAAAATGGAAACCTCTTGGGTGCTGGAAAGCAACCTCCCGATGCGCCAGATGGCCGACATCATGGACGGCGAAGTCTACCGGACCTACCGCATCTACGAAAAGAGTCTCTAAAGGACAAAAAAAGAGGCGAGGAAAATTCCTCGCCTCTTTTCACAATACGGATTAATATTTGCGCACAATCGCACGGTAGGCACCAGGTTGACGCGCCAGGATAATCTGTGATTCCTCACGGCGACGGCGAATCTCATCAAGATCCAAACGCACAACAACGTACCCTTCCTCTGGCTCCTCCATAGCCGCCAAGAGCGTGCCACTAGGCGCTAACACGGCACTCTGTCCAGCAAAAGTGTAGGAAGGTTCCTCGCCAATACGATTGGCCGCCGCAATAAAGACATCATTCTCATAGGCCCGGGCCAGCAGCAAGGTACGCCACATATTGACATCCTTTTCCTCCCAGGCAGCAGGCACCAAGATAGCCTCAGCACCATCCAAGACCAAACTCCGCGCCACCTCGGGGAAAGTCAGATCCCACCCCAACATAATACCAAGGGTCCCTACCTCAGTCTCAATCGCGGCAAGTTTATAGCCGGGGCGGAAAACCAAGCGCTCCTCAGCCTGAAGATGCAACTTGCGATACTCAGCGGCAGGCTCACCATCGGGCCCAATCAACACAGCACTGTTGTAAAGCACGGTCTCAACCTTTTCTTTGACCGCCATGCCGACCAAAACGTAAACACCAAACTCGTTAGCATGCTGTCCCAGGATATTCGTCACCGTTCCAGGAACACGCTGCGCCATCTGCGCAAAGCGCTGCCCGCCCTCAAACCCTGTCACACAAAGTTCAGGGAAAACAATCACATCTACAGGTTGGGAAGTCGCAATTTTCCGCACCCATTCTGACATCTTTCCAAGGTTTGCTTCCATCTTGCCCAGTTCGGGCTGCATCTGTACAACAGCAACATTCAACGCACGCATCAAGTCGGCTCCTGTTTTTATCTCAATTAATTCGCTACAAACCTGCTTCCAGCTTCTGACGAAGGTCCTTCTTCAATCCTTTAACCACCAACTCATAAGATAAGTCAACCATCCCCCAAACTTCATCTTGCGGAATCGTGCCATCCAGTGTCAGGGTATTCCAATGCCGCTTATTCATATAGTAACCAGGCTGCACAGCTTCATAGTGATCCCGGAGTGCCAATGCATAATCCGGATCACACTTAAGCGTCAATCGCAGCGGCGTCTCATGCCAGGCAACCAGCGCAAACATCTTTCCCATGACTTTGAAGACCAGGGCATCCGGCCCAAAAGGCAGATCCTCAGTTGCCTCAGGCTTCGCCATGAGATAAGGTCGAAGCGCCTTGAGATCGATCATATCCGCCTCACCCACGCCCGCGGACCATAAACTGCAAAAGTGAATTCAGCGCAATAGGGAGAACCGATTCCATCAAAACCAAGTCACCCGTCAGAGGATGCGGGAAAGTCATAGCTCCCAGGTGCAAGAAAAGGCGATCATGTAAAATTTGATCCCGCGCAGGGGACCCATACAGCGTATCGCCAACCACCGGATACCCATACCAGGACAAATGCACCCGTATCTGATGGAGACGCGAGGACTCCGGCGCCACTTCCAAAAGCGTGTACGCCTGTCCAGACTCCTTATAGTGACGCAGCGCCTTATACGCGGTCCGTGCCGGGCGGCCCTCGCGCGCCACCATGAGACGACGGCGGGCGCGCTTGACATTCCCGATGGGCATATCGATGACATCTTCCCCGGGGAGATTGCCCTCTACCAATACCAAATAACGATATGCAATCTGATGGCGCTTCAGTGCCCGCTTAAACACACGATATGCAGCATCCGTACGCGCTGCCAAGACAAGCCCTGATACTTCAGGTTCCAGCCTTTGGAAAATACCAGCGCGATCAACACCCCCGATATGCACAACCTCAGGATACTGTTCACGCAACTGTGCCAACAGCGTGTCACCGGTTGGTTGATGGCGGCTAGGATAAAGTGCTACCCCAGCGGGTTTATCCAGCACCACAAAAGACG